>Ga0247732_10000112_pt1 | contig 53305 bp, 50 predicted proteins | sample UWRJL163409C2_FD_180940 | JGI IMG/M metagenome (GOLD analysis project Ga0247732, IMG submission 180940) | Plant litter microbial communities from Arlington Agricultural Research Station in Wisconsin, United States - UWRJ-L163-409C-2 | ecosystem: Environmental > Terrestrial > Plant litter >... | reverse complement strand
AGCCGAAGGACCACGGCCGCGGCCGCCAGGTCGAGGGCCCCGACCTCGAGGGCAAGCGCGTGATCGTGCTGGAGGACACCTCCACCACCGGCGGTTCGCCGCTGAAGGCGATCGAGGCCCTGCTCAAGGTCGGCGCGATCATCGCCGGCGTTGCTGTCGTGGTCGACCGCGCCACCGGCGCCAAGGAGATCATCGAGGCCGCCGGCTACCCCTACTTCTCGGCGATCGGCCTCGCCGACCTCGGCCTGGAAGCCTGATCGGACCCCACTCGTGACCGACGACGAGTCGCCTGGCGCCCCCTTCCGGTGGGGGCTGCGTCCCGCGCAGCAGGCGTCGGACGCCGCGCCGTCGGACGAGTCGGCGACCGGTCCCGACGGGCCCGCCGAGACGCAGGCGATCGACCAGGGCGAGTTCCTCGCACTGCCGCTGCACCGCGAGGGCGAGACAGCGGATGCGACGCCCGGCCCCAGCTGGGACGATGACGACGGCGAGCCCACCGCCGCCTTCGACTTCCGCGCGCCGCCGCCCGCCGTGAACACCCTCCCCACCGCGGTCTACCACGAGGGTCCCGCGCTGCCGTGGGAGGCCGCTCAGAAGGCGCCCGCGCCGCCGCCCGCCGTGGACGCGGCACTCCAGGGATCCACCGAGCTCGTGCGGGTCGGCGTCGACGCGCCCGTGGACGAGTCCGCCCCCACCAACCCGCTCGACCGGCTCTTCGGCGAGGAGAACTTCCAGGAGTACGAGGACGCCCCCGCCCAGGACCTGGTGAAGAGCCTCGTGCCCGTCGCCGCCCCGAAGGCCAAGGCGCCAGCGGCGGTCTCCCGCCGGGCCCTCGCGCCCGCCCCGGCCGCCGCGCCGCGCAAGGCGCCCCGGGCCCCGGCGGCGCCGCACGGCCCGCTCCCGAAGAGCCAGCGGATCGGGCTCTGGGTAGCAGGCGGCCTCGTGGCAGCCACCGTGCTCACCGGGCTGTTCTTCGTCGGCACCCGGCTGCCCGACGCCCCGCCGGCGGCGCCGACGGCCGCGCCCGCCCCGGTCGCCCCGCCCGTGGAGGAGCCGGCCATCGGGCCGGTGTCGGCCGGCGAGCACGAGTGGGACGAGCTGCTCGGCACCGAGTGCGTCGAACCGTACACCTCGGCGTGGGAGCAGGAGTTCACGGTCGTGGACTGTGCCGAGCCGCACGGCGCCCAGCTGGTCTACCGCGGGCGCCTCGACGACTCCGCACTCGACGCCTATCCGGGAGTCGAGGCGCTGCAGGCCCGCATGAGCCTGCTCTGCGCTGGCCCCGAGAACATCGACTATGCGGCGGCCGGGCAGGTGTCAGACGTGCAGCTCTCGGCGAGCTTCCCCGGAACCGAGGAGGCCTGGGCGGCAGGCGACCGCGACTACTTCTGCTTCGTCACCCGCTCCTCCGGCGAGCCGCTGACGATGAACCTGGCGACGCCGCCCCGCGCCCCCGTGGTGGTGCCGGTCGCGCCGGCGCCCGAGCCCTAGGCCCCGCCCGCGGGTTCGAACGCGGCTAGCGCTGCGCCGCCACCAGCGTGCGCCGCACCGAGGGCAGCCGACGGCCGTGCACGAACACCTCGCGCACCTCGCGCACGCGGCGCCGCACGCCCCACAGGCTCACCCGCAGGAGCGACTCCCGAACGATCGAGCCGCTCATCTTGCTCTCGCCGAGCACGCGCTCGGTGAAGGTGATCGGCGTCTCCACCACGCGCAGCCCGCGCTCGAGCGCCCGCCAGAGCAGGTCCACCTGGAAGCAGTAGCCCTGCGAGTGCACCGAGGTGAGGTCGATCGTGCGCAGCGCGTCGGCGCGGAAGGCACGGAACCCGCCTGTGGCGTCCTTGATGCGGATGCCCAGCGCGAGCCGCGTGTAGAGGTTGCCGCCCCGGCTCAGCGCCATCCGGTGCATCGGCCAGTTCTCGACGCTTCCGCCGGGCACCCAGCGCGAACCGAGCACGAGGTCGTTGTCGTCGAGCAGCGCGAGCATGCCGGGGAGGTCCTCCGGGTGGTGCGATCCGTCGGCGTCCATCTCGACCAGGCGCGCGAAGCCGTGCTCGATGCCCCAGTCGAATCCTGCGAGGTAGGCGGCGCCGAGGCCGTCCTTCGAGGTGCGGTGCAGCACGTCCACCTCGGGGTGCGCGAAGGCGAGGTCGTCGGCGATCGTCCCCGTGCCGTCGGGCGAGCCGTCGTCGACGATCAGCACGCTGGCCTCCGGCACGGCCGCGAGCACGCGGCGCACGATGGGGCCGATGTTCGCGGCCTCGTTGAAGGTCGGGATGATTACGAGGGTCATGCCTGTTGTTCGCTGCCGAGGGGCGGAAGGATTGGTGGCGCGCTAGATCTCGTCCGACTCCACCGGCTCGGGGTTCACGAGGTCGGCCACGCTGTTCAGGATCTCGTCGGGCCGGAAGGGGTAGCGGGCGATCTCGGCCTGGTCGCTGATGCCGGTGAGCACGAGGATCGTGTGCAGCCCCGCCTCGATGCCGGCCACGATGTCGGTGTCCATGCGGTCGCCGATCATGCCGGTGTTCTCCGAGTGCGCGCCGATCTTGTTCATCGCCGAGCGGAACATCATCGGGTTCGGCTTGCCCACCACGTAGGGCTCCTTGCCGGTGGCCTTCGTGATGAGGGCGGCGACCGCGCCGGTGGCCGGCAGCGGTCCGTCGGCGCTCGGCCCCGTGGCATCCGGATTCGTCACGATGAAGCGTGATCCCGCGCCGATCAGGCGGATGGCCTTGGTGATGGCCTCGAAGGAGTAGTTGCGGGTCTCGCCCACGACCACGTAGTCGGGGTTCGACTCGGAGATGATGAACCCGGCCTCGTGCAGGGCGGTGGTGAGGCCCGCCTCGCCGATGATGAAGGCGCTGCCGCCGGGCATCTGGCCCTTGAGGAAGTCGGCGGTGGCGAGAGCGGATGTCCAGATCCGGTCCTCGGGAACGTCCAGCCCCGAGGCCTTCAGCCTCGCGCTCAGGTCGCGCGGGGTGAAGATGGAGTTGTTGGTGAGCACCAGGTACGGCTTGCCCTCGTCGCGCCACTGCTGCAGCAGCTCGGCGGCCCCCGGCACCGGATGGTTCTCGTGCACCAGCACGCCGTCCATGTCGGTCAGCCAGCACTCGATCTCGCCGCGATTATTCATGCGGCCATAGTACCGAGGTGACGCCGACCCCCAGCCGCTTCTCGATGATTGCCACGGCATCCGGGTTGCGCTCCATCAGCACGAACCGCCGCCCCAGCTTGTGCGCCACCGCGCCCGTGGTGCCGCTGCCTGCAAAGAAGTCGAGCACCCAGTCGCCCGGCGCGCTCGACGCGTGGATGATGCGGCGCAGGATGCCCTCGGGCTTCTGCGTCGCGTAGCCCGTCTTCTCCTTGCCGGTCGGCGACACGATGGTGTGCCACCAGACGTCGGTGGGCAGCTTGCCGCGCGCGACCTTCTCGGGGGTCACAAGGCCGGGCGCCATGTACGGCTCCCGGTCGACCTCGGCGTTGTCGAAGAAGTAGGTCTTCGGGTTCTTCACGTAGACGAGGATCGTGTCATGCTTCGCCGGCCACTTGTTCTTGGCCCGTGCGCCGTAGTCGTAGGCCCAGATGATCTCGTTGAGGAAGTGCTCCCGGCCGAAGAGCGCGTCGAGCACGACCTTCGCGTAGTGCACCTCGCGGAAGTCGAGGTGCAGGTAGAGCGTGCCGCGGTCGTCGAGCAGGCGCCAGGCCTCCTCGAGCCGGGGCTCGAGAAACTCCCAGTAGTCGGCGAAGGAGTCGTCGTAGCTGTAGAGCAGACCCTTCACCGTCTCGTAGCTGCGGCCCTGGAAGCCCTTCCTGGCGCCGCCCTCGGCACGCACGGTGGTCATCTGCTGGCGGGACTGCACCCGGCCGGTGTTGAACGGCGGGTCGATGTAGATCAGGCGGAAGGACGCGTCCGGCAGTTCGGCGAGCACCGGCAGGTTGTCGCCGTGCACCAGGAGGTTCGGGCCGTCGGGGCTCCAGAGCGGCTCGGTCATCATCGAAGATTAACAGCTTTGCGAACGGCTACCCTCGACAGGTGACCGCCGCGACCCCCAATCCTTCCGTCGAGCTGACGACGCACGGTGTCGGCCCGTGGCGCGGCGAGCTGCCCACCGGAGAGCACTACGACCCCGAGCTGCTCGAGCGCGGCGACAGCCGCAACGTGATCGACCGCTACCGCTACTGGACGATGGCCGCCATCGTCGCCGACCTCGACGAGCACCGGCACGGCTTCCACGTGGCGATCGAGAACTGGCAGCACGACATGAACATCGGCTCGATCGTGCGCAGCGCCAACGCCTTCGCCGCCGAAACCGTGCACATCATCGGCCGTCGCCGCTGGAACAAGCGCGGCGCGATGGTCACCGACCGCTACCAGCACGTCATGCATCATGCGGACGTCACGGCCTTCGTCGAGTGGACGCGCTCGGTCGACCTCCCGATCGTCGCCATCGACAACATGGAGGGGGCCGTGCTCATCGAGACCTACGACTTCCCCGAGCGCTGCGTGCTGCTCTTCGGGCAGGAGGGCCCCGGCCTCACCGCGGAGGCGCTCGCCGCTTCCGACGTGCAGGTGGAGATCAGCCAGTTCGGCTCCACGCGCAGCCTGAACGCGTCGGCCGCGGCGGCCGTCGCGATGCACGCCTGGATCACCCAGCACGCGAGCATTCCTCCAGCCGGCGGCTGACCCCCCCCAACTGGGGTTGCCCCCGGGCCGGAACGGCGCGGGGACGCTGGTAACGTCGATACTTCCGTATGGAGTCCGCGCTCGCGTTCGTCTTGTTGCGTGGCGCATCGCGCCGACGCCGGTACGAGGCGAGTCGGGCCCGGACAGCGCGGCCGACGTAGGAATCGGCATCCGCTCGTTCGGAGAAACGGCGCAGCACCCCCGGTACCGATCACTCGGCGCCGGAGGTGCTGTGCCGCCGACCGCGGTCGGGCGCCGGGTTCAGGCGCCGATCGGGCTGGGACGCAGCTCGCGCAGGGTGCGGAATCGGCCCTGCTTGAGCGCGCCGAGCACCGACGCGGCCAGGCTGACCACCAGCCAGAGCGCGAGCGGGAGGACCGTCGCCCAGAACGCCGCGGACGAGCCGCCGTACATCAGCTGGCGCACACCGTCGACGGCGTGGCTCATCGGCAGCCCCTGGTGGATGAAGGCGAGAGGCGCTGGCAGGGTCTGCCACGGGAAGGTCCCCCCGGCGGTCACCAGCTGCACCACCATCAGGATCAGCCCGATGAACTGCCCCACGCTGCCGAGCCACACGTTCAGCGCGAGGATGATCGCCGCGAAGGTCACCGAGATGAAGGCGAGGAAGCCGAGCAGCGCGATCGGGCTCGAGGAGTGCATGCCGAGGCCGAAGGTGACGATCGCGAACAGCGCCGCCACCTGAACGACACCGAGCAGCGCCGGGGTGATCCAGCCGGCCAGCGCGGTGCGCACCGGGCGCCGCACCGCGGTGAGCGCGCGCCGCGACAGCGGGCGCACCAGCAGGAACAGCGCGTACATGCCGATCCAGGCGGCGAGCGTGATGAAGAAGGGCGCGAGCCCCGAGCCGTAGTTCTCCGCCTCGGTCAGCGCGGTCTTGTCCACGACCACCGGGTCGGCGATCGCCGCCGCGGCCTTGCTGCGCTCCGCGTCGGTGGACCCAGGGATCCTGCCCACGGCGTCGTTCAGCGAGATGCTCAGCTCGGTCGCACCGGTCGAGAGCGAGGCGACCCCGGTGGAGAGAGCGGATGCGCCGTCGGCGAGGTCCGAGGTGCCCGAGGCGAGGCTGGCGGCCCCGGTCGCGGCGGTCCTCGCCCCGGTGGCCAGGGTGGCCGAGCCGGTCGCCGCGGTGTGCACGGCGGTGGCGAGTGCGGGCGCCTGGCCGTTCAGCGTCGCCGCGCCGGTGCTCACCTTGGTGGCGCCGTCGGCGAGGGAGCCGAGCCCGGAGGAGACCGTGGAGGCCGCCGCGCTCACGCCGGTGGTCAGCTGGTTCAGCCGTGTCAGCTGCGCCTGGATGCTCGCGGCCTCCTCTGTGCTGACGCTGCCGTCGGCGAAGGCGGCCGTGGTCTCCGTCTGGAGAGCGGCGGCCAGGTCCTTCGCCTGCGCCGAGGAGGTGGCAAGGCTCGCCGAGCCGTCCCGCGCCGTCGCGACCCCGGCGGCGACTGTCGCCGCGCCGGTGGAGAGGGCGGATGCCGCGGCCGGAAGTCCCGCGGCCTGGGTGTCGAGCCGCGCGAGCCCCGAGCCGAGCTGCGACGCCCCGGTCGACAGCGAGGCGTTCCCGGTGCTCAGCGTGGCCGCGCCGTCCGCGGCCGTGGCGGCGCCGGCGGACACCTCGACCGCACCGCTCGCGGCGGTGACGGCTCCGTCGGAGAGCCGGGTGGCGCCATCCGCTGCTTCGATCAGTCCCTCGCGCACCTGCTCGAGCGACGCCAGCAGGGTGCCGGCGGCCTCCTCGCCCAGCTGCTCGGCGACCCTCACCCGCACCGCCTCGGCGGCCCGCTCGGCGAGGGTGGTGCTGAGGTAGCTGTTGGTGTCGCTGGTGGTGAGGGCGAGCGTGGCGTCTGTGGGGTCGTCGCCGCCGGCCGAGGCCAGGTGGGTGGAGAAGTCGGCGGGGAAGGTGAGGCCGAAGTCGTACTCGCCGGAGACGATCCCCGACTTCGCCTCGGCGGAGCTCACCTCGATCCAGTCGAAGTCGTTCGACTCGAGCAGCTGGTCGGCGGCGTCGCGCCCGTAGTTGACGGCCGCCCCCTCGTCGTCCGTCGCGCCGGTGTCGTTCACCACGAGGGCGGCGGGGATCTGGTTGAGCCGCTCGTACGGGTCCTGGTTGCCCCAGAGGTAGAGGCCGCCGTACACGAGGGGAACGGTCATCAGCGCGACGAGTGAGAGGATGCCCATCCTGCTGGAGGTGAGTCGCGCCAGTTCGGTGCGTACGAGGGTGATGATCATCGTCGGATCTCCGCTTCGGTTGCGAGTATCGGGGAGATCGCGGCGTCGGGATCGGTGGGGGGTTCGGGGGATTCCGTGAGCGCCAGCGGCTCGGCGGCGGGCGCCAGGGCGTCGCGTGCCCCCAGACGCAGCAGCAGCTCGCGGGTGGCGGCGTCGGTGACGATCGCGACGGTGGTGCCGCGGGCCGCGACCTCGACGAGGGCGTCGTACCACGCGGCCGGGTCGCCACCGTGGCGCTCCGGGGAGGTGATGACGAGCGCGTCGACGCCGGGGCGCAGCAGGGCGAGCTCGGTGAACATGCGCGTGCGGCGCAGCGGGGGCAGCGCGCGCACGGGCACCTTCCCGTAGTCGGCCATGCCGTGACGGTGCAGGAAGTGCCGCACGGCCCGGCGCGACGACGGCAGACCCGCGAAGGAGAACTCCTCGGCGATGATGCTCGCGACGCTCAGGCCGGCGGTCGGCTCGGCGACGACGGGCGTGTCGACCAGCGCGGTCGCCCTGCGCAGCGCGTCGGCGTCGTCGGCGCCGTCGATCGTGACGCGGCCGGAGTCGGGCCGGATGCGCCCGCCGAGCAGCAGCGAGACGAGCATCGGCCGCTCGGCCGTCTCCACCGCGAGCACGGTGGGCACGCCCTCGGCGATCGTGGCGGTGAGCTCGGGAACGGAGGCGCCGAGCCCCTCCCCGATCGTGACCCGTTCGAGTGCGATTCGCATCAGGATGCCGCCTTCCAGGCGAGTTCGGGGTGTGCGTCGATGAAGTCGGAGGCGTCACGCCAGCCGAGGCCGATCGTCGCAAGAACGTTGAGCATAATGAGCCGGTGTCCGTTCTCGATGGGAATCGCGTAGGAAGTCGACTCCTCCAGGACGGCGAACATCGCGTCCTCCATCAGGCGGGCGAGGCGCGGGGCCTCGATATCGGGGCGGATGCCGCCCTCCGCCTGTCCGGCGTGGATCGCCCCGAGAACCCCCTGCCGCAGCGGGCGCAGCGCCTCGTCGGTGTGGTGCTTGAGCGGCCCGCGCACGGTGAACACCGCCATGACGCGGATGTTCTCCACCTCGTGCCAGAGCCCGGAGGCGATGAGCGCGATCCGCACCAGCGGGTTCTCGTGCGTGATCGAGCCGAGCGCGGTAGCGACGCGCTCCGCGCCGATCGCCACCAGCTCGCGCATCAGGTCGTCGCGGCTGGCGAAATGCCCGTACACGGCCCGGCGACTCAGTCCCGCTTCGGCCGCGATCGACTCGAGCGAGGCATCCGGATTCGTATTGAGCACCACCTTGGCGGCCGCGATGAGCGCGGCGCGGTTCTCGGTGGCGTCTCGTCGGGGGGCGCGGAGCGTGGGGATGGTCACGAGCAGCCAGCCTAATAACTTGCACACAGTTGTGCAAGATCGTGCGCAATGCCTGACAGTGACCTGTGCGGGCGCACGGTAGAATTGAACCCCGTTCGAACGAGAGGGCTTCCCCATGCCAGCAATCGTCATCATCGGCGCCCAGTGGGGCGACGAGGGCAAGGGCAAGGCCACAGACCTGCTCGGTAGCCGCATCGACTACGTCGTCAAGTTCAACGGCGGCAACAACGCCGGCCACACCGTCGTCATCGACGGCGAGAAGTACGCGCTGCACCTGCTGCCGTCGGGAATCCTCAGCGAGGGCGTCATCCCCGTGATCTCCAACGGCGTCGTCATCGACATCGAGGTGCTCTTCGAGGAGCTCGACGCGCTGATCGCCCGCGGCGTCGACGTATCCCGCCTCAAGGTGAGCTCGAACGCCCACGTGATCACCCAGTACCACCGCACCCTCGACAAGGTCACCGAGCGCTTCCTCGGCAAGCGCCAGATCGGCACGACCGGCCGCGGCATCGGACCGGCCTACGCCGACAAGATCAACCGGGTCGGCATCCGCATCCAGGACATCTTCGACGAGAACATCCTGCGCCAGAAGGTGGAGGGTGCCCTGCACCAGAAGAACCACCTGCTGGTGAAGATCTACAACCGTCGCGCCATCGAGATCGACGAGATCGTGAACAACCTGCTCTCCTACGCGGAGCGCCTGCGCCCGATGGTGACCGACACCGCGCTCGAGCTGAACAACGCGCTCGACGACGACAAGATCGTGCTGTTCGAGGGCGGCCAGGCCACGATGCTCGACGTCGACCACGGCACCTACCCCTTCGTCACCTCGTCGAACTCCACCTCGGGCGGCGCGTCCACCGGCTCCGGCATCGGCCCGAACCGCATCGACCGCGTGATCGGCATCGTCAAGGCGTACACGACCCGCGTCGGCGCCGGACCCTTCCCCACCGAGCTGCACGACGAGTCGGGCGAGTGGCTGCGCCAGCAGGGCTTCGAGTTCGGAACCACCACGGGCCGCCCGCGCCGCACCGGCTGGTACGACGCCCCGATCGCCCGCTACTCCGCGCGCATCAACGGCGTCACCGACTACGTGATGACCAAGCTCGACGTGCTCACCGGTCTCGAGAAGATCCCCGTCTGCGTCGCCTACGAGGTCGACGGCGTGCGCGTCGACGAGGTTCCGGCCTCCCAGTCGGACTTCCACCACGCGGTGCCGATCTACGAGGAGTACCCGGGCTGGAGCGAGGACATCACCGAGGTGCGCGAGTTCGGCGACCTGCCGAAGACCGCGCAGGAGTACGTGCTCGCCATCGAGGCGATGAGCGGCGCCCGCATCTCGGCGATCGGCGTCGGCCCCGGCCGCGAGGCCATCGTGGTGCGCCACGACCTGATCAACTAGCGCTTGTCCTGAGCCCGTCGAAGGGCCGTACCACGCCGACCTGAGCGCCTCCGCGCCCGGGTACACAGCTACGAGGAGTCGACTTCACTCATGGAAATCGCATACACCGCCATCGCCCACGCAACCGGAGGCGGCCGCGACGGCCGAGTCCGCTCCGAGGACGACCTGATCGACCTCGACACGCGCCCGCCCAAGGAGATGGGCGGCAACGGCGAGGGCACCAACCCCGAGCAGTTGTTCGCCGCCGGCTACGCCGCCTGCTTCCTCAGCGCCATGCACCTCGTGGGCAGGCAGCTGGGCGTCGACACCACCGACGCCGGCGTCTCCGCCAGCGTCGGCATCGGCCCGAACGGCGAGGGCGGGTTCGGCCTCGCGGTGGAGCTGCACGTCTACACCCCGCAGGTTCCCGTCGAGCGCCGCCAGGAGCTCGCGGACGCCGCACACACGGTGTGCCCGTACTCGAACGCGACCCGCGGCAACATCGAGGTCACCCTCACGCAGGTCGACTGACCGAAGGTTCCGCGCACACAGGTTTCGATACGCGTCCTCCTTCGTCGGGCGCTACTCAACCAGCGGGGGTCCTCGTTGGTTGAGTAGCGAGCGAGGTACGAGCCCGCGTATCGAAACCGGCGGGCATTCTCGTTGGTTGAGTAGCGAGCGAGGTACGAGCCCGCGTATCGAAACCGGGTGCGCCGCTCTGCCACACTGGGGAGATGACCGCCGTACGCCCTCCCCGCACGCCCCTCGTCGGGCAGTACATCCGCCTCGACCCGCTGCTCGAGAGCGACATCCCCGCGCTCTTCCTCGCGATCGGGCACCCGCAGATCTTCGCGGGCGGCTTCGGCGGCGGGCCGACCGCGTACCGCGACACCCTCGAGGGCTTCACCGAGTTCGCACTGGGCTACTTCGCCTGGGAGCGCAGCAACGTGCACGCGGTGCGCCTCGTCGGCGGCGAGCACGACGGCCTGGTGGTGGGCACCACCACGCTCGGCGACTTCGAGCTCGACATCGAGCACGCCCACATCGGCTGGACCGCCTACGACCCGCGCGTCTGGGGCACCGCCGTGAACGCCGAGGCGAAGCTGCTGATGCTCGCCACCGCCTTCGAGCACGGATTCGGCCGGGTGAAGCTGCAGGCCGACGTGCTCAACGAGCGCTCCCGCGCGGCCATCACCAAGCTCGGCGCCCAGTTCGAGGGCGTCGTGCGCCGCGACCGCCTGCGTGCCGACGGCAGCTGGCGAGACTCGGCGGTCTTCTCCGTGATCATCGACGACTGGCCCGCGGTGCGAGCGGGCCTCGAGGAGCGGCTGCAGGCATCCGCCGGCCAGCCGGTCGTCTTCCGTCCTGCTCGCTGACACCGCATCCCGTAACGTTCAGGGGTGACCCAGTCGCGCTCCGCCTCCATCGTCCTGCAGTTCGTCGGCATGGGCCTGGTCTGGGGCGCGAGCTTCCTCTTTATGAAGGTGGCCCTCGACGGCGTCACCTTCTACCAGGTGGCCTGGTCGCGGCTGGTATTCGGCGGGCTCACCCTCGGGCTCATCGTGCTGCTCACCCGCAGCCGGATGCCGCGCGAACCGGTGGTGTACCTGCACTTCCTCGTGATCGCGATCACCAACTGCGTGGTTCCGCACCTGGCCTTCGCCTGGGCGGAGCAGTACGTGTCGTCTGGCCTGGCCAGCATCTACAACGCGGTCACGCCCATCGCCACCGCGCTGATGGTGACCCTCGCCTTCCGGGTGGAGCGGCTGAACCGCGGCCAGGTGCTCGGCATCGCGATCGGCATCGCCGGTGTGGTCGCGATCATCGCGCCCTGGCAGCACGACGGCTTCTCCGGCAACCTCGCCGGGCAGCTCGCCTGCCTGCTCGCGGCGGTCTGCTACGGATTCAGCTTCGGCTACATCCGCACCTTCCTCAGCCACCGGCCGATCCCCGGCGTCAGCTTCGCCTTCCTCAACATCGGCGTGGCCGGCGCGATAATGCTGGTGCTCACCCCCGTGATCGCCTGGCAGCCGGTGCGGCTCGACGCGCCGATCGTCGCGAGCCTGCTCACACTCGGCGTGCTCGGCACCGGTGTGGCCTACATCTGGCACATCAACGTGCTGCGCGCCTGGGGGCCGACGAACGCCTCCACCGTCACCTACATCACCCCGGTCGTCGGCGTTCTGCTCGGGGTGCTGGTGCTCGGCGAGACCTTCTCGCTCAACCAGCCGCTCGGGGCCGCGCTGGTGCTCGTCGGCATCCTCTTCACCCAGCAGCGCATCCGTCTCGCGCGGCGCTCGGCCAGCCCCGCGCGATAGTCTCGAGGCATGGCTCACGACGACACCGCATCCGCCGAACTGATCTCGCTCCGGCAGAGCATCGACAACATCGACGCCGCCCTCGTGCACCTGCTCGCCGAGCGTTTCAAGTTCACCCAGCAGGTCGGCCGGCTCAAGGCGACCACCGGTCTGGCCGCCTCGGACCCCGCCCGCGAGAAGGTGCAGATCGCCCGGCTGCGCGCGCTCGCCGAGGAGAGCCACCTCGACCCGGCCTTCGCCGAGAAGTTCCTGAACTTCATCGTCGCCGAGGTGATCCACCACCACCAGAGCATCGCCTCCACCGGGTCGGTCGCCACTGCGAGCGACATCGACACCGACACGGATGCGGCCCAGTGACCTGGCAGCCGGGGCGCCTCCCCGACCAGGCCGGCCGCACGGTCGTCGTCACCGGCGGCAACGCGGGCCTCGGCTACTTCACCGCCGAGCAGCTCGTCTCCGCTGGCGCCCACGTCGTGCTCGCCGCCCGCGATCAGAACAGAGCGGATGCGGCCGTCCGCTCGCTGCGCGGCGTCGTGCCCGCGGCATCCGTCGACACCATCCCGCTCGACCTGTCGTCCCTCGCGTCGGTGCGCGAGGCGGGCGCCCGGCTCGGCGACTACGACCGGCTCGACGGGCTCGTGCTCAACGCGGGCATCACCTCCGGGCCGCGCAGGCGGGAGCTCACCGCCGACGGCCACGAGACCACGTTCCAGACCAACTACCTCGGCCACTTCGCCCTCGCGGCCCTCGCCTGGCCGGCGCTCGTGCGCACGCAGGGCAGCCGCGTGGTCGGGCTGGGCAGCCTCTCGACCTCGCTCGTGCGCCTCGACCCCGACGACCTGCAGACGGCGGGGCGCTACGACTTCTTCCGCGCGTACGCCCTGGCGAAGCACGCCACCGCCGGCTTCACCCTCGAGCTCGACCGCCGCGCGCGGCTGGCCGGCGCCCCGGTCTCGGCCGTTCTCGCGCACCCGGGCTGGGCGCTCGACGGCCTGTCGGCGTTCCGTCCCGGCGTGATGGAGCCCACCCCGTTCGAGAAGCTGCGCGACGTGGCCTACATCGCCGGCGCGCAGGGCAAGAACCGCGGCGCCGCACCGATCGTGCGCGCGCTGCTCGACCCCGAGGTGGTGGGCGGCGAGTACGTCGGGCCGGAGTTCCTCGTCAAGGGACGCCCCGTGCTGCAGCAGCCCACGGCCTCGAGCGCGGCGCCGGAGTTCGGCGGCCGCCTCTGGGCGATGTCGGAGGACTGGGCGGGCGTGGAGTTCCGGCCGTAGCCGCAGCCCCCCGCATCCGGTTTCGATACGGCTGCTCCTACGTCGCGGCCTACTCAACCAGCGGGGTTGGGCTGCTTCTTCGTCGCGGCCTACTCAACCAGCGGGGTCTACCCGCTGGTTGAGTAGCAGGCGAGCGAAGCGAGTTCGCGTATCGAAACCACGCCCCCGCGCAGGCCTCAGCCCGCCAGCACCGCCCCGAAGGCCTCGGCCAGCGTGCCACGGTGCGCTGCGGCCAGCTCGTCGATGGTCGCCGTGAACTCGCCCTGCACCTCGAGCGCGGGGGACGCGGCATCCGTCACACCGATGCGCAGCACCGGGTAGCCCCGGCCCTCGCAGAGGCCCTGGAAGCGCACGTCGTCCTCGCGGGGAACCGACACGATCACGCGGCCGGTCGACTCGCTGAACAGCGCGGTCGCGGCGTCGACGCCGTCGCGCTCCATGATCTCGGTCAGCCAGACGCGGGCGCCGACGCCGAAGCGCAGCACCGCCTCGGCCAGCGCCTGCGCGAGGCCGCCGTCGGCGAGGTCGTGCGCGGACGCGATCAGGCTCTGCTCGCCGCCGGCGGCGATCAGCTGGGCCAGCTGCATCTCCGCGCCGAGGTCGACGGCCGGCGGGCGTCCGCCGAGGTGGTTGTGGATGGTGCCGGCCCACGCCGAGCCGTCCAGCTCGAGCCGGGTGGTGCCGAGCAGGTAGATGTTGTTGCCCTCGTCCTGCCAGCCGCTCGGGATGCGCTTGGCGACGTCGTCGATCACGCCGAGCACGGCGATCACGGGGGTCGGGTGGATCGGCACGTCGCCGGTCTGGTTGTAGAAGGAGACGTTGCCGCCGGTGACGGGGATGTCCATCTCGAGGCAGGCGTCGCTGAGCGCCTCGACGGTCTGGGCGAACTGCCACATCACCTCGGGGTTCTCCGGGGATCCGAAGTTGAGGCAGTCCGACACGGCGACCGGCGTCGCGCCGGTGACGGCCACGTTGCGGAAGGCCTCCGCGAGGGCGAGGCGGGCGCCCTGGGCCGGGTCGAGCTGGCAGTAGCGGCCATTCGCATCCGTCGCCACGGCGAAGCCGAGTCCGCTCTCCTCGTCGATGCGCACCATGCCGCCGTCGTCGGGGAAGCTCAGCGCGGTGTTGCCCATCACGTAGCGGTCGTACTGGTTGGTGACCCAGCTCTTGTCGGCGAGGTTCGGGCTGGCGAGCAGCTCGAGGGTCTGCGCCTTGAGCTCGGCGCCGTCGGTGGGGCGGGTGAGCGTGGCGGCGGTGTCGGCCTGCAGCGCGTCGATCCAGGTCGGGTAGGCGACCGGGCGGTCGTAGACCGGGCCGTCGACCGCGACGGTGCGCGGGAGCACGTTGACGATCTCCTCGCCGTTCCAGTTGATGATCAGGCGGCCGGTGTCGGTGACCTCTCCGAGAACGGAGGTCTCGACGTCCCACTTCTCGACGACCTTGAGGAAGCCCTCGAGCTTCTCGGGAGTGACGATGGCCATCATCCGCTCCTGGCTCTCCGACATGAGGATCTCCTCGGCCGTCATCGTCGGGTCGCGCAGCAGCACCTTCTCGAGCTCGATGAACATTCCGCCGTCGCCGTTGCTGGCGAGCTCGGAGGTGGCGCAGCTGATACCGGCCGCGCCCAGGTCCTGGATGCCCTCGACCAGCTTCTGCTGGAACAGCTCGAGGCAGCACTCGATGAGCACCTTCTCGGCGAAGGGGTCGCCCACCTGCACGGCGGGACGCTTGGTCGGGCCGCTCGCGTCGAAGCTGTCGGAGGCGAGGATGGACGCGCCGCCGATGCCGTCCGCGCCGGTGCGCGCCCCGAAGAGCACCACCTTGTTGCCCACGCCGCGGGCGTTGGCGAGGTGCAGGTCTTCATGGCGCAGCACGCCGACGGCGAGGGCGTTCACGAGCGGGTTGGCCTGGTAGACGCTGTCGAAGTAGGTCTCGCCGCCGATGTTCGGCAGGCCGAGGCAGTTGCCGTAGTGGCTGATGCCGGCGACGACGCCGTGCACAACACGGGCCGTGTCGGGGTGGTCGATGGCGCCGAAGCGCAGCGCGTCCATCACGGCGACCGGGCGGGCGCCCATCGAGATGATGTCGCGCACGATGCCGCCGACGCCGGTCGCGGCGCCCTGGAACGGCTCGATGAAGCTCGGGTGGTTATGGCTCTCGATCTTGAAGGTGACCGCCCAGCCCTCGCCGACATCGACCACTCCGGCGTTCTCGCCCATGCCCACCATGAGGTTCTTCTTCATGCTGGGGCTGACCTTCTGGCCGAACTGGCGCAGGTAGTTCTTGCTCGACTTGTACGAGCAGTGCTCGCTCCACATCACCGAGTACATCGCGAGCTCGCCGCTCGTGGGGCGCCGCCCGAGGATCTCGCGGATCGCCAGGTACTCGTCCTTCTTGAGTCCGAGCGCGCCGTAGGGCTGCTCCTTCTCGGGGGTGACCTCGGCGTTGGCGACGGTGTCGGCGACAGCGCGCGCGGGAGTGGTGGAAACGTCAGTCACGGGGCGATTCTCCTGATTTGAGCGGATGCAGCGACAGCGGATGCCGGAAGGCTCCAGTCTACCGGCGGGGCGCGCCGAGCGCCCCGTCCCGCTGGCCGTGGCCCGCGGCATCCGCTCGCGCCCTTTCGCGCGCCCTCCCGAGCGCAATAACTTGCGGCCAAGTGCTCGATCTGGCGCCGGATACAGCACTCTGCCGCAAGTTACAGCGTCGCCCCGCGGTCGCGCAGGGCCTGCGCCACCCGGGCGACCACGATCTGAGGCTGCCCGAAGAGCTGGCCCCCGCGCACCCGGACCACCGTGTACCCGGCGCGGATGAGCGCCTCGATGCGGCTCTCGTCCCTGTCGTACTGGCTGCTGCTGGTGCGGTGGTGCTCGCCGTCGTACTCCACCACCACGCGCTGCTCGGCGAAGTAGAGGTCGACCCGGGCGAGCCAGCGCCCCGAGGAGTCGTACAGGTCGTGCGCCAGCGTCGGCTCGGGCAGTCCGGCGCGCACGAGGAGCAGACGCAGCCAGGTCTCCGGCCTGGACTCCGCGCCCTGCCGCACGTGGGGGAGCGCCCGGGCCGCCGCGCGCGAACCGCGGCTGTGCCGCACCGCCGCGGCGGCGGCCAGATCGCCGATCGTGCAGTGCGGGCGGATATCGTACGGGTCGAGCACCGGTGGATCGAGCACAAGGTGATCGCCGATTGCCACCAGGTCGTCGAGCGCGAGGTCGCGCATCAGGCCGAGCGCGATCCAGGTATTCGCCGGAGAGCTGACCGGGAAGCCGAAGCGCTCGACCGGCGATCCGGAGGACTGGTGCCCGATGACGCCGCGGCCCTCCGGCGCGCGGCCCGGGGCGCGCGCCGAGACGTGCAGCGGTCCGCCCGGATCGAACCGTCCCGGCAGCGGCGCTTTCCACAGGCGCGCGGCCGTCTCGTGGCTGAAGAACTGGCCGGGCTTGAGGAGGAGCGAGTACGTCAGGCAGCGGGCGACGAGCCGGGCGAACTCCTCCGCGTCGCGCGCGCTGCCGAAGGTGCCGTAGTTGCGGCCGGAGTCGGGCACCGAGCCCGCGACGAGACGCACCCCGTGGAACGGGCGCTCGAGATCGGGTCCGCGCAGGCGCCCGGCGCCCACGCCGGCACCGCGGGCCGAGCCCACGGTGAAGGGCTGGAGGTGGAAGCCGGGCGGGAGACTCTGGCGTCGGGGCACGGTTCAGAGTGCCGCATGCGCCCCCGCATCCGCTGCTCTTATCCACAGGCGAGATAACTTGCGGCAGACTGCTCGATCCGTCGCTGGATAGAGCACACTGCCTCAACTTATTGAGCGAGGCGAGCGGATGCGCCCCGCCCACACACCCGCCGCCCAGCCACGCGTCGCCTAGCCTTGGAGCTACTTCCCGGTCGCTCGACGGTGCGCGCTCCCCATCCACACGGAGGACACACCCCATGTTCGACTGGCATTCCTGGTTCGGCATCATGCTCGCGATCCTGATCGCGCTCGTCGCCGCGCTGATCGTGGCCGCGGTCACCAAGTTCATCGTGATCGCCGCCACCCGGCGACGCGAGTGGCCGCGCGCCCTCACGAAGAAGGCGCGCCACCCCTACCGGCTGCTGCTCGTGGTGGTGGGGGTCTGGGCCGCCATCAACCTCAGCGCGCCCGACATGGGCTGGGTCGACCACGCCTTCCTCATCGCGCTGATCGCCGTGGGCGCCTGGTTCGTGGGCGCGCTGGCCGGCTTCGGCCTCGAGCAGGCGATGGGACGCTACCGCATCGACGTGCCAGACAACCGCGTCGCCCGCCGCGTGCAGACGCAGCTCGCCATCGTGAAGCGCCTCGCCTACGCCGTGATCGTGATCGTGGCGGTCGGATCGATCCTGCTCAGCTTCCCGGGAGTGCAGGCCGTGGGCGCGAGTGTGCTCGCCTCAGCCGGCATCCTGTCGATCGTCGCGGGCCTGGCCGCGCAGTCGACCCTCGCGAACGTCTTCGCCGGCGTGCAGCTGGCCTTCAGCGACGCCATCCGCGTCGACGACGTGGTGATCGCCGAGAAGGAATGGGGTCGCATCGAGGAGATCACCCTCACCTACGTGGTCGTGCACATCTGGGACGACCGCCGCATGGTTCTCCCGTCGACGTACTTCACCAGCACGCCGTTCGAGAACTGGACCCGCTCCAGCTCCGAGCTGCTCGGCTCGATCGAGATCGACCTCGACTGGCGGGTCAGCCCGGTGGCCATGCGCGCCGAGCTGGAGCGCATCCTCGCGCGCACCGAGATCTGGGACGGCCGCGCCAGCGTGCTGCAGGTGACGGATGCCGTGGGTGGCTTCGTGCGGGTGCGCATCCTGGTGACGGCGGTGGACGCCCCCACGCTCTTCGACCTGCGCTGCTTCGTGCGCGAGCAGATGGTGGAGTGGCTGCAGACGCAGGACCCCGCCGCGATCCCGCGCACGCGGGTACAGATGGTGGAGGAGCAGCCGCGCGCGAAGACGAGCAGCGTGTCCACGGCGACCGACTCGATCGGCCTGTTCACCGGCAGCGCGGAGGCCGAGGAGCGCGCGCACAGCCTGACCTCTGCGATCGACGTGATCAGCGACGAGCAGATCGCGGCGGACCGCGCGAAGAGGCGCTAGCCCCCGACCGGCGGGCCGATCAGCAGCAGGAGCAGGAACACGATGATGACTCCGCCGATCGCCACCACGAACGACAGGATCGGGTGGTTGAGCACCCAGAACAGCCAGCCGTTCAGGCGGCTGCCGTCGCGCGGGTCGTCGGTGGCCGCGGTGCGCCAGCCGCCGTCGAGCAGGTTCTCCCGCTCGAGGCGCCGCTCGGCGGGGATGGTGGCGTAGGGCAGCACGGCGCTCACCAGCACCATGCCGATCACCCGCACCGACCAGCGCTGGTTGAGCGCGATCACGAGCGCCGCGGCGATGTACGCCAGGAACACGAAACCGTGCACCGCGCCGCCGATGCTGACGCCCACATCCGTTGTCTTCGCAACGTATTTGAGCAGCATGCCGAGGATGAGCAGGGTCCACGAGATCGCCTCGGCGATGGCGAGGACGCGGAAGAGCTGGCGAGGGGACAAACCGGGCGCTCTAGATCGAGACGAGAGAGCGGATGGCGCTGGTGAAGATGTCGAGACCGTCGACGCCCGAGCGCATGGCCGCGGGTGTGTCCGGGCCGAAGCCCGCCTCGACCGCGTGCTCCGGGTGCGGCATGAGCCCCACCACGTTGCCGCGGTCGTTGGTGATGCCGGCGATGTCGTTGACCGAGCCGTTCGGGTTGACGCCGAGGTAGCGGAACACGACCTGGCCCTCGCCCTCGAGGCGCTCGATGGTGGCGGCGTCGGCGATGAATCCGCCCTCGCCGTTCTTCAGCGGGATGGTGATCTCGGCGTTCTGGGCGAAGGCGTTGGTCCAGGCGGTGGAGGTGTTCTCGACGCGCAGACTCTGGTCGCGGCAGACGAAGTTGCCGTGGTCGTTGCGGATGAGCCCGCCGGCGAGGAGGTGCGCCTCGGCGAGCATCTGGAAGCCGTTGCAGATGCCGAGCACGGGCATGCCGGCGCTCGCGGCGTCGATGACCTCGGCCATGATCGGGGAGTGGGCGGCGATGGCGCCGGCGCGCAGGTAGTCGCCGTAGCTGAAGCCGCCGGGGAGCACGAGGGCGTCCACACCGTGCAGGTCGTGGTCGCCGTGCCAGAGCGCGACGGGCTCGGCGCCGGCGAGGCGCACGGCGCGCTGGGCGTCGCGGTCGTCGAGCGAGCCGGGGAAGGTGATGACGCCGATGCGCATTACGCGCCGGCGCTCTCGAGGACGGTGATCGACACGACGTCCTCGATCACGGAGTTGGAGAACATCTCGTCGGCGAGCACGCGCACCTCCTCGAGCACGGCGTCGTCGACCGAGTCGACGGTGAGCTCGAAGCGCTTGCCGATGCGCACCTCGGAGAAGGCGGACTTTCCGAGACGGTGGAGGGCGCCGGTGACGGCCTTCCCCTGGGGATCGAGCAGGACGGCCTTGGGCATGACCTCGACGACGATAGTGGGCACGTGTAACTCCAGAGATCTCGCGCGTGGATTGACCCTACGAGTCTAGCCGGTCGCGCCCCGCAGCCCCCTGATGCCGTCGAGCGCCCCCGCGGCCACTGCGTCGGCGAAGGCGAACTCCGCCCAGTCGCGGTAGCCGACCGCGCTCGGGTGGAACAGGTCGTCGGCGAAGAAGCCGTCGGTGTACGGCGGGGGCGGCGGCGACATGAACACCCCGGGTGTCGCCCGCACCACCGCGCGCGCCCCGGCCTCGAGACTGCGCGAGTGCAGGTAGAGGTTCCAGCGGAGCGGGTTGGGCAGCAGTACAAAACGGAAGAACGCGGGCAGCGACGACATCAGCACCACCACGCCCGGGCTCGCCGCCCGCAGCTGCGCGAGCACCGTGCGCAGATCGCGCACGAAGGCCGCGCGCGACCGGATGGTGAGCGCGTCGTTCGCCCCGATGCTGAGGAAGACCAGGTCGTAGGCCTGCCGGGTTGCGGGGCGGATGAAGGTGGTCAGCAGATCCCGCGAGGTCGCGCCGTTCTTCCCCACGGCGTGCCACCTCACGCCGCGGCCGCTGTGCGCGTGCAGCAGCCGCGCCAGGTTGCCCGGCAGCGCCTGCTCCTGCGAGGGCACGCCGACACCGGCCACGGTGGAGTCGCCGAGCACCAGCAGCCGGATCGGATCGGGGCCGTCGAGCGTCCCCGACCAGGGGAGCGCGGCATCCGCCAATCGGGGCGTATCGCGCTTGAGGCGACGGGCCTGCATGACCAGAACCGGCGACAGCGGCACCATCACGAGTCGGCTCAGTCGGTGCAGCATGGTTGTCATCGTAAACTTCAGCGCATGGATACCGCTGGGCTGAACGACTTCATTGACAACAACGACTTCTCGGGTGTGGTGCTCATCCGCCACGGGAAGCGTGTGATCTTCGAGTCGGCGACCGGCCAGGCCAGCCAGCGCCGCGAAGAGGCGATCACCATGGACACCCGCTTCGACACCGCGTCGATCACGAAGCTGTTCACCTCCGTGGCGGTGCTGCAGCAGGTGGCCGCCGGCAACCTCGACCTCGAGGCGAGCATCCACCACTACGTCGACCTCGCGGGCACCCGCATCCCGATCGAGGTCAACCTGCTCAACCTGCTCACGCACACGAGCGGCATAGCGGATGACGCGGACGAGGAGGCCGGCGAGGACTACTCCGAGCTCTGGGCCTCGCAGCCGGTACAGGACTTCCTCGAGACGCAGGACTTCCTGCCGCTGTTCGTCGACAAGGAGCCGCTGGCCGACCCGGGCGACGAGGTGGCGTACATCAACGTCGGCTACATCCTCGCCGGGATGGCGCTGGAGAAGGTCACCGGCATGCCCTACCGCCAGTACATCGCCGAGGAGGTGTTCGCCAAGGCGGGCATGTCAGAGTCGGGGTTCTACGACCGGCGCGAGGCGACGCGGAACGTGGCGGAGGGCTGGGACCAGCAGCAGGACGGCAGCTGGGTCAGCAACGAGTTCAGCTACCCGCCCATCGGCTCGCCCGACGGCGGCGCGCACGCCACGGCCGGCGACCTGGTGAGGTTCTTCGAGGCCGTGCGCGGGGGCGTGCTGCTGAACAAGGAGTACACCGAGGAGTTCCTGCTCCCGCAGGTGGAGCTCGACGAGGACACCGCCTACGGCTTCGGCCTCGAGTTCGACTTGGACAACGGCGAGGTGCGCTCCTACTTCTCGGACGGCATCAACGCGGGGGCCAGCGGCATCCTGCGGCACTACGTGGAGGCGGACCTCGACGTGGTGGTGCTCTCCAACTCCGAGGACGGCGCCTGGGACATCATCACCGAGATCGACGAGCGCCTCGAGTAGCGGGGTCACCCCGCTGGTTGAGGAGCTGGATCTCGCTGGCTGAGTAGCGAGATCTCGCTGGTTGAGTAGCGAGCGAGCTCTGCGAGCCCGCGTATCGAAACCCGCACGCCCTCACCCCCCGGCGCCCACTCTCCGGTTGTGCCGCGCAAACACCACCAGCGGCACCAGCGGGAGCAGAAGGACGAGCCCGAGAAACCAGTAGCCGTCGACCACGAAGTTGATGTTCGTCGCGCCGAAGACCGCCAGGCCGGTGCCGAGCGCGATCGGTCCGCGAACGCTCCACGGCGTGCGCGGCGGCCAGCTCGAGTACGGCAGCCGCGCTCCCGCGTTGCGCGCCGCTAGCCTGCGGGAGCCGAGAATCATGAGGGCGGTGCCGCCCAGCATGGATGCGATCGCGATCAGGATCATTCCTCGAGTCTGCGCGCCGCGGTGACCGAGCGCAATGCGCGTTTTCACTACCGCTGGTTGAGTAGCGAGCGAGCTCTGCGAGCCCGCGTATCGAAACCCGCACCTTCGCCGCCGTTTCGCCCGAAAACGCCCCGAATCTCGCGAGAATCGGGGCGTTTTCGGGCAAAACGAACCTCTAGCCCGCCGTCGTCACCCGGATCAGGTTGTTCCACGGGTCGTCGAAGCTCACCGTGCGGCCGTCGTCGCGCACCGAGTGCCCGAAGTGGCCGAGGCGCTCGCCGAGGGCGCCGATGTCGTCGGCCGTGGGCACCTGGATGTCGATCTGCGCCAGCCCGAGCGCGGGGAGCCGGGGACCCGCGCCCTTGCTGTTCCACACGTTCATCGCCATGTGGTGGTGGTACCCGCCGGCGCTGACGAACAGCGCGCTGTCGCCGAACATCGTGGTGGCCTCGAAGCCGAGCTGGTTCACGTAGAACTCGCGGGCGCTGGCCACGTCGCCCACCTGGAGGTGCACGTGGCCCACGGAAGCGCCGCCGATCACGGGGTCGAGCATGGCCTCCTCGGTGAGGTGCTCCTGCAGGAACGCGTTCGGGTCGAGGTAGAGGGTGCTCATCTCGATCGATCCGTGCGCCCAGCTCCACTCGCTGCGGTCGCGGTCCCAGTAGAGCTCGACGCCGTTGCCCTCCGGGTCGTTGAAGTAGAAGGCCTTGCTCACCAGGTGGTCGGAGCTGCCGGTGAACGAACCGGGAAACTTCTGCGCCACCGAGTAGACGGATGCCGCGAGAGCGGTCTCGCTCTCGAACAGGATCGCGGTGTGGAACAGTCCCGCGTCGCGCGGGCTGGCGTGCTTCAGCTCGGGCGCGTGCTGCAGGATCATCACCGGTGTCGTACCGCGGCCGAGCACCGCGATGTCGCCGTCCGCCGAGAGCACCGTGAGCGCCACGGCGTCGCGGTAGTACCGGGTCATCACGTCGAGGTCGCCGACACGCAGGGTCACTGCGCCCATGGAGGTGTCTGCCGCGAGGAGGTCGTTGTCCGTCATGACCACAACTCTACAACTTAAGTTGTCGCAACAACCATTGCGTGTTCGTTAAAGCACCAACGGCCCGCCGTTCTGGGCGGCGAGCCGTTAGTTACCAGTGCTTCGGAGCCCGCGCCCGGATCGGATTGGAACTTCTCGGAAAAACTTTCCTACTGGCAGCTCTCGCAGGCCACCTCGGCCGCCGGATCGCCGCCGATCAGCGGTTTCTCGAAGCACACCGAGTCGTCGGAGTCGGCGTAGTAGCCGAAGTTCGCGATGCGGGTGTAGCCCTCGCGCGAGTAGAAGCGGATGGCGTCCGGCTGCAGAACCCCGGTCTCGAGCACAAGACGCGACCACCCGGCCTCGTGGCCGAAGCGCTCCAGCCGTGCGAGCAGCGCACTCGAGACGCCGGTGCCGCGGTGCGACGGGTGCACGAACATCCGCTTGATCTCGGCGTGGCTGTCGTCGAGCGTGCGCAGTCCGCCGCAGCCGAGGGGCGTGCCGTCGTCGGCGAAGGCCACGAAGAAGGCGGTGATGTCGTCGCCCGTGGGCGCGGGGCCGGGCTCGCTCGGTCCGCCGTAGCGCGAATCGATCTCGGCGCGCTGGGCGGCCCGCAGCTCGACGCTCGCGGCGTCGTCCCACTGAACCCGGCGGATCTCCATCAGATCGTGGTCAGCCGCTCGATCAGCTCGCGGTAGCGGGCCGCGGTCTGCTCCACGATCTCTTGGGGCAGCTCGGGCGGGGTACCGGTCTGATCCCACGACCCCTTCAGCCAGTTGCGCACGATCTGCTTGTCGAAGCTGGCGGTGCGGTCGCCGGTGCCGTAGACGGCGGCGTCCCAGTAGCGCGAGCTGTCGCTGGTGAGCACCTCGTCGCCGAGGGTGAGCAGGTTCGTCTCGGGATCGTTGCCGAACTCGAACTTGGTGTCGGCGAGGATGATGCCGCGCTCCTCGGCGATAGCGGATGCCCGGCTGAAGATGAGCAGCGAGAGGTCGCGCAGCGCAGACGCGATGGTCTCGCCCACGAGCTCCACGGTGCGGTCGAAGGTGATGTTCTCGTCGTGCTCGCCCATCGGGGCTTTCCACGCCGGCGTGTAGATCGGCTCGGGGAGGCGGTCGCCGTCCTGGAGGCCGGCGGGCAGGGCGATGCCGCAGACGCTCTGCGTCTGCTGGTACTCGAGCCAGCCGGAGCCGCTGAGGTAGCCGCGCACCACGCACTCCACGGGGTACATGTCGAGGGTCTTGGCGAGCATGGCGCGGGGCGCGATCTCGGCGGGCAGCTCGGGCAGGTCGCCGGCGAGGTGGTTCGGAACCCCGGACAGCTGCTCGAACCACCACATGCTCAGGGTGGTGAGCAGCTCGCCCTTGCCGGGGATGCCGGGCTCAAGCACGTGGTCGAAGGCGCTCACGCGGTCGCTGGCCACCATCAGCACGCGGTCGGGGTAGTCCACCGACGAGTACAGGTCGCGCACCTTGCCCGAGTAGCTCAGGCTCCAACCGGGAATTGCTGCAGCTTCCGTCATGCTCCCATTATCGCTGCTCTGCCGAATGAAGGAGATTTCCGCCCGAGCTGCCGCGGATGCGCGAAGTCGTGACCGCCACGACCGCTTTCTCCTTCATTCGGCAGGGGCCGCCATCACTGGGCGACGCGCAGCGCGATGTCGGTGCGGTAGTGGCCGCCCTCGAGCGTGATGTGGTCGAGCGCGGTGTAGGCGCGGGCCCGCGCGGTGGCGAAGTCGGCGCCGGTGGCGACCACGCTCAGCACGCGCCCGCCGGTGGCGATGAACTGCCCGTCGAGAACGGCGGTGGCCGCGTGCGTGATGTGCACGCCCTCCACAGCGGATGCCTCGTCGAGGCCCGTAATGACACGTCCGGTTATCGGGGACTCGGGATATCCCTCGCTGGCGAGCACCACGGTGACCGCGACGTCGCTGGAGAACTTGGGGTAGGTGAGACGTCCGAGGCCGCCGGTGGCCGCGGCGTAGAGCAGGCCGCTGAGCGGGGTGACGAGGCGCGGCAGCACGACCTGCGTCTCCGGGTCGCCGAAGCGCGCGTTGAACTCGATAACGCGGGTGCCCTGCTTGGTGAGGATCAGGCCGCAGTAGAGCAGTCCGACGAAGGGGGTCTGCTCCGCCGCCAGCTGGCGGATGGTGGGCAGCGCGATGTGCTGGATGACCTCGTCGACGAAGTCCTCGTCGAGCCAGGGCAGCGGCGAGTAGGCGCCCATGCCGCCGGTGTTCGGTCCGTCGTCGTGGTCGTAGGCGCGCTTGTAGTCCTGGGCGGGCTCGAGCGGCACGACGCTCTCGCCGTCGCTGAGCAGGAAGAGCGACACCTCCTGGCCTGCGAGGAACTCCTCGACCAGCACCTCCCCGTGCTGCAGCCAGTACTCGGCGTGCGCGACAGCTGCGTTGCGGTCGGGGGTGACGAGAACGCCCTTGCCCGCGGCAAGGCCGTCGGCCTTGACCACGTAGGGGGCGCCGAACTCGTCGATCGCGGCCACGGCCTGCTCTGCCGAGTTGGCGCGGGCGGCGCGGCCGGTCGGGACGCCGGCCTCGTCCATGATCCGCTTGGCGAATGTCTTGCTGCCCTCGAGGGCAGCGGCGGCCTTGCCCGGCCCGAAGACCGGGACGCCGGCCAGGCGCAGCTTGTCGGCGACGCCGGCGACGAGCGGCGCCTCCGGGCCGATGACGACGAGCTCGATGCCGTTGTCGCGCGCGTAGTCGCGCACCAGCGAGGCGTTGGTGGGGTCGAACGCCACGACTTCGCAGACCTCGGCGATGCCGGCGTTGCCGGGGGCCGCGGTGATCTGGTGGTCGGCATCCTCACTCAGGAGGGAGGTGATGATGGCGTGCTCACGCGCACCGGAGCCGAGAACTAGGATTCGCACCCGCCCAGCGTACCGGTCGCATCGGCGCGGGAGCGTTTCGTATTACCGTTGCTGCATGGCCAAGGCACGCATCGACTCCGGCATCGGCGCGGCATCCGTCCGGTCCGCGCTCGCCGGGGTGGATGTTTCACGTGACACATTGGCCACCGCCGTGCGGTTCCTGCTCCAGGAGCTCGCCGACACCGCGGAGGGCAACACGGTGGAGGTGCGCGTGCCGCCGTTCGGCGCCGTGCAGTGCATCGAGGGCCCCCGCCACACGCGCGGCACCCCGCCCAACGTGGTCGAGACGGACGCCGGCACGTGGCTCGCCCTCGCCACCGGAAGCCTGCCCTGGGCCGAGGCCGTGGCCGACGGGCGCGTGCACGCCTCCGGGCAGCGCGCCGACCTCAGCGACTACCTCCCGGTCAGGGCTGCGACAATAGAGGCATGAGTGACACTGACGGCCCCCGCGACACCGACGCGCAGGACGCCGCGAACGAGACCGAGGTGCGCATCCGCCGCGCCCCCAAGTACTCCGCGTTCCTGATCGTGGGCGGCGGGCTTGGCGCCGCGATCACCTTCATCCTCACCGCGCTCTTCCCGGTGGACCCGCAGGTGGGCTTCGGCGCCCTGTTCGGCTACTTCGCGCTCTACGGCGTCACCGGCGGAGTGCTGCTGGGCGCGCTGCTCGCACTCATCCTCGACCGGGTCACCGCCCGCCGCTCGCGCCCGGCCACCGTGGTGACCACGCTGTCAGACCCCGACGAGGCAGCAGCGGATGCCGCGGCCGACGCCGCGGCGGACGCGGAGTACGCCGCGCAGCAGGCCGCCGAGCAGGCGCGCGAGCAGTCTGCCGAGCAGGCGCGCGACGTCCCGCCGGCTCAACCGCAGGCATCCGCCGATCCCACAGACACCCCCGACCCCCGGTCGTAGCGCCGCGCACCCGCCGCACCGCGCGCACCCGCCGTACCGCGCCGAGCACCTGCCGAATGAAGGAGATCCGGCGGCGATGCCCCCGCGATCCGCATGAACCCGCGCGAAACGGCGGTTTCTCCTTCATTCGGCAGAAGGCGGCAGGAGGGGCGGGCTAGCTGAGCTGGTTCGCCTCGACCCAGGCGAGGTACTCGGGCGAGACGGTGCCCGTGACGTAGTCGCCGGTGAAGCAGCTCATCTCGAGCGCGGTCACGTCGGAGCCCTCCAGGATCGCGGCCTGCATGTCGGCGACCTCCTGGTAGATCAGGTGGTCGGCGCCCAGCTCGGTGGCGATCTCGGGGATGCGGCGTCCGTGCGCCACGAGCTCCTTGCGCGACGGCATGTTGATGCCGTACACGTGCGGGAAGCGCACGGGCGGCGCGGCCGAGGTGAAGGTGACCTTGTTGGCGCCGGCGTCGCGGGCCATCTGCACGATCTCCTTGGACGTGGTGCCGCGAACGATCGAGTCGTCGACGATGAGGATGTTCTTGCCGCGGAACTCGCTGCCCATCGCGTTCAGCTTCTGCTTCACGCTCTTCTTGCGCTCCTCCTGGCCCGGCATGATGAAGGTGCGGCCCACGTAGCGGTTCTTGTAGAAGCCCTCGCGGTACTCGATGCCGAGCTTCTGGGCCACCTGCATGGCGGCCGGGCGCGAGGAGTCGGGGATCGGCATGACCACGTCGATGTCGCCCATCGGCGTGTACTGCGCGATGGTGTCGGCGAGGCGGTCGCCGAGGCGCAGGCGCGCGTCGTAGACGGAGATGCCGTTCATGATCGAGTCGGGGCGCGCGAGGTACACGTACTCGAAGGAGCAGGGGATCAGGCGCGGGTTCGTCGCGCACTGCTTCGAGACCATCTCGCCGCCGCGGCTGATGAAGACCGCCTCGCCGGGGGCCACGTCGCGCACGACCTCGTACCCGCCGCTCTCCAGCACGAGCGACTCGGAGGCGACGATCCACTCCTCGCCGACCAGGCCGGCGGGGCGCTTGCCCAGGATGAGGGGGCGGATGCCGAAGGGGTCGCGGAATGCGAGCAGGCCGTGCCCGGCGATCAGCGCGATCGCGGCGTAGGAGCCCTCGACGCGCTCGTGCACCCGCGAGACCGCGTTGAACACCTGGTCGGGGTCGAGGTCGGCGCCGGAGACCTGCGCCTGCAGCTCGTGGGCCAGCACGTTGACGAGCAGCTCGGTGTCGCTGGTGGTGTTGAGGTGGCGGCGGTCCACGTCGAAGAGCTCGCGGGTCAGCTCACGGGTGTTCGTGAGGTTGCCGTTGTGGATCAGCGTGATGCCGTAGGGCGCGTTCACGTAGAAGGGCTGGGCCTCCTGCTCGTTCGACGCGTTGCCCTTGGTGGCGTAGCGCACGTGCCCGATGCCCATGTTGCCGAGCAGGCCGCGCATGTCGCGGGTGCGGTAGGCCTCGCGCACCTGGCCCTTGGCCTTGGTGCTGTAGAAGGTGCTGCCGTCGGCCGTGGAGATACCGGTCGAGTCCTGGCCGCGGTGCTGCAGAAGCAGCAGTGCGTCGTAGACCAACTGGTTGGCCGGCTGGGAAGAAACGATGCCAACGATGCCGCACATGCTTCAGTGGTCTCCAGACCGTAGAGTTGGGGGATATACACAGTCTTTCACGTTGCGGATGGGATCTCTGGCATGAGTAACAAGTACGCGGAGGCCGGAGTCGACACCGCAGCCGGCGACCTGGCGGTAGAACTGATGAAGGCCGCCGTCTCGGCGACCCACACTTCGTCTGTGGTCGGGGGTTTCGGCGGATTCGCCGGCCTCTTCGACGTCTCGGTGCTCAAGAACTTCGACCGCCCGCTCCTCGCGACATCCACCGACGGCGTCGGAACCAAAGTGGCGATCGCCCAGGCGCTCGACAAGCACGACACCATCGGCCAGGACCTCGTGGGCATGGTGGTGGACGACATCATCGTGGTCGGGGCCCGCCCGCTCTTCATGACGGACTACATCGCCTGCGGCCGCGTCGTCCCCTCCCGCATCGCCGACATCGTGAAGGGCATCGCCCTCGCCTGCTCGGCCACCGGCACAGCCCTCGTCGGCGGCGAGACCGCGGAGCACCCCGGCCTGCTCGGGCCCGACGACTACGACGTGGCCGGCGCCGCCGTCGGCGTCGTCGAGGCAGCGGATGCGCTCGGACCCGAGCGGGTCGTGGACGGCGACGTCGTCATCGCGATGGCCTCCTCGGGCCTGCACAGCAACGGCTTCTCGCTGGTACGCCACATCCTCGGCCAGAAGAACATCGGCTACACCGACACCTCCGCGGAGCTGGGCGGCGTGGTCGGCGAGGTCCTCCTCGAGCCGACCCGCCTCTACACCAGCCCGCTGGTGGGCGTCATCGACGCGCTGCCCGGATCCATCCACTCGCTCAGCCACGTGACCGGCGGAGGCATCGCCGCAAACCTGGCCCGCGTGCTGCCGATCGGCTCCTGGGTCGAGGTCGACCGCGCCAGCTGGTCGCCCGACCCCGTCTTCCGCGTACTCGCCGACATGGGCGGCATGACCCTGGCCGACACCGAGGGCACCTGGAATCTGGGCGTAGGCATGTTCGCCGTCGTCGAAGCGGATGCCGCGGCATCCGTCATCGCATCGATCGAGGCCGCGGGCATCGCCGCCTGGGTCGCCGGAACCGTGAGCTTCGGCGAGCGTTCGCTCTCGGGCTTCGAGCAGGGTGCAAAGGGCGTCAACGGCGGGGCCGTGCGGCTGGCGGGCGCGTTCGCCTAACCCAGACCGTCGCACCCGCTGGTTGAGCCGGCTGAACTCGCTGGTTGAGTAGCCCGCGACGAAGGAGCAGGCGTATCGAAACCCCCACGCGAATGTTCAGCGTGGGGGTTTCAATTAGCGGATTGCGCCGAATCAGGCCTCAGGCGCTGTTGCGCTCGTCGTCCGCCTGGTAGCTGCCGGGGACGTACTCGTCGTCCTCGTCGTCATCCTCGTCGTCGTCATCCGTCGCCGAGGGGACGCCCGTGCCCGATACATACTCGGGCCAGGCCGCGAGGTCGTCCTCGAGTCGAGGGTCGCCGGGCTCGCCGGAAGTGCCGAGCTCTTTTTGGAGAGCTCCGTAGTTGGTGTCAGGACTGAAGTACTTAAGGTCTCTCGCGACCTTGGTGTGCTTCGCCTTTTGACGGCCTCGCCCCATGCGTGACCCCCTCATGAATCAGTCCGAAGGGAACCAGTTGAGGTTCCGGGAATATGCGAACAGAGATCGTACGAAAAGTAGAGTGCAGTTTAGCACGCAGGGTCAGCGGGTAACGTTGTCGGGTGACCTCTGACAGCACCGCCTCTGACAGCACCGACACCTCGGTCGTCGTAATCGGTGGTGGCCAGGCGGGACTCTCCGTCTCCTACTACCTGAAGCGACTCGGCCTCGACCCCGGAAACGAGTTCGTGGTGCTCGACCGCGGCCCGGGAACGGGCGGTGCCTGGCAGTTCCGCTGGGACGCGCTCCGCATCGGATCCGCGCACCGCATCAACGACCTGCCCGGTATGGACGAGATCGGCATCAGCTTCTCGACCGCCGACCGCACGATGCCCGCCAAAGACGTCGTCGCCGACTACTACGCCCAGTACGAGCAGCACTACGGCTTCCAGATCGTGCGCTCCGCCGCCGTCTCCCGCGTGGAGAACGCAGGCGACCGCATGCTCGTCACCTTCTCCGACGGCGAGGGCGAGCAGGTCGTCTCGACCGACATCGTCATCAACGCCACCGGCACCTGGGGCTCGCCCTTCATCCCCTGGTACCCCGGCCGCGACTCCTTCGCCGGGCGCCACGTGCACACCGCCGAGTACGCGGATGCCGCGGAGTTCGCGGGACAGAAGGTCGTCGTCGTCGGCGGCGGAACATCCGCTATCGGCTTCCTGCTCGAGCTGGAGTCCGTCGCGGCCTCCACCACCTGGGTGAGCCGCCGGCCGATCGAGTTTCTCGAGGACGGCGAGCTCAACCTCGAGGCCCGCGTCTCGGCCGTCGCCATGCAGGACGAGGCGGCCCGCGCGGGCCGCGCCCTGCCCAGCATCGTCAGCGGAACGGGCGTTCCGCGCACCCGCCGCATCCAGGCCGGCATCGACCGCGGCCTGCTCGCCGCGCGCCCGATGTTCGCGTCGATCGAGCCGGGCGGCGTGCGCTGGTCGAACGGGTCGTTCCAGGAGGCGGACGCGATCATCTGGTCCACCGGGTTCCGCCCCGAGCTGCGCCACCTCGCCCCGCTGAAGCTGCGCGAGCGCGAGGGCGGCATCATCGTCGCCGGCGGCTCGTCGTGGAAGGAGCCGCGCATCTTCTTCGCCGGCTACGGCCCGCAGGCATCCACCATCGGCGCCAACCGCGCCGGCCGCTCCATCGCCCGCCAGGCCGTCGCTACACTTTCCCGCCTCAAGCGCGTCGAGCGCGAGGAACGCGACGCCCGCGACGAGCAGCAACGCCTCGAAGAGCGGATGCGCGAGAACGCCGCCGACACCGCAGCAGCACGCGCCGCGGCCTTCGTGGCAGCCGCCGAGGCCGAGCGTGCGGAGGCCGAGCGCGTCGCAGCAGCGGCAGCCGCCGCCGCAGCCGCGCAAATCCCCGCCCTGGTCGAGCCGCCCGCGCGGTACCCGGAGCCGGTCGCGATCGAAAGTCCGGCCGACGAGCCCGCGCAGAGCGAGGCGGTTGAAAGCGCGCCCGCCCAGAGCCAGCCCGCCCAGAACGAGGCAGCACAGAGCGAGCCCACGCAGAGCGAGGCGCCGCAGGTCGAGGCAGCGCAGAACGAATCCGCCGTCGATCCGTGGCCGCTCATGGCCCCGGTCGTGGCACCCGCCTTCCCGGCGGCCCCCGCCGAGTCGTCGCCCCTCGTCGAGCCGGTCCCGTTCGGCGAGCCGGTCGCCGCGGACGAGGTCCCGGTCGCCGAGACCGCCCAGGCCGACGAGCCCCATCCAGACGAGACCGCTCAGATCGACGAGCCCCAGACCGACGAGACCGACCCCGACGAAACCGAGCCCGACGACCCCGCCTACAGCGACGAGCTGTCCCCGTTCGCCGCCCTCTTCGGCGACCCGAACGCCGAGCAGGTCTTCGAGGAGGCGTCCGCCGCGGCATCCGTCGACACCCACCTGCCCTGGATCGCGCCCGCCGAGATCGCGCACCGCGACAGCTCCACCGCGACCGTCTGGCCGCTGGCCACGGGCTTCCCGCCAGCCGCGGAGCCCGAAGCGGCAGAACCCGCCCTCGAGCCCGCAGCGGCGGAGCCGGAACCCGCCATCGACCCCGAGGCCGAGGGCGCCGAGCTCACCCCCGACGACACCGAGGCGCTCTCGCACCTGCCGGAACTCGGCGACGGCGTGATCGTCATCGACGATCCCGACTCGCTCTCGATGGCCGAGCTGCTCGAGCACATCAACGCGCCCGAGGGCATGGCGATGCCCGAGCCCGACAACCAGTCCCCGCCGCAGCCGGTCTCCGCGGCGTCGCACTACATCGACGCGCCGCACTGGTTCACCGACGACCACGCACCGGGCTTCTTCGACGACGCGCCAGGATCCGCCCCCGACGAGTACGCGCCCGCGGACTCCCGCCGGCAGCCGGTCGCCGACGACGAGGCGCCGCACTTCCGCAGCAGCTTCTCGCCGCCCGAGGTGGACGTCTCGACCTTCCCCGGCGCCCGCGCCGAGACCGAGCCCGGTCGCGAGGAGCGCCCTGCCTTCGACCAGCCCCAGCACTTCGACGAGCCGCAGCGCTCCGACGAGCAGGAGCCGCCGCACTTCCGCAGCAGCTTCTCGCCGCCCCAGGCCGACTTCCCGTCGTTCTTCGGCACGCTCTCCGTCCCGCAGTCGGGCAGCGCCCACGACGAGACCCACGGCGACCCGGACGACGACACGAACGAGCTCACCCCCGGCACACCGCGCACGCCCCGCCACTGAGCGGCGGCGCGGTGCGGTGGCACGGCGCGCGCAGCGGGCGGCCTCAGCGCAGCAGCAGGAACGCGCCCGCGGCGGCCCCGACGCCGACCGCCAGGTTCGCACCCACGCTCAGCGCGGCCGCTCGAACCCGGCCGGCGAGCACGAGCTGGATCGTCTCCACGCCGAGGGTGCTGAACGTGGTGAGCCCGCCACAGAGCCCGGTGAGAAGCACGAGGCGCAGGTCGGCCGAGATCTCCGCGCGCTCGGCGAGGGCGAGCACGCCGCCGCCGATCGCGGAGCCGACCACGTTGACCACGAACACCGCCCAGCCGACCCGGCCCGCGAGCAGCAGCGTGACCGCGTAGCGCGCGGTCGCGGCCAGGGCGCCGACCACGGCGATCGTGAGCGCGAGCCAGACCGTCACTGCGCCGCCGCCGGGGATCGCGCCGTGCCGCCGAGGTGCAGCCCGGCCCACGCAGCCCCGAGCCCGAGCCCGATGGTGGCAACGAGGTAGACCGCCGCGAGCAGCCACTCCGCGGCGTCGGCCAGCGCCACCAGCGACACGGCGAAGGCCGAGTAGGTGGTGAAGGATCCGAGCAGGCCCGGCCCGAGCAGGGCCCTCAGCGAAGCGGATGCACGGGGCCACAGCCGCGCCGTGAGCAGGCCGAGCGCAAAAGCGCCCACCACGTTGATCAGCAGCGTCGATACCGGGAAGCCGTCGTCGCTGTGCGGCACCAGCAGATCGATCAGCAGCCGCAGGGTGGTCCCCGCCAGTCCGCCGAGGAAGACGGCGGGGAGGGAGCGCATGCTCCTACTGTGGCACGGGCCGTGCCCGTCTCCCGGCCGCGCGACCTAGAATTCAGCAATGACCCGGGCCGGAGCGAAGCGACGCATCCGCTGGTGGTGGATCGTCCTGGCGGCGCTCGTGGTGCTGCTCGTGCCGGTCGCTCTGATCGTGGTGCCGATTCTCGCGCACCAGAACCAGGGGCTCAGCGGGCAGACGGATGCCGGGGCCGACTGGCCGACGTCCGTGACGGCCGCGGGAGACGACGGCCGCACCCGCTCCTTCGAGGTGCTGTCGCCCGAGCCGGGCGCATCCGTCGACACGTCCGCGCTCGTCGAGGGCGACCGGCTGGTGGTGAGCGGGACGGGCTACGACCCCTCCCGCGGCATCTACGTGGCGATCTGCAGGATCCCCGATGAGGTGGGCGGGAAGCCCGGGCCGTGCATCGGCGGGGTGCCCGACCAGGAGGGCGCGGTGGAGGCCGGCTCGGTGGACTACGCGCCGAGCAACTGGATCAACGACGACTGGGCGTGGAAGCTCCTCGGTGCGCGCAGCTTCGACGACCGCGACGCCGGAACGTTCACCGCCTACATCGAGGTCGGGGCGCCGGTGTCGGCGGAGCTGGACTGCACGGTGTCCGAGTGCGGCGTCTTCACGCGCAACGACCACACGGCGCTCAGCGACCGGGCGCAGGACCTCTACGTTCCGGTGCGGTTCGCTGCCGCTGGTTGAGCAGCAGGCGGGCCTCAGGCCGCGATGCGCAGGGCCGCCCGCAGCTGGCGCAGGCCGTCGTCGAGGCGGGTCTCCGCGACGTCGACGGGGAGGCCGAGCAGGTCGGCGACCTGCTCGGGGCTGAAGCCCGCCGAGTAGCTGAGGTGGATCGACTGGCGGTGCTCCGCCGACAGGGTGTCGAGGGCTTCCGTGGCGTGTTCGAGATCGATGGTGCTGTGGTTCTGCATGGTGGAACAAACTTTTCGTGACTGATGAAGATGCAGCGCAACTCTGCGCGCCAGTGTTCTTCCGGCTTGAGATCGATCGGGATGTTCCCGGTTCGAAAGGTGGCTCCGGCCATGGATGGGGGCAGCGGAACGGTGCTCCGTGAGGAGCGTGGCACGAGCGGTGATAACGCATCGTGCGGGTGGACGACCTGGGGCCGTCAGCAGCCGGATCGTATGAACTCGGCGTGCAGATAACAACACTAGTACATACCTACGAACAATGCGATACGCGAGAAATAATGCTGGCGGAGGCGAGCGAAATTTGAGAAGCTACGCGGGTCGCTGTCTTGACGCGACGTCACCACCCGCACTCGTTACAAGGGAGTAACAATGCCTTCACGCGGTCTCGCGCGCCCGGTTCGATCACGATTCCGCGCGCTTGTCGCGGCATCCGCTGCGAGCCTCCTGGCGGTGGGCGCGCTGGTGGGTGTCACGCCGGTCGCCGCGGCCGAGCCGGATCTGGCCCGGGTGGGAACGGTCACCGCGTCCGCCGCGCAGAACGACGCCGACGGCAACTTCCCCGCCACGAACGCGAACGACGGCAACGATGCCACGCGCTGGGCCAGCGGCAACGGCCCCGACGCAGACGTTCCTTTCACCGCCTCGATCACCACCGACCTGGGCTCCGTCGCCACCCTCACCGGAGTGAGCATCCTCTGGGAGGTCTCCTACGCAGTCGCCTACGACGTGCAGGTCGCCACCGTCGACCCGCAGAACGACGCGAGCTGGGTGACCGCGAAGTCCGTCACCACGGGCGCCGGCGCCGATGAGTCCGTGGTCTTCGACGCCCCGTTCGAGGCCCGCTACGTGCGCCTCGCCCTGCTCCAGCGCAGCGCCGCCACCTGGGAGGCTCCGATCCTGCACTGGTACGGCTACTCGATCTACAGCTTCCGCGTTCACGGCGCCTTCGCGCTGCCCAACGTGGGATTCGACGCCGCCAGCGCGTCCGTACCCGCGGGCGATGCGGCATCCGTCGCCGTATCGCTCACCGGCGCCTCCGATGAGGCTCAGTCCGTGCGCGTCACCAGCGGCGGGGGCACGGCCGTCGCCGGCAGCGACTTCACCGCCGTCGACGAGGTGCTCACCTTCGCACCGGGCGAGACGACCAAACAGGTGGCCGTGCCCACCGTGAGCCACGGCGCCCTCGCCCCGGCCACCACCACCGTGCTCACCCTGAGCGAGCCGAGCTCCGGTATCGCCCTGGGTGCGCGCTCCACGTCGACGCTCACCATCACCCCCACCGGGGAGCTGCCGAACAGTGGCCCGTCGACCGTGTTCCAGGACTTCGAGTCGGGCTTGCCCGCCGACTACAGCACCTGGGCCAGCAACGACTCGGTGAAGCCCGTGCTGACGACGAGAGCGGATGCGACGCGCGAGTCGTCGGATCCAGCCAATGACGTGCTCATCGCGACCGTGGGAGGAACCCCCACGAGCAGCGACTGGTTCGGATTCACCAACGACACCGCGCCGGCCAACTGGTCGGACTCCGACGGCTTCAGCTTCTGGTTCCTCGGCACGGGCAGCGGCAAGACGCTCGGCTACGAACTGAAGAACGGCAATCAGATGTTCGACCGCACCCTCGTAGACGACACGGCCGGATGGCGCCAGGTGAGCGTGCTCTTCTCCGAGCTGCGCCTGAAGAACGCGCCCCAGGATCCTGCCCGCTTCCTGCCCTCGGCCTCCACCGGCTTCGCCGTGACCCTCACCGGCCTCGGCGCCGGCGAGTGGGCGTTCGACGACTTCGCGCTCTTCGACCGGGCCTTCCTGCTCGAGGACTTCCAGGGTGACGTCACCGTGAACACCCCGCCGACCGGCTTCTTCACCTGGGGTTCCGAAGACGGCCTCGTCTCGCTCGGCGTGGAGGACCGCGAGCGCGGCGACGTGCCAGACAACCGCGTTCTCGCCGGAAGCTACCTGATCCCCTCGGGCGGCTACGGCGGCTTCAGCGACAACCTCGCCGCGTCGCAGGACTGGAGCAGCTTCAAGGGCATCCGATTCTGGTGGTATGCCTCGCAGGCCAGCAACCCGGCCTCGCCTACGGCAGGCGACGACATCAAGGTGGAGATCAAAGACGGCGGGCCCGACGGCGAGCACTCCGAGTTGTGGTCGATGACCTTCAAAGACAACTGGGGCAGCTCCGACAGCCGCTGGAAGCTGGTCGAGCTCCCCTTCTCGAGCTTCACCCTCGGCTCCTACCAGCCGGGCAACACCGAGACGAAGAACGGCACGCTCGACCTCACCTCGGCCTGGGGCTTCGCGCCCACCTTCACGCCGGGCAAGGCATCGGCCACCGGCTGGGCGATCGACGACGTGGCCCTCTACGGCACCCCGTCGAGCGCGCCGGTCACCGTCACCGCCACGGAAGACGTCTACCTGGTCGACGCGGGCGAGACGGCCAGCGTCACGCTGCAGCTCGCGACGCCGACCGGCGATCCGCTCGGCAGCACCCTCTCGGTCGCCTACTCGGCCGGAACCGGCACCGCCCAAGCGGGCACACACTTCACCCCCTTCGGGGGTGCGGTGGTGTTCCCGGCTGGCAGCGCATCGGGCGCCACGCAGAGCTTCGACGTGACCACCCTCGCCACGGCGGGCGGCGACGAGTCGCGCAGCATCCCGATCGTGCTGGCGGCGAGCGGCGCCCAGGTGCCCACCACCCCGCCGCGCGTGGTGATCAACGCCCACGATCTGCCCTACCTCGACAGCGCCCTCAGCACCGAGGCGCGGGTCGACGACCTGATGGCCCGTATGAGCCTCGCCGAAAAGGTCGGCCAGATGACCCAGGCCGAGCGCCTCGGGCTGAAGAGCGTCGACCAGATCTCGACCCTCGCCCTCGGATCGCTGCTCTCCGGAGGCGGGTCCGTGCCGGCGCAGAACACGCCGGAGGGCTGGGCCGACATGATCGACGGCTACCAGCGCCAGGCGCTGTCCACCTCGTTGCAGGTGCCCCTGCTCTATGGCGCGGATGCGGTGCACGGTCACAACAACGTGCTCGACGCCACGATCTTCCCGCACAACATCGGGCTCGGCGCGACGCGCAACCCCGAGCTCGTGCAGCAGGTCAGCGCCACTACAGCCGAGGAGACCAAGGCCACCGGCGTCAACTGGGCCTTCGCGTCGTGCCTGTGCGTCACCCGCGACGACCGCTGGGGCCGCGCCTACGAGTCCTTCGGCGAGGACCCGGCGCTGGTGAAGATGTTCGCCGCCCCCACCACGATCGGCCTGCAGGGCGTCGACCCGACGGACAAGTCGGGCGCCGCCGAGGTGCTCGCCACCGCGAAGCACTGGGCGGGCGACGGCGGAACCGCCTACGACCCGTCGAAGCTGGCCACCGGCGGCTATCCGATCGACCAGGGACTCACCACGGCGCCCTCGCTCGACGCCTTCGTGACCACGCACGTCGACCCGTACCTGCCCGCGATCGCGGCGGGCGTCGGCTCGATGATGCCGTCCTACTCCGGCGTCGACATCGGAGACGGCGACGTGCGGATGCACGAGAACACCCTGCTCAACACCGGGCTGCTGAAGGGCGAGCTCGGCTTCGAGGGCTTCCTCATCAGCGACTGGGAGGGCATCGACAAGCTGCCGGGCGGCACCTACGCCGAGAAGTCCGTGCGCTCCGTCAACTCCGGTCTCGACATGGCCATGGCGCCGTACAACTTCGCGGACTTCATCACCAGCATCGAGGCCGCGGTCGGCTCCGGCACCGTGGCGCAGAGCCGGGTCGACGACGCGGTGCGTCGCATCCTCACCCAGAAGTTCGAGCTCGGCCTGTTCGAGAACGCGATCACCGACCGGTCCAATGCCGCAGAAGTCGGCTCGGCGGAGCACCGCTCGGTGGCGCGCGAGGCGGTTGCCGAATCGCAGGTGCTGCTGAAGAACACCGGTGTGCTGCCGCTGGCCAAGGACGCGTCGATCTACGTCGCCGGATCCAACGCCGCCGACCTCGGCAACCAGATGGGCGGCTGGACGATCTCCTGGCAGGGAGGCTCCGGAGCCACCACCACGGGGACGACGATCGCGGAGGGGCTCGCGCAGGTCGCGCCATCCGCCGCACTCACGGTGTCTCCGAACGCCAGCGCACCGCTTGCCGGTCACGACGTGGGAGTCGTGGTCGTAGGCGAGACGCCGTACGCGGAGGGCGTGGGCGACGTGGGCAACAACGGGCACAGCCTCTCGCTCACCACGGCCGACCGCACCGCGATCGACACGGTCTGCGCCGCGATGGAGTGCGTCGTGCTGGTCGTCGCCGGCCGCACACAGCTGGTCACCGACAAGCTCGATGCGATCGACGGCCTGGTGGCCTCGTTCCTTCCCGGTTCGGAGGGTGCCGGCGTGGCCGACGTGCTGTTCGGCGACGCGCCCTTCACCGGGCGACTGCCGCTGAGCTGGCCGGCGACCGCCGAGCAGGTTCCGATCAACGTGGGCGACGCCGTCTACGAGCCGCTCTACCCCTTCGGGTGGAGCGAGCGAACGGATGCGCCCCGCGACCGGCTGGCCGACGTTCTCTCGTCGCTGCCGGCGGGTGCCGCCCGCGATGCGGTGGCCGCGCTGCTGGACGCCGACGTCTGGGCTGCCGACGGCACGATCGACGACCCCCGGGCCGCACTGCCGCTGGTGGCGTCTGCCGCCGCGCTCCTCACCGGCTCGACCGCCGACCCGCTCGTGAGCCTGGCCCGCGATCTGGCGCAGGCCGCCGTGACCGCGGGAACCGGTGTCGCCGGCTCCCTCGCCATCACGGCCGACGCCGAGCACGCGCTGCTGACCGGGCAGCCGTACACGGCGGTGCAGTTGCTGGCGAGTGTGCTCGGCATCGAGCTCGATGACGCACCCGTCGTGCCCGGGCAGCCCGTGCCGGTGCCCGGCAAGGCCAGCGTGGCCGCGTCGCTCAGCCCCGACCGCGCCCGGATCGGCGAGCGCGTGACCGTCTCGGCCACCGGCTTCGTGGCCGGCGAGCGGGTGACGGCGACGATCTACTCCGACCCGGTGGTGCTCGGAACGGTCACCGCCAGCGCATCCGGTCTCGCCTCGCTCACCTTCCGCGTGCCGGCGGGCTTCGACCTCGGGGCGCACTCGGTGCAGCTCGAGGGCGCGAACCAGGTGGCGGCCGCCACACTCACCGTGCTCGCGGCAGCGGGCTCCGGCCCGCTCGCCTTCACCGGCGCCGACATCTGGCTGGCGCTGATGATCGCGCTGGCGTTGCTGGCCACCGGTGTGACGACGGTGCTGTCGCGGCGGCGGACGGCCGCGCCCCTCGCGCTGATCGAGTAGCGCCCTCTCATCGGAAAAAGCCGAACGGCGAGGCGGAAGGGGCCCCGCGCCCGAATACTGCAGCACGAGCTCCCCCGTCAAACCGCCGCGCGCGCACGCATGACCCTGCCAGAGTCGCCTGGCTAACACCCGTCACACTGAAGCCATGAACACGAACGCAATCGCCCTGCTTCTGCTCCGTCTCGCGCTGGGCGCCACGCTCATCGCCCACGGGATCCAGAAGTTCACCGTCACCACCATCGCCGGGGTGGAGGAGATGTTCGTGGGGCTCGGCATCCCCGCCGCGGCGATCGCCGCGCCCGTGGTCGCGTCCCTGGAGATCGTCGCGGGCGTCCTGCTCGTGATCGGCCTGGCCACCCGCATCGCTGCCGCGATCGGAGCGGCCATCGCGCTCGTCGCGCTGTTCACCGTGCACCTCTCGGCCGGGTTCTTCGCCGGCGACGGCGGCTACGAGTTCGTGCTGCTGCTCGCGGTAGTGGGAATCGCCCTAGCGCTCACCGGGCCCGGCGCCTTCAGCGTCGACGGTCCGATCCGCAACAAGCGCCGCACGCGCCGCGCCTGACCCCACCGCACACACGACGAGGGGCAAGCTCTCGACCTCCGCACTGGGATTGGAGATCGAAAGCTTGCCCCTCTGCTCGTGGGGACCCGCCTAGCGCTGGTCGAGTGAGGCGGTGACCCTGGCCCGGATCTCCTCGAGACCCTGGCGCAGCACCGCCACGTTCTCGGGGGTGAGCTGCGTGCGGGCGGCGGTGATCCGCAGCTCCGTGCGCAGCTGCTGGCGGAACTCGTTGATCAGCACGTCCGCGTCCTGCAGCTGCGTGCGGCTGTCGCCCTGCGGGGTCGTCGCATCGGTGCGCACCGTGCGACCGGCGTCCTTCGCCTCGACGCGGGCGTCGCGCGCGGCCGAGGCGAGATCGGCCCGCAGCGTCTTCATCGCCGAGTTGACGGATGTCCGCACCTCGTCGGCGAGGCGGCGAACGGAGTCGGTCACCCCGTTCTCGATGCCGTCGAGCTCGCCCTGGCGCGCGTCGAGCTCGGCGCGACCGGCATCCGTGATCGCATAGACCGTCTTGCGGCCATCCGCTGTCTTGGTGACGAGCCCGTCCTCCTCGAGCTTGGCGAGGCGCGGGTAGATCGTGCCCGCGCTGGGAACGTAGGTTCCGCCGAAGCGCTCCTCGAGCGCGAGGATGAGCTCGTAGCCGTGCATCGGCTCGTCCGCCAGCAGGCTCAGCAGGTAGAGGCGCAGGTGGCCGTGGGCGAAGACCGGGGGCGTCATGCCGACACCGTGTGCAGCACGTTGATGTTGCCGGTCACCGTGTTGGCCTTGAAGTCGAGCCAGTGCTGGTCGAGCTCGCCGTACTTGCCGGAGTAGGTGCCGTGCACGCCCTTGATCTCGCTGTTGTCGAGGTGCAGCTTTCCGCCGACGGTGTTGATGCGGTACTGGGCCGCGACGCCCGGGGCCAGGCGCGTGGTGACCGCGCCGCCCACTGTGTTGATGCGGATCTCGTCGGGGATGCCGGTGACGTCGGTGAACACCTCGCCCGAGACGGTGTCTGCGCTGAGCACCGAGATGTCTCCGGAGGCGGTGATGTCGCCGCTCACGGTGCGCGCCGTGACCCGGCCGCTGTGGTTGCTCACCGCGATCTCGCCGTTGACGCCGTTGATCTGCAGCGAGCCGACGAGGCCGTCGATCACGACGTCGCCGTTCACGGTCGACACCGTGGCGTCGCTCGACAGGCCGGAGACCAGCGCGCTGGCGCTGACCACGCCGAGGGTGAGCGCGAGCTTGCGCGGGACCATGATGCTCACGTCGGCCTTCGCCGAGCCGCGGAAACTGCTCAGCACGTCGAGGAAGTTGTCCCAGCCGAGCTGCGGGTGGTCGATCTCGAGCACGTCGCCGTCGACCGTGACCTTGAGCTCCTTGCCGCTCACCGAGTGGATCTCGATGCGCGCGCCGGGCTCGTCGTGCCCGACGATGTCGACCTTGCCGCCGATCAGGCTCACCTTGAGCTTGCTGATCGTGCCCACATCGATGACCTTGGGCCCGTCGATGAGCCATTTCTCCTGTGCCATGGTGCTGTCCTTCCTGAGACTCCAGCGGATGCGCCGCTCGGGTAAGTCGCGTTATATCGCGTCTGGTAGGACTCAAGATATATCGCGTCTGCGCGCGGGCGCAATCCCCGCCGGGAACTCGCAGCGCGCGTGCAGGGTCGCGCGGCCGTTCCCGGGTCGAAACGTGCGGCACGTCGCCCGAGGGACTGCGCGCCGGAAAGTCGCTCGCGCGCCCGAACGTTCGGCCGCGATGGCGAATTTCGGGCGCGGGACTGCCGCGGCCGGGGCCGCGCATCCGCTTGACCTTGACGCAGCGTCAAGCTCTAGCGTGGAGGCCATGACGAACGAGAGGGACTGGTCGATCCAGGAGGTCGCACGGCTGGCCGGCACCACGAGCCGCACGCTGCGCCACTACGGCACCATCGGCCTGCTGCCCGCCACCAGCGTCGGCGCCAACGGCTACCGCCGCTACGACGCGGACGCGCTGCTGCGGCTGCAGCGGATCCTGCTGCTGAGAGACCTCGGCCTCGGGCTCCCCGCCGTCGGCGAGGTGCTGCGGGGCCAGCGCGACGACGCCGCCGCCCTGCTCGCCCACCTGCACTGGCTCGAGGCGGAGCGCGAGCGCGTGGCCGCCCAGATCGCCAGCGTGACGACCACGATCGAGAAACTGAGGAGAGGAGAACAGCTCATGGCCGAGGAGATGCTGAACGGATTCGACCACACCGTGTACAGGGAGGAGGTCGAGGCGCGCTGGGGCGCGGACACCTACGCGGCCGGGGACGACTGGTGGCGTGCGAAGACTGTGGAGGAGAAGGCGCGGTGGCAGGCGGAGCAGGCGGCGCTCGCGTCCGATTGGGCGGATGCCGCGGCATCCGCCGACTCGAGCCCCACCGACTCGAGCCCCACCGACTCGAGCCCCACCGACTCGAGCGCCACCGACTCGAGCGCCACCGACTCGGGCCCCGCCGGCCAGCGCGCCCAGGCCCTCGCCCGGCGCCAGTACGACTGGCTCGCGGCGGTGCCCGGAACCCCCGGCTACCCGGACGGCCCGGCGAAGGAGTACTTCACCGGGTTGGCCGAGCTCTACGCGTCCGACGAGCGTTTCGCCGCGAACTACGGCGGCGCGGACGGCGCGGCCTTCGTGCGCGCGGCGATGCTCGAGTACGCCGACCGGGAGCTGTAGCGGGTGCGGGGTGCTCCTGCGGGGGTAGCCCGAAGGGATGATCTTGCGCGCGCGGCCCCGATTCGTACAGAATCTCCCGCTAGTGTGCCGAGGTGACTGATCGCCCGAGCTCCTACGACTCGTTCCCCCTCCCGGTAGACCCCTACCTGCTGGGCGAGCCGCCGACGCAGCCCCCCGGACCACCCGCGGGAGGCCCGGGCCGTCCCAGGAAGCGGCGCCGCGTCATCCGCTGGATCGTTCTCGGACTGGTGCTCGTTCTGCTCGGCACCGGCGGCTACGCCTTCTACAACTACCAGCGCTTCGTCTCCGGCGTCACGACCGTCGACGTGATCGGCGAGACGGCCGACGACTACGACGGCCCCGCCCAGAACATCCTGCTGGTGGGCGACGACCACCGGCCGGACGGCGCGACCGCGGAGGACCTCGCCAAGCTGGGCACCGAGGACGACGGCGGCGGAGTGGCCACCGACACCATGATGGTGATGCACATCCCGGCGGACGGCTCCAGCGCCACGCTCATCTCCTTCCCGCGCGACTCCTGGGTCGACGTTCCCGGCTTCGGCAAGAACAAGCTCAACGCGGCCTTCTCGCTCGGCGGCGGGGCGAGCGGCGACAACGTGGGCGGCGCGAAGCTGCTGATCGAGACCATCCAGAACCTCAGCGGCCTCACCATCGACCACTACGTGCGGGTCTCGCTGCTCGGCTTCTACAACATCGCCGAGGCGCTCGGCCCCATCGACGTGTGCCTGAACAATGCCGTCAACGACCCGTACTCCACGCTCAACCTGCCCGCCGGCATCTCCACGCTCAACGCGCAGCAGGCGCTCTCCTTCGTGCGCCAGCGCCACGGGCTGCCGAACGGCGACCTCGACCGCCAGGTGCGCCAGCAGTACTTCCTCTCGATGGAGGCGCGCAAGATCCTCTCCGCCGGAACCCTGCTCAACCCCGGCAAGCTCGGCAACGTGCTCGACGCGATGAGCGGCGCCATCGAGACCGACTCGGGCCTCAACTTTCTCGAGTTGGCCTCGCAGGTGCGCAACCTGAACGCCGACAACATCCACTCGGCGACGATCCCGATCCTCGGCACCCCCACTATCTCGGTGGGCAACTCGCGCATCTCGGTGGTCGAGGTGGACACCGACGCGATCCCGGCCTTCATCGACGACCTGATCGGCGAGCCCTCCGCCTATGAGACCGCCGTCGCGGCCGCGGTCACCGACGTCTCGGTCTCCGTGGTCAACAGCGGCGGAACCGCCGGCGCCGCGGCCGCCGCCACCGATGTTCTCGCCGGCCTCGGCTTCGTCACCGATGAGGCCGCATCCGGAACACTCCAGGCGGCCACCACGATCGAGTACCCCGCAGGTCAGGAGGCCGCCGCGAAGGCCGTGGCCGCCTACCTGCCGGGAGCTGCCGCGGTCGAGTCGGCGGACGTCACCGGCGTCACCGTCGTGCTCGGCTCCGACGGGCTCACCCCCGCGGCGCCGGTCGAGGCTGCTCCAGCGGATGCGCCGGCTACGCCGGCGACCCCCGCGGAGGAGGCCCCGGCAGGCACGACGTACGCGGCCGGCGCCTGCATCAACTGAGGCCGCGCCGCCTCGGGCACACGCAGCCGCGGCAGCACCGCCCCCACCATCGGCCCGACCAGCAGCGCGAACAGCAGCGTTCCCACCCCCACGTTGCCGCCGAGCAGCCAGCCGATCGACAGCACCGACACCTCGATGGCCGTGCGCACCTTCCACAGCGCGACGCCCCAGCGCCGGTTGACGCCGGTCATCAGCCCGTCCCGCGGGCCCGGACCGAAGTTCGCCCCGATGTAGAGGCCGCTCGCCACCGCCAGCAGCGCGAGCCCGCCGGCGAAGAGCAGCAACTGCTCGAGCAGGTTGCCCGCGGGAGGCAGCACCAGCAGCCCCACCTCGATCGCCGGCCCGATCAGCAGCACGTTCGCCACCGTGCCCACGCCGGGCTTCTGCCGGATGGGGATCCACAGCAGCAGCACGGCCGCCCCGATGATGTTCGTCAGCACCCCGAACGGCAGCCCGGTCTGCTTCACCAGCCCCTGGGTCAGCACGTCCCACGGCGGCACGCCGATGGCCCCGCGCACCATCAGGGCGATCGCGAAGCCGTAGAGGAAGAGGCCAACCAGCAGCTGGGCGATGCGCCGCGTCATCAGGAGTGTCATAACTGCAATCCAATTGCGCGATTGGCCTTACGGCAAGAGGCCAATCCATCTAAAGTGGCTGCCATGAACCTCGTCTCCGCCCGCGCTCTCGACGTGATGCTCGACGGCTGGAAGGGGCAGGCGCCCGCTTATTCGGCGCTGGCCGACCGCATCCGCCTTCTTATTCTCGACGGACGCATCGCCCTCGGGGTGCGTCTGCCCGCCGAACGCGACCTCGCCGCGCAGCTCGGCGTGAGCCGCACCACGGTCGCCGCCGCCTACGCGCAGCTGCGCGACGCCGAGTACCTCAGCAGCGTGCGCGGCTCGGGCAGCGTGGCGCGCCAGCCGCTCGGTGTCAGGGCGCCGAGCGAGGTGCCCGCGCGCGGCCTGATCGACTTCGGCAAGGCGAGCATGCCGGCCCTGCCCGCGCTCGCCGGCGCCGCCGAGCGCGCGGCGCAGCAGCTTCCCGCCTACTTCGCCCGCAGCGGCTTCGACCCGGTGGGCCTGCCCGTGCTGCGGCAGGCGATCGCCGACCGCTACGCCGCGCGCGGCCTGCCCACCGACCCCGAGCAGATCATGGTCACGATCGGCGCCCAGCACGCCATCGCCCTGCTGGCCCGCGCGCTCGTCGGCCGCGGCGACCGCGCCCTGGTCGAGTCGCCGAGCTACCCGCACGCCTTCGAGGCGCTCACCGCGGCGGGCGCGCGACTCGTGCCCGTGCCGGTCACCAGCGACGACGGCTGGGACGACGAGGCGCTCGAGCAGGCCTTCCGGCGCACCAGCCCGTCCGTCGGCTACCTCATGCCCGACTTCCACAATCCCACCGGCCGCTCGATGCCCGCCGGGCAGCGCGAACGTGTGCTCGCGCTCGCCGCCGAGCAGGGCACCACGCTGATCGTCGACGAGACCATGGCCGAGCTCGCGATCGACGAGGGCGAGCGGATGCTGCCCTTCGCCGCCTATGGCCCGGTCGACACGCAGGCGATCCTTGTCGGGTCGGTCGGCAAGACGGTCTGGGGCGGTGTGCGCATCGGCTGGATCCGTGCCGACCGCTCGGTGATCCAGCGCCTGGTGCGCGTGCGCTCGGCGGGCGATCTCGGAACGCCGATTCTCGAGCAGCTGATCGTCGCCGACCTGCTCGCAGACTACGACGGGATCCTCGCGCTGCGCGGACGGCAGCTGCGCGAGGGCCGCGCATTCCTCGCAGCCCAGCTGGCGCAGAAGCTGCCCGACTGGCGGATGCCGCTGCCTGCCGGAGGGCTCACGGCCTGGGTCGAGCTCGGCGCCCCGGTGAGTTCGCAGCTCACCCTCGCCGCGCGGAGCGAGGGGCTGCAGATCGCCGCCGGGCCGCGCTTCTCCACCGATGGCGCCTTCGAGCGCTTCCTGCGCATCCCCTTCTCCTACCCCGCCGAGGAGACCGCGCGCGCAGTGGACGCGCTCGCCGCGGCCTGGTGGACGGTCGGCCGGGTGTCGGTGCCCGAGAGCGGATGGCTCGCCGAGGTGGTGTGACCCCGCCGCCCTTTCCGTTGGTTGAGTAGCAGGCGAGCGCAGCGAGTTCGCGTATCGAAACCAACCGGTCGTGCCAGGTTTCGATACGGCTGCTCCTTCGTCGCGGCCTACTCAACCAGCGGGTTTTCCGTTGGTTGAGTAGCAGGCGAGCGCAGCGAGTTCGCGTATCGAAACCAGCCCGTCGATCCCCTGTGGAGAACCGGAACGCGAAACCCCGTCGAGCGTCATACTCCCGTGATGCCGCACGTCTACATTCTCAAATGCGCCGACGACTCCTACTACGTCGGGAGCACCTGGAACCTCGAGAAGCGGCTGTACCAACACGCGACCGGGCACGGTAGCTCGTATACCAGCCGCCGGATCCCGGTCACGCTGGTCTTCGCGCAAGAGTACGAGCGTGTGGACGAGGCGTATGCGCGGGAGAAGCAGATCCAGGGCTGGTCCCGTCGTAAGCGCGAGGCGCTGATCGCGGGGAAGTACAACGAGCTGCCCGGGCTCAGCAAGAAAGTCTTCCCGCTCGGGCCGATCCCGGTGGTTGAGTAGCAGGCGAGCGCAGCGAGTTCGGTCGTGCCTGGTTTCGATACGGCTGCTCCTTCGTCGCGGCCTACTCAACCTGCGGGGAGAACGGCACCGGAACCCGTGGGACGCGGCAGATTCATCCCGCGGGAGTATGGGTTCCTGAGGAACCCGCTGGGATAATCGTGTGAGCACGCCGACGTGCAGGTTACGACTGCGATCCGCAGCGTACGTCGCGCAGTGCATTCCCACCAGGAGACTTCCGTGCATCTTTTGTCAGTGTTCAGCCTGCGCAACCGCGCTCTCATCGCCCTCGTCACCATCGTGGTGGGCGTCTTCGGAGGGCTGGCGCTCACCTCGCTGAAGCAGGAGCTCATCCCCTCGCTCTCGCTGCCGCAGATCTTCATCGTCACCACCTACCCGGGCGCGAGCCCCGACGTGGTCAACGACGACGTGAGCACGCCGATCGAGACGGCGATCCAGGCGGTTCCGGGTCTCGACGGCACCACCGCCACGTCGAACGCGAACTTCTCCACCATCACGGCCTCCTTCGACTACGGCACCGACATCGCCACCTCCGAGCAGAAGGTGCAGCAGGCCATCAACCGCCTGTCGTCCACGCTGCCCGAGAGCGCGGACACCCAGGTGCTCACCTTCAGCCTCACCGACCTGCCGGTCATCCAGATCGGCGTCACCAGCGATCTCGACCCGCGCGATCTGTCGGCCGGTCTCGAGAGCTCGCTCGCCGACATCCGCCAGCTCGACGGCGTCAGCGACGCCAGCCTGCTCGGCGCCACCACGCAGCGCGTCACCATCACGCCGAACCAGGAGGCGCTGTTCGGCGCTGGCCTCGGCACCGATGCGATCACCGACGCCCTCGACTCCAACGGCGTGCTGCTTCCCGCCGGCGAGATCACCGAGAACGGCGAGACCCTCACCGTGCAGGCCGGCTCGCGCATCACCTCCACCGACGACATCACCTCGCTGCCGCTGCTCGGCGGCAGCGCGCCCTCCACCCCGCTCGGCGACGTCGCCGAGGTGACCATCACCGACGACCCGGTGACCGGCATCTCGCGCATCAACGGCGAGCCCTCGCTCACCATCGCGGTCACCAAGTCGCCCGCGGGCAACACCGTCGACGTCTCCAAGCTCGTGCAGGACCTGATCCCCGGCATCGAGGAGTCGCTCGGCAGCAACACGCAGCTCACCGTCGTCTTCGACCAGGCGCCGTTCATCGAGGAGTCGATCAACAGCCTCGCCGTCGAGGGTGTGCTCGGCCTCGTCTTTGCGGTGATCGTGATCCTGGTCTTCCTGCTGTCAATCCGCTCGACGCTGGTGACCGCGATCTCCATCCCGGTCTCGGTGCTCATCACCTTCATCGGCATGCAGGCCTCCGGCTACACGCTGAACATCATCACGCTCGGCGCGCTCACGATCGCCATCGGGCGCGTGGTCGACGACTCGATCGTGGTGATCGAGAACATCAAGCGCCACCTGAGCTACGGCGAGGAGAAGAAGGTCGCGATCCTCGCGGCCGTCAAGGAGGTCGCGGGCGCCGTCACGGCATCCACCGTCACCACCGTCGCCGTGTTCCTGCCGCTCGCGCTGGTCGGCGACGTCACCGGCGAGCTCTTCCGTCCCTTCGCGCTCACCGTCGCGATCGCGCTCGCGGCCAGCCTCTTCGTCTCGCTGAGCATCGTGCCCGTGCTCGCCTACTGGTTCCTCGGCACGAAGACGGCCCACAAGCACGCCGACGGAGGCGCCGCCGCCCCGAGCGAGGACGAGCTCGACCACCCCACCCGCCTGCAGCGCTCCTACCTGCCGATCATCACCTTCACCCTCAAGCGCCCGGCGATCACGCTGCTCTCTGCAGTGCTCGTGCTGGTGCTCACCGGCCTCGCCGCCCCGCTGCTGAAGACCAACTTCATCGGCGACAGCGGGCAGAACACCATCACCGTCTCGCAGACCCTGCCGCTCGGCAGCAGCCTCGAGGTGCGCGACGAGGCGGCCATGAAGGTCGAGGACGTTCTCGCCGACATCGACGGCGTCGAGACCGTGCAGCTCTCGCTCGGCTCGAGCGGAAGCGGCCTCGCCGCTGCCTTCTCCGGCAGCGGCTCCACCACCTTCTCGCTGACGACCGATGCGGATGCCGACCAGACGGCCCTGCAGGCGAGCGTGCGCGAGGCCGTGGCCGGCATCGACGACGCGGGCGAGATCACCCTCGCGGCCGCGGCGTCCGGCTTCGCGTCATCCGACATCGCCGTCAACATCACGGCCAACAACTCCGCCGACCTCACCGAGGCGGCCGACGCCGTGCTCGCAGCCGTCGAGGACCTCGACGTCGTGGCCGAGGCGAGCAGCAACCTCTCCGAGTCGCAGCCGTTCATCTCGATCACGGTCGACCGCGACAAGGCGGCGGCCGCCGGGCTCAGCGAGATCGCGGTCGGCGGCATCGTCACCGCGGCGATGAACCCGAGCGCCACCGGCTCGGTCGTGATCGACGAGAAGACGCTGTCGATCTACATCGACAACTCCTCGGCGCCCACCACGCTCGAGGAGATCCGCGCCTTCCAGATTCCGTCGCTCGCCGGATTCGTGCCGCTGTCCGACGTCGCCAGCGTGGAGCAGGCCGACGGCCCCGCCAGCATCACCACCATCGAGGGCGTGCGCAGCGCCACCGTGAGCGTCACGCCGGGCAGCGACGACGTCGGCACGGCCTCGAACGTGGTCGCGACGGCCGTAGCGGATGCCGACCTGCCGGCCGGCGCCTCGGCCGAACTGGGCGGGGTCACCGCCCAGCAGGGAGACGCCTTCCAGCAGCTCGGGCTCGCGCTGCTGGTCGCCATCCTCATCGTCTACGTGGTGATGGTCGCCACCTTCAAGAGCCTGCGCCAGCCGCTGCTGCTGCTGGTCTCGATCCCCTTCGCGGCGACCGGCGCGATCCTGCTCCAGGTGGCCACCGGCATCCCGCTCGGCGTCCCCTCGCTCATCGGCGTGCTGATGCTGATCGGAATCGTGGTCACCAACGCCATCGTGCTCGTCGACCTGATCAACCAGTACAGGGTGCGCGGCATGAAGGTGCGCGACGCTGTGGTGCACGGTGCCTCGCGCAGACTGCGCCCGATCCTGATGACCGCGCTGGCGACGATCTTCGCGCTGCTGCCGCTGGGCATCGGCCTCACCGGCCACGGCGGCTTCATCTCGCAGCCGCTGGCGATCATCGTGATCGGCGGACTCGTGTCGTCGACCGTGCTGACGCTGGTCGTGCTGCCGGTGCTGTACTACCTGGTCGAGGGTGCCAAGGAGCGCCGCACGGACCGCAAGGCGGCGGCTGCTGCCGAGGCTGCGGTCCCGGCAGAGTCCGGCTCGGCGTAGCAGTCGACACACATGCTCTCGCGGCGCGCCGGTTGGCTGCTCAGCGGGCCCTCGCGTCCCATCCCGGTGCCCACCGGATGAGCCGCGCCGCCGTGTCTATGAGCCGGGTCGTCCTCAACGCCCCCGCGGTGCCCCTCTACACGTCGAAGCAGAGCCCCGTGGTCGCCCTCGTGGTGCTGATCGGTGTCGCCGCGCTCGCCGGGGCGGTAGCCGCGGCATCCGCTGACCCGCAGCTCACCCCCTTCATGGCGACGTTCGCGCTGATGTTCGTGGCGGCGGCAATCGTGGTCTACCGCTGGAGCACGGTGGTGCAGGCGCGCGTGGTGCGAATCGACCCCGTGCGGTCGGCGCTGCGGTTCGCGGCACCCGTGACCATCCAGCTCGGATTCGCCGTGCTCGGCCTGCTCGCGCTGTTGCCGCTCGTCTCGGTCGTGCTGTTCGGGCTGCCGAGGGAGGCGCCGCTCGGACTGCTCCTCCTGCTCGTCGTGGGCGGCGGCGCGGTGGTCGTGCTCGGCCAGCAGCTCTGGGCCCTGCGCGCGCCGGCCGGACTGACCCTCTCGGAGTCCGGCCTCCGCGGCGTGCGCGGCTCGATCCGAGTCGCGATCTCCTGGAGCGACCTCTCGCACGCGAGCGTGATCCCGGGCAAGGCTGCCCAGCTGGTGCTGAACCTGCGCACCGGCGCGGTGCTTGTCGTCGACCCGCACTGCATCGGCTCCGACCCGAACGTCGTGGCTCCGGTGGTCAACTTCTTCCTCGCGAACCCGCGGCACCGGGCGACGCTGGCCACCCCCATGGCCGCCCTCGCCCTCGTCGAGGAGCATGCCGCGACGACGGCTGGCTAAGCTCGACCAATGGCCATCCCCGACTTCGTCCTCGCCCTCCGCGCCAAGATCGGCAACGACCCGCTCTGGCTGAGCGGCGTCACCGCCGTGGTGCTGCGCGACAACGAGGTGCTGTTGGTGCGCCGCGCCGACAACGGCGCCTGGACCCCGGTGACCGGCATCATCGACCCGGGCGAGCAGCCCGCCTTCGCCGCCGAACGCGAGACGCTCGAGGAGGCCGACATCGTGGCGGTCGCCGAGGGCCTCACCCGCGTCGACACCATGGGGCACCCGATCGTCTACGCCAACGGCGACGTCACGCAGTACCTCGACCTCGTCTTCGTCTGCCGCTACGTCTCCGGCGAGCCCCACCCCGCAGACGGCGAGAACACCGCCGCCGCCTGGTTCCCGCTCGACGCGCTGCCCGAGCTGAGCGACGACATGGCCGAGCGCATCCGCAGCGCCGTCGAGTTCACCGGCGTCACGGCCTTCCGCCGCTAGAGCGTCAGCTCCATGCAGACGCTCGAGGCGTCGCCCACGTAGGGCCCGAAGTTCGGGATGTGCACGTAGCCCTGCTTCAGGTACAGCGCGATCGCGTCCGGCTGCTCCCACCCGGTCTCCAGACGAATGCTCCGAGCGGATGCCGCGACCGCGGTCTCGGCGAGGCGGGCCAGCAGCGCGCTCGCGATGCCGCGGCCGCGCTGGGACTCGGCCACGAACATCCGCTTGATCTCGAAGCCGCCGTCACCGCTGTCGACCAGCGCGACCATGCCTGCGATGCCGGCCTCGGTGCGCGCGACCAGCACCGTGACGCCCGGCTTCTCGAGGGCCTCGATGTCGGCGCAGTGGTAGTCCTCGGCGCTGTAGATGCTCAGGGCGTACTCGTCGGCCTGGGCCATGAGCTCGAGAACGTCGTTCTGGCGCGGGTTCTCGACGGAAATGGTGGTCATGCACCCATCCTCCCGCAGAAAGTGATGGAGTTTCCGGCCGATCTGTACTAACGTAGACAGGTCGGCTCGAGACAGCACGCATCGCGTGTATGGGTTTGTAAGTCTTAGAGGCCGGTTTCTCAGCGCATCCGCTGGAGAAAATTCACACGAATGTATGTGACGGCCTCGGTCAAAGATCGCCCGGGTTCAGAAGTGCAGTAGCGCATCGAGCATCACAATGCGCCTTGTATCTGCACGTGTACTTTCAGTAACTGATACAACCCAGGAAAGAACCATGCCCAATTTCAGCAAGCCTGACTACTCGAAGCGCCCGGACCGGGACACGAAGAAGCCGTACAACGCACGCGACAACGCCCGTGGCGGCGACGCACGCAACTCCCGCCCCGACCAGGGCGCAGCGCCCAAGAAGCGCTGGACCGGCGACGACCGCGCCGCCCGCACGGGCGACCGCCCGGCGAGCAACGACCGCCGCCCCGACTGGAGCCCGCGCGAGAAGCCGGCCTACGGCGACCGCCCGAACCGCAGCACCGGAGCCCCGCGCTCCGAGCGTCCCGCCTACGGCGACCGCAACGCCTCGGCCGGCAACGACCGCCCCACCTACAACGACCGTCCGGCGCGCCCGTCCTACGGCGACCGCCCCGCGCGTCCGTCCTACGGCGACCGCACCGACCGCCCGGCCTACAACTCCGAGCGTCCGGCCCGCACCGAGCGCCCCTCGTACGGCGACCGTCCGGCCACGAACGACCGCCAGCCGCGCACCCCGTACAACGAGCGCGCCGGCCGCACCGAGCGTCCCTCGTACGGCGACCGCAACGACCGCGCCCCCCGCACCGAGCGCCCCTCGTACAACAGCGACCGTCCGGCCCGCAGCAACGACCGCCCGAGCTACAACTCCGAGCGCCCGGCCCGCACCGCGCGTCCCTCGTACGGCCACG
>Ga0247732_10000111_pt1 | contig 53423 bp, 60 predicted proteins | sample UWRJL163409C2_FD_180940 | JGI IMG/M metagenome (GOLD analysis project Ga0247732, IMG submission 180940) | Plant litter microbial communities from Arlington Agricultural Research Station in Wisconsin, United States - UWRJ-L163-409C-2 | ecosystem: Environmental > Terrestrial > Plant litter >... | reverse complement strand
GCTCATCGGCGCTAATGTCGTCGCGGGCTCCCTCGTCGGATCGCTCATCGCCGCCGTGCTCATTGGCCTGCTCGGGGCGCGGGCACGCGATCGCAACTCGATCATCGGGGTGCTGATGCCGTTTGGTCTCGGCCTCGGCATCCTGTTTCTCGCCTTGTATCCCGGCCGCAGCGGCAACAAGTTCGGACTGCTGACCGGCCAGATCATCTCGGTCGACTTCGCCCAGCTGGGTTTGCTCATCACCATCGCGGTCGTGGTGCTCGTCGCGCTGCTCGCGGTGTGGCGTCCGCTCACCTTCGACAGCCTCGACCCCGAGGTCGCCGAGGCGCGGGGGGTGCCGAGCCGTGCACTCTCGCTCGGCTTCATGGTGCTGCTCGGTCTGACGGTGGCCGTCAGCGTGCAGATCATCGGCGCCCTGCTAGTGCTCGCGCTGCTGGTCACTCCGGCCGCCGCAGCGCTGAGGGTCAGCTCCTCCCCCGTGCTCGTGCCGGTGCTCAGCATGGTCTTCGGCTTCGTGTCGGCCGTGGGCGGCATCCTGCTGGCCATCGGTGGTTCGCTGCCGATCAGCCCGTACATCACGACCATCTCGTTCGCGATCTACCTGGTCTGCCGCATCATCGGACCCCGCAGAACTCGCAAGATTAGACTGGCCGCATGAAGCGCAACACGTGGCAGCGGGAGGCGGTGCGCGAGGCGCTCGGCACCTCCGAGGGCTTCGTGAGCGCGCAGGCGCTGCACTCCAACCTGCACGCGACGGGCTCGCCCATCGGGCTCGCGACGGTCTACCGCGCGCTCGCCGACCTGGCCAGCGAAGGCGAGGCCGACTCGCTGCAGCAAGACGGCGAAAGCATCTACCGCGCCTGCACCCCGGGAAGCCACCACCATCACCTCATCTGCCGCAACTGCGGACTCACCGTAGAAATCGAAGCGGATGAGGTTGAAGAGTGGGCGCAGAAGGTCGCCGCCCAGAACGGTTTCACTCAGCCCAACCACATAGTCGACGTTTTCGGCCTGTGCGCAAGTTGCACTGCGGACTTGACCGCGTAAAACCGCGGGTTTAGAGTCGCGCTTAGCCCGAATTACCCGAATCAGCGCTTACCCCCCCGCTGCTGCATGGCCCTTACCCCGCCGTGTGTACCCGAAAGCCACCCGATGACCACTGCTTCCCTGCCTTCGCGCACGCTTGCCCTCAGCGCTGCAATCGCCACCCTCGCTGCGGCTCTCGTGATCGTTCCCGCTGTCGGAGGCCTTCCTGCGCCCACGGCATCAGCGGCGACGACCATCTGCTACAACCCGATCGACACCCGGTACCACAACCTCAGCACTCTCGCGACGCAGTCCGAAGTGCAAGCCGGGGCGACGGACACCGAGGTCGGCGTCTACGTAGAGGGCAGCTTCAGTGCGCTCAACGGTGCGCAGGAGACCGAGGGGCAGTTCATCGTCGGCGGCGACGCCAACTACTTCACCCACACCTACTCCAACATCGGCGTCGTCGGAATCGGCTCGCAGGTGAGCCCGGTCGCTGGCACCGACGTGCTTGTGACCGGCGGCGACATCAATGTCGGTACGGGCACTCCGGCGCCGACGACCGTCGAGGTCTCGCACTTCAGCGACGGCAACATCGTTGCCGGCGGTGCGGTTAATGTCGGCACGGGCGACAGCCTCACCTTCAACGGCGGCGGCGGTCAGTCGACCGGTGTGACGGCGCCCCTTGCGCCATACGCGGCGTTCCCTGCCTTCTATAACTCCCTGTCGGCCTACTACGCCGCACAGCCAGCAACGGGATCCGTGACGACAACACCCACTGATGTGGTCTTCACGGGAGATGGCACCTCCGCCGAGCAGGTCTTCACCGTCGCGAGCGGTTCTGACTTCGGCACAGTAGCTGCGCCGAAGAAGTTCAGCTTTGCCGGAATCCCGACCAACGCCGTCATCATCGTCAACGTCACCGCCGCCACCGCCACGGTGTCCACCAACCAGCTGGTATCGATCAACGGCACGGATGCGGACTGGGACGCGGACTATGCCACCGACCCGACCTTCTCTAACCTGACGCAGTCGATGTTCTGGAACTTCCCCACTGCCACATCGGTCACCTTTGGCAACGGTAGCCAGATTCCCGGCTCCATTGCCGCTCCCCTCGCAGACGTCACGCTCCTGGCGAGCACCAACGGCCGCGTCTACGCGGGCGGGGATGTTGAGCTCGGTGATCTCGCAGGTACGCAGATCGGTCTCGAGATGCACAACTACTCGTTCCGCGCCTACGACTGCAGTGTCGCGCCGACGACCGGAAGTATCTCGGTAAACAAGGTTCTCGGCGACCCCGACTCCGTGGTTGATCCCGATCGCGTCTTCACCGGCACCATCTCGTGCACGGTTGGCACGCCCTCGCCGAGCACGTGGAGCGTCAAGGCCGGGCAGACAGCGACCTTCACCGGTATTCCCACCGGATCCGTCTGCACCATCGCCGAGGATGCGCTCACCGTTGCCCCGAATAGCAACGACTCCTCGTATGTCTGGCAGCCCAGTACCTTCCTCACCCCGAACGTAATCACCGTCGGTGCCGGCACCACGGCGACCGTCCAGGTGTACAACGAGGTGCGCCGCGCGCTCGGCAACCTCGAGCTGGTCAAGGTGCTCGATGACCCCTACGACGTCGTCTCGCTGAGCCGCGTGTACACCGGCACTTTCTCATGCAGCTTCAACGGCACCGACATCACGGCTGCACCCGGAACCTGGTCGACCACGGCCGGCGCGCCCGCGATTCGCCTGCAGAGCGACATGCCCGCCGGCACGATCTGCACGGTCGCAGAGGACGCCTCTACCCTCGCGGCACCGCCGCTCGCCGGCTTCCCGCAGTATGTCTGGCTCGCGCCGGTCATCACCCCCGCCTCGGTGACCATCGCTGACGGCGTGACCTCACGGGTCACCGTGACGAACATCGTCTACGACCCGATCACCCTGCTCGCGTCCACTGGAACGGATGCGGCCCTGCCGCTCTGGATCGGCGGCGGCCTGCTGGCCGGCGGCCTCGTCATTGTGCTCGTGGCCTACGTTCGGCGTCGTCGCTCCGCGTAGGCGAAGGCCAGCGCGCCGAGCTTCGCGCGGGTCAGCGATCCGCCCTGCAGCACATCCCTGATGGTGCGAAGGGCGAACGCTGGCCCCTGCACGAGCATGGTTGTGACGACGGACTCCTCCCATGCGGTTAGCTCGTCGCGGATCTTCTCCGGCGGGCCGATGAGCGCGATCTCCTCGACCAGCCTCGTTGGGACCGCAGCGATCGCCTCCGCCTTGCGGCCCGCGAGGTAGAGCTCCTGAATGCGGTCGCAGTCGTCGCTGTATCCGAGCCGGTCGATGACGTTGCGGTGAAAGTTGGCGCCCTTCGCGCCCATGCCGCCGACGTAGAGCGCGATGATCGGTCGCACCAGGTCGGCGGCCTTCTCCACATCGGGGTGCGGGATCACCGCCAGCTGCACGGCGACCTCAAAGTCGGTCGACAGCGTGGGGTCGCGCAGAGCGAAACCCTCGGCGAGATACCCCGCGAACTCGTCATTGGCCTTGGGTGAGAAGAGGAAGGGCAACCAGCCGTCCGCGATCTCGGCGGCAAGGGCGACATTCTTCGGGCCCTCGGCGGCGAGGTAGATCGGCAGCTGCGATCGCAACGGGTGCACTGTCGACTGCAGGGGCTTGCCGAGGCCGGCGGCATCCGGTCCGGTGTAGGGCAGTGGGTAGTGCGGGCCCGGCGCGGTGACCGCGCCGTTTCGAGCGAGGATGTCGCGCACGATTGACACGTACTCCCGGGTGCGGGCCAGCGGCTTTGGGTAGGGCTGGCCGTACCAGCCCTCAACCACCTGCGGACCAGACGCCCCAAGACCGAGGATGACGCGGCCGCCCGAGAGGTGATCGAGCGTCAGTGCCGCCATGGCCGTCGCAGCCGGCGTGCGGGCCGAGAGCTGCGCAATGCCCGTGCCCAACTTCACGCGGCTCGTCTGGGAGCCCCACCATGCCAGCGGGGTGAACGCGTCGCTGCCGTAGGCCTCGGCTGTCCAGATGGACTCATAGCCGAGGCGCTCGGCGGTGCGGATCGCCTTGAGAGCCCCGGGCGGCGGGCCCTGCTTCCAGTAGCCCGTGGCGTATCCGATGCGCATGGGGCGATTGTGTCAGCAACTGCGGGCGCGTCGATAGATTGTCTCTACGACAAGAGGAGAACGGGTGAAGCGACGTCCGCTGCGCATCTGGCTGAAACGCTGGAAGGCGCTCGCAATTGTTGTCGGCTTCATGCTGCAGTTCGCCGTGTTCGCCCCCTTGGCCTGGTTCGCGAGCGACTGGCTGCATGCCGTGATCTCGGCCCTGTTTCAGTTCGCCATCATCTACGGCTCGACGCGCGTATTCCGCGGGCCGCACGAGGTGGTCGCTCCACCACGACCGTGGTGGAAGATGACGGCGGGGCGCCCCGCTGGATTCTTGCTGGCCGCACTGTTCCTGCTGGTGTTGGCGCAGGTCGTCGTCGGCTTCACAACCGGGGACTATTCCCTTGCCTTGCTGGTCACGAGCGTCGCTGAGTACGGAGTGCTCGCTGCCCTGTACCTTTTCTCTTCGTTCCGGTTGCCCGCACGAGCTGTTGCGAGCGCTACTCCCAGCACGTAACATGTACAGGTTGCACATTTTCGTGTGACACGTACGCCTCCCATGAAAGTCCGGGATTCAGGCGTGCCGACAAGTGACCTTGGGTAAGGCATCCGCCTTACGGTAACCAGAACAGGAGTACACCCATGGCAGCAGTTTGCCAGGTGACCGGCGCCGTTCCCGGCTTCGGGCACAACATCTCGCACTCGCACCGACGCACCAAGCGTCGTTTCGACCCGAACATCCAGACGAAGAAGTACTACGTGCCGTCCCTGCGACGCAACGTGACGCTGACCCTGAGCGCTAAGGGCATCAAGGTCATCGATGCTCGCGGCATCGAGTCGGTCGTCAAGGACCTTCTCGCACGTGGGGAGAAGATCTAATGGCCAAGCAGCAGGACATCCGTCCCATCATCAAGCTCCGCTCGACCGCGGGCACCGGTTACACCTACGTGACCAAGAAGAACCGTCGTAACGACCCAGACCGCCTTGTTCTGAAGAAGTACGACCCGGTTATCCGCAAGCACGTCGAATTCCGTGAGGAGCGCTAAACATGGCTAAGAAGAGCAAGATCGCAAAGAACGAGCAGCGCAAGGTCATCGTCGCGCGCTACGCCGCACAGCGTCTCGAGATCAAGAAGGCACTGGTCGACCCGGCCGGCACTGACGAGTCCCGTGAGGCTGCCCGCGTCGCGCTGCAGAAGCTTCCCCGCAACGCTTCGCCGGTCCGCGTTCGCGGCCGCGACGCCATCGACGGACGCCCCCGTGGTTTCCTCAGCCAGTTCGGTGTTTCCCGTGTTCGCTTCCGCGACATGGCTCACCGTGGAGAGCTGCCGGGAATCACCAAGTCCAGCTGGTAATTCTTACCTGATCGCCGTCACCTCGAGCCTTGTGGCTTGGGTGGCGGCGATCGGCATTTAAGCCGCTTTCCGATAAGAAACGGAACACCGTGGATATTTGCCGGAAATATCAGGGCAAGCTGGTAGATTCGCAGGCGGTTCCTGCGGCTACCGCCGCTTGGTTCCTTCAAAGCACTAAGTCCGAGGAGGACAACCATGGCTGACAAGTCACTAAACAAAACCGAGTTCGTAGCCGCAGTCGCCGCCGAGTCCGGCCAGAGCACCGCAGTCGTGGGCGGCGTCGTTGACGCCTTCTTCGCCGTGCTTGCTGAGAACATCGGTGAGGGCACCAAGGTCGCCATCCCGGGATGGCTCTCCGTTGAGCGCAACCACCGCGCTGCACGCACCGGCCGCAACCCGCAGACGGGTGAGGCTATCGAGATCAAGGCCGCCTACGGCGTCAAGGTTTCGGCTGGCACCAAGCTCAAGGCAGCAGCCAAGGGCTAAGTAGCTTCATACGAAAGGGCGTCGACTTCGGTCGGCGCCTTTTCTGCTTAAGCTGGACTGTGCCAAGAGCCATACGATTAGCAGCGCCCGCGACACTTCTGCTCGTCGCACTCACGGCTGTCTTGCTCGCACTGCAGTTCGGCGGTGGCGCGGAGGCCGAGCTCATCGCCGACCCAGGTGCCGCCGTGCGCTACGGCCTTCCGATCGGAAAGCTGCTCGTCAACCTCGGCGCCGCGGGAACCCTCGGCGCCCTCGCGCTGGCCGCGTTCGCGATGGAGAAGTCGTCGCGTGAGTTCGGGGTGGCCCTCGATGCCGCGGCGGCATCCGCAGCGGTGTGGACTGTTGCCTCGGCGACCACCGGCTTCTTCAGCTTTCTCAGTGTTTACCAGCAGCCTGTCTCGCTTGATGAGACCTTCGGCAACCTCATTGGCACCTACCTGCAGCAGACGGAGCTCGGCCAGGCCTGGCTGACCACGACGCTCGCCGCCGCCGCCCTGACCGTTCTCGCCTTCGCGGTGCGCAACCAGTCGGTCGTGCTCGCGATGGCATTCGGCGCGGGTCTCGCGCTCATCCCGATGTCGCTACAGGGGCACTCGGGCGATCTTGCGAGTCACGACTCGGCGATCAGCGCCATCTGGGTGCACGTCGTCGGCGCAGCCCTCTGGCTCGGCGGCGTGCTGACACTCGCGCTCGTCTCGCGGGTGGTCGACGCCAAGCGCCTCTCTGGTTTGGTCAGCCGCTACTCGTCGATCGCGCTGGTGAGCTTCGTCGCGGTCGCCTTCAGCGGCTACGTGAGCGCGGAGATCCGCGTGGGCACGCTCGAGAACCTGCTGAGCCCCTACGGCATTCTCGTGCTGGTCAAGGTTGCTGCCCTCGGAGCCCTCGGCATCTTCGGCATCGCCTACCGCCAGTTCTTCATCGCGCGTCTGTCGAAAGACGGCGACCGTCGCCGCTGGTTCTGGTGGCTCATCGTGGCCGAGGTCGCGTTCATGGGCGTCGCGTCGGGGGTGGCGGCAGCGCTCGCGCGAACGGCGACTCCGCAGCCGCTGGTGGCGGCATCCGATGCGGTCGACCCGACCCCCGCTGAGCTGCTGACCGGCGCGCCGCTTCCGCCGCCCGTCACCGTCGAGCGCCTGTTCACACTGTGGAACTTCGACACGCTGTGGATTCTCATCTGCGCCTTCGCGGCCTTCTTCTACGTGGCCGCGGTCGTGCGCCTGCACCGTCGCGGCGACTCGTGGCCGTGGTACCGCACGGTGGTCTGGCTGCTCGGCATCGCGCTGCTGTTCTACATCACCAACGGCGGCGTCAACGTCTACCAGAAGTACCTCTTCAGCCAGCACATGCTCGCGCACATGGCCCTCGGCATGATGGTGCCGGTGCTGCTCGTGCCGGCGGCGCCCATCACCCTCGCACTGCGCGCCATCCATAAGAGAACGGATGCCAGCCGCGGCGGCCGGGAATGGCTGCTGCTCATCGTGCACTCGCGCTACTTCGGCGTGCTCTCGAACCCGATCGTCGCTGCGGTGATCTTCGTCGGTTCGCTGTGGGTGTTCTACTACAGCGGTGTTTTCGGCTGGGCGACCGTCGACCATGTTGGCCACGAGTGGATGGTCATCCACTTCCTTGGGGCTGGCTACCTCTTCGTCTCGGCGCTCATCGGTGTTGACCCGGCGCCCTACCGCGCGCCGTATCCGATGCGCCTCATCGTGCTGCTCGCCACCATGGCCTTTCACGCCTTCTTCGGGCTCGCGCTGCTCAGCGGAACCGGGCTGCTGCTGGCCGACTGGTACGGGACGATGGGCTGGGGAACGAGTGCGATCGCCGATCAGCAGACCGGCGGTGGCATCGCGTGGAGTGTCGGCGAGATTCCCACGGTGATTCTCGCGATCGCCGTCGCGATCATGTGGTCGCGATCCGACGAGCGTGAGAGCAAGCGTCGCGACCGCCAGGCCGATCGCGACGGTGACGCCGAGCTCGAGGCCTATAACGCGATGCTGCTCAAGCGCTCGTCACGGTAAGGCGCTCGCCCGGCCCGATCGTGATCGTGTAGATGCCGGTGAATGGCACATCCTTGTCGAGGGTGCTGACGGTGCCGTCGAAAAGCGACTTCACCTGCACGACGATGTGTGCGACCCCGTTGTCCTGGGTTTGCCAGGCCTGGCCCGCCGGGCTGAGTGCGACGGCTGGATACTCGACGAGCGACCAGAGCGGTGTGGAATCGACGCGGTTCGCGACCTCGGTGCCAAAGGGGCAGCCGGTGGGCTTCAGCACCGCCTGAGTCGCACACTCATCCAGGAACGACGCGATGGCGTCCCTGGCGGCTGGAGCGAAGTTGGGCTTCGGGGAGACGGCGACGGTGGCATCCACGGTCGAGCCCACCTCGGTGATGGTGACGCTCACCGGTGTGGCCTCGAGGTAGGTCGTGTCGTGGGTGAGGATGACCGCGCTGGGAACCAGCAGCTGCTGGGGGCCGGCTGCGGCATCCGTTCCGTTAATGGCGAAGCGCGAATCGTGGTCGACGGCCACGGCGAGGGTGGCGACCGGGCTGATGGCGAAACGCCAGGTCGCGAACAGGCCGAGGCGTGTGCCGGTGCGCTCGACGTCGAACTGGGTTATCTGCTCGCGGCCACCCGCGGTGTAGGCGTAGCGCACGAGGTGGGTGCCGTCGGTCTCGACATCGCTGACGAGACGGATGTCGTCGAAGCCGCCGACGGTCGCATCGGTCACAAGGGGGCCGGCGCCGGCCACGCCGTCGAAGCCCAGCGCATCGTCGGCGTCGTGGCGCTGCAGAGCCTCGAGGTAGGAGCGCACGAAGCCGGACGCGCTGTACAGGTCGGCGTTGAGGGCGAGCACCGCGGCGCCGAAGCCGGCGGCCAGCAGGGCGAAGACGAGCGTCCAGGAGAGCAGGGCGCGGCGCATGGGTTCATCCTAGGCAGGCTGTGCACGCCGCCAACGGGCACCCTCCGGGCGCGGGTAGATTAGGGGTCTCGTGACTGTCGAACTCTCCCCCGAACAGGCCGCAGTCTTCGCGGCCATCGAGACGACCCAAGAGCACATCTTCGTCACCGGTCGCGCTGGCACCGGCAAGTCCACGCTGCTCAACCACCTGTCGTGGCAAACCTCCAAGCAGGTGGTCATCTGCGCACCCACCGGCGTCGCTGCGTTGAATGTGGGCGGCCAGACCATCCACTCGCTTTTTCGCCTGCCGATCGGGGTCATTGCCGACCACGAGATCGAGCAGGGCGCCGATGTGCGCAAGGTGCTCAACACCATCGACACCCTCGTCATCGACGAGGTCTCGATGGTCAACGCCGACCTGCTGGATGCGGTCGACCGCTCACTGCGCATGGCCCGCGCCCGCCGCCACGAGGCCTTCGGTGGCGTGCAACTGGTGCTCTTCGGCGACCCGTACCAGCTCGCCCCGGTGCCGGGCGATGCCGACGAGCGCGCGTACTTCGCCGACCACTACGAGTCGATGTGGTTCTTCGACGCGAAGGTGTGGAACGAGACCGACCTCACCATCTACGAGCTGGCGACCGTGCACCGCCAGCACGAGGCCGAGTTTCGCTACATGCTCAACGCGGTACGGCACGGGCAGGTCACCAAGGAGATCGCGGACCGTCTCAATGCGACAGGCGCACGGACCCCACCCTCGACCGAGATCATTACCCTGGCCACCACGAATGCAACGGTCAACCGCATCAACGCGATCAACCTGGCAAAGCTGCCCGGCAAGTCGCGCATCGCCCGCGCTGACGTCGCGGGCGACTTCGGCGGCCGCGCCTTCCCCGCCGACGAGGAGCTCGAGCTCAAGCTCGGCGCCCAGGTGATGTTTCTGCGCAACGACGCCGACCAGCGCTGGGTCAACGGCTCGGTCGGGGTCGTCACCCGCATCGGGCAGACCGTCTTCGTCGAGGTGGAGGGCGAGGAGCACGAGGTGCAGCCCTCGACCTGGGAGAAGTACAAGTACTCGTACTCCGCCGCCACCAAGGAGCTGAAGAAAGATATCGTCGCCGAGTTCACGCAGTTTCCGCTGCGGCTGGCCTGGGGCGTCACCATCCACAAGTCACAGGGCAAGACCTACGAGCGCGCGGTCGTTGACCTCGGTCAGCGTTCTTTCGCACCCGGTCAGACCTACGTCGCCCTCAGCCGCATCTCGTCGCTCGACGGGCTGTACCTGTCGCGCGACCTGCGGCCGAGCGACATCCTCGTCGACGAGAACGTGACGCGGTTCATGTCGCGGGTGACGCCGATCCCGGCGATCGAGGCGTAGCGCCGGTTAGGGCTACGCGGCAGCCTTGGCGTGGGCGAGGTCGCTGAACAGGTCGGTGTTGAACGTGTAGGCGAGCATGACCTCGTCGATGACGCGCTCGCGCTCGTCGTCGCTCCAGGCCACCGCATCCAGCTGGTCGCGGTAGGTCTCCTTGAACTCCTTCGGCTTGGCGATCTCGTCGAAGAGGTAGAAGCCGACACCGTTCGTCTCGAAGCCGAACTGGCGCTGCATGAGGGTGCGGATGATCTGCCCGCCCGACAGGTCGCCGAGGTAGCGGGTGTAGTGGTGGGCGATAAAGCCCCCCGCCCAGCCCTCGGCTGCGATCTGGTTGATGCGGGCGGTGTAGCGCTGCGTGGTGGGCAGGGGCGCGATCGTCGACAGCCAGTCGTCGCCGATCAGAAACTGCAGGTCGGCACGCAGCGCGGGAAGGCGGGTGAGGTGCGGCGAGATGAAGGCAGCGGCGTCGGAGTCGTCGGCGAAGCGCTGGGCGGCACCCTCGAGGGCCTCGTAGATGAAGTAGTGCTGGGCGACGAGCGCGATGTAGTCTTCGCGCGATCCGTTGCCCTTCATCAGGTCATCCATGAAGTTGGCGCCCTCGCTCGCGGAGTGCCCGCCGCGCGTGCGCTCGCGCAGGGCCTGGGAGAAGGGGATGACAGTCATGACGGCTCCGATAACTAAGGGTGCCCTTAGCTTAGTGGTGCCCTCCGCCGTCGAACAGGTCAGGATTGACGACCTGCTGGCCGGCGGCAGTCGCACCGAGCGCCGGGGCGGTGACGCTGCCGATGACGAGCGCCCCAATCGCCAGGCCGAGAACATAGCGGCGTGTGCTCACCGGCTTCGGCTCGCGCTGCCGCCGCAGGCTGACCGCGATAGTGAAAGCAACGAACAGCTCGAGCAGGGTGGCGACCCCGAGCGGCACGGGACGGAACGACTGGATGCCCACCACAACCGCAACAACCCACAGCATCACCGGCGCGAGCGCCGCAATCACGGCCACCCGAGGGGCAAGAAACCGCTCATCGAACACCACGAGCACGCCCCACGCGAACTCGGTGATGCCGATGCCCGCGAGCAGCACCGTGCCGACGAGGGGCGCGTCAACGGCAAGGGCGAGATGGATCAGGCCGGCGCCAACCGCGGCGAAGGCGATCCAGCTGCGCGTGATGGCGGGCACTCAGCGTCTCGCGCCGAGGCCCACCGCGAGCAGCACGGCGGCGCTGGCGAAGTGCAGCAGGTTGGCGGCGCCGTTGACGGCGATGACGTTCGCCGGTGTGGTGATGATGAACAGCCCAACGATGCCAAGCACGAGCAGCAGGGTGCCGACGATCGCGTCGAGCAGAGGAGCCCGTCGGCTGAATGCGATGGCGACGAGCGCGGCACCGATCACGAGGTGCAGTACGTTCGCGGCGGGGTTGACCGAGAGAATGCCGAAGAGCCACGCGGTGGGACTTCCCGCGAAGCCGATCGCGCCGACGAGGAGGTACCCGCCGCCAAGCACCAACGCGACGATGCGGCTCGGTGAGTTACGCATGGGGTCGCGGCTCGATTCCGAGCACGGCGCAGGCCCGTTCGTAGAGCACGACAACCTCGCGGCGAATCTCGGGGCGCTGCGAGATCGGCGCAGTCCATGGCACGGTGACGGTGTGATCCGCGCCGCCGACGGTGTACGCGAAGGTGCCGCCGTTCTCATCGAGACCGGTCATCGTGCCGGTGTCGGCATCCGGCGATCCGAAGGCGCGGGCGATGAGCAGGCTGTCGTCGACGTGGTCGTCGTTCATGTGGTGCAGAACGGCGGCGACGATTTCTGGGGAGAAGGTGGGCACGAAACCACGCTACCTGAGACATACTGGCCCCACCCATGAGCGCTCCATCTGTGATCCGTATCGGTCGTCGCGTGCCGTACCGCGCCATCCTCTCGTCGATCAGCATCGCCGCCGTGCTGATGGTTGGCTTCGGGGTGCCGGCGCTGGCCGGAAAGCATCCCGAGCACGCACCTCTGCTGCTGCTCTTCCTGCTGATCCCGGTGATCGTAGCCGCCACGATGATTCCGCTCAACCAGTACGCCGAGATCGACCCGACCACCTGGCTTGTGCGGGTGAACGGCGGCGAGCCTCGCCCGCTCGCGCACCTCACCCACTGCACGGTCAATGAGTTTCGCGGCGTTCGCACCCTGACGATCGGCTACTCCGACCGTCGTCGCGACCGCTTTGCGGTGAGCAGCCACACCCCCTTTGGCAGCCCCCGTGTCGAACGCGACTGGATACGCTACCTCCTTCCATACACCGGACTGCCCCGAGACCCCACCTCCCGCCTCAGCGAGGCGTTGGGCACCGCCTACGATCGTCATGCCACGCTCGAGCAGGCGCAGACCTTTGCGCACGAATGGCTCAAGTAGCTCAGTCGAGCAGGTGCGCCGCGAAGAAGGCAGAGGTGCGGGCGAGGGCGAGAGCAGACGCCTGCGGGTCGAAGGCGCCCGCGATCGACGGGTTGGCGAAGTGGTGCCGCGTGCCGATGTAATTGAAGTGCTTGGTCGGCGTTCCGTGCTCGTCGAGCCGGTCGTAGAAGTCCTGGGGGTCACCGCCGTACTCCCAGTGGTCGGACTCGGCGTACTGCAGCAGCAGGGGGCAGGGGATGATGCCGTGGTGTCGCTCGGCGACACTCGCGTAGTACGCCGCCACCGCGTCCGCCTCGCCGCCTTGGGCGTGCAGAAGTGCAAGCCAGCCTCCCGTTGAGAACCCGAGTTCGCCGACCCTCTCGGTGCCATAGAGCCTGGCCTCGTCGATGATGTCGTCGATGGTCTCGAGCGCGGACGAGATGTCGATGCGGTCTACCTGGCGGCGGGCTTCATCCGGGTCGGTGGCGGTCCAGCCGTCGAAGAAGTCGGGCACCGCGACCTGCAGGCCCTCGCGGGCGAGGTCGAGTGCCACGCGCTCAAGCCACGGCAGACGGCCGAACCAGTCGTGCAGAACGATGACGAGGGGTGCGCCCGTCGGGCCGTAGTAGTCGGTGTCCATCAGGGTTTGTCACCCGGCAGTGGTGACTTGGCGGGGGCCTTGTACTCATCTTCCACAATCTGGCGGGTGGCGTGCGCATCCGGGTGGTAGAGCTCATCGACGATGCCCATGACGCGGGGCGGGGTGTAGCGAGGGTCGGTCTGGCGCTTCTTGGCGGTCTCCCAGCGCTGCCAGCTCGGGTAGGCGAACAGGAAGGCGAGGGTGAGTGCGACTGCGCCGGCGACGATCCACTCCATGAGGCCATTGTGCGCTGCTGTGACCTGCGCGGCCAGAGATTACTGCGGATCGCAGTTGCTGAGGTCGGTTTCAGAGAGCGGATCTCCGGCGGGGATCACGTAGGTCACGCTCAGCACCACGTCCTCCGTTCCCTCGTTCACCCCCTGGTGCACATAGTGCGCGCCCTCGACCAGGGAGTCGCCCGCGTGGTAAACGTGAACGCCCTCGGGGTACACGGGCGCGTAGTGCGTGAACACGCCCTGCTCGACGACGGCGATGAGCTGGCCGTAGTGGCAGTGGAGTCCGGTTGATGCGCCGGGGGCGAGGGTGATCTCCCGCATAGCTACCTGCGTTGGGCCGGCGACGTCGACATCCACGGCGGCGTCCTGAGTCCCCGCGGCGAGCTCGATGGCGCTCACCGGTGCCTGTGATGGGGGCGTCGTCGGCGCTGGAGAGTCTGCAGAAGAACAGGCAGAAAGGCCCAGCACAATGATGCCGAAGGTCACAGCGCCAAGAGTCCTCATGGAAGCGAGTCTGCCGCGATCTCGGCGCGCGCACACTCCCCCGAAAGGCCAAATGAGCGGATGACGGGAATCGAACCCGCGCTATCAGCTTGGGAAGCTGAAGTTCTGCCATTGAACTACATCCGCAATCCGCCTCTTTCAAGGCGTGAACAAGATTCTAGACGCTCCAACTGAGCGCTGTTGAGCGCGGCGTGCCAACAGGAAGCGACATTACTGGCACGAATGTGGCACGCCGGGTGTAGCTTCCTCGCATGCCAGCCAACCGTCTTGAAGCAGAGGTTGCCGCCGCGCTGCAGACTGTCGAGTCGATGCTGTCGGCTTACAGGGAATTCAGCAGCGCAGTGAAGATCGGGGAGAGTCAATGGGCTTTCTACGACGAGATCGTGGACTACGTGAACATGCGCGTTGAGACGGCTTCGACTATTGCGCTGCTCACGCGCGAGGAACGCATTGCCGACGCCCTTGGCCTAGCTCGCTCGCTGCTGGAACACGTCGTCCTGCTGCGCCTCATGATTCGGGGACGACAACACATCAGGGTTGAGGAACCGTCTCGACGAAGCGGTGCGGAATGGAAGGAGGCCCTTCGGAAGGCACAGGACGAGCTGTCTGAACTGCACGCCAAGGGCGAGGCGCTCACGTGCCTTCGAGTGATAGAGAACCCTCGTCGAAGCAAGCAGCTTGTGTGGATCTTCGAGGGCCCAGTGATCGACGACGAGCCGGATCTGGTTGTGCCCATTCACTATTTCCACTTCAAAGACTTCCGGCCAGAACAGCACAGGCTCAAAGATGATGGATCTCTCGATTGGTTTCCAAGGAACTACGAGGGGCTGAAGACACTCAGGAAAGCCAAAGCGCGCCACAAATCAGAGGCAGCGTTTCGCTACGATCACTATCTGTCTTGGGGCGCGATGCTCGGTTTCTTGAAGCTGAACGAGCTTGCTGATGCAGCAGAGATTGAACGGCTCGAAGGCCACTACACGTTTCTGGGCCAGTTTCTTCATCCCACGCATGAGGCGGCGAGACGACTTCACGAACAGGACAACTTCCACATGGGAGGCACCCGCGTGGGTCTTGAACAGCGCTACGACCGTGTGGCGGTCCTGCTAGCTGCGCTCTACTCGGTGTGGCTAGTTCGCGCGGCTCTAGAGGAAGTGGCAGACATGTACGACTCTGCTCCGGCGCGTTACGTGAAATCTGCGCCGACCCAATCCCTGCGTAAATGGATCGAGCTAGTCCCCGAGCGATTCAGCTACTTTTGGTTCGTTTCCAACCGCGCGCCATTGTGGGACCGTTTCGAGCACGCGGTTCGAGTCTCTCCCGATGCATCAGGTGGATACGCAGACCTTCCCGATGAGGGAATCAAGTTCGAGTGGAATACGTACGAGCGCCTGAGGAAAGCGCTCGTTGGCTCCTACGTTCCAGTGACTGGTATGCGCTATAACGCTCCGTTCTAGAACCCGAAATAGAGGCGCTAACGGGGTTGTTAGAACGATTGTCAGCGCGGTTGCTGCTAATGAGCGTTAAGGGAATTAGCAATAGAACCGCTATTAGAGCCCCTATGATCAGGGCTGTCGGTGGTACCAAGGTAAACTTGACTAGTAAGGGAAGGTAAGCGAATGGGCGAAACGCTACAAGCGTCCCCACTGTCGAACCAATCCATAGCTCAGTATGCCGAGCTGATTGGCTCCCATCACGGCATTTACTCGCAGGTTGGTAAGGCCGATCTGGAGAAGCTCCTGCAGCTTCTGGGCGGACGCATTCAGCAATCACAGGAGATGTTTGGACCTGAGGCGCTAACGGTTCACGAGCCGGGCAACTTCGAAGTTCACCTGCCGCCACTCACCTCTGACCGACGTGACCGCTTTACTGTTGCGCACGAACTTGGCCACTACTTCCTCCATTACCTCTACCCGAAAATGGAAGGCCGGATGACTTTCGGTCGGGGCACAAGGAACCGAGCTGAGACACAAGCGAACTTCTTCGCCGCATCACTGCTGATGCCGGAGGCCCAGTTCCGCACCGCGTGCACGACATTTGGGTCAGATTGGTGGAGCGTCGGGGAAGTGTTCGGCGTATCCCCCAGCGCGGCTTCCGTTCGCGCTCAGGTGCTCGGCGTCAGTTGAGCGCCGCCAGCCGGGCGAAGTCAAAACTTTTCCTCTCCTGTGATCTGGTCGGATCTACGCACTTCAAGCAGACGACGCCGGGTTGGCAAAAGGTGTTTCTCAGCTTCTACCGCGAGTTCCCCCAGTTCGTCGCAGAGGCTAACCGGGCAATTCCAGACGAGGGAACCACTGACTTTCTGCTCTGGAAGGCCGTCGGTGACGAGCTCATTTTCGAGGTGCACGTCACCAATGAGAAGTCGATCAGCAGAGCGGTGCGGGTGTGGCTGAGCGCCATGACGGCGTACGAGGAGCAGGTTCTTGAAGACGCGCACCTGGCGCTGAAGGGCGGCGCTTTTATCGCCACGTTCCCCGGCCCGGACAGTGAATCCACCATCCCGCGCAATGTGTCTTACGAGAACTCTGACGCCTCAGTGGTCCTACTCAATCAAGCGGCATTGACTGGTGCGCGGGCCTATACGAAATACCTCTACGACTATTTTGGCCCGAGTATCGACACCGGCTTCCGAGTCTTCTCCCTGTGCTCTCATCGTTATTTCACCCTCTCCATCGAGGTGGCTTGGGCCATTGCGGCAGCCGCTCACGAGGCTTCCGGCGCGAAGCTGGGCGAGGAAGATCACACCGTTGAAGATTTTGTGTTCCACGGCTCCCACATCCTGAAAGGGGTGTGGCTCGGGCGTGAGTATCCCGTGTTTGCCATCGACCGCGCGCACACTAACCCCGTAAACAAGGCAATGGCGACGATGAACGACACCGCGCTCGATGCCGCGCACATCATCGGGGTCTGTCATGCCTGCCACGAGGACGCCAAATGGCCCTTCCGGCTTTACCTCCCCGATTCGACCAACGCCACCTTCCTAGACATGCCCGAAGACGCAATGGATCAGTTGCTCGAATCCGAGGCTGCCTTGGACGGCGCCGAGACAGCACCCGCGCCTGATGGTGGCGATCCTCTGGAGCAGCAGCCACCTCTCGGCTAGAGCCTCACTAACCCACATTTGGGACATTTCCAGTGGGCGCTGTCGGTGGAACCGCTGAGCTCCATCCGGATGAGGTCCTGTGGGCAGTTTGGTGTGTCGAGATCGTCGCTCATCCCGCGACAGTAAAGCACGACCGCGTGATGTCGTTCAGGTTCTCCACCTACGAGCGCCGGCTGCGCTTCGCGGCCTTTGTGAGCTGCAGGCGTACCTCTTCGGGCTCGATGTCATAGCGGGTCGAATTGAACAGATCCTGCGACGGCGAAAGATGCGCCGCGAACCAATCGGCGGAGAACGAGTCGTCGGCAGAGGACCAACGAAGCAGGGGCAATATCGCTTGATTTCGAAGTACAAGTTCATTTGCCCAGACGGAGTTAACTGACGAGGCAAAGCGGACGGAGTGCTGAAGGCGAACCGCGAACTCTGAAAGACTCGCTTCGGCGGGCAGGTCTAGATGCGCAATGAACAACGCAAGACTCGCCTCAGAGGACGACTCGACGGCTGCCCATCTGCTTCCGTTGCTCGACGGATTGGCGACGCACTCTCGCAGGTCAGCAAGGTCTCTGACCAAAGACACTGTGAGTGTCTTCCGCAATTCTGCTGCAGACTCCGCACCCCGCCTTCGCCTCTCAGTTCGGTACACAATCCAAGCCGTAAGGGCAGAGACTCCGCCGCCGACAACGGCTCCCAGCAAAGCAGCCCAAAGTTCCATGGGGTCATCTTGGCAGGGACGCACCCACCTAGGGTGTTCGAGGATCGCGCTCGGGCGTATCAGTGAACGTGAATGTACTTGCCGAGCGCCGCCCCCTTCTCACCGTGGATGAGGCAGCCGACTACCTGACTGTGACAGCGCACTTCATCCGGCGACTGGTCCGGGAGCGACGCGTGCCCTTCATCAAGTTGGGCCGGTTCGTGAGATTTCACCCTGATGACCTCGACGCCTTCATTGATGCCGGACGGCGGCAGCCGACCCGCTCTAGCTGAGGCTGCCTCCCAGCCAGTAGCATCTGGCCATGGAACCCGATGAGCTGAAAACCCGCAGTATCGAAGAGGCCGAACTCAGGCACGCAGATGGATTGGTCTTCGGCCAGTTGCTCCATGAGGAGCGCGTCTGGACCTATGAGGGCACTTTCCGAGGTCATGCCGTCAACATCGAGTTCGTGAACTCCGAGGAGCACCCCTCCTACCGCTACAACGTCCGCGTCTATGACGCCGAGACAAACGAGCTGGTTGCGACCGGGAACGGGGATCGAGACTGGGAGGGTGCGCTCTCCATCGTGCACTGGCACGACCTCGCGGCACGTTGGCCGAACGCATAGCGGATGGCCAGCTCGGACCTGAACGCGCAAACCAACGGCATCATCGTCAACGCGCAGAACCTTGCGAACGCGGCACTTGCGCGGGATGACTACGCAGAGGCCAAGCGGGCGCTGACCGACGGGCTCCGAGAGCTCCGCGACTATAAACGACAGCTCACCGAGGCCGAGCGGAGCATCCGCGCGCAAGCCCAAGACGCCCGCTTGAAGAATCGCGCCAGCGGGCAGACGGTCGGCCTTTTCATGGGCAGCAAGGGCCGTGGCGCGCTCGCAAGAGGTAGGGCTGCAGGAGGCCGCAGTATCGCCAATCAGCAGCAGCAGATGCTGGCCCCTTACGCGTCGGCCAAGGTCAACGTAGACCGCGCCATTGCTCAACTCGACCGGGCCAAGGCACAGGTGACCAACGACGCCGCAGCCACTAGAGAGCCCGGTGCTTCAAGCCCAGCGAAACCCACCCTGCCGCCCCCTCCGCCCCCCACCCCGGCAGCTTGGGCAGCGGACCCATCGGGACGGCATGAGCACCGCTACTGGGATGGCACTGCGTGGACTGACCACGTAGCCGACCGAGGAGTTTCCGGCACCGACCCGATGTAGTAGCTCGGCTATTCCTCGGTGATTCGCACGGTCTGGATGCCCGCCAGTTCGTCGGGGTCTAAGTCCAGCAGGCACAGCAGTTGAATCTCCGAGTACTGCCCTTCACCGTGTGACCACATGAAGCTGCGAGCAGTCGAGCAGTTGTTTTCGTAGCCGTCCGAGAGCACTACGACAGCCGAAAGCTCGGGGGTCCGCGAGGCCTCTCCGGTATTCAGCGCCTGAACGGTGACAATCGTTTCTTCGAACTTGTCAGAATGCACGGTGCCCTCAGACTGCAGGGTGTATCCGTAGCCCGTCAGGTCTCCCGAGACGGAGACAGAAGCGCTGCCGATCCCGCTTTGTTGTTGGGCGTTTGGGACTACGGCGAAGGTGACCACCAGCGCGAGAGCCAGCGCGGCGATGCCGATTGCCGGGAAGTCCAGGCCCGCACGCGGGTTCTTCGCTCGCTCAGCGCGACGCCACAGCAGAAGTGCCGCTCCCCAGCAGATCGCGAGGAGAATCCCGCCGAATGAAACCGATTCGGACGAATCTGGTTTGCCGACCGCGCCGAGCATGGTCAGGCCTCCGACAGCGCCCGCGAATACCAAGATCACGCGCAAGATCATCATGGGCCGAACTCTATCGGTGGGGGAGTGTCATGCGGGGAAAAGCGCAGGGGCCACAACGCTTCGCTCCAGCGCATGGGCTGGGACTCGGGAGGCGAACTGACGTTCACGGGAGCCTGCCAAACGCGGGGACTTGCACAATCCCACAGCCGCTCTTGTAGAGATCCGAGATCTCCAAGCGAAAGGCGAAGCCGTCCCGCGAGAGGCCGATACTACAAAGCGGACGGGAAACTGCAGCGCGAGGTACGCCTCTCAGCAGGTGCCATCCCCAACCCTCGCGGGTGTCGGCTCAGCATCGGGCCGTGTCAATCTCGCGCTAGAGGGTGGGGACGGTTTCTGCCCGAGAGGCACTCTCGGGAAGACAGGGCGAAGCCCCACAAGGGATCTTGATCCACAACCGGATGGAGATAAAGGTGGAAACCGTCAGCACCAAAAAAAGGGCTTCTGCAGCTCAGGTTCGCTACTTCGAGGCACTTTTCACCAAAGCCGGTCTCGTGCTCGCCTCATCGCGCCTCCGGCGCTTCAAGGCCATGACGATGGGTCAGGCGTCGCTGGAGATTCAGAGGGTAGCCACCGAGCTGAAAGCCCACGCCGTGGCCGACTACCGAGCACCTGCCGGGATGGCCACGGCCAAGCAGCTCTCCTATTTCTCGAAACTAAAGCACCGCCTTGGGGAACCCGTCACCCCGCTGGAGATCGACAACCTGAAGACGCTGACCACCGCAGAGATGGCGATGCACACGTCTATCACGATGCAGCGCCTCCAGCACGACAACGACGCCAACGGTGTCCCCCTGCCCCTCTGGAGGCTGGAGCGTGGGCTGTACAACCCCGACGACCTCCGGGACGGGCAACGCCGTGCAGCGGCCCGGCAGGCTGACCGTCGAACGGAGAGCGAGATGCGTATCCGAGCACGGCAGGAGTCCACTCCCGGACGGCGCGAGATCTACCCCGGCGAGTTCATCTAGCAGTCGAAGGGAAAGTTTGAGTTCCTCCGCGAGTCGGAACTCGGGAGGCCGATACTACATAGCGACCGGGAGGAGGAAACCATGACCGAGCTACTAGCGCAACGCGGGCCGGGGCGTCCCTGCGGTATCTGCCAGAGTCGCCATCGCGCCGCGATTGAAGAGGCGATGGCCACGGGCACGATGATTTCTTCCATTAGTTCCGAGTATGGGATCGCCCGCGCTTCAATCCGCGCTCACGGGTCCCGGCACATGATCTGGACCCGCGAGCAGCTCCACGAAGCCGGGCTGGATCTTGTGCCCCTCACATCACGTCTTGCGGATCTTGCCGAGCGCATGCGAGACGCCGCCTTGGAAGCAGAGAACGCTGGCAGGCACGCCGACCACGTGAGAGCAACCGACGCCGAGCGGCGAGCACTTCTCGCGCTCGCGGCCTTGGGGGTCACCCACGAACAGCAGGTGGCGCAGATGGAGGAGCAGGCGATTCGGTTGAAGGCGATCACAAGGGCGGTCCGCCTGTCTCCGGAGCTTGCCGCGAAGGTGGCAGTGGAGCTGGACGGCATGGACGAGAGAGCCGCCGCCAAACAGCTCCGTCAGTTGTTTCACGAAACGAAAGAGGTAACGGCATCATGACCACGACCAACCCGCACGCCCGGCCCGCCGAGCAGTTCCACTGGCTGGTCAGTGGCGTCGTCTACCGCATCCGCCCGGCGACCGGCTTCGGCACCAGCGAGATCAGCAGCAGGGGCCAGACGGTGACTATCACCGCAGAGATGCTGCACGAGTTCCCCGCGCTGGAGCTTCTGGGGGATGCAGATGCGCAGATCGAGCGTTGGGGCGAGATCCGGTTCGCTCCGGGCTCGTGGCCCGAGGGACTGCCCGCCTGGACTCCCGGCACGAGGGAAGAGGCGGACGCCTACGATGCCGCGCGCAGGGAAGCATGGGCGCAGATCAGTCCGCAGGATCGCGATGATGCCCTCCGCGAGGTGCAGCGCGTATGGGGCAATGGCCCAGCGACCTCACGCACCCTCAACAAGGCACCAGCATCCCAGCAGCGCCCCATTGGGAACCGGAGCCGATGACCATGGCCGACCGACGGAACTACTGGAGAGGCACGCGTTGGCGCGAGCTGGTCCATCTCGTGATGCGTGCTGAAGGCGTGCCAGTGGAGATGCGAGCACCCACAAAGCGGGTCTCTGACGCGTTCGCGGATGACCGGCCCGCTACCGAGCTGACGGGTGTTCCCGGCTTCGCCATCACGACCAGACATGAGTTCAAACAGGACTGGTCTGCGGCACTCGACAGCGCCGTCTTCGCCGCTCGCTCGGACGCGGTGCCATACGCGGCAGCGGTTCAATTCCGGGCGGGCAGGGAGACGGAAGAGAGCTTTGTCGTGATGACGTTGAAGGACTTCTGCGGCATTCTCCGCGAGCGCCAGAAGGGTGCGTCATGAGCGCGGCCATCGGTCCGGTGAACCCTTCTCAGCCCGGCGCACTGCTGCCGGTGCGCGTGGGGCGAGCGCTGTTCGGAATCCCTCGCGGATCTCGTGTGACGCACCCCGACGGGAACCGCGCCACGGCCATCGTGCTTGGGCCAGACGGCTACGTCACGGTGGTAACGGAGTCGGGCCCGATTAGCGTTCCTCCACACCTGCAAGCGGAGATCGCCGCTCGATACTTCGCCTACTGAGAAAGAAGATTCTGAAGGAATCTTCTTTGTCAGCGATAACTCCATATAGCTTCCCGGTTGAAGATTCTCCTACCGGGAAAGTGCCGCCTCCCTAGATGGGCAGCACTAGGGGTCCGTCCGTAATTTCGCCATTTGCGCGGGCGGGCCCCCACCTCTGACTGAGGCCCGGCATGGACGCGCTCCCGTGCCGGGCCTCACCCTTTCTGCGAGATCTCTTTGGCCGTATAAGTGATGGGACTGGATCGACAGCACTCGGATGGCATATAATCAGCTTTACTGGCACGAAGGGACGATCACATGGCCAAGGCACGCAAGACAAACCGGTCGAACTTCGGCAGTGTTCGACGGCTCCGCTCCAAGCGCTGGCAGGCCCGCTACCCCGATGAGCACGGCGCACCGATGAACGCACCGACCACGTTCGAGACATCCGACGATGCTTGGGCTCACATTGCTACCGTTCGGGCAGACCGCGCTCGCGGGCTCTATCACGACCCCCGCAAAGGTGAACGGCTGTTGGCCGACTACGCGTCCGAGTGGCTGGCCAACGGCGGCAGCCGGGGCAAGCTCGCCATTCGCACGCGCGAACTGTACGCCGATCTCATCGACCGCCATATTGCTCCCACCATCGGCAGTCTGCCGCTGGGCAGCATCACTTCCGCGACCGTGAGGAGCTGGTACACGGCCTTGGGCAAGGAGCTGGCCGAGAGGGCCGCGCGCCCACGTAAGGACTCCAGAAACACCGCGCCGCGCGTTGCGACCGGGGAGACCCGGCAGGGACAGGCCTACCGACTGCTGAAGGGGATTCTCAGCACCGCGACCGCTGACGGACTCATTGGGAGAAACCCCTGCCAGATCCGTGGGGCGGGGCAGATCGCCGCTTCCAACAGGCCGCTCATGAGCCTCTCCGAGTTCGCCCGGATCGTGGACGCCCACCCGGCTGACCTGCGCCCGGTGATCCACGCCGCGTTCGGAGCGCACCTCCGCTTGGGTGAGGCTGTGGCGCTTACCCGTGGGGACTACGACTCCAAGGCCGGGACGCTGACCGTGCGCGAGCAGATCATCTTTAGCCGTGAACAGGGAGAGGTTCGCACCAAGCCCAAGACTCCGCGCAAGCGTCCAATCGACCTTCCCCCGGCCACGATTGCCGCGCTGGATGCCTACCTCGCTACCGTGCCCAAGGCGCTTCCGGGCGCTCCCCTCTTCGTCAGGGCCGACGGACGCCCGCTCACCCGCGCTCAGCTGCAACACGCATGGGACAGGGCCCGTGAGGCCACGGGCTTGCAGCAGTACCACTTCCATGATTTGAGAGGAGCGGGCCTTACTGTCTCTGGTCAGGGCGGCGCGACCCTCGAAGAGCTGAAAGAGCGCGCGGGGCACTCGACCTATTCCATGGTGATGCGCTACCAGCATGCGGCAGACGAGCGCGGGAAGATCATTGCCGACAGGATGAGCGCGGCCATGGAGAGTGCATCCGAACAGGCTTGAATCGCTTACCAACGAACCCCCCGATTGCTCCGGCAGCCGGGGGGTTCGTTCTGTCCGGATCAAGGGCCGAAAGGAGCCAAGAACGGCCCGTTTCAGGGCCTTACTGGCACGTGGCTGGCACGAAAAACCCCTTCGACACGACGGGTGAGCTAACCAAAAAGGAGGGACAGTAGCTCTGACCAGCGTTTTTGTTGGGTGTGATGCCTGCGAGAATGTTCAATTCGCTATCAGCTTGGGAAGCTGAAGTTCTGCCATTGAACTACATCCGCGCGCTGGAGCCATTCGGCTCCAGACGCTGAAAAGACTACTCTGTCCCCCATGGGCGAATACGAGCGGATGCTGCTCCACTTCACCGCGACGGTGATCGCCCCGCACCTGGCCGCTGTGCTTCTCGCCATCGCGTTGCTCGCGCTCGCCGCGGTTGCAATACGTCTCGTTCGCTTCGCGGATGCCGCGATTGCCCGCTCGTCCGTCCTCCCGACGGTTACTGCGTGGGCGACGACCGCATCCAATCGGATTGTTGTCGTTGAGAGGCGGGCTCGTGCTCCGTCGTCGTGGGAGTTCATCCGCGCCTGATCCCCGGGCGCGGTTCTTCCGCGACCACAAGGATCACCATGCTCAGAAAACTCATCGACCGCATCAACTACCACGGCTTCATGTTCGTCGGCACGACCTATGTTGCCGCCGGCTCGCTCATCGGGTTCGAAGCACTCGCAGTGCTGCTCGGCTACGCGACGATCTGGCCGGTCGGCGTGCCCCTCGTCGCGATCGGTATCGGCATCTACGCGCTCATTCGCAGCAAGCGGCGAGGTGACGAAGACGAGGTTCAGTAGTCTGTTGCCATGCTGCTCTCAGACCGCGACATCAAGCTTGAGATCGACGCCGGACGCATCGGCCTGGAGCCCCTCGACCTCGGCATGGTGCAGCCGTCGAGCATCGACGTGCGCATCGACCGGTTCTTTCGGCTGTTCGACAACCACAAATACCCTTTCATCGACCCCCGTGAGGATCAGCCCGACCTCACCCACCTCGTCGAGGTCGCCGCTGACGAGCCCTTCATCCTGCACCCGGGTGAGTTCGTGCTTGGCTCGACCTACGAACTGGTGACCCTGCCGAACGACATCGCCGCGCGCCTCGAGGGCAAGAGCTCGCTTGGCCGTCTCGGACTGCTCACCCACTCGACCGCCGGCTTCGTCGACCCCGGCTTCAGCGGCCACGTCACGCTCGAGCTGAGCAACGTCGCCACCCTGCCGATCAAGCTGTGGCCGGGCATGAAGATTGGGCAGCTCTGCTTCATCCGTCTCTCGAGTGAGGCCGAGCACCCCTACGGCAGTGGCGAGTACGGCTCGCGCTACCAGGGCCAGCGGGGGCCGACGGCAAGCCGCAGCTTTAAGAACTTCTCGGTCGTCGACGTCAGTGCGACGGACGCGGGATCACCCGGCCGTTAGTCAAGCGCTGTCGCGACTGACGACGCGCGACTAAAGTCACCCACAACGATAAGTGGGGGTGGACGTGAGTTTTATCTCATGGGCCAACGCGGCGCCAGCATGGTTTCGCGACCTTCTTGTGGCCCTGCTGCTGCTTCTCTCCATACCTGTTGGCTGGGCGTCGATTGCGCTGAGTCCGCCCGGGTCGGAGATCGCCGTGTGGTGGCCGGCGGCCAGCCTGACCGTCGTGGCCGCGGCCCTGGCCCGCGGCAATCAGCGTGTTCTGGTTGCCTTCGGTGTGGTGGCGGTCGGCTTCGTCGCCAATATCGCCGCGGGGCGCCCCGTGCTCGTAGCCCTCGGCTACGGAGTGGCCAACGCGGTCGAGGCCAGCGTTGTGTCCCTCATCGCCACCCAGGGCGGTCGACAGGTCTCCATCGACCGGGTCCGCGACGCATCACGGCTGTTCCTTGGCGTTTTTGTGGGCGCGCTGATCAGCGGCGCTCTTGTTGCCGCGGTGGTCTCCTTCGACGGCGGCGATGCTCTCCGCGCCTTGGTGTCGACGGCAACCTCGCATGCGTCGGCGGTTCTGCTGCTTGCGACGCTGGCGATCCTGCCTTCAGCAAGTTTTCGCACGAACAGACCACGAGAGCTGGTGCTGCAGCTGGCTCTGCTCGGGGCCGTCACCGCATTCATCTTGTCGCCACAGCAGCAGCTCCCACTCGGCTTTCTCATTTTTCCCGTTCTGGTCTGGGGAACTTTCCGCTTTGGCGTAGGGATCATGGCGCTCGAGTCGCTCGCCACCGCCGCCATCGTGGGCGGATCGTTGTTCTGGAAGGGCGGCGCGTTTTCGGCGGTCTACGTCGAGAATCCCACCATCGGCATCTACCTCGTGCAGCTGTATGTGGTGACAATGGCGGTGTTCGCGCTGGTGCTTGGCCGCGCCCGCGCAGAGCGACTGCGCGTCGCAGCGCTCAGCCGTGCCCGCGAGGTCGTGCTGCGCAGTGGCATCGTCGGATCCGCGGTGGGGTTCGTGATTCTTGAACGGAGGGCAGGGTCGCAGCTTCGACTCGCCGCAGCCAACGACGTGGCCGGGAATTTGCTGGGCACCGGGGGCCTAGATTGGCGGACCGGTGAGATAGTCCGTCTCGACCAGTTTCCCGCCGCGCTCGTCGAGCCTCTTGGCGAGCTGATCGAGGGAAACACGACGGCATGGAGCGGCCTGATCCCCGCGGACAGCAGCGGGCGCATCGTCGACGCCCACCTCACGCGGGTTCGAAGCGTGCGTGGCACCGTTGTGCTGACCGTGCAGGTCGAGGATGTGACCCTGCGCGAAGAGGCGCGACTCGCCAATGAGCGTGCACTGGAAAACGAGCGGGCGACGGTCGAGAAGCTGCGAGAGACCAACCGTCAGAAGGACGACTTCGTCGCGGCGGTGAGTCACGAGCTGCGCACACCGCTCACCAGCATCATCGGATTCGCCGACGAGCTGACCCAGCTCGACCTGCCCGACGAGGCGCACACCTATTTGGAGGTTGTCACTCGCAATGCCGTTCGTCTTGGTGAACTGGTCGAGGACCTTCTCGAGGTTGGCCGGCTCAACTCGCAGACCCAGCTCAAGGCTGTCGAGAAGCTCGACCTCGACACGGTCATCCACTCGGTCATCGCTGACCTGCATCACGCGGCAAGCGATCGCGATCTGGCGATCACCACCTCGGGTGCCACGGGAGTGTCGCTTCCCTCGGTGCGCGCCGACGTGTCGCGGATCCTCATCAACCTGATCACCAACGCCATCAAGTTCAGCCCGGTGGGCGGGGAGATCACCGTGGCCGTCACGACGAGCGCGATGCACGTGCGCGTCAGCGTGCACGACAACGGCGCCGGAATCTCGCCGGCGGACCTCGATCGTGTTTTCGAGCGTTTCTATCGCGCGAGCTCTGCGGCCAACATTCCCGGATCCGGCCTCGGTCTCGTTATCTCTCGAGCTCTCGCCGAAGGCCTCGGCGGCACCGTCCGACTGCGCTCGGTCGAGGGCAGCGGCACGACCGCCGAGCTGACCCTGCCGCGTACGCCGGGAACCTGACGGGCTTTAGTAGGCCCAAGCGTCGAGCTGCAGCACGATCCAGGGGCTGAACGCGAAAGGCGTCGCCGTCACTGCCGTGCGCAGGGCATCGGGGCTGACCCACTGAAATTCGACCACCTCGTCGGGGTTCGGCTGCACGGCATCCGTTGTGGTCGCCCGATAGACGGGGCACACCTCGTTCTCGACAATGCCGGATGCATCAACGGCCCGATACCGAAAGTCGGGCAAGGCAAGTTCGAGGCCCTCAATCGCGAGCCCGAGCTCTGCGGAGGCCCGGCGGTGCACGGCGTCCTCCATCGGCTCGCCGGGAGCCGGGTGCCCGCAGAACGAGTTGGTCCAGACGCCGGGCCAGGTGCGCTTGGTCAGGGCTCGCCGGGTGATGAGCACCTCGCCCGCCGCGTTGAACAGGTGGCACGAGAAAGCCAGGTGCAGGGGAGTGTCGGTGGTGTGCACAGCGACCTTGTCGGCGGTGCCAACAGGTTTTCGATCGTTGTCAAGGAGCACAACGAGCTCGCTGGTTGGAGAAGTGGTCACGGTATCCTGCTTGAGTGGACGCATCCGGGCTTGTCGCCATCTCCCAGGGGAGACAGGCCCAAGTCGATGCCGTGCTCGAGCGCTTTTTCAGTTTAGCCAAGAACCGCGCCGCGGCCTTTGGGCAGCCCTATGTTGAGCTGTGGGAGTCGCTCGAGTCGAACACGACCGGCGGCAAGAGGTTTCGGCCGCGCATGGTGATGTGTGCCTACGAGGCGCTCGGCGGTACCGACCACGAGGCTGCTGCCTACGTCGGCGCGGCATTCGAGCTGCTGCATACCGCTCTTATCGTTCATGACGACGTCATCGACCACGATTTCGTGCGCCGCGGCGCCCCCAACATCAGCGGCACGTACCGTGATCGCGCGACCGCCGAGGGCGCGAGCGCCGCGGTTGCCGAGCACAAGGGCATCTCGGCGGCGGTCATCGCCGGCGACCTCGCCCTGTTCAACGCCTACCGTCTCATCGACCGCAGCGGCGTCGGTGACGAGGTGCGCTACCGCCTCATCGAGGTTATGGATGAGGCACTCTTTGCGAGCGCGGCCGGCGAGCTCATCGACGTGGACTTCTCTACCGCGAGCGAGATGCCGCGCGTCGACGACATCCTCACCATGGAGCGCCTCAAGACCGCCGTGTACAGCTTCGAATGCCCGCTGCAGGCCGGCGCGATTCTCGCGGGGGCGAGCGAGGAGGTCGTGCAGACTCTTGGCGACTTCGGCCGCGAGATTGGCATCGCCTACCAGATTGTCGACGACCTGCTCGGGGTGTTTGGCACCGAGGCTGAGACCGGCAAGACGACAATCGGCGATCTGCGCGAGGGCAAGCGCACCGTCATGATCTCGTACGCGACGAGCACCGCCGAGTGGGAGGGCATCAGCTCGCTCATCGGCAAGGCCGACCTCACCGAGGACGAGGCGCAGACGGTGCGCGAGGTGCTCATCTCGAGCGGCGCCCGCGGCTTCGCCCAGGGTCTCGCCCGCTACTACGGCAATCGTGCGCTGGCGCGGCTGGCTGAGCCGCACATTCCCCTTGCCCTTCGACAGGAGCTTCACCCGGTCGCCGACGATGTGCTGAGTCGAGTCAAGTGACCCTCTACGACCAGGTGGCGCAGGAGACGGCCAGCATCGTCATCCGCCGCTACTCCACTTCTTTCGGGCTGGCCTCTCGGCTGCTCGGCCCGGCAGTGCGTCAGCACGTCGAGAACATCTATGCGCTCGTGCGGGTGGCCGACGAGATCGTCGACGGCTCGGGCGAGGCCGCCGGGCTCGACCTGCTGGCAACCGGCCAGACGCTCAACGCTCTCGAAGCCGAGACCGAGCTTGCGATGGAAACGGGATTCAGCGCCAACCTCGTCGTGCACGCCTTCGCCCTCACCGCGCGCGCGACCGGCTTCGGCGCCGAGCTGACCGCCCCTTTCTTCGAGTCGATGCGCATGGACCTCACCGAGACGGAGCACGATCAACAGAGCTTCGAGAAGTACGTGTACGGCTCCGCCGAGGTCGTCGGACTCATGTGCCTCCGCGCTTTCATCAAAGACGAACCGGTGGATGACGAGGCCGAGCTCGTCACCGGCGCCCGCGCCCTTGGCGCTGCCTTCCAGAAGGTCAACTTCCTTCGCGACCTCGCCGCCGACTTCGATGCGCTTGGCCGCAGCTACTTTCCCGGGGTGCGGGTTGACGCTTTCACCGAGGCCGACAAGCTGCGCCTCCTCGACGACATCGACGCCGACCTCGCAGTGAGCGCCGCCGTGCTGCCGAAGCTGCCGGCGAGCAGTCGCCGGGCGGTCGCGCTGGCGCAGTCCCTGTTTGCGGAGCTGTCGCGGCGGTTGCGGGCGGCCCCCGCACCCACTCTTCGCACCGTTCGCGTGCGCGTACCCAACCCCGTCAAGGCGCGTCTCGCGCTCGCGGCAGCAACTGGAAGGCTTCCCTCGTGAGCGAGATCGTCATCATCGGCGGAGGCATCGCGGGCCTCGCCTCTGCGGCTCTGCTGGCACGTGCCGGGCACAGCGTCACCGTGCTCGAGAAGCGCTCACAGCTCGGCGGGCGCGCGGGTGTATGGGAGAAGGACGGCTTTCGTTTCGACACCGGGCCATCGTGGTACCTCATGCCCGAGGTCTTCGACCACTTCTACAAGCTGCTGGGCACCTCAGCCGAGCAGCAGCTCAAGCTGATTACGCTCGACCCCGGCTACCGGGTCTACTTCGAAGGCGACCCGAAGCCGCTTGACATCGCCGCGAACCGCGACGAGAACCTCGACATCTTCGAGGCCGTCGAGAAGGGCGCGGGCTTCGCGTTGCACGACTACCTGGTGTCGGCACAGGAGACCTACGAGCTCGCGAAGCGCAAGTTTCTGTATACGACATTTGCCGACATCCGCCCGATTTTCACCCGCGAGGTTCTGGCCAAGGGAGGCCGGTTCGCGAAGCTGCTCACCCAGCCGCTGTCGACCTTCGTCGCCCGCCGCTTCAAGAGCCGCAAGCTGCGGCAGGTGCTCGGCTACCCCGCCGTGTTCCTTGGGTCGTCGCCATACAAGACACCGAGCATGTACCACCTGATGAGCCACCTCGACCTGGCCGATGGCGTGCTGTACCCGATGGGCGGCTTCGGCACGGTCATCGAGTCGATCGCCGCACTCGCCCGCAAGGAGGGCGCGACGATCGTGACGGGCGCCGACGTGCAGCGCATTCAGGTGCAGGACGGAGCGGCCGTCGGTGTTGAGTACCGTGGGCCCAAGGGCGAGACGCTGTTCGCTGACGCCGATGTGGTGGTGAGCGGAGCCGACCTGCACTTCACTGAGACCCGCCTGCTCGAGGAGCAGGATCAGACCTACCCGCAGCGCTACTGGGACAAGCACGTGCCCGGGCCGAGCGCGCTGCTGCTGTATCTCGGCGTCGAGGGCTCGCTGCCGCAGCTCGAGCACCACACGCTGCTCTTCACCAAGAAGTGGGAGCAGGGATTCAAGGCGATCTTCGGCAAGCAGACCTCGGTGCCCAGCCCGGCGTCGCTCTACGTCTGCAAGCCGAGCGGTGTCGACCCGTCGGTCGCACCCACGGGCTCCGAGAACATCTTCGTGCTCGTGCCGATCCCGGCCGACCCCACCATCGGCCACGGAGGCGACGAGCGTGTCGAGAAGCTCGCGGATGTCGTGATCGAGCAGATCGCGGACTGGACGGGCATCGCAGACTTCGCCGACCGCATCACCGTGCGTCGCACCGTCGCTCCCGGAGACTTCGTCGACGACCTGAACACGTGGCGGGGCACTGCCCTTGGGCCCGCTCACACGCTTAAGCAGAGCGCCTTCTTCCGCCCGGGCAACAAGTCGAAGAAGGTCAAGGGGCTGTACTACGTCGGCGGCTCGACGATTCCCGGAATCGGCCTGCCGATGTGCCTGATCAGCGCGGAGATTCTGGTCAAGCGCCTCCGCGGTGACGTGTCGACCGGGCCGCTTGCCGAGCCGCTCACGCCATGAGTTTGCTCTACCTGCTCGCGCTGCTCATCGCCCTCACGGGCATGGTCATGCTCGACCGCCGGTTTCGCCTCTTCTTCTGGGTCGCGCCCCGCCGCGCGGCCATCGTTCTGCTCGTCGGTGTCGCCTTCTTCGTGGTCTGGGATCTCGCCGGCATCGGCCTCGGCATCTTCTTCCGCGGTGAGACACCGTTCATGACGGGCCTGCAGGTCGCGCCCGAGCTGCCGGTCGAAGAGCTCTTCTTTCTCACGCTGCTCTGCTACCTCACGATGAACCTCTATGGGTTCGTCAGTCGGGAGCGGAAGGCATGACGTACTGGGGGCTCAACGCGATCTTCCTCGCCGCGGTTGCGGCCGTCGCGATCGCTGCAGTGGTGTCGCGGCGCGGGCCGCGGTGGGCATCCGTCGGCTTGGTTCTCGGGGTCGTGCTGCTCATGACGGCGGTCTTCGACAACGTGATGATCGGTGTGGGCCTTGTGGGCTACGACGACTCCAAGATCAGCGGTGCGTTCATCGGCATCGCCCCGCTCGAGGATTTCGCGTACGCAATCGCGGCGGTCGTGCTGCTGCCCTCGCTGTGGACGCTGTTCGGAGGTAAACGTGCTGTTTAAGCTCTTCGTCTCGAGCCGTCCGTTGAGCTGGGTCAACACCGCGTTTCCCTTCGCTGCTGCCTACGTGCTGACCGCGGGCGTCGACGCGACCCTGGTCATCGGCACGCTGTACTTTCTCATTCCCTACAACCTCGCGATGTACGGCATCAACGACGTCTTCGACTACGAGAGCGACCTGCGCAACCCGCGCAAGGGCGGCGTCGAGGGTGCGGTGCTCGACCGCAGCATGCACCGACCGACGCTTATCGCGGTCGCGGTCACCAACATCCCCTTTCTCATCTACCTGGTGGTGGTCGGGTCCCCGCTCAGCTGGGTGGTGCTCGCGATCAGCATCTTTGCGGTCGTCGCCTACTCGGCGAAGGGTCTGCGCTTCAAAGAGAAGCCCTTTCTCGACTCCCTCACCAGCAGCACCCACTTCGTCTCGCCGGCCGTCTACGGCCTCGTGCTCGCGGGCGCCACGTTCTCGCCGCAGTTGTGGGCCCTGCTGGGGGCGTTCTTTCTCTGGGGGGCGGCATCACACGCCTTCGGTGCGGTGCAAGACGTGATCGCTGACCGCGAGGGCGGGCTGGCGAGTGTGGCGACCGTGATCGGCGCCCGCGCAACGGTGCGGCTCTCGGTCGTGCTCTACCTGCTGGCCGGCGCGCTGCTGCTCTTCGCCGGATGGCCGGCGGCGCTCGCCGCGGTACTCGCGCTGCCCTACGCGGTCAGCTGCGCCGTCTACTGGAACATCACGGATGCCGCAGCCGAATCCGCGAACCGCGGCTGGAAGAGGTTTCTCTACCTCAACTTCGCGACGGGGTTTCTCGTGACGATGCTGCTCATCGTCTCGGCGCTCACGTGAAGCCGATTTACGTCGAAGTTCTCATTCGCACAGATCTCGACGCGCTGTGGGAGCTGACGCAGAACCCGCTGCTGCACCCCCAATGGGACCTGCGCTTCAGCAGCATCACTCCGACTGAGCAGGGGCGATTTCTCTACACCCGGCGCATTCCGCTGCACACCATCACCGGCAGGGGCATCTCGGTGGGCGAGGTGCGACGGCCTGACGGCACGCGCACCTCGGCGCTGCGCTTTGACACCGATGACCGGCTCTCGCCGTTGCGCCAGGGCCGGGGGTATTGGCGGTACGTGCCGACGGCCGAAGGCATCCGCTTCATTACCGGTTACGACTACGAGCCGGGCTTTGGTCGTCTCGCCGACCGGGTGCTGCGACCCGTGATCCGATGGATGACGGCGTGGAGTTTCGACCGCCTGCGCGCCTGGGCAGAGACGGGCACGCTACCCCGGTGGTGGCAGCCGCGCGCCGGCCGTTGCATCACCACGCCACCTCCGCGTGGGGCGATGCACGATGCACCCGCGACCCTCGTGAGCTTGGAGGCGCCATGAGCATTTTCCGCGAGGCACTCGGCCCGCAGTTCGAACGTCTGCACCCGCAGCTGCAACGCCGCTTCGATGTGTCGGTCGACGGCGGCTACGCGTGCGTCGGCCGCGGTGTGATGTCGAGGATCCGCCGCGGGCCGTGGTGGACCGTCCCCTTTCTGCAGCTGGGAAAGCTGCGCAACATCCTCGTCGTCGACACCGGCACCGACGTGCCCTTCGTCATCGAGAACTACCCGTACATCGATCCGAACGGCCGCGAGACGGTGACCTTCGTCCGCGAGTACCGAGTGCGCGCGAAGCCGAGCCGCTTCGACGCCACGATGGTGCTCGACACCGAACGCGGGGTGGTGATCGACTATCTCGGTACCCATCAGCACCTGGCGGTCGACCTCGACCTCGCGGTGACAGACGACGGATGGCTGCACCTTCGCTCGGGTGCGCAGCGCTTCTACGAGGGCCCGTTCGGTTTTCGTTTTCCGATGCTGTTCTCTGGCCGCGCGAACCTCGTCGAGAGCTTTGATGACGAGTCGGGTCTCTTTCACATCTCCCTTGAGGTGCGCAACAGGGTATTCGGCTTCCTGTTCGGCTACGAGGGCGACTTCGCCTGCGAGTTCGTGCCCGCGACCGATGCCCCGCAGCGGCTCAAGCCCGTGCGGCACGAGACGCGGCTCTGACTCCTGCCCGCGCGTGCACTTTCCTGCCCCATATCGCTGTTCGGGACGACGGGAAGAGCAGTTTGGGGCAGGAAAGTGGGTGGTCAGCCGGTGAAGCCGAGGTTGCGGGCCATGCGCTCGAGTACGGCGACGGTCTGCGCGTGCTCCTGTTCCGAGATGCCCTGGCTCACGATGGCGCGCTGCTGGGCCACGACCTCGCCCAGTGTGCCGAAGGCGGTGACGCCGCGCTCGGTCATCTCGTAGCCGCCGGGGGTGGCGTCGACCCACGCGCTCTCGATGAGCTCGCTGAGGTTCTCGGCCGACGACTCGTTGTCAGAGAAGAACGGCCGCACCGCCTCATCCAGCTGCTCCACCGTCGCGGTGCCTCGGGCCAGCACGTTGAGCAGCTGCCACTGTTGACGGGTGACGCCGTGCTCGTCCAGGGTGATCGCGAACTGCCTCTCGATGAGGTTGTCGACGAGCCCCAGCCAGTATCCGATCGGTCGCTGATCAGTCATGTGCTCAAGCTACGCCGAAGCCTTCAGAACTGGAAGCCCAGCTCGTCGGGGTAGTCGCCGAGGGCGGTCAGCTGCGCGGCCGTCGCCTGCAGGTGGGCGAGCGTGAGGCCCATGATGAACGGGCCGAAGCTGACGCGTGAGACACCGAGCTCTGCGAGCTTCTTGAGCGGCACGGCGCCGGGGTGCGCGATGACCGAGATCTTGCCGTTGACCTCGGCGATGGCCTTGGCGACAAGCTCTTCGGTGCTGAGACCGAGGAAGAAGATGCTGTCGGCCCCCGCCTCGAGGTAGGCGTTGGCGCGGGCGACGGCGTCATCCCAGTCGCCGCCACCGGCGAGGGTGTCGACGCGTGCGTTGATGGAGATCGGGATGCCGGTGGCCTTGCCTGCGGCGAATGCGGCCGCAACGCGGCTGGCCGCAACGTCGATCGGGAAGGTCGGCGCCTTGTCCTGGCCGATGGAGTCCTCGATGTTGAGGCCGGCGGCGCCGGCGGCGATGAGCTTCTCGACGTTGGCCTGCACGCCGGCGGCGTCGGTGGCGTAGCCCTTCTCGAAGTCGACGCTCACCGGAATGTCGACGGTGTGCGCGATGAGCTCGGCGGCGGCCAGAGCCTGCTGCACCGTGAGGCCTTCACCGTCTTCGACGCCGTGCGCGAAGGAGACTGCGTGGCTGGCGGTGGCGAGGGCCTTGACCCCGGGGGTCGCGGCGACGATGCGTGCCGTGACGGCATCCCAGACGTTGGTGACGATGAGCGGCGAGCCCGGCACGTGCAGGCTGCGCAGCAGCTCGGCCTTGGCGACGGCATCGGCGGTGGATGGAACGGCGGCGTGCTCTGATTCAGACATGGCCATCAGCCTAGGGATGGCGGCTGTCAGTCTGCTGGCTGCGTGCGCTTGCCAGCCTTGACGAAGAGCATGAACACCAGGCCGATGGCGATGACGGTCACGAGGCCCAGCACGCCCCAGTACTGGTAGCCCCCGATGGCGATGAACGTCGCCCAGGCGATCGGCGAGAGGAAGCTAGCCACGCGGCCGGTCGTCGCGTACAGACCGAAGATCTCGCCTTCTCGGCCGAGCGGTGTGACGCGGGTAAGCAGCGAGCGGCTCGCGGCCTGTGCGGGTCCCACGAAGACGCAGAGCAGAAGCCCGGCGATCCAGAACACCGTCTTGCCCGAGTCGTGCAGCAGGAAGGTCGCGGTGCCAGCGACCACGAGGCCGAAGAGCGAGAAGAGGATGACCGCGCGCGGTCCGAAGATGTCGTCGAAACGTCCGGCGATGATCGTCGAAACTCCCGCAACGAGGTTGGCGGCGATGCCGAAGATCAGCACCTCGTCGCTCGTGAACTGGAAGGTGCCAGCGGCGATGATCGCACCGAAAGCGAACACGCCGGCCAGGCCGTCGCGGTAGATGGCGGCGGCGATGAGGAACCAAAAGGTCTGGCGGGATTCGCGAAAGAGACGCCCGACATCCTTGACCAGCACAACATAGGCGGCGAAGAAGTTGACGCGCTCGCGGCCGGGCGCCGGGGTGTTCTCCGGCACGTTGATCACGATCGGGATGGCGAAGATAACCGTCCAGACCGCGCAGCCGACGGCGATGATGCGAAATGCCATGCCGTTGGAGGTGTCCATGCCGAACCAGTCGAGCTGCGTGACGACGACGACGATGATGAGGGCGACGATGCCACCGAGGTAGCCGAGGCCCCAGCCGAGCCCGGAGATGCGGCCGACGGTCTTACGGGTCGAGACCTGAGCGAGCATGGCGTTGTAGTTGACCCCGGCGATCTCGCTCGAGACGCTGCCGATGGCAATCAACCAGACACCGAGAAGGAAGAACGCGGGCGAGGCCTCGACGAAGAACAGCCCCGCCGTGCAGATGGTCATCAGCGTTGTGCCGATAACCAGCCAGCGCTTGCGGCGACCGGAGGCATCGGTCTGCTGGCCGATCACCGGCGCGAGCAGGGCCACGAGAACTCCCGCCGCGCCGAGAACGAAGCCGTAGTTCGCCGAGAGGGTGGCGATGCCGCGCTGGTAGGCATCCGCATCCTTTCCGAGGGCGGCGATCTCGGGAGGCAGGAAGGCGTCGGTCGTCAGGTAGAGCGCGGTGAAGACAAAGGTGAGGATGACCGAGTTGAATGGCTGCGTCGCCCAGTCCCACAGTGCCCACGACACAACCTGCTTGCGGGGGATCACCCGGTCCTCGTCGAGCGCAGAGCCGACAACGCCGACGGCGAGGGAATTCGCCGCAGTGGGTATCTTCGCGGTGGTCTTCTTCGGGACGCCGGTGTCGCTCATGAGTCACAGGCTAGTGCTGAGTGGTAAACAAACGGTATAGCCCAAGTTGAGTCACTCACACTCAACTTGCAGCCGGCGAACTTGACTTCGATTTGCGGTGGCTGCAAACTTGATACAGCACGACTCAAGTGCACAATTCTCAGAACAAGAAAGTGGATCTGAACTCATGGCAAGAGCAGTAGGTATCGACCTCGGTACGACGAACTCCGTGGTTGCGGTACTCGAAGGTGGAGAACCCACCGTCATCGCCAACGCCGAGGGCTTCCGCACGACCCCCTCCGTCGTGGCCTTCACGAAGGACGCCGACGTGCTCGTCGGAGAGACCGCGAAGCGCCAGGCCGTCACCAACGTCGACCGCACCATCGCGTCGGTCAAGCGTCACATGGGCACCACCTGGACCACCGACATCGACGGCAAGATGTACACGCCGCAGGAGATCTCGGCCCGCATCCTCGCCAAGCTCAAGCGCGACGCCGAGCAGTACCTCGGCGAGCCCGTCACCGACGCCGTCATCACCGTTCCCGCGTACTTCAACGACGCCGAGCGCCAGGCCACCAAGGACGCCGGTGAGATCGCCGGCCTCAACGTGCTGCGCATCATCAACGAGCCGACCGCCGCGGCCCTCGCCTACGGCCTCGACAAGGGCAAGGCCGACGAGCTCATCCTCGTCTTCGACCTCGGTGGTGGAACCTTCGACGTCTCGCTGCTCGAGGTGGGCAAGGACGACGACTTCTCGACCATTCAGGTTCGCTCGACCGCCGGTGACAACCGCCTCGGTGGAGACGACTGGGACCAGCGCATCGTCGACTACCTCGTGACCCGCTTCAAGGAGAGCACGGGCGTTGACGTCTCGAAGGACAAGATCGCCAAGCAGCGCCTCAAGGAAGCCGCGGAGCAGGCCAAGAAGGAGCTGTCGTCGTCGGCGAGCACCAACATCCAGCTTCCCTACCTCTCGCTCACCGAGAACGGCCCGGCCAACCTCGACGAGACGCTGACCCGCGCCAAGTTCGAGGAGCTCACCAAGGACCTGCTCGAGCGCACGAAGAAGCCGTTCCAGGACGTCGTCAAGGAGGCGGGCGTCTCGATCGCTGACGTCGCCCACGTGGTGCTCGTTGGTGGATCGACCCGCATGCCGGCCGTCGTCGAGCTCGTCAAGAGCCTGACCGGTGGCAAGGAGCCCAACAAGGGCGTCAACCCTGACGAGGTTGTGGCCGTCGGTGCCGCCCTGCAGGCCGGCGTTCTCAAGGGCGAGCGCAAGGACGTTCTGCTCATCGACGTCACCCCCCTCAGCCTCGGCATCGAGACCAAGGGCGGCATGATGACGCGTCTCATCGACCGCAACACGGCTATTCCGACCAAGCGCAGTGAGACCTTCACAACGGCGGATGACAACCAGCCGTCCGTGGCGATCCAGATCTTCCAGGGCGAGCGCGAGTTCACCCGCGACAACAAGAACCTCGGAACCTTCGAGCTGCAGGGCATCGCCCCGGCACCTCGCGGAATTCCGCAGATCGAGGTCACCTTCGACATCGACGCCAACGGCATCGTGCAGGTGAGCGCGAAGGACAAGGGCACCGGCAAGGAGCAGTCCATCACGATCACCGGTGGCTCGAGCCTGTCGAAGGACGACATCGAGCGCATGGTTCGCGAGGGCGAGGAGCACGCCGCAGAGGACAAGGCACGCCGTGAGGCGGCCGAGGTTCGCAACACCGCGGAGCAGCTGGCCTACTCGACGGAGAAGCTGCTGTCTGACAACGCGGACAAGCTGCCCGAAGACGTCAAGACCGACATTCAGGGTGACGTTGATGCGCTGAAGTCGGCCCTCGCTGGCGACGACGAGGCTGCGGTCAAGACCGCCGCCGACAAGCTCATGGCGAGCCAGTCGCGCATCGGCGAGGCGCTCTACGCGCAGAGCGAGACCGCGTCTGCCGGCACCGGCGACGAGGCCCCGGAGGCTGCCCCGGCGAGCGACGAGGACATCGTCGACGCCGAGGTCGTTGAGGACGAGCCAGAGAGCAAGAAGTAGCAAGCATGACTCCGAAGAAGAACGACAACGAGGAGCCGGAGGAGACGGGCGCTGAGCCCGAATCCGCCGAGAAGGCTGAATCCGAGCTCGACGACGCGGCCCTGGCCGAGCCGCTGAGCGACGAGGACACCGCGCTGCTCGATGCAGCGGCAACGGACCTCGTGGCCGAGATGCGATCGGACATGCTGCGGGCGCAGGCCGAGCTGGTCAACTTCCGCACACGGGTGGAGCGCGATCGCGCCGCCAACCGTGACGCGGTCATTGCCGAGGTCATCCGCTCGTTGCTGCCCGCGCTCGACGACCTGTCGCGCGCTGAGAAGCACGGCGACCTCGAGGGCAGCCCCCTCGAGATCGTCGCGCTCAAGCTGCGCGGCAGCCTGGAGAAGTACGGCCTTCGCTCCGTCGGCGAGGTTGGCGAGCCCTTTGACCCCCACTTTCACGAGGCAGTTGTTCAGCTGCCCTCGGCGGAGGTCACGGTGCAGACGGTCGCCGATGTCATCGACCCGGGATATGCGCTCGGTGAGCGTCTCATCCGCGCTGCCAAGGTCGCTGTCTCCGTCCCTGAAAGCTAGGAGCCATGGCAAGCCAGGACTGGTTCGATAAGGACTTCTACAAGGTGCTCGGGGTGTCGAAAGACGTCTCGGACGCCGACCTGAAGAAGACCTACCGCAAGCTCGCGCGGCAGTTTCACCCGGATTCCAACCCGGGTGATGCGTCGGCCGAGGCGCGCTTCAAAGAGATCAGCGAGGCCAACTCGGTGCTCAGCGATCCTGAGCAGCGCCGCGAGTACGACCAGGTGCGGGCGATGGGCTCGGGCGCACGGTTCAGCCAGGGTGGTCGTCCCGGCCAGCCGGGCGGCTTCGAGGATGTCTTCGGCGGCATGTTCGGCAACGGCAGCGCCGGCCAGCGCCAGCGCAATGCGGGCTTTGAAGACATCTTCAGCGGAATGTTCGGGCAGCCGAGCGGTGGCTTCGGCGGGTTCGGTGGTCCAACCAAGGGCCGCGACCTCGTCACCGGGGTCACCCTCGACTTTCTCACTGCCATTCAGGGCGACACCGTCAAGCTGGAGCAGTCGAACGGCCGAGTGATCACCGTCAAGATTCCGCAGGGTGTCAGCGACGGCCAGAAGATCAAGCTCAAGGGCAAGGGAGAGCCGAGCCAGGACGGCGGACAGCCGGGAGACCTCGTTCTCACCGTGACCGTGCGCAAGCACCCGGTCTTCGAGCGCGACGGCCTCAACCTGCGCGTCGACGTGCCGGTCACCTTCGTGGAGGCCACCCTCGGCGCGACCATCGAGGTGCCGACGCTCGGCGGCGAGCCGGTCAAGCTGCGCGTCGCCGCGGGCACCCCGAGCGGTCGCGTGCTGCGCGTCAAGGGCCGCGGCGTCAGCGCGCCCAAGGGCGTTGGCGACCTGCTCGCGACCGTGCAGGTCGCGGTGCCGAGCCACCTGCCGCCCGACGCGCAGTCGGCCCTCGAGGCCTTCGCGAAGGCGATGCCGACCGAGAACCCGCGCGACGACCTGCTGGCCAAGGCGCGAGGCTGACGTGGACGAGAACTCACCGGTCTTTGCGATCGCCGTCGCCGCAGAGCTCGCGGGCATGCACCCGCAGACGCTGCGGCAGTACGACCGACTCGGACTGGTGAGCCCGACGCGCACGGCAGGAAAGTCGCGCCGGTACTCGATGCGGAACGTGGCGCAACTGCGCGAGATCGCGGCACTGAGCGCGGAGGGTGTGAGCCTGGAGGGCATCCGTCGCGTGCTCGACCTTGAGGATCAGGTCTCGGCCCTCGCGAGCCGCGTGCGGCAGCTTGAAAGCGCTCTCGCCGACGAGCTGCTCAACCGTCCGGGGCGACGGGTGTTCGCCGCCGGCTCGGAGGGCGACGTGATCTCACTGCGCGCCGGCACCCGCTCGCGCAAGCAGAACGAGCTCGTGGTCTGGCGTCCACTCGATGACTGACGTCGACTTCACGCGGCTGCGCCGCTGGCCGGATGTCGAGGCCGACAACCTCTTCGCCTACGACGCGACGGACCGCCTCATCCTCGACCTCGCGGCCCCGTTGCTGCCGGGTTCGAACCTCGCGATCATCGGCGACAACTACGGAGCTCTGACCGTCGGCGCCGGGGTGCCGTCGCGCGTGCACCAGGACGCGCTGCTCGGCGAGCTGGCGCTCAAGGCCAACGCGGAAGGCGCGAGCTACACGAACCACCCCCTCGGGCGCGACCTGCTCGACGGCGCCACCCTCGTGCTCATGCAGCTTCCGCGCAGCCTCGCCGAGCTCGAGGAGCAGCTCGACGCGATCGCGCGCTACGCGGACCCCTCGGTCGTCGTCATCGCCGGTGGCCGCATCAAGCACCTCACCCCGGCGATCAACACCCTCATGCTGCGCTTCTTCGGCCAGCTCGACGTGTCGCTCGCCCAACAGAAGTCGCGTGCCTTCACCCTGCGCTCGCTGCTGCCGGTGGGCGAGCCCGCCTACCCCGCGACGGAGGTGCACGGCGGCCTCACCGTCGCCGCACACGGCGGCGTCTTCGCCGGCACCACGATCGACATCGGCACGCGACTGCTGCTGGCAACGCTGCCGAAGATCACCATCGACGCCGGCACCGCAATCGACCTCGGCTGCGGCAGTGGGGTGCTCGCGGCATCCATCGCGCGATTGAAGCCCGCCATGCGGGTGATCGCGACGGATCAGTCGGCCGCGGCTGTCGCATCCGCTCGCCTGACGGCGGAGTTGAACGGCGTGAGCGACCGCGTTGAGGTTGTGCGCGATGACGGCCTGCAGCTGCAGCCCGACGGCTCAGCCGATCTCGTGCTGCTCAACCCGCCGTTCCACATCGGGGCCACTGTGCACACCGGCCTCGCGCTGCGCATGTTCGACGACGCGGCCCGCGTGCTGCGCCGCGGCGGCGAGCTGTGGACGGTCTTCAACACCCACCTCGGCTACCGGCAGGCGCTCGCGCGCATCGTTGGCCCCACCGAGCTGGTCACCCACAACGCAAAGTTCACCGTGACGGTGTCGAAGCGCTCCTAGCTACTCGGCGGCTGCCCGTGCGGCGGCGGCCTCGTCGGGGCGACCGAGCTTCTCGAGCAGGTCGCCGAGCTCGATCGACGCAAGGGACACCAGGTTGGGCACGCCCTCGGCACGGCTGACGGCACTGCGGTATAGCGCGACCGCCTCGTCGGTGCGGTCCTGATCGACGAGCAGTCGGGCGATGAACAGCTCGGAGCCGCCACCGCTCGCCGGGTCACCCGCTGCGGCGTAGAGATCGGCCGCCGCGAGTGCGGTCGGGATCGCCTCGTCGGTGCGACCCAGCGCCTGCAGCGCGCGTGCCCGGGAGTCGGTCACGTCGGCGACGAGCCAGTCGGCCTCATTCTCACGCGCGATGGCGAGCACCTCGTCGAGCGTCTCGAGCCCTGCGGCGTTCTGGTTCATGGCCTGGGAGGAGCCATAGGCGTGCAGCACGTCGGTGAGCAACTGTAGGTTTTCCGGGGTCTTTCGAGCCTGCTCGGCCGCCTCGGTGAGTGCCTCGAGGGCATCCTCGTGCTCCTGGAAGCGGCCGAGAAGTCGCGCAGCGGCCAGGCCGGCGTTGGCCGCACCCTGGGTGTCGTCGCCCTCGGCGTAGAGCTCGGCGGCCGAGAACCAGGTGCCGACGGCGTTGCCGAACTGCTCGGACGCCTGCAGGGCGTGGCCGAGCCAGAAGAGGGTCTCTGCGCGAGCGGCCGCGGGGGCCTCGTCGGCGGTCTCCTGTTCGAGCACCGTCTGCAGCACCTCGGTCGCCTCCTCGCCCTTGCCAGCGTGCACGAGGGCACGGCCGTAGGAGAAACGAAGGCCGGTGGACGGCACCCCCAGCAGGTCGAGCTGCTGTGCGGCGAAGCGGTAACGGCTTGCTGCCTCGTCGGGGCGGCCCGCATCGCCGAGCAATGCCGCAGCCAGCGAGGTCGCGTCGGCTGCCTCGGCGCGCGCGTCGATCACAGTGAACAGGCGGGCAGCCTCGTCGGCTGCGACCGCACCCTCGTCGAAGCGGCTGAGCCCGCCGAGCACGCGAGCGCGGAAGAGCTGTGCCTGCGCGAGATCGCCGCGTCCGGACTCAAGCGCCATGAGGCGGTCGATCGACTCGAGCGCCTGCTCCGAGCGGTCGGTGCGCACATAGAGGTGCGCAGAGAAGAGCAGCGCGGAGCGCAGGCCGCGCTGGGTGGCGGGGGTGTCGAAGCCGGCGATCGAGGCGAGCAGCAGCGGCTCCACCTCGAAGTCACCGTCGCCCATGCGAATCGCGGCGACGCAGAGCTGGGCGTCCGCGAGCACGTCGACGGGCAGGTCGCGGCCGAGCTCCGCCTCGAGTGCGGCCAGCGATTCCGCTCCGCGACGGCCAAAGGCGGCGAGGCCGACGCGGTCTTCGAAGGCGGCCTGGGCATCCCGTCCGTTGGCGCGCAGCGACGCAGCGCGAGCGGGAAGCTCGGCGGTGGCCTCGTCCCACTTCTCGAGCGCGACATAGGAGCCGAGGATGAGGGAGTGCAGCTCGTCGGCAACGGCGCCGGCCGCGCCGAGCTCGAGAGCGCGCCGCGCCGCCGCAATCGCGGCCTCCGACTCGCTCGTTGCGGCCAGCTCGCCGGCGCGCAGGTACCAGCCGTGCGCGTCGGTGGGCTCGGCGACAGCGACAACGGCGGGCACGAAGCTGTCGGTGTCGATCGGCACGTCGTAGTGCTCGTCGGCGAGGGCGTGCGCGGTGGTGATGCGCGAAGCGTGGTAGTCGTTGCCGTTGCGCTTGTCGAAGGCTGCGCCGATGACGCCGGCCGCGGCCCAGGACGCCGCCGCGAGATCGTGCACCGACCAGGGGCCGTCGTGACCGCCGAAGAACGAGACGAGGTCGGGGGAGTCGGCGCCGCGCACCACGGTGTCGCCATGGCCAACGGCATCGATGGCGTCGAGCAGCACACCGCACGCGAGCAATGTGTCGAAGTGCGCCCCGACGTTGAGGCCGTCGTGGGCGAGCCACGAGATGTGGCGCTCGAGCAGCGCGAGGCCACGGGCCTCATTGCCGGACACCGCGCAGAAGATCAGGTGGTTGGCGATGATGCCGATCTTGTCTGCGTTGTCGCGCGACAGCCGGTAGCTGCGCAGGTGGGCGCTCTTGGCCTCGTCGAGACGGCCCGCCCGCAGGTAGGGGATGAGGGTGCGTGAGAGGGCAAACTCGGGCTCGTCGCCGCAGCTGAAGCCCCCCTCGATCATCTCCTCGACGAGGGTGATCGCCTCGTCCTCGCGTCCGAGTTCGGCGAGGAATCCGCTCAGCTGGCTGCGGCCACACGCATCACAGTGACTGTGCTCATCGCGTGGCGTCTCGGCAATCTTCACCCGTAGGCGGTCTGCCTCCTCGATGCGACCGTTGCTCCAGGCGTCCTCGAACTGCGCCGTGTACACACCGCTCATGCCGAGGCCCGCCCGCTCGTAGTGCACGCGCATGTCGTCGAGCACGGCGTCGATCTCGTCGCGACCGAAGATCGGGGTCGCGCCGAGAGTGCCGGCCATCCACTTGTACTGCCACAGCAGGTCGGCGCTGCCGTTGTCGATGTCCGCAGGAAAGCGGGTCGGGTCGCTGTCGTGCTTCGCAAGGCACCACGCGAACGACGAGAGCATCGTGTCGGTGTCGCCGGTCTGCTTGGCAGATGCGGTGAGACGCATGCGCGCGTGGTACTCGATGACCTCGTCGCCGGACTCCACGGCGAGGGCGACCGCCTGGTCGACCAGCGCGCGCTCCTGCGGGCCGAAGGGAGTCGAGTCGATCTCTTCGAAGAGCCGGGTGATGTCGGCAGTTGACTTGCTCACAGTGCGGTTTCCTCCGTAGTTGGTTCTCCGAGCCCGACGCTCAGCTGGATCAAATCGGTCATGGCGGTGGTCATCAGGGAGCGGTCGGCCGCGGTCAGCGGGCGGTGCCCGGCGAGCAATGCCTGCACATACAGCACGTGCACCGAGCGGGTGAAGACGGCCTCGTCGTCGAGGGTTGCCAGCATTCGCACCACGCGGTTGTTCCAGTTGAGGCAGAGGCGTGCTGCGGCCTCGGGCTGGCTCGCCGCGGCCCGTGCCTGCGCGCTGAAGTCCTCGATCTTGCCCATCACACCGCCCCAGGCGCCGCCGCTGATGCCGCGGGCCCGGGAGCGATCCATCGATCGCAGAACCTCCGGGTCGACGACGTAGACGCCGGGCAGGTCGGCTTGGTCGATGGAGCGCACCACGACCGCACAGCTCACGCTTTCGAGGGCCGCACTGGCGCGCTCCTCGAGGGAGCCGGTGAGCGCGCGGTCGGCGAGCGGGGGCACCGCGAGGTCATCGAGCTCGGATACGACATTGACCCGCTCGACGCTCACGCCGTCGAAGAGCGAGGGCAGCAGCCGCAGGATCTCGGCGTCGTACACGTAGCCGCCGTTGACGACGGGAGCACCGGGGCGCGCGATGCCGGCGACCTGGCGAAACTCGTCGAGCGTCTCGGCGTAGCGCACCGACGGGTATCGGCGAACAAGGTCGTCGATCGACATGGTGCCCAACGAGGTCTCGACCGGGAGCCACCGCGTGATGAAGCGCGCCAGCTCGTCATCGTGCAGCACGAGTGCCTTCAGCGCGATCGAGTGGATGCCGACAAACTCGCCCAGTCGGTGCGGTGCCGTGATGCCCAGCTGCATGACCCACCGGCGCAGCGCAGCGCCGAGCTGCTCGCGGGTGTACTCGAGCTGCTCGTCGGCGACGAGGGACTCGCGGCTGGCGGTCGGGCTGAGCCCGGTGCTGTCCACGGTCGCGCGAACGAAGAAGGCCCAGTCAGGCAGCAGGTCGTCGACGCGTTCGCTCAGCAGCATCCGTCCGAGGTAGACGCGGTTCGCCTGCCGAGCGCCGGGCGGTGGTGCGAAGGGCAGCACAAAGGCGACGCCGCGCGTGCCCGTTCCCGGCGCGGAAAGCTCGATGACGTCGAAGGGAGCGGAGTCCACAACCTCGCGTCCGTAGGCCAGCAGCTCGGGAGTGGGCAGTTCGAAGGGCTCGAGAAAGGCGGGCTCGTGGGTGATGAGCTCAGTGCCCCCGCCGGGAAGGTCGACGCGCACGGGCACGGGAAGGTACTCGCCGAACGTGCTCGCGAGCGAGAGAACGGATGCGGTGGACAGCAGCTCCGCCTGATCGAACCGCGGGCTGAGGTGCACACTCGTGCCGATGGGCAGCTCGCCCTCGACCTCGCGCACGCTGAAGGTTCCGTCGCCGTTGCCGACCCACTCGACTCCCGCGCCGCCACGGGCGCTGCGCGACCTGATGACGATGCGCTCGGCCACCATGAAGCAGCTGAGCAGGCCGATGCCGAACTGGCCGAGGTAGTCGCTGCGTGGCAGGTCGAAGATGTCGCGCTTCGAGCTGCGGCCGACGGTTGAGAGCAGTTCGACCATCTCGCTGGCGGTGAGCCCGACGCCGTCATCGCGCATGACGAACTCATCGTTGTTCGCGTCAATCGGCGAGATGCGGATTGCCCGGCCCTCGGTGACGCCGTCGAACTCGGCGCGCGCGGTGATGGCATCGCGGCCGTTCTGCAGCAGTTCGCGAAGGTAGACCCGGGGGCTGGAGTAGATGTGACGGCTGAGCAGGTCGACGACACCGCGCAGGTCAACCTGAAATGCCTGAAGGTCGTCGTCTGTGGCGCCCATCAGCTGTGTCCCATCGAGTTTTCTGGCAAACCAGCACACTATCGGATGCCACTTAATGGTTCGCTAGAAGCGATAGTCCGAGGGTGGATTCATAGGGGCGAAAATCATAAACTTGAGTCAACCCAACTCAAGTCTGCGAAAGGGCAACTCCCGTGGCCAACATGCAAGGTGCACCCGGCACCGACGACGAGCAGAAGACGGCTCTCGAACGCTATGGCGTCGACCTCACGGCGATCGCGAAGAGCGGCAAACTCGACCCCGTCATTGGACGGGATGCCGAGATTCGCCGCATCAGCCAGGTGCTCACCCGCCGCACCAAGAACAACCCCGTGCTCATCGGCGAGCCCGGCGTCGGCAAGACCGCTGTCGTTGAGGGACTCGCTCAGCGCATCGTGGCCGGCGACGTCGCCGACAGCCTCAAAAACAAGCGCCTCGTCACCCTCGACCTCGCGGCCCTCGTTGCCGGCGCCAAGTACCGCGGCGAGTTCGAGGAGCGCCTCAAGGCGGTTCTCGCAGAGATCAACGAGGCCGACGGCGAGATCATCACCTTCGTCGACGAGCTGCACACGCTCATGGGAGCGGGCGGTGGCGAAGGCTCCGTCGCCGCATCCAACATGTTGAAGCCGATGCTCGCACGCGGTGAGCTTCGCCTCATCGGCGCCACCACGCTCGACGAGTACCGCCAGTACATCGAGAAGGACGCTGCTCTCGAGCGCCGCTTTCAGCAGGTGTTCGTCGGCGAGCCGTCGGTCGAAGACACCGTCGCGATCCTGCGTGGCCTCAAAGGACGGTATGAGGCGCACCACAAGGTGACCATCGCCGACAGCGCGCTCGTCGCCGCCGCATCCCTCAGCAATCGCTACATCACCGCGCGCCAGCTGCCCGATAAGGCGATCGACCTCATCGACGAGGCGGCCTCGCGGCTCAAGATGGAGATCGACTCGAGCCCGGTCGAGATCGACGAGCTCAAGCGCAGCGTCGACCGCCTGCGCATCGAAGAACTCGCCCTCAAGAAGGAGAAGGACGCCGCCTCGAAGGACCGCCTCGAGAAACTGCGCGTCGACATGAACGCCAAGCAGGCCCAGCTCGACGAGCTGCAGAAGCGCTGGGCAGCAGAGAAGTCGTCGCTGCACAGTGTCGGTGACCTCAAGAGCCAGCTCAACCAGGCCGAGATCGACCGCGACCGCGCAATGCGCGACCAGGAGTGGCAGACCGCCTCGAAGCTCAACTACGAGGTGATTCCGTCGATCGAGAAGAAGATCGCCGCCGCCGAGAAGGTGGAGCAGCTCGGCCCGCGCATGGTCAACGACCAGGTGACCGACGAAGACATCGCAGCCGTTGTTGCCGCGTGGACCGGCATCCCGGTGTCGAAGCTCAAGCAGGGCGAGACCGAGCGCCTGCTCACTCTCGAGGCCGAGCTGGGCAAGCGCCTCATCGGGCAGCGCAACGCGGTCAGGGCTGTCAGCGACGCGGTGCGCCGCACCCGTGCCGGCATCAGCGACCCTGACCGACCGACCGGCTCGTTCATGTTCCTTGGGCCCACCGGTGTCGGCAAGACGGAGCTCGCCAAGGCGCTCGCCGAGTACCTCTTCGACGACGAGAAGGCCCTCGTGCGTATCGACATGAGCGAGTACGGCGAGAAGTTCGCCGTCTCACGCCTCGTCGGCGCCCCTCCCGGCTATGTCGGCTACGAGCAGGGCGGCCAGCTCACCGAAGCCGTGCGCCGCCGCCCCTACAGCGTGATCCTGCTCGACGAGATCGAGAAGGCGCACCCCGAGGTCTTCGACCTGCTGCTTCAGGTGCTCGACGACGGACGACTGACGGATGGACAGGGCCGCACCGTCGACTTCCGTAACGTCATCCTGATCCTCACCTCCAACCTCGGCAGCCAGTACCTCGTCGACCCGTCGCTCAGCTGGGACGACAAGACCGCCGGCGTCAATGACCTCGTGCGCCAGGCCTTCAAACCCGAGTTCATCAACCGTCTCGACGACATCGTCGTGTTCGCCCCGCTCACGCAGGACGACCTCGGCCAGATCGTCTCGCTCTACATCGACCGTCTCGAGAAGCGTCTCGTCGAGCGCCGTTTGCAGCTGGCGGTCACGCCGAGCGCGCGCACGTGGCTCGCGGAGCGCGGCTACGACCCGATCTACGGTGCGCGACCACTGCGACGGCTCATGCAGCGCGAGATCGACGACCGTCTGGCGCGAGCGATTCTCGGCGGCGACATTCGCGATGGTGACACCGTGCGGGTCGACCTCGACGGTGACGCGCTCGTCGTGCAGCGGTTCGACGCGGCTGCAGCCTAAAGCCGAGCGGACCTGCGGACGCGGACAATTACTCGGTAGCCACCGAGCAGCACGACAGTGATGGCGGCGAGCACCCACTCGCTCGGGCCTGACGCGATGGTCGCTGCTGTGGGCTCGGCGTCCAAGGCCGGCGTAGTCGGCATCACATCCATGTCGTCCCTCTCTCCGGTGAAGTCAGCCAACGGGACGACGGCCGCGGCGGCGGGATTGAGTGAGGCATAGAGCGCGCCCACATCCACGGAGGTTGAGCCGACGGCACCGTAGTCAGCGAGTGAGACTTCGCGGGCAGTCGCGAGGTCGACCGGGCCACCGTTCTCGTTGATGGTGACTCGCCCGTCGAGTTCTATGTTGATTGACTGCCCGGGCTTGAGGGATTGAATCAGAGCTTGAAGTGCGGCCATGTGCTGCTGTCTGAAGGCATCGCTAGCGGCGAGCGCTTGCTCGAGTGTCAGACCGGTATGCGGCGGTTCTTCCACGGGTGCGACCGGCGCGTAAAAGACACCCTGCGGAACCGACGACGGGGTTTCGATCAGCGGAGGTGAGTACGGCACGGGCAGTTCGGTGCGTGTCGGCGCAGGTGCGGGGGCAGGAGGCGCGGGCGGCGGCTCCGGTGCAGGCGGCGGCTCGACCGCCGGCGGCGTATCAGCCGGGGGCTGGTCATCAGCGAAAGCGGCGTTCGCCGACGCGCTCCACAGCGCGATTGACAGTGCGCCGATCGCCAATACCCGGGAATTCCTCATGGGTAGAAACTATCGTCTGCCGCGAGATACGCAGAAGGGTACAGTTTCGGGTTACAGCTTCTCGATCTATGCCGCGTACGGCTATTTCGCTTTCTTAAGGAGCTCGATTGCACGGAAACGGCGACGCCAGAGCGCGTAGGCAGCCACCATCATCCATCCAGTGATGGCCGCGACGGTGCCACCGGAGTTCTCTTCGGGCACCACGGGCGGTGCGGGGTAGAGGGTGGGCTGCGTCACGGGCTGTGCGATCTCATTGACGAGTCGCGGCAGGTAAATGGCCGGCTCTTCGACGATCGCCTCGAGCTCCTGCACGGTCGCCTCCTCAGACAACCCGGGCACGGGACCCGTGCCATACGCGTCGGCATCGACCCAGACATAGTCGGGGCTGGCATACCCGGCGAGGTCGACGGGGTTGCCGTTCTCGTCAGTGAAGACGCCAGTGCTGAAGTTGTAGTGAACCTGGGCACCCGGGCGCGAGGTGAGGTAGCCCTGGATCGCTGCGCCGTACTGGTTCTGGAACGCCTTGGTGGCCGCCTCAAACTCAGCGGCGGCAAGCGCCGGGTCGAATGCGGGCGGGGGTGCAGTGACCGGCGGTGGCGGTGCAGGTTCCTGCACTGGCGGTGGCGGTGGCGGCGCTTCCGCCGGTGGCGTCTCTACTGCGGGCGGCGGTTCAACGGGAGGCAGATCCTCACGCCCACACGGTAGCGTCTGGCTGCGGTGGGCGAGCAGTTCCCCTTTCGAGGGACAGTTTCGGCCGGTTAACTAGCCCAGCCTCTCGAGGATCGAGTCGCGCACCTTGCGCCGCAGCACCTTGCCGATGAGCGACTTAGGTAGCTCGTCGACGACGAAGAACTGGCGCGGCACCTTGTAGGGCGTGAGGGTCTCGCGGGCGAAGGCCTCGAGGGCCTCCTCGTCGATCGATGTGCCGTTCGCGGGCACGACCGCGGCGACCACCTCTTCGCCGCTGTGGTCGCTCGGCAGGCCGACAACCGCAACCTCGCTGATGCCGGGGAAGCGGATGAGGGTCTCCTCGACCTCTGACGGCGACACGTTGAAGCCGCCGGTGATGATGAGCTCCTTGATGCGGTCGACGATGCGAATGAATCCCGCGTCGTCGATGGTGACGATGTCGCCGGTGCGGAACCAGCCGTCGGCGAAGACCTCCGCGGTCTCTTCCGGCTTCTTCCAGTAGCCGCTCATGACCTGCGGTCCCTTGACCACGAGTTCACCTCGCTCGCCCTTGGGCATCTCGACCGTCGGGTTCTCCGGGTCGACGACGCGCACGAGCGTCGATGGCAGCGGCAGTCCGACGGTGCCGGCGACGCGCGACGGGGCGACCGGGTTGGCCATGAGCACCGGGCTCGTCTCTGACAGGCCATAGCCCTCGACGAGGTAGCCACCGGTCTCGGCTTCCCACGGCTCGACGACCGAAGCGCGCAGCGGCATTGCCCCAGAGATCGCGATCTGGATGCCCGCGAGCGACACCCCCTTCTCCTTCGCCGCCGCCTGCAGCCGCTCGTAGATGGGAGGCACCGCCGGCAGGAAGGTGGCCGGGCGCTTCTTGATGACCGCGAGCACGAGGTCCGGGTCGAAGCGCGGGAACAGCACCAGCCGCGCGCCCATGCTCATCGCGAAGGTGAGGCAGAGGGTGAGTCCGTAGGCGTGAAAGAGCGGCAGCACGGCGTAGACGACAGAGGTGCCGCGCTCCACGGTCGGCACCCACGCCCGGGACTGCGCTGCATTCGCGGCGAGGTTCAGGTGGGTGAGGGTGGCGCCCTTGGGGTGGCCGGTGGTGCCGCTGGTGTACTGAATGAGCGCGACATCCGTCACCGACGGACGAGGAATGGATGCCGCAATCGCCTCGTTCTTGACCAGGTCGCTCCAGAGCACGGTGCCCTGCACTCGCTCGGTCAGAGCCGCTCGCGACTCGCGTGCCTTCTTGATCGGCAGCCGAAGCGCCAGCCGGGTGAAGAAGCCCATGCCCTTGGTGATGTCGATCGAGATGATGGTGTCGAGGGCGATGTCGGCCGGGAAGTCCTGCAGGGTGGCGACGACCTTGTTCCATGCGATAGCGACCTTGGCGCCGTGGTCCTCGAACTGGTGGCGCATCTCGCGGGTGGTGTAGAGCGGGTTGTGCTCGATGACGATGCCGCCGACGCGCAAGATGGCGTAGAACGCGGCAACGTGCTCTGGCGAGTTCGGCATGACGAGGGCGACCGGGTCGCCCGCCTTAACACCGAGCTTGCGCAGGCCTTCGGCGGCACGCTCGATCTGATCGCCGAGCTGGGCGTAGGTGGTGGTGGCGCCGAAGAACTCGAGCGCGACGTTGTCGGGGTAGGTCTTTACCGATTCGGCGATGAGGTCGGCGAGCGATCCCGTCTGCTCCTCGATGTCGTGGGGCACCCCCGGTGCGTAGGAATCGAGCCAGGGGCGGGCGGCATCCGTTGTCATGCCCTCAGCCTAGGAGCGGCGGGGGTGGCACGCGAACAGGCGCCTGCCACCCCTCTGGGTGCTAGTCGGGCGCGATCGACTCCCCGACGCGGTCGGAGACCTCGGTCTGGCAGTCACCGATCGCGTTCGAGGCCTCGCGCAGGCTCTCCTGTGGCAGGTGGTGGCCGACGGCCGAGTATGCCGAGGGGTCGACATCGAAGCCGTCCAGGATGGATGCCGCGGTTGCCCCCTCCAGCACCGTGGCATCCCATCCGGCGTCTTTGACGCACTCGACAAACTCGTCGACGTAGGCGGACTTCACCACGCCCTCCATGTCGACGTACTGCGGGAAGAACGCCGTGGCGGCGCCGACGCCGCCGAGACTGAACACGCCGAGCGCTGCGGCGCCGATGACGACACGCGTGCGGATGCGCGAGCGGCGCAGCCGGAGGCCAACGGCGGCTTCGGCGTGGTCAACGCGGCTGGCGACAAAACTGACGGGCGGTGGCTGGGTCTTCATGGGAATCTCCTTCGTTAGTCGCCGGCGGCGCGGACGGCCGCAAGGCGGGATCTGGTGCGTTGGATGCGCTTGCGCGCTGCAATGACAGAGAGACCGAGGTGCTCGGCGGCCTCCGAGTAGCTGCGCCCCTCGACAAGGCAGAGCTGCACGAGTCGACGATCGACATCGCCGAGCGCGTCGATCTCGTCGCGGAGCCAGCCGAGCTGGTCGGTCGGAGCAGCGACAACTGCGGCGGCATCGAGCGGGAGGGTGCGGCGAGCGCGCTCCCTCCGGTTGGAGTTGTACGCCGTGTAACGGCATGTGGTGAGAAGCCACGGCAGCATCGAGTCACCGACGAGGGTGATCTTGCGCCGGCTCTTCCACATCACCAGAAAGGTGTCCTGCAGGAGGTCGTCTACGTGGTTCGGTGAGTCGGCCAATGCCCAGGCATAGCGGTACACCGCAGGCCCATGCTCTCGCATCAGCTTCGAGAACGCGCCTTCATCGCCCCGAGCAAGCAGGGCGACGAGTTCGCTGTCGTTCATCTTCTTCATGTATGCCTCCACTTGCACAATGTCGGCAGAATCGCAGATGTGACAGCGGGGTGACTATTTCGCGATCAGCTCGTCGCGCACCAGTCGCCGCAGCACCTTGCCGACGAGCGACCGGGGCAGTTCGTCAGTCGCAGAGATGGTGCGTGGCACCTTGTAGGCCGAGAGCAGCGTCTTGCAGTGCGCTCGAAGGGCATCGACGTCGAGCGTCGCTCCCGGGGCGAGCACGATGACAGCCGTGACATCCTCGCTGCCATCGGGGCGCGGCAGCCCGACGACCGCGGCATCCGCGACGGAGGGATGGGCCAGCAGCGCGCCCTCGACCTCGGTGGGAGAGACGTTGAAGCCGCCGGTGATGATGAGCTCTTTCTTGCGGTCGACAATGGTGACGAAACCGTCGTGGCTCACCGTTGCGATGTCGCCGGTACGCAGCCAACCGCCCGGCAGCAGCGTCTCGGCGGTCTCGGTCGGCCGGTTCCAATAGCCA
>Ga0247732_10000110_pt1 | contig 53773 bp, 39 predicted proteins | sample UWRJL163409C2_FD_180940 | JGI IMG/M metagenome (GOLD analysis project Ga0247732, IMG submission 180940) | Plant litter microbial communities from Arlington Agricultural Research Station in Wisconsin, United States - UWRJ-L163-409C-2 | ecosystem: Environmental > Terrestrial > Plant litter >... | reverse complement strand
CCGGCAGCGGCCGGCGGTCGGTGACCCAACCGTCAGGCCGCGTGGATCTGCCGTCGCTGCAGCGCGGTCAAATTCGGGATCCCGAGCTCTCGGCCGCCCTACGCAAGCTCGAGCTGACGGTCCGCCGCAAGCTCGACGGCGTGCTGCACGGCGACCACCAGGGCCTGGTTCCAGGACCCGGTTCAGAGCCGGGGGATTCGCGCGTCTACCAACCCGGCGACGACGTTCGCCGGATGGACTGGTCGGTGACGGCCCGCACCACGACGCCGCACGTGCGGCAGATGATCGCCGACCGCGAGCTGGAGACCTGGCTCGTCGTCGACGTGTCGGCGAGCCTGGACTTCGGCACCGCCGGTTGCGAGAAGCGTGATCTGGCGGTGGCGGCCGCGGCGGCCATCGCATTCCTCAACAGCGGTGGCGGCAACCGCCTCGGCGCGGTGATCACGAACGGTCAGACCACCAAGCGGGTCCCCGCACTCAGCGGCCGGATCCACGAGCACGAGCTGTTGCGCGCGATCGCCACCATGCCGCAGGCGCCGCTGGGCGTTCGCGGTGACCTGTCGGTCGCCATCGACGCGTTGCGACGACCCGAGCGGCGACGCGGAATGGCGGTCATCATCAGTGACTTCCTCGGTCCGATCAACTGGATGAGACCGCTGCGGGCCATCGCGGGGCGCCACGAGGTGCTTGGCGTCGAGGTCATCGATCCACGTGACGTGGAGCTGCCCGACGTCGGCGACGTCATCCTGCAGGACACCGAATCCGGCGTCACGCGGGAGTTCACCATCGACGCCCAACTGCGTGCCGACTTCGCCAAGGCCTCGGCGGAACACCGCGCGGACGTGGCCAGGACGCTGCGGCGTTGTGACGCGCCGCTGCTCACCCTTCGTACCGATCGGGACTGGATCGCCGACGTGGTGAGGTTCGTGGCGAACCGGCGCCGCGGCGCCGCCCGCTAACGCCGATGAGCGCTCGCGCGAAGAGAAAACAACGCAGCCTATGACTGAAATGACAACTCGCACATGACATTGCCGTTCTTCGGTCCGATGAGCCTCTCGGGATTCAAGAGCCCGTGGTTCTTCCTGTTCCTTCTGGTCGTGCTCGCCCTGGTGGCGCTGTACGTCGTCGTCCAATCGGCACGGCAGAAGCGGATGCTGCGTTTCGCCAACATGGAGCTGTTGGAGAGCGTCGCGCCCAAGCGCCCCGCGCGCTGGCGGCACCTGTCGGCGGTGCTGATGGTGCTGTCGCTGGTGTTGTTCACCGTCGCGATGGCGGGACCCACCAACGACGTCCGGATTCCGCGCAACCGGGCCGTGGTGATGCTGGTGATCGACGTGTCGCAGTCGATGCGCGCCACCGACGTCGCACCCAGTCGGTTGGCCGCCGCCCAAGAGGCCGCCAAGCAATTCGCCGACCAGCTGACGCCGGGCATCAACCTCGGGCTGATCGCCTACGCGGGCACCGCAACGGTGCTGGTGTCGCCGACGACCAATCGTGACCCCACCAAGGCGGCCATCGACAAGCTGCAGCTCGCCGATCGCACCGCGACCGGTGAGGGCATCTTCACCGCGCTGCAGGCGATCGCCACCGTCGGCGCCGTCATCGGGGGCGGTGACGAACCGCCACCGGCGCGCATCGTGCTGATGTCCGACGGCAAGGAGACGGTGCCGTCGAATCCGGACAATCCCAAGGGCGCGTACACCGCTGCCCGGACGGCCGACGACCAGGGCGTGCCGATCTCCACGGTGTCCTTCGGCACGAAGTACGGCTACGTCGAGATTCAGGACCAACGCCAGCCCGTGCCGGTCGACGACGAGATGCTGCGCAAGATCGCCGATCTGTCTGGCGGAAACGCCTATACGGCGTCGAGCCTGGAACAGCTCAAGGCGGTGTTCACCTCGCTACAGGACCAGATCGGCTACGAGACCGTCAAGGGCGACGCCAGCGTGGGATGGCTGCGCCTCGGCTCGCTGGTGCTTGCGTCGGCCGCGTTGGCCGCGTTGCTGATCAACCGTCGTCTGCCGGGGTGAGGCCCGCGGCCGATTTCGGCCACCATCGGGTGAGGCGATAGGTTGAGCGGCATGCCGTGCACGCGAGGAGCAATGAATGCCTGAGTTCGTTTCCCGCTCCGTCCTGGTCACCGGCGGTAACCGAGGCATCGGTCTCGCTATCGCACAGAGGCTGGCCGCCGACGGACACAAGGTGGCCGTGACGCACCGCGGATCCGGTGCGCCCGAAGGGTTGTTCGGCGTCGAGTGCGACGTGACCGACAACGCCGCCGTCGACCGCGCCTTCACCGAGGTCGAGGAGCACCAGGGTCCCGTCGAGGTGCTCGTGTCCAACGCCGGCATCTCGAAGGACGCCTTCCTGATGCGGATGACCGAGGACCGGTTCCAGGAAGTCATCAACGCGAATCTCACCGGTGCGTTCCGGGTGACTCAGCGGGCTTCGCGCAGCATGCAGCGCAAGCGTTTTGGCCGCATCATCTACATCGGCTCGGTGTCGGGCATGTGGGGGATCGGCAACCAGGCCAACTACGCCGCAGCCAAGGCCGGCCTGATTGGCATGGCCCGGTCGATCTCCCGGGAGCTGGCCAAGGCCGGCGTCACCGCCAACGTGGTGGCCCCCGGATACATCGACACCGAGATGACGCGTGCCCTCGACGAGCGCATCCAGGCCGGCGCACTGGACTTCATCCCCGCCAAGCGCGTCGGCACCGCCGAAGACGTCGCAGGCGCCGTCAGCTTCCTGGCCTCCGAGGACGCCGGCTACATCGCAGGCGCCGTCATCCCGGTCGACGGCGGCATGGGCATGGGCCACTAATCCTCTTTCGTCGACGTCGTTGAACAGTAAGGACTTTCACATGGCAGGGTTTCTCGAAGGCAAGCGCATCCTCGTCACGGGGATCATCACCGATTCGTCCATCGCGTTCCACATCGCGAAGGTCGCCCAGGAAGCTGGCGCCGAGCTGGTGCTGACGGGCTTCGACCGGATGAAGCTGATCCAACGCATCGCCGACCGGTTGCCCAACCCGGCACCGCTTCTCGAGCTGGACGTGCAGAATTCCGAGCACCTCGCGAGCCTGGGGGAGCGTGTCACCGAGGTCATCGGCGATGGCAACAAGCTCGACGGCGTCGTGCACTCGATCGGCTTCATGCCTCAGACCGGAATGGGGATCAACCCGTTCTTCGACGCGCCTTACGAGGACGTCGCCAAGGGCATTCACATCTCCGCGTACTCCTATGCCGCACTCGCCAAGGCGCTGCTGCCCATCATGAACCCGGGCGGCGGCATCGTCGGGATGGACTTCGACCCGACCCGCGCGATGCCCGCGTACAACTGGATGACGGTCGCCAAGAGCGCACTGGAGTCGGTCAACCGCTTCGTGGCACGCGAGGCCGGCCAGTACGGCGTCCGCTCCAATCTCGTTGCCGCCGGGCCGATCCGGACGCTGGCGATGAGTGCCATCGTCGGTGGTGCGCTCGGCGAGTCGGCCGGTGACCAGATCAAGCTGCTCGAAGAGGGCTGGGATCAGCGTGCGCCCCTTGGCTGGAACATGAAGGATCCGACGCCGGTCGCAAAGACGGTGTGCGCGTTGATCTCCGACTGGCTGCCCGCCACCACCGGCACGATCGTCTACGCCGACGGCGGCGCCAGCACACAGTTGCTCTGATGGAGTTTGACGCCCTGCTGCTGTTGTCCTTCGGTGGTCCCGAAGGACCCGAGCAGGTACGTCCATTCCTGGAGAACGTGACCCGCGGTCGCAACATCCCGCCGGCTCGTCTGGACGCGGTCGCCGAGCACTATCTGCACTTCGGCGGCGTCTCACCGATCAACGGCATCAACCGGGCGCTGATCCAGCAGATCGAGCGTGAGATGGCCGACCGCGACCAACGGATGCCGGTGTACTTCGGCAACCGCAACTGGAATCCGTTCGTCGAGGACACCGTCGCCGCGATGCGCGACGACGGCATTCGCCGGGCCGCGGTGTTCACCACCTCGGCATGGGGTGGGTACTCGGGCTGCACCCAGTACCAGGAGGACGTCTTCCGGGCCAGGTCCGCTGTGGGTTCCGACGCACCCGAACTGGTCAAGCTGCGGCAGTACTTCGACCATCCCCTGCTGGTCGAGATGTTCGCCGACGGGATCACCGAGGCCGCCACGACCCTTCCCGAGGAGCTCCGCGCCGACGCGCGCCTGGTCTTCACCGCGCACTCGATTCCGTTGCGCGCGGCGTCGCGGTGTGGCCAGGACCTCTACGCCAGGCAGGTCGCGTATGCCGCCGGCCTGGTCGCCGCGGCCGCGGGATACGCCGACTACGACCAGGTGTGGCAGTCGCGATCCGGTCCGCCACAGGTGCCGTGGCTGGAGCCTGACATCGGCGATCACCTCACGGCGTTGGCAGAGGCAGGCACCCGCGCGATCGTCGTCTGCCCCATCGGTTTCGTCGCCGACCACATCGAGGTGGTGTGGGATCTCGACAACGAGCTCAAGGAGCAGGCGGACGCGGCGGGGATCGCTTTGGCCAGGGCAACCACGCCGAATGCGCAGCCGCGCTACGCCCGGCTCGCCCTCGACCTCGTCGACGAAGTGCTGACCGGTCGCGAGCCGGCCAGGGTTGGCGGAGGAGGCGTGCCCGGATACGGGGCCAGCGTCAACGGGTCGCTGTGTACGCCCAACTGCTCTAGCGACGCCAGGCCGACTGCAGAATCGCGCTGACGGCGGCCATCCGCGCCGACCGCACCACGCCGACAAGCGGACGCAGGGCGTCGTTGGCGATCTGCATCTCCGACGACGACTGCAGTCCGATCGGCATCAGTCCCGAGCTGACGGTGATGATGGCGTCGACGTGGGCGGCGTTCTCCAGCACGCGAAGCGCCCGCTCCGGGGCGTGATCGGGTGCGCGGTGCAGCCGGGCCGACTCGAGCACCTGCTCGACGAGCCCGCGCGGGTCGGCGACGTCGGCGGAGGTCATCCCGGCCCGCAGCGTCACCAGGGCGTCGGCGGCCGAACGCACGGCGGAACGCAGTTCGTATTCTTCGTGCCCGAGGTCGAGGTGTTCGCGTAGCGGCACCTCCGGCATCGAGTACACCGTCCAGGCCAGCGCGATCGGTTCGGGATAGTGATCGGTGGACTCGTCGTCGGTGTGGTCGAAGTCGGGATCGTCCTCGTCGTAGGCGAACTCGGGTACCAGACCGACCGCGCTTTCCCTCCCGTGGGACACGATGAGCGCTTCACCCGCCGAGATGGCGTCGACGGTGAACTGGGTGCCTGCGGGAAGCCCACGGACGTCGCCGGGAACCGGCAGCGCGACGGCCATCGCGGTTTCCCCGGTTGGCGGACCGGCGGCCGTGCGCAGCGTTTGCAGCAGCGAGACCGCGCCCGCATCGGTGAGATCGGGCCACGGCAACCCGGTGCGATCGGCCGCCGCCGAATCGTAGGCGGTCGCGGAATGCCTTGGCGCCCATAGTGACAACGCATCCAAGACGTCGTCGGGCGCGGCGACGCCGGCAAGCCAGGCGTTGGCCCACACCGCGAGAGAAACACTGGGGCACCACATGATCCACGGAGTGTAGTCGTCGACGGCTTCGCGAGTGAGATTGCCAGTAGGCTGTGAACATGGGCGCGTTGATCTGGCTGGTCGCGGCGCTGGCGCTCGCCGGTGCGGAGGCCCTGACCGGTGATCTGTTCCTGCTGATGCTCAGTGGCGGAGCGTTGTCGGCCGCAGGTGCCAGCGCGGTGTTCGGCGGGCCGGTCTGGGTCGACGGCGTGGTGTTCGCCGCCGTGTCGATCCTTCTCCTGGTCGCAGTCCGGCCTGCGTTGCGACGGCGGTTCGCCGCGGGAACCGGGCTCCCCGAGCCGATGAAGGCACTCGAAGGCAAGGGGGCGCTGGTGCTCGACAGGGTGGGGCGCCACGAGGGCCAGGTGAAGCTCGACGGGCAGGTCTGGACGGCTCGGCCGCTCAACGACGACGAAGTGTACGAACCAGGTGACCACGTGACGGTGGTGCGCATCGACGGTGCCACCGCAGTCGTCTTCAGGGGCATCTGAACCTAGGGAGGAACGGCAAATGGATGGTGCTTTCTTCGGGCTGATCGTGGCGGCAGTGCTGGTGATCTTCGCGATCATCGTCGTGGCGAAGTCGGTGAAGGTGATCCCGCAGGCCGAGGCCGCCGTGATCGAACGGCTCGGTCGCTACAGCAAGACCGTGTCAGGTCAGCTGACGTTGCTGCTGCCGTTCATCGACAAGATCCGCGCCAGGGTCGACCTCCGTGAGCGCGTGGTGTCGTTTCCGCCGCAGCCGGTGATCACCGAGGACAACCTCACCGTCAACATCGACACCGTTGTCTACTTCCAGGTCACCGAGCCTCAGGCCGCCGTCTACGCGATCAGCAATTACATCGTCGGCGTCGAGCAGTTGACCACCACCACCCTGCGCAACGTGGTCGGCGGCATGACCTTGGAGCAGGCGCTGACCTCCCGCGACCAGATCAACGGACAGCTCCGCGGAGTGCTCGACGAGGCCACCGGCAGGTGGGGTCTGCGCGTGGCCCGCGTCGAGCTCCGCAGCATCGACCCACCGCCGTCGATCCAGGACTCGATGGAAAAGCAGATGCGCGCCGACCGCGAGAAGCGCGCCATGATCCTGACCGCCGAGGGCAACCGCGCGGCGTCGATCATGCAGGCTGAAGGACAGAAGCAGGCGCAGATCCTCTCCGCCGAGGGCGCCAAGCAGGCGGCGATCCTCGCGGCAGAGGCGGACCGGCAGTCCCGAATGCTGCGCGCCCAGGGTGAGCGCGCCGCGTCCTACCTGCAGGCACAAGGCCAGGCGAAGGCGATCGAGAAGACGTTCGCCGCAATCAAGGCCGGCCGGCCCACCCCCGAGATGCTGGCCTACCAGTACCTGGAGAAGTTGCCGCTGATGGCCAACGGCCAGGCCAGCAAGGTCTGGATCGTGCCAAGCGACTTCGGGGCGGCACTGCAGGGGTTCACCAAGATGCTCGGCGCACCCGGCGAGGACGGGGTGTTCCGGTACACGCCGTCACCGGTGGAGGCCGACCTGCCCAAGCCCGAGGACGACTCGGCAGAGGTGGCGGAGTGGTTCAACACGAAGTCCGACCCCGAGATCGCCCAGGCGGTGGCCCAGGCGGTAGCCGAGGCGCGCGTCCCCGACCCAGGCGCGATCGACGGGCCGCGGCAGTACGCGCCGCTGTCGCAGCAGGCTCAACCGCCGGTCACCGACTACTCGCAGCCGCCGGCGTCGCGCCACGGTAACCCGGACCAATGACCTCGCTGACGTCGAGCAATACCTATGCGGTGCTCGCGGCGATGCAAGCCGGCGACGCCGTGGCGTGCGCCCTGATGGTTCCACCGATCAAGAAGGCCCTCGACGACGTCGGGCTGGCCGAGGAACTCCGGCCGGTGATTCCGGTGGTCAAGGCCGCGTCGGCCGTCGGCCTGCTGTCGGTGTACCGGTTCCCGCGGCTGGCCCGGCTGACGACGTTCATGTTGACCGTGTACTTCGTGCTGGCGGTGGGGTTTCACGTCAAGGCCAAGGACTGGAGTCCCGGGCTTGTCGCGGCGACGTCGTTCCTCGGTTTGTTCGGGGCGATGACCGTCAGGGGGCCGGAGTCCCGGCACTAGGCACGGGGTCGGCCTGCCGGTTCTGTCGACGGTGGCTGCGGATCTCGTAGACCAGTCCGGCCACGCCGAGGCTGGCGGTGGCGAGCGAGATGAGGAAGAGCAGCGGGCTGACGTTTCCCGTGAGCGCGTCGCCGAGGATCACGATCGCCGCCGTGCCGGGCAGCAGGCCGACGAAGGACGCGATCGCGAACGGTACGGGTCGGACGGCAGACGCGCCGGCGGCGTAGTTGAGTACCGAGAACGGCACCGCGGGGATCATGCGCATGGAAAGCACGGTCGGCCATCCGCGTTGCCGTAGCCGCGCGTCGACCATCTCCACCCGCGGATGCGACACCAACCGGCTGAGCTGGAGTCCGGCGGCTCGCACGAGGAGCAGTGCGACGACGGCGCTGATCGTGGACGCCACGACGGCGAGTGACACGCCAAGCAGCGGGCCGAACAGCAGGCCCGCCGAGAGCGTGAACGCGGTGCGCGGGAACGGGAAGATCGTCACCACCACGTGGGCGAGGAAGAACGCCAGGGGAAACCAGGGACCAGCCGAGGTGGCCCAGTCACGCATCTGCACCGCGGTGGGCAACGGCACCAGATAGGCCACTGCGACGAGAATCACAACGGCGGCCACGGTGATCATCAACTTGCGGCGGGGAACCTGGGCCGCGGTCGACGCAATTGCGCCCCGCACCGCGCCCAACGTGCTGAGTATCCCCTTCACGTCTACCGAGACTACGGGTCGGCGGACCGTCCCACGAGTCGGCGCAGCCGAGCTACCCGTCAGTAGCCTCGAGCCTGCCGGTTCGCGGCGTGACAGCGATCATTTAGCCTGTTGGACAGTTGTCAAGTCACACGCTGCATCAAGGTCGATGACAGGGGAGTCAACAGTGTCCGAACAGGTGTCCAGTTCGAATCTCGGCGTGGCTGAGTCGGACCGCGACCAATGGCGGGCTGCCGTCGCCGGAGTTCTTGCCAAGAGCAGCCGGAAGGATCCCGCCGACCTGGGCGCCGAACCGGAACGACTCCTGGATTCGCCGACGTACGAGGGCTTCCCCATCCGCCCGCTCTACACCGTCCTCGACGAGCACCCGGAGCCGTCGTTGCCAGGTCAGTGGCCATACGTGCGCGGCGGGGACGCCCTGCGTGACGTGAAGTCGGGCTGGAAGGTCGCCGAGTCGTTCCCCCTCCCCGGCGGGCAGGCGGTCACCGACGGCAACGAAGCGGTGCTCAGCGCACTCGTCGATGGGGTGAGCGCGCTCGTCCTGCGGGTTGGCGATGCGGGCGTTCCCGTGGCGGAGCTCGACCGGCTGCTCGAGGGGGTGTTCCTCGAACTGGTGCCGGTGATCCTGGAATCCGGCGCGGACTACGTCGCCGCCGCCGACGCCGTTCTGGCACTGGTGTCCAACTTCGACGACGACAAGCGCCGAAGCCTGTCGGTTGACCTCGGGGCCGATCCGTTGACCTCGGCACTCGGGGACCGCAGCGCCCCGACCGTCGACGAGGTCGTCACGACCGCCGCAAAGCTGACCGGGTTCGCCGGCGGGGTACGGGCCGTGACCGTCGACGGGGCCGCCCTTCACGATCTCGGCGCCAGCGCCTCGTGGGAGCTCGCGGGCGCCGTCGCTGCCGGGGTCGCATACCTGCGATTGCTCTGCGACGGTGGCATCGGCGCACCGGATGCGCTCGCGCAAATCTCGTTCCGCTACGGCGCCGACGACGACCAGTTCATGACCATCGCCAAGATGCGAGCGGCCCGCCAACTCTGGGCGAGGGTCGCCGAGGTCGTCGGCCATCCCGAGGCGGGCGCGGCGACGATCCATGCGGTCACCTCGCGGGCCATGATGGCGCAGCGCGACCCCTGGGTGAACATGTTGCGCACCACGCTCGGTGCCTTCGGTGCTGGGGTGGGCGGAGCGGACACCGTCCAGGTGTACGAATTCGACAGCTCGATCCCGGGCGGATTGCCAGGGGTGGCAAGGACTTTCGCGCGCCGGATGGCGCGCAACACCCAACTCCTGCTGTTGGAGGAGTCGCACCTGGGGCGCGTCCTCGACCCGGCAGGCGGCTCCTGGTTCGTCGAGGACCTGACGCGCAGGCTCACCGAGGAAGCCTGGCGGCACTTTCAGGACGTCGAGGCCAGGGGCGGATTCGTCGAGGCCCGCGACCACGTCGCCGCCCAGATCGCCAGCGTCCGCGCCACGCGGAGCGACGACGTCGCGCACCGCCGCACCGCCCTCACAGGCGTCAACGAATACCCCAACCTCACCGAAGCGCCACTTGCAGCATCGGATTCGACCTCGTCGGTGGCCCGGTACGCGGCCGGTTTCGAGGCCCTTCGCGACCGCTCGGACGCCCACCTCGCCGCTCGCGGCGCGCGACCGAAGGCGTTGCTGCTGCCGGTGGGGCCACTCGCCGAACACAACGTCCGCACCTCCTTCGCCGCCAACCTGCTGGCGTCCGGGGGAGTCGAGACCGTCAACCCCGGGACCGTCAGCGCGGCCGGTGTCGCCCAAGCCGTGACCGAGGCCGGCCACCCGGCGGCCGTCGTGATCTGCGGAACCGACGCGCGCTACGCGGACGAGGCCTCCGAGGTGGTGCGCGCCGCGCGCGCCGCCGGCGTCTCGCACGTCTACCTGGCCGGACCTGCCAAGGCGGTCTCGGAGTCGGCCGACAAACCCGACGAGTACCTCACCGCCAAGATCGACGCGATCGACGCGCTGTCGACGCTGCTCACCCGATTGGGGGCCTGACATGACGGCTTTGGAGCCAAGGATCGTCAACTTCGCCGACGTCCCGCTGTACGGCGACGGCGCCCCGGCCGCTGCGACGCCGACGGACGTCGACGAGCTGGTGTCTGCCGCGGCCGCCGCGCACGGCTACACCGCCGATCAGCTCGACTGGCCGACGCCGGAGGGCGTCGACGTCAAACCGGTCTACGTCGCCGCCGATCGGGACGCCGTCGTGGAGGCCGGGTACCCACTCGAGAGCTTCCCTGGCGCACCGCCTTTCGTGCGTGGCCCGTACCCGACGATGTACGTCAACCAGCCATGGACCATCAGGCAGTACGCCGGATTCTCCACCGCCGCCGAGTCGAACGCGTTCTACCGCCGCAACCTCGCCGCCGGGCAGAAGGGCCTGTCGGTGGCATTCGACCTGGCGACTCACCGCGGCTACGACTCCGATCATCCCCGCGTGGCAGGCGACGTCGGCATGGCCGGAGTGGCAATCGACTCCATCCTGGACATGCGGCAACTCTTCGACGGCATCGACCTGTCGACCGTCTCGGTTTCCATGACGATGAACGGCGCGGTGCTGCCGATTCTGGCGCTGTACGTGGCCGCCGCCGAGGAGCAGGGCGTGCCGCCGGAGAAGCTGGCGGGGACCATCCAGAACGACATCCTCAAGGAGTTCATGGTCCGCAACACCTACATCTATCCGCCGAAGGCGTCGATGCGGATCATCTCCGACATCTTCGGATACACCAGCGTCAAGATGCCGAAGTACAACTCGATCTCGATCTCGGGGTATCACATTCAGGAGGCCGGAGCGACGGCCGACCTGGAGCTCGCCTACACCCTCGCCGACGGCGTCGAGTACATCAAGGCGGGGTTGGACGCCGGTCTCGACATCGACAAGTTCGCGCCGCGGCTGTCCTTCTTCTGGGGCATCGGGATGAACTTCTTCATGGAGGTGGCCAAACTCCGCGCCGGCCGACTGCTGTGGAGTGAACTCGTCGCCCAGTTCGACCCCAAGAACGACAAGTCCCTGTCACTGCGAACGCACTCGCAGACCTCGGGGTGGTCGTTGACGGCGCAGGACCCGTTCAACAACGTCGCCCGCACCTGCATCGAGGCGATGGCCGCCACCCAGGGACACACCCAGTCACTGCACACGAACGCACTCGACGAGGCGCTGGCACTGCCCACCGACTTCTCCGCGCGAATTGCCCGCAACACGCAGCTGCTGCTGCAGCAGGAGTCCGGCACCACCAGGCCGATCGACCCGTGGGGCGGCTCGTACTACGTGGAGTGGCTGACCCATCAGCTGGCCGAGAAGGCCCGCGCCCACATCGCCGAGGTCGCCGAGCATGGGGGCATGGCCCAGGCGATCGGGGAGGGAATCCCGAAGCTTCGCATCGAGGAGGCGGCCGCACGCACGCAGGCCCGCATCGACTCGGGGGCGCAGACGGTCATCGGCATCAACAAGTATCAGGTGGATTCCGACCAGGAGGTCGAGGTCCTCAAGGTCGAGAACAGCCGGGTGCGCGCTGAGCAGATCGCCAAGCTCGAACAGCTGCGTAGTGACCGCGACGAGGCGGCCACCCAGGCGGCATTGGCCGAGTTGACCCGCGCCGCAGAGGCTTCCGGTGACGCGGGCGCGGACGGCCTCGGCAACAACCTGATGGCGTTGGCCATCGCCGCCGCGCGGGCCATGGCCACCGTCGGGGAGATCTCCGACGCGCTCGAGAAGGTCTACGGTCGTCATCAGGCGGAGATTCGCACGATCGCCGGTGTCTACCGGGACGAGGTGGGGAAGGGTGCGAACGTGCGAAACGTCGAAGCGGCAACGGAATTGGTCGAGAAGTTCGCCGACGCCGACGGCCGACGACCACGCATCCTGGTCGCCAAGATGGGGCAGGACGGCCACGACCGCGGCCAGAAGGTAATCGCGACGGCGTTCGCCGACATCGGCTTCGACGTCGACGTCGGGTCGTTGTTCTCCACGCCCGACGAGGTCGCCCGCCAGGCGGTCGACAACGACGTGCACGTCGTCGGGGTGTCCTCGTTGGCGGCCGGTCATCTCACGTTGGTTCCTGCGCTGCGCGACGCCCTCGCCGCAGCGGGCAGGCCCGACATCATGGTCGTGGTCGGCGGGGTCATCCCGCCCGGCGATTTCGACGAGCTGTACGCCGCCGGCGCCACAGCCATCTTTCCGCCGGGCACCGTCATCGCCGATGCCGCGATCGGGCTGTTGGAGAAGCTCGCCGAGCGGCTGGGATACAGCCTCCCCTAAATGGACCCGTCGGAGCTAGCGTCAGCCATTCGCGGCGGGGATCGATCCGCGCTGCCGCGGGCGATCACACTCGTCGAGTCGACCAGGGTCGACCACCGCGAGAACGCCCAGCGGCTGCTGATGGAGCTGATGCCCGACGCCGGGAAGGCCGTGCACGTCGGCATCACCGGCGTACCAGGGGTGGGGAAGTCGACCATCATCGAGGCGCTTGGCATGTCGCTGATCGAGCAGGGCCACCGGGTGGCGGTCCTCGCGGTCGACCCGTCGTCGACGAGGACGGGTGGATCGATCCTCGGCGACAAGACGCGGATGGCCCGGCTCGCCGTCCATCCCAACGCCTACATCCGGCCGTCGCCGACCTCTGGCACCCTCGGCGGCGTCGCCAAGGCCACCAGGGAGACGATCGTGCTGCTCGAGGCGGCCGGGTACGACGTCGTCCTGGTCGAGACGGTGGGCGTCGGCCAGTCGGAGGTGACGGTCGCCAACATGGTCGACACCTTCGTCTTCCTGACCCTGGCGCGCACCGGTGACCAGCTGCAAGGCATCAAGAAGGGCGTTCTGGAACTCGCCGACGTCGTCGTGGTCAACAAGGCGGACGGCCGACACGCCACCGAGGCCAAGGCCGCAGCCCGAGAGCTCAGCGGAGCCATCCGACTGCTGTATCCGCGCGAGACCCTTTGGCGCCCACCGGTGCTCACGGCGAGTGCGCTGGAGGGCACCGGTCTGGCCGAGCTCTGGACGGCGGTGCTCGAGCATCGCCGGGTACTCACCGAGGCGGGGGAGTTCGACGCCCGCCGAAGTCGTCAGCAGGTCGAGTGGATGTGGTCGATGGTCCGCGACGCGGTCCTGGACAAGGTGTCCTCCAACGCCGGCGTCAAGGCCATCCGCGCCGACGTCGAGCAACGGGTTCGCGACGGCCTGCTGACCCCGGCGCTGGCTGCCCAGGAGATCCTGAAGCTCGTCTACTGACCTCAGGTGGAGCAAGACTGCGCGAATCGGCAACGGATCGGTAAACCGCCGCGGAGTTTGCCGAGTTACCGGTAATTTCCTTCATTGTGATTCAGGCCATAGGCGGTCAGCGCGGCGCAGCGCTTCCGCACCACGTCCGTGGTGAGGCGGACCCCAGTTTTGCCTGCGCGGTCCGGGCCTTCGCTCAGCTCTTCCCGGGCAAACGGTTCGGCGGTGGTGCGCTGTGCGTGTATCTCGATGGCCAACCCGTGGTCGACGTGTGGACCGGGTGGGCCGACCGGCGGGGCACCAGGCCGTGGTCCGCCGACACCGGCGCGATGGTGTTCTCGGCGACGAAGGGCATGGCCTCCACGGTGGTCCACCGGCTCGCCGACCGGGGACTGATCGACTACGACGCTCCCGTCGCGGAGTACTGGCCCGCCTTCGGCGCCAAGGGCAAGGGCGGGGTCACGGTGCGCGAGCTGATGCGCCATCGCGCCGGGTTGTCGCAGCTCAACGGGGCTAGTGGAGCCGACCTGATGGATCACCTGCTGATGGAGGAGCGGATGGCTGCGGCCCCGATGGGGTGGCTGAAGGGCAAGCCGTCGTATCACGCGTTGACCTATGGCTGGTTGTTGTCGGGTTTGGCCCGTGCGGTGACCGGCCGTGGGATGCGGGAGCTGTTCCGCTCGGAGCTTGCCGGGCCGCTGGACGTCGACGGCATTCACCTCGGCAGGCCGCCGGTCGATGCGCCGACCCAACCGGCTCGAATCATTGGTCCGCAGAGCCGGTTTCAAAATCCGGTCGTCAACCTGCTGATGCCGCGCCTCGCCGCGCTGCCGTTCTCCGGAGGCCTGGGGTCGATGTACTTCCCAGGGATGAAGTCGACTGTGCAGGGCGACATGTCGTTGCTCGACGCCGAGTTGCCAGCAGCAAACGGCGTGGCGACCGCAAGGGGACTGGCACGGATGTACGGGGCCATCGCGAACGGTGGCCAGGTCGACGGCGCGCAGTTCCTTTCGACCGACCTGGTAAGCAAGCTCAGCGGCCCGCCGAGCCTGCATCTCGACGGCGGGCTCATCATGCCGCTGTCGTTTCACCTCGGTTATCACGGCCTTCCGCTAGGGGGCATTCTCCCTGGATTTGGCCACGTCGGGCTGGGTGGGTCCCTGGGCTGGGCGGACCCACGCAGCGGCCTGGCCTTTGGTTTCGTGCACAATCGGTTGTTGACCCCGCTGGTCGTGAGCGACCAGGCGGGATTCGTGGCCACCGCCGCTTTGATCAGGCGAGGTGTTTTCCTAGCTCGTAAGGACGGGTTCAACGCCGTCACGAAGCTCGGCGCTTCATTCTCCGAGCTCTCCGCGGCGGGGTAACTCCGTCGGGGCGTGTATTTGTTCACTAATTTTCGCCCAGCCCGCGAGTGGGCCCAACGCGCTGACAATGCGTGTTGTCTGTCCGATCCCGTTGTGAGACAAGTCGTTTCGGCAGAACCGGCTCTTTCAGCGCTTGAAACCGCCCCGTTTTCGAGGTATACGCTCGGTAATGTTGCCAGAGTGACGGTAGGTGCCCCTGTCGTTATCGGTCTAGATGTTGCCAATGCCCTGCCGATACGCTTCCAGGGTGGCCTTCCGGCACGTCGAGAAGGCCGCCTGCGCTGGCGCCCGAGCCTCGCGTCCAGACCGCGGGCAGTTCTCGATGAGCTGCACTGATGCTAAGGTCTGAGGCATTCATCTGCCTTGAAGGTATCTCCCGGAGCCATTTTGACAACATGGGTGGTCGAGAACGCAGCGCGATCTTGAATAGTTTGCTAGAAATACGATCAGCGAAACGGTGATATGGCGCCGGGGGCATCGCTAAAAACGAACGCTAGCGTCAATATTCGACGTTTCCGCAGCGTATGCGCCTAAACGATGTTGTTGGGACGAATAGGTAGCTGTCGGTGTAGTGTCCCGACCGAAGAATGTTGAAGTGGAAAGGGGGGTAACGGATTTGCCGAATTTTTCGTACTAATGGTTCGTACTTAAAGTTCGGTTTGCTGGTCCGGAACTCCTTATCAATACTCGACTCCAGGCGCAAATGGAAAGGACACACAGCTGATCCATAGCGCTGGAGGGCCGACGTCTTCGTGCAGCACAACCGGGTCGGGAGCCTTGGTTCGTTCGTTTGAGAGGGTGAAGTAAGTGGCAGAGACACCGGTCTCCCCAATCGCCGTGATCGGCATGGGGTGCCGACTTCCTGGCGGTATCGACTCGCCTGCGGGCCTGTGGGATGCGTTGTTGCGCGGCGTCAACGCGGTGACGACGGTACCGCTGGATCGCTGGGACGCCGAGGAGTACTTCGACCCGGAGCCCGGTGTGCCAGGACGGTCCGTCTCCAAGTGGGGCGCGTTCATCGACGACGTCGCCGGATTCGACGCCGACTTCTTCAACATCAACGAGCGCGAAGCGATCGCGATCGACCCCCAGCAGCGCCTCCTCCTGGAGACCGCGTGGGAAGCGATCGAACACGCAGGCATCGACCCCGCCACCGTCGCGAGCTCCCTCACCGGCGTCTTCATGGGGATGACCCACCAGGACTATCAGCTGCTCGCAGCCGACGCCAACGCCGTCGAGGGCCCGTACGGGTTCACCGGCAGCAACTTCAGCTTGGCCTCGGGGCGCATCGCGTACCACCTCGGAGTCCACGGTCCCGCGTTTACGGTCGACTCCGCCTGCTCGTCGAGCCTTCTCGCCGTGCACATGGCGTGCCGCAGCCTGAACGACCGCGAGAGCGACATGGCCCTGGCCGGCGGCGTCTCCATCATGTTGGAACCCCGCAAGATGTCCTCTGGCTCGGCGCAGGGCATGTTGTCCGCGACCGGCACCTGCCACGCCTTCGACGTGCACGCCGACGGCTTCGTCTCCGGCGAGGCGTCCGCAGTGCTCATGCTCAAGCGCCTCGACGACGCCCTCGCCGACGGTGACAACGTGTTGTCTGTGATCCGCGGAACCGCGGCCAACCAGGACGGTCACACCGTCAACATCGCCACCCCGTCGCGGGAGGCGCAGACCAAGGTCTACGAGGCAGCCCTGGCGGCCGGTCACGTCGACGCCGCCACCATCGGCATGGTCGAGGCTCACGGCACCGGAACGCCGGTGGGCGACCCGATCGAATTCGCCAGCCTGGCGGCCGTCTACGGCAAGTCCGGGCCGGTCGCGCTCGGATCGGTGAAGACCAACTTCGGTCACGGCCAGTCCGCATCGGGCGCGGTCGGTCTGATGAAGGCGATTTTGTCGCTGCAGCACGGCGTGGTGCCGAAGAACCTGCACTTCACCGCGATGCCGGACGAGATCGCCAGCATCGAGTCCAATCTCTTCGTCCCGACCGAGGAAACGCCGTGGCCGGTCGAGGGCGACCACCCGCGGCGCGCAGCCGTGTCCTCGTACGGCCTGTCCGGAACGAACGTGCACGCCGTCCTCGAGCAGGCACCCGCCGACATGGCGACCCGCACCGTCGACTCGACGACGACACCCGAGCTGGCCGCCAGCGGTGCCAAGCTCTTCCCGCTGTCCGCCACGACGCCCGAGGAGCTGCGGCGCACGGCAGGCCGGCTAGCCGACTGGATCGAGAGCCAGACCGACGGGGATTCCGAGACGGACCTGTCCGACCTCGCGTACACGCTCGCTCGCCGCCGCGCTCATCGTCCCGTCCGCACAGTGGTCCTCGCGAACGACCATGCCGAGCTCGTCGCCGAACTTCGTCGCGTCGCCGACGGTGACGACCCGTACGAAGCCGCGGTCGGCAAGGGCGACCGCGGCCCGGTCTGGGTGTTCTCCGGGCATGGGTCGCAGTGGGCGGGCATGGGCTCGGCCCTCCTCGCCTCCGAACCGGTGTTCGCCAAGACCGTCGCAGAGATCGAACCGCTGATCGCCGCCGAATCCGGGTTCTCGGTCACCGAGGCCATGACCTCCGACGACGTCGTGACCGGCATGGACAACGTGCAGCCCACCGTGTTCGCCGTTCAGGTGGCGCTCGCCGTCACGATGAAGTCCTACGGCGTCGTGCCCGGCGCGGTGATCGGCCACTCGATGGGTGAGGTCGCCGCCGCCGTCGTCTCCGAAGCCCTCTCGCTGGAGGACGGCGTCAAGGTCATCTGCCGCCGGTCCCGCCTGATGGCCACCCTCGACGGGTCCGGTGCCATGGCGTCGGTCGAGCTGCCAGCCCAGCAGGTGCTGTCCGAACTCGCGGCGCGTGGCGTCAACGACGTCGTGCTCTCGGTCGTGGCCTCCCCGCAGTCCGCGGTGGTCGGTGGCGCCAAGGAGTCGGTGCGCAAGCTGGCCGCCGAATGGGAAGCACGCGGCATCATGGCCCGCGAGATCGCCGTCGACGTCGCCTCGCACTCCCCGCAGGTCGACCCGATCCTCGACGAGCTCACCGAGGCGTTGCAGGACATCGAGCCGAACGAGCCGACGGTGCCGTACTACTCGTCGACGCTGTACGACCCCCGCGACCCCGCCGACTTCGACGCGTATTACTGGGCCGACAACCTGCGCCACGCGGTTCGCTTCGCCGCCGCCGTACAGGCCGCCCTCGAGGACGGCTACCGCGTGTTCGGCGAACTCTCGCCGCACCCGCTGCTCACCTACGCGGTGGACCAGAACGCACGCAGCCTCGACGTCCGCCTGGCCGCGCTGGCCAGCATCCGCCGCGAGCAGGAGCTTCCCAACGGGCTCCGCGGGTTCGTGGCAGACCTGCACGGAGCAGGCGCCGCGGTCGAATTCGCCGCCCTGTGGCCGGTCGGCGCGCTCGTAGACGCACCCCTTCCGACGTTCAACCACCCGCGTCTGATGCTCACCAGGGACGGCCAGGAGCAGGGCACGTCGACGCTCGCCGTCCATCCGCTGCTCGGCGCGCACGTCCGGCTGCCAGAAGAGCCGGAGCGCCACGTGTGGCAGTCCGACGTCGGCACCGACGCGCAGCCGTGGCTTGCCGACCATCAGGTGCACGGCGTCGCGGCGCTACCCGGCACCGCCTACTGCGAAATGGCGATCGCCGCGGCCCGCACCGTCCTCGGTGAGGCATCGGAGGCGCGCGATCTCGTGTTCGAGGAGCTGCTGCTGCTCGAGGGGCACACGCCGATCTCCGCCGTTGCCTCGCTCACCTCGGACGGCGTCACCGACTTCCAGGTGACGACTCGGCTCGAGGGTCAGGAGGTCCGACGGGCCTCCGCGGTGCTTCACACGGCCGACGAGGCACCCGAAAAGGCCGCATACGACGTGGCCGCGCTGCTCGCCGACCACCCCGTGGAGCTGACCGGTGCCGAAATGCGCGACTGGTACGACGCCAGGGGCATCCAGTACGGACCTGCATTCAGCGGCCTGACGTCGGCTCACACGACCCAGGGTCCCGGCGGCTCCGTGCTTGCCGCGGTCGCTCTGCCCGGCTCCATCCGGTCGCAGCAGGGCGCGTACGGGATCCACCCCGCACTCCTCGACGTCTGCTTCCAGGCCGTTGGTGCCCACCCCGATCTCCACACCGACCACACCGGCACGTTGATGCTGCCGTTGGGCGTGCGGCGACTGCGGGTCCACTCGTCGACGCGCAACGCCCACTACTGCTACGTGCAGCTGGTGAACGCCAGCGCCGGGTCGGTCGAGGTCGACGTCGAGGTTCTCGACGAGCACGGCGCCGTCCTGCTGACCGTCGGAGGCCTTCGCCTCGGCACGGGCGTCTCCGAGCAGGGGCTGCGCGACAAGCGACTCAACGAGCGGCTGTTGACCATCGATTGGCGACGCCAGGAAGCGCCAGCCACCGATGTGGTCGGGCATGGGCACTGGCTGATGATCAGCACCTCCGACGAGTCCGACATGCTCGCTCACCAGCTGGCCGACGTCCTGAAGGCCGGCGAAGCCGACGTCACGGCGATGACGTGGAGCGCCGATGGCGATCACGCCGCCAACGCCGAGCTGCTGCGCAAGACCCTCGTCGCCCGCCCCAGCGCGGGTGTCGTGGTGGTGCAGGATCCGCGTTCGGCCGACGCCGATCTAGTCGCCGACGGAGCCGACCACGTGCGTCACCTCGTGCGCATCGCCAAGGTGCTCCCAGACGTCGCCGGCGAGCCGGCGCGACTGTTCGTCGTCACCAGGGGTGCGCAGACCGTGCTCCCCGGCGACCTGCCGAACCTTGCCCAGGGTGGCTTGCGCGGCCTCGTGAGGGTCATCGGGATGGAGCATCCGCGGATGCGACCCACCCAGATCGACGTCGACGACACCACCGACGTCAGGCTGGTCGGTGCCGAGCTGCTCTCGCTGTCCGACGAGGACGAGACGGCGTGGCGCGACGGTCATTACTACACCGCCCGGCTCAACGTGACGCCGCTGCAGCCCGAAGAACGCCACAGCACCGTGGTGCACCCCGAACGTGACGGAATGCGACTGCAGATCCGCACGCCCGGAGACCTTCAGTCGGCCGAACTGGTCAGCTACGAGCGGACGGCACCGGGACCCGGCCAGATCGAAGTGGCGGTCTCTGCGTCGAACCTGAACTTCGCCGACGTCCTGGTCGCCTATGGTCGCTACCCGTCGTTCGAGGGACGCATGCCCCAACTGGGTGCGGACTTCGCCGGTGTCGTCACCGCCGTCGGCGCCGGGGTCACGGACCACGAGATCGGCGACCGCGTCGCGGGTATCTCGGCTACCGGTGCGTGGTGCACGTTCGTCACCTGCGATGCAAACCTCGCGGTGCGCATTCCCGGTGAATTGCCGGACGCCACGGCCGCCGCGGTGCCGAGTGCGCACGCCACCGCGTGGTACTCGCTGCACAACCTGGCCAGGATCAGCTCCGGTGACAAGGTGCTGATCCACTCCGCCACCGGTGGAGTCGGACAGGCAGCGGTGGCCATCGCCCAGGCAGCCGGTGCGGAGATCTACGCGACCGCAGGCAGCCCTGAGCGCCGAAAGATGCTCAACGACATGGGTGTTGCGCACGTCTACGACTCGCGCAGCACCAAGTTTGCCGACGAGATCCGGCGCGACACCGACGGCTACGGAGTCGACGTCGTCCTGAACTCGCTGCCGGGTGCAGCGCAGCGGGCTGGCCTCGAGCTGCTGACCTTCGGCGGCCGCTTCGTCGAGATCGGTAAGCGAGACATCTACGGCGACACCAAGATGGGGCTGTTCCCGTTCCGCAGGAACCTTTCCTTCTACGCCGTGGACCTTGCGTTGCTGACCCTCGTCGCACCGGACACGCTGCGCGGCCTCCTCGAGGTCGTCTACCAGCAGATCGCCGACGGGACGCTGCCGCCGCCGCAGACGACGCACTATCCGCTTGCCAACGGCGCCAACGCAATCCGTGCGATGGGTGCTGCCGAGCACACCGGCAAGCTGGTGCTCGACGTTCCGCGCACCGGTCAGTTCGCCGCCGTCGTACCCGCCGAGCGGGCGCCTGCGTTCCGCGCCGACGGCGCGTACGTCGTCACCGGCGGACTTGGCGGCCTCGGGCTGTTCCTTGCCGAGAAGATGGCGGCGTCCGGATGCGGGCGCATCATCCTCAACGGCCGGTCCGCGCCGAAGCCGGAGACGCTGCGCGTCATCGAGCGGCTCCGTCAGTCTGGCACCGAGGTCGAGGTCGAACTCGGTGACGTGTCCGATGCGACGACGGCGGCCCGCATGGTCGCCGCGGCGACTGCCACCGGGATTCCGTTGCGCGGTGTGTTGCACGCGGCGGCGGTAATCGAGGACGCCACGCTCGGGAACATCACCGACGAACTGCTCGACCGGGACTGGGCGCCGAAGGCGTTGGGCGCGTGGCGGCTTCACGAAGCCACCGCAACCTCTCCGCTGGATTGGTTCTGCTGCTTCTCGTCGGCTGCCGCCATGGTGGGCTCGCCGGGGCAGGGTGCCTACGCGGCCGCGAACAGCTGGCTGGACTCCTTCGCGCGGTGGCGCCGCGCCCAGGATCTGCCTGCACAGGTGGTGGCGTGGGGTGCATGGGCCCAGATCGGTGCCGGCCAGGCCATGGCCGACAACGACGGCATGGCCATCGCCCCCGAAGACGGTGCGTACGCCTTCGACACCCTGATGCGTCACACCCGGGTGTACAGCGGATACGCTCCGGTCGCGGGTGCCGCCTGGCTGACCGCGTTCGCGCAGACCAGCCCGTTCGCCGAGGCGTTCGCCTCGATGGGACAGGATCGTTCGGGATCGAGCGAGTTCCTCGAGGAACTGCGCCTGCTGCCGCGCGAGGAGTGGGCTGCCCGCGTGCGACGCTTGATTTCCGAGGAGATGAGCCTCATCCTTAGGCGTTCGGTCGACGCTGACCGACCGCTGTCGGAGTACGGCCTCGACTCCCTCGGCACGCTGGAGTTGCGCACCCGGTTGGAGTCCGAGACCGGCGTGCGAATCGGCTCGACCGACGTCACCACGGTGCGTGGGCTTGCCGAACGGCTCAGTGAGTTGATCGCGCTCGATCTCGACGTCGACTCCGCCGTGCCTGCGGTGTCGCCATGACCATCGAACCAGCGCCGACGACGTCGCTCACCGAAGTTTCAGGACCAGGGGAGAGATAGATGGTTGCGATCAAGGCGATCCACGACTGGATCGGAACATCCGGTGACGTGGTGTCGTGGCACCCCTCGCCCGCAAGTCGGGCCAAGGTGCTCAAGGCGCCGGTGAGTGCAGTTCCGCCGAGCTATCAGCAGGCGCAGCACATTCGGGGCTATCTGGATCACATCTCCAAGGGCACTGACATGGCGCGGCTCAACATTCCCGCGTGGGACATGCAGGGGCAGTGCGACCTGCGGGCGATGTCCCACGTCATCAACGCCTACCTGCGCCGTCACGACACATACCACAGCTGGTTCGAGGTCGCCGACGGCGGTGAGATCGTGCGGCACACCGTCGACAACCCGCGCGACGTCAACTTCGTACCGACCAAGTACGGCGAGATGACGGCCACCGAATGGCGCGAGCACGTGCTGGCAACGCCCAATCCGCTTCAGTGGGACTGCTTCTCGTTTGGCGTCATCCAGCGCGCCGACCACTTCACCTTCTACATCAGCATCGACCACGTGCACACCGACGCGATGTTCATGGGCCTGGTGCTGGTGGAGATCCACATGATGTACGCGGCACTCGTCAGCGGTGCGGGCCCGATTCCCCTGCCCGCGGCGGGCAGCTACGACGAGTACTGCGTCCGGCAGAACCAACTGTTGTCCAACCTCACGCTGGAGTCGCCCGAGGTGCGGGAGTGGATCCGCTTCGCCGAGTGCAACGACGGCACGCTTCCGCACTTCCCGTTCCCGCTCGGCGATCCGCCGTGGTCCAAGACCGGCGATCTGCTGACGGTGCGGTTGCTGGACAAGCAGCAGTCGGAGCGGTTCGAGGCCGCCTGCACCGCGGCGGGTGCCCGCTTCATCGGGGGCGTCTTCGCCTGCGCCGCAATGGCGCAGGAGGCACTCACGGGGTCTACGGACTATCACGTGATCACGCCGACCACGACCCGGTCGACGCCCGAGGAATTCCAGACCACCGGTTGGTTCACGGGTGTGGTCCCCGTCTCGGTGACGGTCGACCCCAAGAACTTCGGCGACACTGCACGGGCGGCGCAACGGTCGTTCGACAGTCGGATGCCGTTGGGGCCCATTCCGTTCGACCGGGTGCTCGAACTGGCCGACGGCGAACTGGGACTGCGCCCGCCGACTCCGGGCGTGCCGATGGTGTCGTTCCTCGACGCCGGCCTGCCCCCACTGTCGGCGAGCATCATCGCCGAGTGGGAGCGGATGAACGGCAGGGTCTTCAGCGACGCGCGCTCCGCATATCAGATCGGGTTGTGGGTCAACCGCGGCGAGCGGGAGACCTCGGTCACCGTGGCGTTCCCGGACAACCCGATTGCCCGTGAATCCGTCGAGCGCTACCTGGCGGCCATGACGGCGGTCTACCTCGGCGTTGCCGACGGAGCCGTGGTGGCATCTGCCCGCGCCCACGTGCGGCACGGGGAGGCAGTGCGCCGCAACAGCGTTCGCGACCGCGAGCCACTGTTGCCGATGGCCAAGGGCTGACCCACGGTGTCGCCGGAGATTGACGCGGAGACTCGGCCACCCACCGATTTCCTGCTCGACTACGTCGACCAGGCGTTGTTCCTAGGCCTGCGCGCCACCGGACAATCGGCGGCCATGCAGATGGTGTGGGTCTACGACGACGCACCGGACTGGGACGAACTGCGACGGTTCCACCAGGACTTCGGGTTTGGTCTGGCGGGCAGGCTGATCGAGCCGTCGGTGCTGCCGTTCGGCCGACACCGGTGGGTGTCCGCACTCGGTCCCGCCGCGCCGCTCGACGTGGCGACGACACCACGACCGCGTGCCGAGCTCAGCGACTGGATCGACGAACGGGCCCAGCTGCCGATCGACCCGGAGCACGGCCCCGCCTGGCACATGGCCGTACAGCCGCTCGACGACGGGGCGACGGCGGTCACCCTGGTCGGTTCGCATTGCATCGGCGACGGTGGGGCGGCCTTCCTCTCGGTGTTCGAGGCGGTGATGGGAGCCCGGCGGGATCTGGGCTACCCGCTACCCAAGTCCCGCACCCGGCGCCAGGCCCTTGCCGCCGACGCACGTCAGACGCTGAGCGACCTGCCGGAAGTCGGTCGGACACTCGTCGCTGCAGGCAAGTTCCTCAAGGCGAAGCGTCGGGGCGCGTCCAAGGCAGCTGCGCCGAGCCCGAAGAAGCCCGTCGTCGCCCGCCCCGACGAGACGGTGATCGTGCCGGCCATCTCCGCGTTCGTCGACCTGGCGCAGTGGGATGCGCGCGCCGAAGCGCTTGCCGGAAACGGGCATTCGCTGCAGGCAGGTCTGGCGGCGCGGCTCGCCGTGCATCAAGGCCGAGCGCTCGCGGCCGACGGAACGGTGGGGCTCATCGTCCCGATCAACGACCGCACGTTGGAGGACACCAGGGCCAACGCGGTCAAGCTGGCCTACGTCCGCGTCGACCCAACCCACGTCGCAAAGGACCTGACCGACACCCGTACCGCGGTGCGGGAAGCGCTCAAGGTGATGCGGGAGAAGCCGGACGAGGCATTGGCCCTTCTGCCGCTGAACCCGTTCGTCCCCAAGGTCGCCGTCCGGCACACGGCAGACCTGGCCTTCGGCTTCACCGATCAACCGGTGTCGAGCTCCAACATCGGCGATCTGCCCGTCCAGGTCGCCAGCCCCGGCGGCGCGCCCGCGCAGCAGGTGATGCTGCGGGGCATCGACCAGCACATCACCCGCGGGGTGCTCGAGGAGCGGAGTGGACTGTTGACGGTCGTGTCCGGACGGTTGGACGGCAAGGTCACGATCACCGTCGTCGGCTACCAACCGGGCGTCGAGAACACCAAGCAGGCGCTGCGAGACCGATTGGCGGCCGTCCTCGAAGAGTTCGAACTCACCGCGGTGATCGTGTGACCGAGCGGTTGGCCTACATCGACCAGGCGACGTTCCTGTCGATGCAGGCGAACGACAACCGCTCACAATTGGTTCAGTACGTCTGGGTGTACACCCATCCCGTCGACGAGGAACGGTTGCGGCGCTTTCATCGCAACGTCGGATTCGGGTTTGCCGGACGGTTGATCGAGCCGTCGATTCTGCCGTTCGGCAGGCATCGGTGGGTCGCCGCGACCGGACCCGCCGCCCCCCTCGACCTCGACGACGCAAGGCCGCCGGGGGAGCTGGGGACCTGGCTCGACGAACGCTCCCAGCGGCGTGTCGACCCGGTCGACGGGCCGGGGTGGCATCTCGGGGTGCTGCCGATGACCGACGGTACGACGGCGGTCACGCTGGTGGCGTCACACTGCCTGATGGATCACGGTGCGGCAGTCAGCACGCTGACCGACGCGATCGACGACACCCCGCGCGACTTCGGCTACGGCGAGCGGCACGCGCGGACCCGGCGAGCGGCGCTGGCCTCCGATCTTCGGCAGGTGGCACGCGACCTCCCCGAACTCGGCCGCACCGTCGTCACCGCGGCGAAGTACGCCTATCGCAGCCGCAAGGAGATCTCCGCGTCTCGACCACCGGCGGTGACGGGTGGTCCCGACGGGCCGCTGGTGCTGCCCGCGGTGTCGGCCGTGGTGGACCTGGGGGATTGGGACGCCCGTGCCAGTGACCTGGGTGGCACGGGGTATTCGCTTCTCGCCGGCTTCGCCGCAGTGCTCGGCGACCGGATGGGCCGGGCCAGACCGGCCGACGGCGTCGTCACCCTGATGATCGCGTTGAGCGACCGGGACGGGCGCGACGATCGCCGCGGCAATGCCATGCAGATCGCCTCCGCGACGGTCGACCCCAGCTCGGCGACCACGAACCTGACGGCAGCCAGAGCGGCCGTGCGAGAAGCACTCTCGGCGCTGCGCGACGGGCACGACGACAAGCACGCGCTGCTTCCGATCACCCCGTTCGTGCCGACCCGCGCCGTCCGGCGCACCGCCGACGTCATCTTCGGTGATCTCCCGGTGTCCTGCTCCAACCTCGGGGACGTCCCGCCTTCGCTGTCCCGCATCGACGGCACCGAGGCCGAGTACATGCTGTTCCGGCCGGTCGACCAGGGCGTGACACGTGCCGCCCTTGAACGCGCCGGCGGTCAGCTCGTGGTGGCTGCCGGACGGATCGCCGGTCACGTCTCGGTCACCGTCGTCGGTTATGAAGTGGGAGCCGAGAACACCCGTAACTGGCTTGCCGACAAGACGGTTCGCACGCTGAGCGACTTCGGGCTCAAGGGCACCGTCATCTAGGACAGCCAACTCACGAGCACGTCGCTGGTGCGACGGGGGCCACAGTCGTCCGAAGCGCCTTGGCCAGGGAGTGGCCGTCGGCTCTCCAGAAGCGGTGGACCACAACCACTTTCGGGCGGTTCGCCTTGCTGCCCCAGATCGGCTGGTCTGCCGATGTACCGGCATGCCGCCGACACCGAAGTAGATCGGTGGGGATCCCCGAGATAGCCAACTCCAGAGACGACGAACCCACCAGCGGACGGACCCCCTGACATTCCTCGGCTAGACCGGGAAAGTGCACCTCGTCGTGGGGCGGGTTCCCCGGGGCGTCGCCCTCGACCTCGCGCGGGTTGGGCAGGCGCACGGACAGCACCTATCCGATCATCCGCATGGGGACCGTGGTGCCGTGCGGCCAGCGGCATGTCGCGTGCTTCTGCGACGTTTGCGGTGGCCTCCCTAAAGTTGGCGCCAGCGGGGTATGAGGTCGGTGCTGGATTTGACCGGTGGCTTGCCCATCTCCGCCCACCCCTCGGTGACGCATTCGTGGCTGCGCCGAAACGCCGTCAGTGGGTTCATCACGCTCTTTGGTCGCCGAAGAGTTCGGCCTTCAGTCGTTGCCTGTGAATCACGCCGGACGTCGCGGGTCCCGGCGGCTCGGCTGACGCGACGTCGACCGCGAATCTCAGGCTGACCGAAGCGGTCGTCCGGTACGAATTGTGTTGTTTTCCTGACGATCTCCCGGTTTCGTACGCAGCACACACGTTTCGAGCACCTGGTCCTTCAGAACGTCACCGCGAGTGCGCTGGAAGCCGCCGTCGGCTGGACCGGCACCGTTGCTGGCCGGTGTAACCTCACATGATGTTCACCCGCGGCGATATTCGTGGCGTCTCGGTGCACGAAGTATTCGAGGCGCTGGGCCGGTTCGTCGTCCGGCGCCCCATCGCGATCATCGTCTTCTGGTTTGCGCTGGCCGGCACGCTGTTCCTGTTGATCAGTCCGTTGTTCGTGGTTGCACAGCGGAACCCGCCGGATCTGCTGCCGAAGGACTCGCCGATCCTCGCCGCGGGCGACCACATGAAGAACGCATTCAAGGAGGCAGACGGCGGCAACGTCGCCGTCGTCGTTCTGTCGAGCGACAACGAGCTGACGCCGGCCGACGAGGACGTCTACCGGAAGCTGGTGACCGCGCTTCGCGCTGATACCGACAGCGTCAAGTCGACCCAGGACTTCGTCGCCATCCCCGAACTCCGCGACGCGATGACGAGCAAGGACAAGCACGCCTGGACGCTGCCGATCAGCCTGGAAGGCGGCATGGGCTCCGGGCCGGGTCAAGCGGCATACCGCGAGGCTCTCGACACGGTGGACGAGGTGACCAAGGGTTCGTCCCTCCACGTCAACGTGGTCGGTGCGTCGGCGACGTTCGAGGACCTGAACAAACTCGGCGAGCACGACCAGACGATCATCGAGGTCACGACCGTCGTGACGATCTTCACCATCCTGGTCATCGTCTACCGCAACCTGGTCGCGATGCTGATCCCACTGGTCACCATCGGCGTTTCGATGGGCGTTGCACAGCAGGTGGTCGCCGGACTCGCTGAACTGGGTCTGCCGATCGGTCCTCAGACCATCGTGCTGATGACGGGCATGTTGATGGGCGCGGGCACCGACTACGCGGTGTTCCTGTTCAGCAGATACCAGGAGTGTCTGCGGCGGGGGATGGCCTCCGACGACGCCGTGGTGTATGCCCTGGCGACCATTGGCGAGGTGATCGCGGGCTCCGCGGCGACGGTCGCGTTGACCTTCATGGGTCTCTCGTTCGCAACGCTGGCGGTCTTCTTGACCGTCGGGCCGTCGTTGGCGGTCACGATCCTCATAGCAGTCCTCGCGGCAATGACGTTGCTTCCCGCCCTCATCGTGCTCGCCGGCCGGCGGGGATGGGTCAAGCCGCGCAAGGACATCACCGGGCGGTTCTGGCGCACCTCGGCCGTGCGCATCGTGCGACGGCCCCGAGCCTTCCTTACCGCCAGCCTCGTCGTCCTGCTTGCCTTTGCCGGATGCGCGACGCTCATCAAGTACAACTACGACGACCGCAAGAACCTCCCCGAGGACGCGCCGAGCAACCAGGGTTACAACGCGCTTACCAAGCACTTTCCCGTCAGCACCACGATGCAGCAGTTCATCCAGATCTATGCGCCCAACGGCGATCTTCGGTCGCCCAAGGCCTTGGCCGACCTCGAGCAGATGGCCACCCGCATCAGTCAGGTGCCGGGCATCGACATGGTGCGCGGCATCACCCGGCCAAACGGCGAGATGCTGCAGGAGGCCAAGACCACTTACCAGAGTGGTGAGGTGGGCAGCAAACTCGCCGACGCGTCAGGGCTGATCGCGACCAACGACCAGAACCTCACGCTGCTTGCGAACGGCGCCCATCAGCTCGCCGACGTCAACAACCAGATCCGCCTGCAATTGCTCGGCTCGATGGGGTCGATCCGCGAGGTGTTCAGCGGGCTCATCCAGGTCAAGGAGGCAATGGGTGACGACGTCACCTTCGACGACCTGAGCAAACAGGCCGCCATCCTCGCCAACATGCGGTCGGTTGGCGACTCCCTCGGCAACAGCCTGGACACGGTCACCAACGCCTACGACTCGTCGAAGTCGATGCTCATCGTGCTCAACAGCAGTGTGGCGTGCAACATCGACCCCGCCTGCGTCAGCTCCCGGGCGGAGCTGCAGCGCCGGGTGGACGGTTACAACCCCGCCGACATCACCTATCTGAAGGCGCTCAGCGCCGGACTGAAGGACACCAAGGGCACCGATCGGCTCGACGACACCATCCGCAAGGTGGGCACCAATCTGGAGCGCGCGTTCACTGGCTTACAGCAGCTGGGGATCGAGGACGAAGACGACCTGGACCGCAAGCTCGGTGAGTTGCGCCAGAACGCGAACAAGCTGGCTGATTCCAGCAAGCAGCTCGCCGACGGCGTCCAGCTCTTGGTCGACCAGACCCGCAACATCGGTGGCGGACTTGATCAGGCCTCGGGCTTTCTGCTGGCAATGAAACGCGACGCGGCCGACCCGGCGATGTCGGGCTTCTACATTCCGCCGCAGGTGCTCTCGCAAAAAGAGTTCAAGAAAGCTGCGCAATTGTTCGTCTCAGAGGACGGGCACACCGTGCGGTACCTGGTGCAGACGGCGCTGAACCCGTTCGGTGCCGAGGCGATGGATCAGGTGGACCTCATCCTCAAGGCCGCCGAGAGCTCCAAGCCCAACACCAGCCTCGCCGACGCGCAGATTACGATGGTCGGCTTCTCGGCGTTCAACAACGACATCCGAAACCACTACGACACGGATCTGACCTACATCGTCATCATGACGCTGGTCGTGGTGTTCCTCATTCTGGTGGCCCTGCTCCGGGCGATCGTCGCGCCCATCTATCTGGTCCTGTCTGTCGTACTGTCGTTCGTCTCGGCCATGGGAATCGGCGTCGTCTTCTTTCAGTTCATCCTTGGTCAAGACATGTACTGGAGTGTCTCGGGGATGGCGTTCTTGGTGCTCGTGGCGGTTGGCGCCGATTACAACCTGTTACTGATATCTCGAATTCGCGACGAGGCGAAATACGGCGTGAGGTCGGCGGTCATCAAGACCGTCGGCGCCACCGGCGGCGTCATCACCTCGGCAGGACTGATCTTCGCGGCGTCGATGTTGGCGCTGACGGTCAGCAGCTTGTCGACGGTGGTTCAGCTCGGCTTCGTGATCGGCGTCGGTCTGTTGCTCGACACGTTCATCGTTCGGACCATCACCGTCCCGGCGGTCGCCGTCTTGATTGGCGACCGCAACTGGTGGCCGTCGAAGACGCCCCGGCAGATGCTCGAGGAGAAGCGTCGGCAGGCCCGGGTCGACGCCGCGCAGGCCTACGAGGATGAGGGACCGACCGGTCCCATCCGAACTGGCGTCGACGACACCGACGACGACGACACCGACGACGACACCGACGGCGGATACGCCGTCGCGGTGCGGACCGCCAGCCGGATCAACGCCGCGTGGCGCGACGAGGAATAGCCGCACCGCCGCCAGTCGCAGGTTGCTCGCGTACGACGACTGTCAGCGGGCGGACCGGGCTGCGGTGCGATAAGCGCGCATCGCACAGATCCCGGCCACGACTCCGATCGCCGCGATCCAGGTGAACGTAAGCAGAAGAGGTTGCACCGCGAAACTGCCACGCGCAAGATCCTTCATCGCCTCGATCGTTGCGGACATTGGCTGGTATCGGACCACCGGGAGAATCCAGGCGGGGAACAGGTCAAGCGGGGTCACCCCTGAGCTTGCGAACACCGCGCCGAGCGACAGCCCGTTCAACCAGCTCAGCAGGGCAACACTGTGACAGCGAAGTGCAATGAAGATGACCACAGTTGAGTACACCGTCACCCAAAGCACCGGGATCGCCGTAAACACCAGCGCGGCAACGAAGCCACCGTGGAAACGCATCCCGAGAATCATCCCGACGATCGCGATCACGACGGTCGCCACGACGGTGCGAACCGCCTCAGCCAGTAAGGTCCCGGTTAGGGCGCTGGCCCTCTTGACCGGCATTACCCAGAAGCGAGCCATCAGCCCGTTCTCCCGCTCCGACGGGATTGACAGGGCAGCGGCGACCGATCCCGACATGCCGCCGGCCAACGCGCACATCGACACGACGGTTTCCAGGCTGTCGCTGCCCGTCAGGCGGGTCATCGACTTGCTGACGAGCATGTAGTAGACGATCAACAGAATGGTCGGGAACAACAGCGACTGCAGTAGCACCAGCGGGTTGCGCCGCCATCGCGTCATCAACCGGCCCGCGAAGACCACGCTCTCAGCGGCGAGCGGGAACCGCCGGGCCGCGACGCCGGTCATCCGCGCCGCCCCCGTTGCCGACCGTGGCCCTTGATCGCAAGGTATCCGAGCCCGAGCAGTAGGCCGGCGCACCAGGCCAGCGTTATCGCCAAATTGGTCCCGTCGACGTGTCCGCTGGCGAAGCCGCGCAGGGTCTGGGTGATCTGCGAGATTGGCTGGTACTCGACGAAGGGCTGGACCCAGGTGGGGAACGACTCGACCGGCGCCATTCCCGTCGAGAGCAGCACCAGCAGCAGCTGCGGGATCAGCAGCAACTGGCTGGAGGTGTCCGACCGCTTGGCGCGAGTTCCGGTGGCCTCCGCCCCGAACGACAGCGCCAGCGTCAGCGTCAGGGAGAGCACGACGAACAAGGCGCCGAACGCGAGGCCGCCGTCCATCCGGAAGCCGAACGGGTAAGCCACGGCGAACGCCGCGATCAACGCGACGGCGCCCCGGATCAGGCAGTAGAGCATCCGCGCCATCATGGGGGCGTACACCGAGATGGGGAACGTCCTCAGCCGGACGCCGAACTCCGAGGCACGCTCGTGGGCGGCCGCGTCGGTGGTGTTGAGGGCGCCGAACAGCATCGCCTGCACGACCACCGCCGGCAGCACGTACTGCGGGTAGCTGATGCCGCCGGTGTCGATGACGTTGCGCAACCCGACGGTGAACCCAACGAAGGTCAACGCGGGAACCAGCACCGCGAACACGATGTCCAGGTTCCGGACGGAGGCGCGAACTTGGCGTTCGGTCAGCGCGACGACCGCCGTCATACCGTCAGCGTGGGACCGGTGAGATGCAGGAACACCTCGTCGAGCGACGGTTTGCGCAGCGAGATGTCCATCAACTCGACACCCAACTCTTCGAGCTTGCGGAACACCTCGCCGAGGGTGGTCACCCCGTGTGGCGCCGGCACCGACACCGTGTTGGCGGCGGCGTCGACCTCGGCGCCCTCGTAGCCGCCCAGGACCGACGCGACACGGACCAGGTCCTCGGGGTGCAGGGGAGTGACCTGGCAGTAGCTGTGCCCCATCTGGCGCTTCAGCTCCTCGGCGGTGCCGCTGGCGATCACGCGGCCGGCGTCGAGAATGACTATGGAGTCGCTCAGGACGTCGGCTTCCTCGAGGTACTGGGTGGTGAGCAGCACGGTGACGTCCTGGGCGGCGAGCGAGGACACCAGCGTCCAGACGTCCCGGCGGCTCCGAGGATCGAGCCCCGTCGTCGGCTCGTCGAGGAACAGCACCTTCGGCGGCACGATCAGAGAGACCGCGATGTCGACGCGTCGGCGCATGCCACCCGAGTACGTAGAGACCTCGCGGTCGGCGGCGTCGACGAGGTCGAAGCGCTCGATGAGTTCGTCGGCCCTTCCAGCGGCCTGCTTGCGCTTCATCCCGCGCAGCCGGCCGAACAACACCAGGTTCTCGCGTCCGGTGAGGGAGCCGTCGAGGGCGGCGTCCTGACCCGTGACACCGATGCTTTGGCGCACCTGGTCGGCGTCGGAGACGACGTCGAACCCGGCGACGGTCGCAGTGCCCGAGGAGGGTTCGAGCAGGGTCGAGAGGATCTTGACGACGGTGGTCTTGCCGGCGCCGTTGTGGCCGAGCAGCCCGCACACCGAACCCGTCGGGACCGTGAAGCTCACCTCGCGCAGCGCCGGCAGCGGGCCGAACGTCTTGGTGACGCCCTCGACCTCGATCACGTCAGGCGTCCAGTCGGACGAAGCGCCCCTGGCGATATAGGTCGACGCAAGCCTGCCGACGGATCTTGCCGCTGGTGGTGATCGGAATCGCCCCCCGCGAGACGAACACCAGGTCGGCGGCGCTGATGCCGTGCGCCGTTGAGATCGCCGACGTGACGTCGCGCTTGACGGACGCCAATCGCTCCTGGGTCTCTTCCGGCGTCGCCCGTTCCTTCATCTCGACGATCGCCACCAGCTTCTCGGCGGCGTCCTCCTCGACCGAGATGGCGGCGACGCGGCCGTTCGAAATAGCCCCCACGGTGGCCTCGATGTCGTCGGGGTAGTGGTTGCGGCCACGCACGATCAGCAGGTCCTTGATGCGGCCGATGATGAAGAGCTCATTGCCTTCGATGAACCCCAGGTCGCCGGTGCGCAGCCAGGCGGGGTCGGATTCGGCATCGGTGTCCAGCCTGCCGCCGAAGGTGTGCTCCGTCTCCTCTGGCTTCATCCAGTAGCCGGCGCACACGTTGGCCCCGCTCACCCAGATTTCGCCAATGGTGGCGGCCGGAGCCTCGCGACCGCTGTCCGGGTCGACGATGCGGATCTGCGGTGACTGGGGAACGCCGTAACTGACGAGGTCCGTCCCGGTGGTGCTACGTCTCGCCACGCCGGCGGTGAGCTTCTCGGTGTCGAACGTGACGACGACCGGCGGAACGGCCGGGTCGTCGGTCGCGACGAACAGCGTGGCTTCGGCCAACCCGAAGGAGGGCCGGATGACCCTGCCTTGGAAGTTGAACTTCGCGAACCGGGACGTGAAGCGCTTGACCGACACGGGTTGGACGCGCTCGGCCCCGCAGATGATCGCCAGCACGTTGCCGAGATCAAGTCCTGCGAGGTCCTCGTCAGTGGTGCGGGCCGCGGTCAGGTCGAGGGCGAAGTTCGGTCCCGCGGTGAGCGCGCGGTCCCGCTTGGCGAGCTGCTGCACCCACCTCGCCGGCCGCTGCAGAAAGGCGATCGGGCTCATCAGCACGGACGGCCAGCCACCCATGATCGGGGCGCAGATTCCGAGGATGAGTCCCATGTCGTGGTAGAAGGGCAGCCAGGAGACCGTGGTGGTGCCGACCGGTGCGACTTTGCCCCATTCGACGAGCAGCGCCGCCACCTGTTGCTCGAAATTGGCGAACAGATTTCGTTGCGACACCATTACGCCGGCCGGGGTTCGGGTCGACCCAGAGGTGTACTGCAGGTAGGCGGTCTCGGGCGGGGTTTCGCGGCGCGACGTCGAACGTCGGCGAACGCTGAGGTCGAGTTCGTCAACCACGATGACGGCAGGCGCCGGCTGATCGTCCTGCGGCGTGGCATACGGCGTCACGGCCGCTACGGTGTTCGCGGTGGTGAGCAGGACCGTCGGACGCGCGTCTCGGATGACGGCGGCAACGCGTTCGTCGTGCGCGCCGACCATCGGGGTGGACAGCGGCACGGCGATGACGTTCGCTTCGAACGAGGCGAGGAAACCGAGCACGTAGGACATGTTCTGCGGGGCGAGGATGACGACGCGGTCGCCGATCTGGGCGTGCTCGCGGATCTCCGCGGCCAGTGCGACGACCTGCTGCTGAAGTTCCCCCCAAGTGAGAGTCTCCTCGACGCCTTCCCACTCGCGGTCGTAGTCGATGAAGGTGAAGGCAGGGTCGTTGGGTTGCAGGCTCGCCCGCTCGCGGAGAATCGCGGGAATCGACGAATCCAGCATGGGCGGCCCTTTCTGCAGCGCAAACGATACGTGTGGGTCGAGCTTAGGGAACGCGACCACGCAATGCGCAAATGTAGCGAGTGTGACTATGGCACAGCCGGTTAGGCGCCTCGACCGAGCCGAAGAGACTGCCGCTTCGGCAAACATTGTCGCAAATCATTTGGTGTTCACCAAAATTGGATACCTTTTGGCTGAAACGCCGCCTGTGGGTCATTACGCGACGCCCTGAGCGGTTGCTCGGCTCAACGGCTATTTACCCGAATCCGCGCTGGGGCGGGCTGATCAGCGCCGACGGAATCGGCCAGCTACCGGCCGATGCGGATGATCACGACCCGTCTGCGGGTGTCGCCGTCGCTTCGTCCGCACCGCCGCAGTCGAGGGCCACCTCGACGATCGCACTGTCCGGCCAGAGGTCGTTCGTCGTTGCGCGGCGCAGCTTTTCGCGCAGAGGCAGGGTTTGGTGGACGTTCTTCACTCCTGGGAGGCGCAGGAGCGGCACGACGTTGTGCTGCCAGCCGTAGCGCCGATGCAGCGCGGTGTTGCCGGCGTCGGCGGCCGGACCGTCGACGATCGTCGCCCGTCCACGCACGGTGGGGAGTCCCGCGGGGTAGCGACCGCGGGCGTCGCACGGCCACAGCTCGACGTTCGGGTTGGCGGCGATGCGCCGGGTCTTGGGGCCCTGCTTGGTCCTGAACACCAACACGTCGCCGTCCAGGACGAACCAGATTGGCGTGTCGACCGCGCTGCCGTCGCGTCGGTAGGTCCGAAGCTGGACGTAACGGGTCGCACTGAGTGACGAGAGGGCGTCGTGCATGTTCGTGTTCATGACGTCCATTCAAGAACCTCGAGTTGACTCGAAGTCAAGCTCGGGGATGATGGCTTGATGTCCCTCTCCATTGGTTTGGTGGCCGAACGTTCCGGCGTCGCGGCGACGACGCTGCGGTTCTACGAGTCAGAGGGGTTGCTCAGCGCTCCCGGCCGGATCGGCGGCCGTCGGCGGTACGACGAGGACGTGTTCCATCGGCTGGGGGTGATCGGGCTCTGCAAGGCCGCGGGTTTCAGCCTCGAGGAGATCCGCGTCTTGCTCGATGACGACAGCCCAGGGCGCGCGGCGAGCCGGTCGTTGGCCGAGGCCAAGCTCGTCGACGTCGACTCTCAGATGGCCACTCTCGTTCGAGCGCGAGAGATCATCGAGTGCGCGATGCAGTGCACGTGCCCGTCGGTCGGCTCGTGTTCGTGCACGACCGAACCGCTCAGCGGCTGGCCCTGCTGAACCACTTGGCCTTGACGCGCCATGAATGCGCCGACGTCAACGCGAAGCCCGCACCGCACAGGCAGGCGAAGAACCACACCAGGTTGCCGTTCTCGATCGGCTGCAAGGAGGGCACGAACACCGTGACGATGCGGACGGTGCACGCCATCACGCCGCACAGCGAGGCGGCCAGGTAGACGTTGGCGACCGTGCGCGAACGAGGATCCCTGCGCAGGATCAACAGCGCCCGCGAGCCGTATCCCAACAGGTAGATCAGCGTGCCGCAGAGCATGAGCCAGTAGGCGCCGAGCCAGAAGTCGGTGTGTAGCTCGAAGAAGTCCGGCGCGTAGATCTTCGCGCCGTTGCCGAGGGAGAACGCGGCCAACAGCAGTGGGATGCACAGGGTGGCGGGCCGCTCGATGTACTGCTTGAAGGTGACCTGCATGGCATGGTCGTCCTGCAGCCTGCCGAGCGAGTTGTACACGATCGCCGACGCCGCGACGATGTACATGTCGTGGCCGATGTAGTCCTCGAGATTCCACAGTCCGGTCAGCGAATGCAGCCAGTGTCCGACCGTCTCGGATGCGAGCGGTGACATCAGCATCACGGTGGCGCCCTGAAGCGCGATGTTCAGAGTCGCGGCAACCTCCCAGCGGCACGACCACGTGACACGGCGAATCCAAAGACTCCACGCCACACACAGCAGTGTGATGGTGATGAGGACTGCCAATCCCATGAAGTGTCGCTTTCAAACTCAAGTTGCCGGTGGCAAATATTACTTCTTATAGCGGGGGAGCGTCGGCCCGCGGTGTGAGGTCACGAAGCTTCGGCCGACGGATCGTTCGCCTTTCGGTCTTGGATTCGGCGATCGTGGCCACCGAGAGTGGTGCCGACTCGACGTAATTCCAGACTTCTTCGCGGGTCATCAGCCCGAAGCGAACCTGCAGGTCGGGGTAGCTGAGGTTGAAGCGATCCGCCACTAGACGCATCTCTTCTGCGTTGGGGTAGTCGGCTTCCTTGATGCGCCGGTAATAGGTGCTGCTCGAGGTACCGAGCGCGTCGTAAATGGCCCTCGCGTCGACGTCTCCGTCAAGCAGATAGTCGAGCAGGGTCTTTAGCTGCCGGCCGTTCTCATCAGTCCGTGGCACGGGCATAGCTTAGCCGGTGTCGCCATTGTCGGGCAGGGTCCGCCGCAAACCGGATGACGCTCTCGTTATTGACATGGCCGTCACAGTTTTGGCAGATGTGTCCCATTTCTGGGACAGCCGTGTAGCGTGCCACACATGACGCGCGCAAACCTGCAGCTGACCGATTACGACGCCGAGGGCCGCCCTCGAGTCGAAGACCTGGAGCTGGTCTCCGCGTCGCTGTCAGCAGTGTTGACCATGGAGCTGGACGGGGCCGCCGGTGCCCTGGAACTGAGCACGGACGAGATCCTCCTCGCCGCGCTTGGGCGCGCGATCGAACGCACCATCGGCGCCGGCGTCGTCAGCGTCGACGTGCCTTGCTACGGCACCAGCGTGCAACCCGTCGAGCTGTCGTGCTTGGCACCCGTGGAGTGGGATGCCGACGAGATGCTGGCCGGCGTTCACCACGAGCTCGACGCGGTGGCCGTACACCGGATCGTGCACGGCGTGCCCGACGACCCAAGGGCTGGTGCCGTCTCTGCCGTCCTGTTCGCCACTGGGGAGGACGCCGCCGAACGGACGCACCTCGGTCACGTCCTCGAGCTTCGTGCCTACCGCCGCGGTGACGTCCTCGCCTTGGACTGGTGGTTCGACGCCCGCAGCTTCGAGTCCTACACCGTCGCCGAGCTGGCTGACCAGTTCCCGCTGGCGATGATCGAGCTCACGTCGGAAGCGACGCCGCCCGTCCACGCCAACCACGAACTGGCGCTCGCCCACTAGGGGTCACTAGGATTTCCCCAGAGGCGTCGATCCGGCCATCACCGGGGAGTCTTCGGAAGAACGGCGTCCGGATCCCGGGAGCTCAGTAGAACCGAACGGCTGGGCCCGTCATCGCCCACATTCGAGCGGCGCACCTCGTGTGCGCAAGCGGGGTGGTACCGCGGTGTTCGCGCACGAGCGCGACGTCGTCCCCGTGCCTTGTCGAACATGGGCACAGGAGACGAACACGGTGACGGCCTATCCGAGACCGGCGAGTGGATCGCCGAGCTTTCCCGACCTCGAGCTCGAAGTACTCGACTACTGGGACGCCGACGGGACCTTCCGCGCCAGCATCGACCGTCGTGACGGCGCGCAGGAATACGTCTTCTACGACGGGCCCCCCTTTGCGAACGGGCTGCCCCACTACGGCCACCTGCTGACGGGATACGTCAAGGACATCGTCCCGCGCTATCAGACGATGCGCGGCCTCAAGGTCGAGCGCCGGTTCGGCTGGGACACCCACGGACTGCCAGCGGAACTCGAGGCTCAACGTCAGCTCGGCATCACCGAGAAGGCGCAGATCGAGGACCTGGGGATCGCCGCCTTCAACGACGCCTGCCGCGCGTCGGTGATGAAGTACGCGGGGGAGTGGCGGGCCTACGTCACCCGTCAGGCCCGCTGGGTCGACTTCGACAACGACTACAAGACGCTGGATCTCGGCTACATGGAGTCGGTTCTCTGGGCCTTCAAGCAACTGTGGGACAAGGGGTTGGCCTACGAGGGCAACCGGGTTCTGCCGTACTGCTGGAACGACGAGACGCCGCTGTCCAGCCACGAGCTGCGGATGGACGACGACGTCTACCAGAACCGGCAGGATCCCGCGTTGACGGTGGGGTTCCGGGTGACTGACGGTCCACTTGCCGGGGCGCACCTCCTGGTGTGGACGACGACGCCGTGGACGTTGCCCTCCAACCAGGCCGTCGCCGTCAACCCCGACGTCACCTACGTACAGGTGGAAGGCGTCGACGGCAGGCGTTACGTCCTCGCCGAGGGACGGATGGCGTCCTACGCGCGCGAGTTGGGCGAGGAACCGACGGTCGTCAGCACGCATTCCGGTCGGGACTTGCTCGGCGTCGCGTACCTTCCGCCGTTCCCGTACTTCATGGACTCTCCCAACGCCTTTCGCGTGCTGCCCGGTGCGTTCGTCACCGTCGACGACGGCACCGGCATCGTGCACATGGCTCCGGCGTACGGCGAGGACGACAAGGCCACCGCTGACGCGGCGGACATCGTCGCCGTCACACCGGTGGACTCCAAGGGCCGGTTCGACGCGACGGTGCCCGACTACGCCGGCCAGCACGTCTTCGACGCCAACCCGCAGATCATCCGAGACCTGAAGAACGGAACGGGCGCCGCCGTCGTCAACGGAGCCGTCCTGCTGCGGCACGAAACCTACGACCACTCCTACCCACACTGCTGGCGGTGCCGAAACCCGCTGATCTACCGGGCGGTGTCGTCGTGGTTCGTCAAGGTCACCGATTTCCGCGACCGGATGGTCGAGTTGAACCAGCAGATCACCTGGTACCCGGAGCACGTCAAGGACGGTCAGTTCGGCAAGTGGCTGTCCAACGCCCGCGACTGGTCGGTCTCGCGAAACCGCTACTGGGGCAGTCCAATCCCCGTGTGGAAGTCCGACGATCCGGCCTATCCGAGGATCGACGTCTACGGCAGCCTCGACGAACTGGAACGCGACTTCGGGGTGCGTCCGACGGATTTGCACCGGCCCTACGTCGACGAGCTGACCCGGCCCAACCCCGACGACCCGACCGGCGCGTCCACCATGCGCCGCATCGAGGACGTGTTCGACGTCTGGTTCGACTCGGGTTCGATGCCGTATGCCCAGGTGCACTACCCGTTCGAGAACGTCGAATGGTTCGACGGTCACAACCCGGCCGACTTCATCGTCGAGTACATCGGTCAGACCCGGGGTTGGTTCTACCTGCTGCACGTGTTGTCGACCGCGCTCTTCGACCGGCCGGCCTTCCTGAACTGCGTGTCCCACGGCATCGTGCTCGGCAGCGACGGTCAGAAGATGAGCAAGTCGCTGCGCAACTACCCCGACGTCACCGAGGTGTTCGACAGGGACGGCTCGGATGCCATGCGATGGTTCCTGATGGCCTCGCCGATCCTTCGGGGTGGCAACCTGGTCGTCACCGAGCAGGGCATCCGCGAGGGCGTCCGGCAGGTGTTGCTGCCGCTGTGGAATGCCTATTCGTTCCTGGCGCTGTACGCGCCGCAGAAGGGCACGTGGCGGACGGACTCGACCAACGTGCTGGACCGGTACATCCTGGCCAAGCTCGCCGCGCTGCGTGAGGACCTCACCGCGTCGCTGGACGTGTGTGATATCTCGGTGGCGTGCGAGCAGCTGCGGCAGTTCACCGAAGCGCTCACCAATTGGTATGTGCGGCGGTCACGTTCGCGGTTCTGGAACGAGGATGCCGATGCGATCGACACCCTGCACACGGTCATCGAGGTGACCGCCCGGCTCGCCGCACCGCTGCTGCCGCTGATCACCGAGGTGATCTGGCGTGGCGTGACCGACGGCCGATCGGTGCATCTGACGGACTGGCCTGAAGCCGGCGAGGTTCCGGCCGATCCTGCGCTGGTGGTCGCCATGGACCAGGTGCGCGACGTGTGCTCGGTCGCGTCGTCGGTGCGCAAGGCCAAGCAGCTTCGCGTCCGGTTGCCGTTGCCGAAACTGACGGTGGCCGTGCAGGATCCGGAATCGCTACGCCCCTTCACCGATCTCATCGCCGACGAGCTCAACGTGAAGGCCGTCGAGCTGACCGACGACATCGACACCTACGGTCGCTTCGAGGTGGCCGTCAACGCCAAGGTCGCGGGACCACGGTTGGGCAAGGACGTCCAGGCGGCCATCAAGGCCGTCAAGGCGGGCGAGGGCGTCGTCAACCCGGACGGCACCCTCACCGCGGGTCCCGCCACGCTGCAGCCCGCCGAGTACACCTCCAAGTTGGTGGCCGCGGAGCCGGAGTGGACCGCCGCACTGCCCGACGGCGCGGGGCTGGTCGTCGTCGACGGCACCCTCACTCCCGAGCTGCTGGCGGAGGGCTGGGCCAAGGACCGTGTCCGCGAACTTCAGGATCTGCGCAAGTCCTCGGGACTGGACGTGTCGGACCGGATCACCGTGACGATGTCGGTGCCAGCCGAGCACCGTGACTGGGCGACCACTCACGCCGACCTGATCGCTGGCGAGATCCTGGCCACTACCTTCACCTTCGGTGAGCCGTCCGACGGAACGGAGATCGGCGACGGAGTCAGGGTCGCGATCGCCAAGGCGTGAGCCGGCTCGGGGGTGAAGCTCAGCTTTCGGGCACGTCCGGCGCCACGCGGGCGACCTCGTCCCCGAACGCCACCGTGTCACCGTGGCGCAACTGACGGCCCCGCCGGATCTCGACGGTGTCGTTGACGCGCACCATCCCGTCGGCGATCACCCCCTTGGCGTCGGCACCGCTGTCGATCATCCCCGCGTACTTGAGGAATTGGCCGAGGCGGATGGAGTCCGATGAGATCGGTACGTCCCGAGCAGGCTGCGCCATACCGGTCAGGCTATTCGACGGTGCCGACGAGCCCCATGTCGGCCAACGCCTGCGCGAAGGCCTCGCGTAGCGCGGCCCGCGTGTTGGTGCCCCCGACCACCCAGCTGCCGACGGTGACGGACACGCGGCGATCGGTGCGACCGGAGCCCACGAACAGCAGGCCACCCATGCGGTCGAGAACCGTCGTGGTGATCTTGGGCTCCAACATCCGGAGCGTGAGGTAGTCGGCCTCGGTCCCGTCGGGACGGTTGGTCTCCGGTGGCAGCACGCCGAGATTGGAGCACCCGACGGGGTTGCCGACCTGCTGCACCATTCCCTCGAGGCGGCGGACGAGGAAGGCAGGGGTCAGCGGCACCAAGGCTAGCGGCCCGAGAAGTTCGTTGGGCGTGTCAGCGAGAGCCGTGAGCGCCGTTTTGAGACTGCTTCTAACCCCACCGAGGTCGGTCGTCACCGTGTTGGGGTCGACGGTCACCGTGGTCGCGGTCAGGGCGTTCGCCCTGGTGTCACCCGGCGTGCGCTCGCTGACCGGCAGTGACACCCGGACCATTCCGTCGCCGTCGACGCGTCCCAGGATTTGGCCGAGTCGCGCGCCCAGGCCTACGAAGAGCGAATTGCTGCTGCCGCCAAGCTCTTTCGCGCGCCGATCCCACTGCTCGACGTCGAAGAAGACCACCGAGTTGGGCACCACGACCTCGGTATCCGCGTGCGCGACACGATCCGCGCGCGGCTTGCCTCCCGACTTGACCGACGTCGAGAGCCCTTCGCTCTCCTTCCTGGCCACCCGGGCGGCGGCGACGACGGCCTTCGCCATGTCGGGAACGTCCCGCAACGCCCGCCTGCCGTCCTCGCGCACCGCCTGCCGGCGCGTCCGGTACCCGGGTGTCGGGTAGCCGAGATCACGCCGGACGCCGGCCACGGCGTCGACTGTGGCGTCGATGATGGCCTTCGCGTCGCCCACTGAGTGCGACACGACCAGCGTGACTGCGGTGCCGCCGCCGGTCAGGGGTTGGACCCCGAGATGCCACGACGGCCCGTGCTGCGGGTCTACGGGGACGCGCAGCCGTTCGTCGGCCCATTCCCACACCTCGGCCCTAGGACGGTCCTCCGCGGCGATCTCGATGGTGACCGGCCCGGGCGCGACGACCCACCGGTCCCGGCCGAACGGCAGTGCTGATCGCTCGATGCGCCTACCCAGCAGGCCGAATCCGAGGTTCGCGTGGAATCTGCGCAGCCCGTCCAGGTCGACCGCCCGGTCGTAGATCCAGGTGAATTGGATCAACGGGCCGCGGCCGAGCGCCCTCAACGCGAGGAAGGAGCCCTGGTCGATGTAGGCGAGCGTATTGTCCACTGGCACATGCTAAGCGCCGGTCAGAGTTGCCCGGACAGCCAGGCGTCGGTGACGGTGACGACGTCGACGATCCCGGTGGCGAGTTGGCCCGCGACGAATGTTGCGATGGTGCCACCGATCAACGGCACGTTGACCTTCACGGTGGCGTTACCCGTCAGTTGGGTGCCAGTTCCGTCGGGCGTCAGTTCCACCGCGCCGCGTCCGGACAGCGGTGTCCGGAGGGCGTCGACGGTGATCTCGCCACGCGCTCGACCGTCGTCGCCGGGGAACCACACCTCGCGCTGCACGATCTCCAGCGACGCCAGCCGCAGCCGCCGAATCGGATCGGGGAGTTGGTCGCCGCCGAAGCGCATCGTCATCGCGACGGTGGTCCTGCCCGCGGAATCGGTGTCCAGCGCGTCCAGGGTGGGCGAACCGCCCTCGAAGGCACCCAGCCGCGCCCGCCAATAGCGGGCGTCGCGAAAGGCCGCGAGGATGTCTGGCAACGGGTGGGGAGAGAGCGCGGTCAGCGGCACCGAACGCGACACCGAACGCCCCCGCCACCTAGAAGGAACACTGCTCGAAAGAATGGTGCCCGGCGATCACCGATCGTCGGGCACCACTGGGTTGAAGATCTGTAGAACGGAATTCCCGGCGTCAGAACGGTGGCGGGGGAAGGCCGAGCGGGTTGAGCGGGTTGATCGCCGGCGGTCCGGGAATTCCACCGAGCTGCGGCTGCAGGTTGACCGCGAGGTTCGGCACCAAACCCAAGCCGACGCTCGGCAACACGACGTCGGGCAGGTTCACGGTGCCCAGCGACGGAATTCCGCCAGCCAACCCGCCCAAGCTGCCGCCACCGCCGCCACCAAGCGAGGGCGGGGGCGGCAAGGCCTGCAGCTGCTTGCTGATGCCGGCAACCAGGTCGACGCACTGGTGGTTCTCTTCATCGACGACCGTGCCGTCGGGGCAGTTCAGACCCTTGTTGGAGCTCGACGAACTGGCACCCGTGTCGGCATGGCCGAGAGCAGGAACGACGACGGTCCCGTAGAGCAAGGGGCCCATGGTGAGAGCCGAGCCGGACGCAAGCGTCAGGAGAGCTCGCTTCAATCGGACGGTCATGTAATTCCTTGGATGAAATAGAAGCAATGAACGAATCGAGTTGAGTGTAGACAAATGTTCGGTCGATGCCCACTGCGCAGCGAATTCCGGCAAACGGAATGATTGAGCAAAACTCTCGTGGGCTGGTCAAGGGGAGGCCTCGAGTCGTCGTACGTCGGGGTCGCGCCCTAGCATCGCCTTCATGGAGGGGCGCTGGGTCCTGCACTTCGACATGGATGCGTTCTTCGCCTCGGTCGAGCAGCTGACGCGACCAACCCTTCGTGGCCGACCCGTCTTGGTCGGCGGGCTTGGCGGCAGAGGCGTCGTCGCGGGGGCCAGCTACGAGTCCCGCGTCTTCGGTGCCAAGTCGGCGATGCCGATGCATCAGGCCCGGCGGATGGTCGGACCGGCGGCTGTGGTGTTGCCGCCGCGTGGCGTGGTCTACGGGGTGGCCAGCGGCAAGGTCCTGGACACCGTGCGCGCCATGGTCCCGGTTCTCGAGCAGCTGTCGTTCGACGAGGCGTTCGGCGAGCCGACCGAGCTGGCGGGGGCAGACGCCGCCGACGTCCACCGATTCTGCGAGGAGCTGCGGGCCCGCGTGCGAGCCGAGACCGGTCTGATCGCCTCCGTCGGTGCAGGCTCCGGCAAGCAGCTCGCCAAGATCGCGTCCGGGCTGGCCAAGCCCGACGGCATCCGCGTCGTCCGGCGAGACGAGGAACGCGTCCTGCTTGCGGGGCTTCCGGTCCGAAGGTTGTGGGGGATCGGACCCGTTGCCGAGGAACGGCTGCACCGCCTTGGCATCGACACCGTCGGCGCCTTGGCGGCGCTGAGCGCTTCCGAGGTGGCCGACATTCTCGGCGGCACCGTCGGACCTGCGCTGCACCTGCTGGCGAGGGGCGTCGACGACCGCCCGGTGGCAGAACGATTGGGCGCCAAGCAAATCAGCGCCGAGTCGACCTTCGCGGTGGATCTGAACACGTTGGCGCAACTGCGCGAGGCGACGGGCCCGATCGGCGAGCACGCCCACGAACGCCTGGTGCGCGACGGTCGAGGTGCGCGCACCGTGACCGTCAAGCTCAAGAAGTCCGACATGAGCACGCTGACGAGGTCCGCGACCCTGCCTTATGCCACAGCCGACTCGGCGACGTTGATCGGCACCGCGCGCAGGTTGCTGCTCGACCCGGTGGAGATCGGTCCCGTCCGGCTGCTCGGGGTGGGGTTCTCGGGGCTGTCCGACGTTCTGCAGGAATCGTTGTTCCCCGACCTCGACCAAACCCTCGAGGCCTCCGACAGCCACCTCGCCGGACCGGTCGCCGCCGCTCCAGCGGAGTCCGTGACCGCGTGGCGCATCGGCGACGACGTCACGCACTCCACGTACGGACACGGCTGGGTGCAGGGGGCCGGGCACGGCGTGATGACGGTGCGCTTCGAGACCCGCGCCACCGGACCCGGCCAGGCCCACACGCTGCCGCACGGCAGCCCCGACGTCACGCGGGCCAACCCCGTGGACAGCCTCGACTGGCCCGAGTACGTCGCCGCGATGGTGCAGGCCGACTGACTGACCCGGCGCTACCGCACGCTCGCCGGGCGGACGTCCGGCACGTCCCCCCACTTGGCGAAGACGTCGCCTACCGGTTCGCGCGCGGCCAGCGCGGCCATCAGGAGTACGCGCGACTGTGGTGGCGGCAGCGTCGACGCGACCACGGCGCCCGCCTCGACCAGCAACCGGCCCGGCCCGTACCCGACGGTGACGCGCGCTCCCGGAACCCTGGTGGAGATGACGACCGCGACGCCGGCCTCGCAGGCCCGGCGGACCCCGTCGATCACCGCGGCGCCGGCGTTTCCCGAACCGAGCGACTCGAGGACGATTCCCTCGGCGCCAGCGGCCACACACGCGTCGACTGCCACCGCGTCGCCGCCTGCGTAGGTGGCGACGACGTCGACCCGGGGTGCCCGGCTTGCGGACAACTGGCCGAGCGACGCCCGTCGCCTGGCGCGCGGCGCGATGTCGACCCCGATGAACCCGGCGCCGGTCTTGGTGAGCCCCAGCGGTTGCCAGATCGTCCCGGCCAGCGTCACGACGACGCCGATGTCACTGGCGTGCGCGTTGCCGGCCAGTGTCACGGCGTCGTGCAGGTTGGCGGGCCCGTCGGCGTCCTCTGCGTCTGCACTTCGCATGGCCCCCGTCAGCACCACGGGCATGGCGCCGCCGTAGGTCAGTTCCAGCCAGAGCGCCGTTTCCTCCATCGTGTCGGTGCCGTGGGTGATCACCACGCCGTCGGCACCGGCCTGGGCCGCCGAGGCCACCGCCGCGCTCATCCGATCCCAGTCGGACGGCATCAGCTGGGAACTGTCCACCGCCATCAGGTCGACGACCTCGACGTCGACGTCGGTCCGCAGTCCCGCCGTCAGGTCGTCCCCGGTCTGGGTGGGGCGCGCCACGCCGTCGGCGCCGGTGCTGGTGGCGATGGTGCCGCCGGTGGTGATCACGACGACCCGACTCATCCGGTGACGACCCACGGGCCCGCTTCGCTCATGCGGCGATTGTTCACCATGGAACCTTTGGGATGATGGGCGCGTGACTGACGAATCAACGGGATCGACGGAGTCCGCGACCGCGGGCGACGAAACCGACCCACCGCCGCAGCGGCGTCGACTGCGCCTGTTGCTCTCGGTCGCAGCCGTCGTGTTGCTCGTCGACGTGGTGACGAAGGTGTTGGCGGTGAAGTGGCTCACGCCGCAGCAACCCGTGTCCATCATCGGCGACACGGTCACCTGGACGCTGGTGCGCAACTCCGGCGCCGCGTTCTCGATGGGAACCAGCTACACCTGGGTGCTGACACTGGTGGCGATCGGTGTCGTCATCGGCATCATCTGGATGGGCCGGCGGCTGGTGTCGCCGTGGTGGGCGCTGGGCCTCGGCATGATCCTCGGCGGAGCGCTCGGCAACCTGGTCGACCGGTTCTTCCGGTCCCCGGGCCCGCTGCGCGGCCACGTCGTGGACTTCCTGTCGATCGGATGGTGGCCGGTGTTCAACGTCGCCGACCCCGCGGTGGTGGGCGGGGCGATCCTGTTGGTGGCGCTGTCGTTGTTCGGCTTCGATTTTGATACCGAGGGCCGGCGCCAGCCGGAAGGGACCACCACCGCCGCTCAGGCGACCGAAGCCGATACCGAGCGGGACTGATGACGACCCGGTCCATGCCGGTACCGGAGGGTCTCGCGGGCATGCGTGTCGACGCCGGGCTGGCGCGGCTTCTCGGTCTGTCGAGAACGGTGGCGGCGACGCTGGCCGAAGACGGCGGCGTCGACCTCGACGGCGCCGCGGTCGGCAAGTCCGACCGCCTCGTCGCGGGCGCCTGGCTCGAGGTGCGGCTCCCGGAACCCGCTGCGCCACTGGACAATCCGCCGGTCGACATCGAGGGCATGAACATTCTCTACGCCGATGACGACATCGTCGCGGTCGACAAGCCGGCAGGCGTTGCCGCGCACGCGTCGGTCGGGTGGACCGGCCCGACGGTGTTGGGCGGGCTGGCCGCAGCGGGCTTCCGGATCACCACCTCGGGCGTTCCGGAGCGCAAGGGCATCGTGCAGCGTCTCGACGTCGGGACCTCGGGCGTGATGGTGGTGGCGATCTCCGAACACGCGTACACGGTGCTGAAGCGCGCGTTCAAGGAGCGGACCGTCGAGAAGCGCTACAGCGCACTCGTCCAAGGGCATCCCGATCCGTCGAGCGGCACCATCGACGCGCCCATCGGCAGGCACCGGAGCAACGACTGGAAGTTCGCGGTCAGCGAGGGCGGCAGGAACAGCGTCACCCACTACGACACGGTGGAGGCGTTCGCGGCCGCAAGCCTGCTCGACGTGCACTTGGAGACCGGCCGTACCCACCAAATCAGGGTTCACTTCTCGGCACTGCACCATCCGTGCTGCGGCGACATGACCTACGGCGCCGACCCGACCCTGGCGAAGCGACTCGGCTTGGAACGCCAGTGGTTGCACGCCCGACAGTTGGCGTTCGCCCATCCTGCCGACGGCCGCCGCGTCGAGATCACCAGCCCGTATCCGGCCGACCTGCAACACGCCCTCGACGTATTGCGGCACCACGACTCGTGACCGACCCGCCGGCCGGTGAATCACGCCGGCGCAGCGGCTTGGTCGCGGGCGTTGGTGCCTACACCTGGTGGGGGCTGTGCCCCGGCTTCTTTCCGTTGCTGCTGCCGGCCGGCTCGCTCGAGGTGCTCGCACACCGGATCGTGTGGAGCGCGTTGTGCCTGTGCGTGGTCCTCGCGGTGGCCCGCCGGTTCGGCGACCTGCGCACCCTCGGCGGTCGCACCTGGCTGCTGCTGTTGGCGGCGTCGGCGTTGATCTCGGTCAACTGGGGGATCTACATCTGGGCCGTGACCAACGGCCACGTCGTCGACGCGGCCCTCGGGTACTTCGTGGCCCCACTAGTCACGGTGGCGCTGGGCGTGCTGGTGTTTCGCGAGCGCGTCGGGCGGTTGCAACTCGTCGCCCTTGGACTGGCCGTCGTCGCGGTCACGGCGTTGACCGCGGAGGTGGGGGAACCGCCATACGTCGCGGTCGGGCTGGCCACCTCGTTCGGGTTGTACGGCCTGGTCAAGAAGGTGGTGGTGGCCGACCCGCGGGTCAGCGTCGCCGTCGAGACCCTGCTGGCGTTGCCGTTTGCCGCCGGCTACCTCGTCGCGTTGCAGATGATGGGGCAGGGCCACTTCGTCGGGTACGGAACGGGCCACGCCGTGCTGTTGCTGCTGGCCGGTCCGGTCACCGCGGTACCGCTGCTGCTGTTCGCGGCCGGAGCGCAGCGCCTGCCGATGGTGACGATGGGGCTGTTGTTCTACTTGAATCCGGCGTTGCAGATGGCGTGGGCCGTCCTCGTCGCCCACGAACCGATGCCGGTGGGTCGGTGGGTCGGCTTCGGGTTGATCTGGATCGCGCTGGGGGTGCTGACCGTGGGTTCACTGCGCCGACGGACGCCGACGGGGTTGCCTGGCGAACCCGCCTGAGCCGGATGTTCAGCGCAATCGGGCCACGCACGCCGCGGAAAGTTTGCCAAGCGCGAACAGTTGACCAGGTGGCAGCAATGCCCTACGGTTTGCCGACATGGCGCAGGGTGACGATCGGCCGGTCGTGTCCACCCGTCGGCGCGGACGTCCCGTCAACTCGGACTCGGTGGAGACCCGCAACCGAATTCTTCGGGCGGCCAGGCAGGTCGTCAACGAGCGCGGATATCAGGCGGCCACCTTCCAGGCCATCGCGGTGGCCGCCGGACTGAGCAGGCCCACGCTGCATTACTACTTCGCCTCCCGCGAGGAGATCTACCAGTGCCTGGTCGTCGAGGCCGGTGCGGTGGTCGCCGAGCTGGTCGACACCGCACAGCGGCCGGCCACCCTCTTGGCCCAGTTCGCGGCGCTGGTCGAGGCCGTCCGCCAGGCCGACAGCCGCGACCGTTCGCAGGTCGCGTTCATCGTCAGCGCCCGGTTGGAGTGCACCAGGAATCCGGAACTGCGCGCGTATTCGAGCACCTGGCTGCACGACTGCCTGGTGACGCTGGTCACCGCCGCCCATGCCCGCGGGGAACTGCCAGATAGCGCCGAGGTCGCGCCGGTGGCCGACATGCTGCAGGCGCTGGTGTTGGGCGTCGTCTTCTACGCGGGCTTCGTCGACGACGCCGACGACATGTCCCTCATCACGGCTCAACTGGACCGCGTGGTGTCGCGTGGACTGTGCCCCGATGGCCAAAATTGGGCGACTCGCGGCGACACGATGGCCGACACGCCGAGCGCCGTCGGAGGGCAGCAATAGACTGGCCGCCCTATGAGCAAGTCGTTCGTGCACCTGCACAATCACACCGAATATTCGATGCTCGACGGTGCCGCGAAGGTCAAGCCCATGTTCGCCGAGGCGAAGCGGCTCGAGATGCCCGCCATGGGCATGACCGACCACGGAAACATGTTCGGCGCCAGCGAGTTCTACAACGCCGCAACGGCTGCCGGCATCAAGCCGATCATCGGGGTCGAGGCTTACATCGCCCCGGCGTCGCGGTTCGACACCAAGCGAGTCCTGTGGGGCGACCCCGGCCAGAAGTCCGACGACGTCTCCGGTAGCGGCGCGTACACGCACATGACCATGGTTGCCGAGAATGCCGTTGGCCTTCGCAACCTGTTCAAGCTGTCGTCGCTGGCCTCGTTCGAGGGCCAGCTTGGCAAGTGGCCGCGGATGGACGCCGAGATCATCGCCGAACACGCCGAGGGCGTCATCGCCACCACGGGCTGCCCGTCGGGTGAGGTTCAGACCAGGCTGCGACTTGGTCACGAGAAGGAAGCCATCGAGGCGGCCGCCAAGTGGCGCGAGATATTCGGACCGGAGAACTTCTTCCTCGAGCTGATGGACCACGGCCTCGACATCGAGCGTCGGGTCCGTGAGGGTCTGCTCGAGGTCGGCCGCAAGCTCAACATTCCGCCGCTGGCCACCAACGACTGCCACTACGTCACCCAGGACGCGTCCCGCAACCACGAAGCGCTGCTGTGCATCCAGACCGGCAAGACGCTGTCGGATCCGACGCGCTTCAAGTTCGACGGTGACGGTTACTACCTCAAGTCCGCCGCCGAGATGCGCGCCCTGTGGGACGACCAGGTTCCCGGGGCGTGCGACTCGACGCTGCTGATCGCCGAACGGGTCATGCCCTACGACGACGTCTGGGCGCCCAAGGACCGCATGCCGGTGTTCCCGGTCCCCGAGGGACACGACCAGGCGTCGTGGTTGACGCACGAGGTCACCGCCGGACTGGTCCGGCGATTCAAGGGCGCGCCCGTCCCTCAGGAGTACACCGACCGGGCCTTGTTCGAGATCAAGGTCATCTGCGACAAGGGCTTTCCGTCGTACTTCCTGATCGTCGCCGACTTGATCAACTACGCGAAGTCCGTCGACATCCGGGTCGGGCCCGGGCGTGGTTCGGCGGCCGGGTCGCTGGTCGCCTACGCCATGGGCATCACCAACATCGACCCGATCCCGCACGGTCTGCTGTTCGAGCGGTTCCTCAACCCGGAACGCCCGTCGGCACCCGACATCGACATCGACTTCGACGATCGCCGCCGCGGCGAGATGCTGCGCTATGCGGCCAACAGGTGGGGCAGTGACCGGGTGGCCCAGGTCATCACGTTCGGCACCATCAAGACCAAGGCGGCGCTGAAGGATTCGGCGCGCGTCAACTACGGCCAGCCGGGCTTCGCGATCGCCGACCGGATCACCAAGGCTCTTCCGCCGCCGATCATGGCCAAGGACATCCCGCTCTCGGGCATCACCGACCCCACCCACGAGCGGTACAAGGAAGCCGCCGAGGTTCGGGCTCTGCTGGACACCGATCCGGATGTGCGGGCGATCTACGAGACGGCGCGTGGCCTCGAGGGTCTGGTCCGCAACGCGGGCGTTCACGCGTGCGCGGTGATCATGAGCTCCGAGCCGCTGATCGACGCGATCCCGCTGTGGCGGCGGCCGCAGGACGGCGCGGTCATCAGCGGCTGGGACTATCCGTCGTGCGAGGCCATCGGCCTGCTGAAGATGGACTTCCTCGGCCTGCGCAACTTGACGATCATCGGTGACTGCATCGACAACATCAAGGCCAACCGCGGGATGGACCTCGATCTCGAAGCACTCGAGCTGGACGACCCGAAGGCCTACGAGCTGTTGGGCCGCGGTGACACCCTCGGCGTCTTCCAGCTCGACGGTGGGCCGATGCGAGACCTGTTGCGCCGCATGCAGCCCACGGAGTTCAACGACATCGTCGCGGTGCTCGCGCTGTACCGGCCCGGCCCGATGGGCATGAACGCCCACAACGACTACGCCGACCGCAAGAACGGCCGGCAGGCGATCAAGCCGATCCACCCGGAGCTGGAGGAACCCCTCAAGGAGATCCTCTCCGAGACCTACGGCTTGATCGTCTACCAAGAGCAGATCATGTTCATCGCCCAGAAGGTCGCGGGCTATTCGATGGGCAAGGCCGACGCGCTGCGCAAGGCCATGGGCAAGAAGAAGCTCGAGGTTCTCGAAGCGGAGTACAAGGGCTTCCGCGAGGGCATGACGACCAACGGTTTCTCCGAGGCCGCGGTGAAGGCCTTGTGGGACACCATCCTTCCGTTCGCCGGGTACGCGTTCAACAAGTCGCACGCCGCAGGCTACGGGCTGGTGTCGTACTGGACGGCGTATCTGAAGGCCAACTTCGAAGCCGAGTACATGGCCGGTCTGTTGACCTCGGTCGGTGACGACAAGGACAAGGCCGCGGTCTACCTCGCCGATTGCCGCAGGCTCGGCATCACCGTGCTGCCGCCCGACGTCAACGAGTCGGTGGTCAACTTCGCGTCGGTCGGTACCGACATCCGGTTCGGCCTCGGTGCGGTCCGCAACGTCGGGGCGAACGTCGTCGCGTCCCTGATCAACACGCGCAACGAGAAGGGCAAGTACACCGACTTCTCCGACTACCTGAACAAGATCGACGTCACCGCCTGCAACAAGAAGGTGACGGAATCCCTTGTCAAGGCGGGTGCGTTCGACTCGCTCGGACATCCCCGCAAGGGTCTGTTCCTGATCCACACAGACGCCGTCGACTCGGTGCTCGGCACCAAGAAGGCCGAGGCCATGGGTCAGTTCGACCTGTTCGGCGGCGGCGACGCCGCGGACTCCGGGGCGTCGGTGTTCGCGATCAAGGTGCCCGACGAGGAGTGGGAGGACAAGCACAAGCTGGCGCTCGAGCGAGAGATGCTCGGGTTGTACGTGTCCGGCCACCCGCTCAACGGCATCGCCCATCTTCTGTCGGCACAGGTCGACACGCACATTCCGGCGATCCTCAACGGTGACGTCGCCAACGATTCCCAGGTCCGCGTCGGCGGCATCTTGGCGTCGGTCAACCGCCGGGTCAACAAGAACGGGATGCCTTGGGCGTCAGCCCAATTGGAGGACCTGACCGGCGGCATCGAGGTGATGTTCTTCCCGCACACGTATTCGACGTTCGGGGCCGACATCGCCGACGACACCGTGGTGGTCGTCAGCGGCAAGGTGAACTCCCGTGACGACCGGTTGTCGCTGATCGCGAACGACCTGGTGGTCCCGGACTTCTCGAGCGCTCAGGCCGACCGTCCCGTGGCGGTCAGCCTGCCGACGAGGCAGTGCACCGTCGAGAAGGTGGGCGCCCTCAAGCAGGTGCTGGCCAACCACCCCGGCACGTCGCAGGTGCGGTTGCGGTTGATCAGCGGCGACCGCATCACCACGCTCGAACTGGATCAGGCGCTGCGGGTGACGCCGTCGTCGGCGTTGATGGGGGACCTCAAGGCACTGCTGGGACCGGGCTGCCTCGGCGGCTAGCCCAGCACGTTCACGGCGCGGGCGATGACGAGTGCGATGGTCGTCGTCGACACCAGGGCCTGGACGGTCATCATCGCCTTGGCCCAGCGCGCCAGCGGCATCGTGTCGGTGGGGGAGAACGCCACCACGTTGGTGAAGCTGACGTATAGGTAGTCGACGAAGGTGGGGCGCCAATCCGGTTTGGCCTTGCTCGGATCCGTCATCTGCGGAAACAGGAAGTCGGGATACGGCTTCTCACCGGAGCGCCGCGCGAACGGGCCGCCACGGTCCAGCTCCCAAAACCAGATGCCGAACGCGATGACGTTGGTGACGAAGATCGCGGCGCCCCCGCCGAGCAGGACGGCCGCGTTGTTGCTGACCTCACCGCTGAGGATTCGCTTGGCCAGGACGACGGCCGACGCCGTGTTGTCGACGGTGATCGCCGCGGTCAGGACGAGGCTGGCCCATCGGCCGATCGTGGTGGGTCGCGAGATGCGCACCGGGTTGACGACCAGCATCACCAGCAGCAGAAGCAGTTCCATGCCGATCAGCGGCCAGCGGGGCAGAACCGTGTACTGCAGCGGTATCGAGTGTTGAATCACGATCACCGAGAGGATCGCGATCAG
>Ga0247732_10000109_pt1 | contig 54066 bp, 56 predicted proteins | sample UWRJL163409C2_FD_180940 | JGI IMG/M metagenome (GOLD analysis project Ga0247732, IMG submission 180940) | Plant litter microbial communities from Arlington Agricultural Research Station in Wisconsin, United States - UWRJ-L163-409C-2 | ecosystem: Environmental > Terrestrial > Plant litter >... | reverse complement strand
GCCTACGTACGCGAGACCGCCGCGCTTCGCACCGGCACCGACCCCGCCCCGCGCTTCGTCTACACGGCGATGCACGGCGTTGGCTGGCAGACCGCGAAGGCGGTCTTCGCCGCTGCAGGACTCGGCTCGCCCGACCTCGTCAGCGAGCAGATCGAGCCGGACCCCACCTTCCCGACCGTCGCCTTCCCCAACCCGGAGGAGGAGGGCGCCCTCGACCTGTCGTTCGCCCTCGCGAAAAAGGTCGGCGCCGACCTCATCGTGGCCAACGACCCGGATGCCGACCGCCTCGCCATCGCGGTGCCGTCGGATGGCGACTGGCGTCGACTGAGCGGCAACGAGGTCGGGTCTCTTCTCGGCTGGCGCGCCGCCGAACGACTGACCAACAGCGATCGAGGCACGCTCGCCGCCTCGCTCGTCTCGAGTCCCGCACTGGCCGAGATCGCCCGCAAGTACAACCTTGACTACGTCGAGACGCTGACCGGCTTCAAGTGGATTTCGCGCGTCGGGGGGCTCGCCTACGGCTACGAGGAGGCGCTCGGCTACCTCGTCGACCCGGCGAAGGTGCGCGACAAGGACGGCATCTCGGCCGCGGTCGACTTTCTCTCCCTCGCCGCAGAGCTGCGCGCCCAAGGGGTCAGTTTCGTCGAGCACCAGGCGGCGTTCGACGAGAAGTTCGGCGCATACGCGAGCGCGCAGATCTCGATTCGCGTGACCGATCTCGCCGCCATCGGCGCCACCATGGATCGCCTGCGCGCCACCCCGCCCTCAGCAATCGGCGCGGATGCGGTGGCGAGCATCGACGACTTCATCGACGGCTTCGCCGCCTTCCCCGCCAGCAACATCCTGCGCCTGTGGATCGGCGACACCGCCCGCGTCATTGTTCGCCCCAGCGGCACGGAGCCCAAGCTCAAGGTCTACATCGACGCGTGGAGCCGCAGCGGCTCTGCCTCCGAGCGCCGTGCTGCCGCCGAGGCGAAGGTCGCCGAGCTCGATGCGGCGATGAGAGCGCTAGTTTCCTAACGCGGCATCCAATTTCGCGGCCAGCTCGTCGGTGTCGAAGTAATTGTCGATGACCACGACGTCGGCGAAGGTCTTGCCGATGGCCTCGACGAACTCGGATGAGGTGAGAATCACCTGCGCGTCGCCGGCGACCTGGGCAAGCGTCGCCAGATCGGCTGCAACGACCTCGGCCTCGATGTCGAGCCTGCGAAGCACGCGCTCGGCGTTGACCTTGAGGATTCCCGAGCTGCCGATGCCGGCGCCGCAGATGGTGACAATCTTCACGAGACGCGCATGATTCTCAGCACCTCGTCGGCCGTCTCGGCGGCCGCGAGATCGGTGATCGCCGAGGAGTCGTTGAAGACGTTCGCGAGGGCCGCAACCGCGGCGAGGTGCTCCCCCGCGGAGGCGATCGCGAGGCCAAGCACGACCGTAACCGGGTCGTTGTGGGGATGCCCGAAGTTGACGGGCTCATCGAGGGTAACGATGGCGAGGCCGTCGGCCAGCACTTCGGGCCCCGGCCGGGCGTGGGCGAGGGCCAGCCCCGGGGCGATGACGACGTAGGGGCCGTGCTCCTCGATCATCCGCACCATCTCGGCGCTGTAGGCCGGTGTTGCCGCACCGGTGCGCGCCAGAACCTCCCCCGCGATCGCGACCGCCGCACGCCAGTCGGCGGCGTGGGCGCGCAGCTCGATGGCGTCGGGGGTCAGCGGGGGCAGAGTCATCTAGGCCTTCTCGAACCCAGCCGAGATGCGGTCCGCGAGCTCCTCGCGGTCATCGACCGAGAGGAAGGCCGACGCGGCGGCGTTCTGCTGAAACACCTCGAGGTCGGTGAGGTCGTAACCAAAGGTCTCGACAAGCTGCGAGAGCTCCTGGCTGATCGTCGTACCCGTCATCAGGCGGTCGTCGGGGCTGACCGTCACGCGGAAACCGAGCTGGTACAGCAGATCGAAGGGGTGGTCACCGAGGTCGGTCGTGGGCACGGCATCGGTGAACAGGTTGGACACCGGGCAGATTTCCAGCGTGATCTCGCGATCCTTCACCCACTGGGCGATCGGCCCGAGCTGTACATACGCGGCCTCGTCGTCTTCGCTCGTGACGGTGATGTCGTCGGCGATGCGCACGCCGTGGCCGAGCCGCAGGGCGCGACCGTCGAAGAGCGCGCTCTCGATGCTGGCCAGACCGTCGGCCTCGCCCGCGTGCACGGTCACCGGTAGGTAGTTCTTGGCGAGGTAGGCGAAGGCCTCAGCGAAGCGGGAAGCCGGGAAGCCGACCTCGGGCCCGGCAACGTCGAACCCGACAACGCCGTTGGGGCGGTGCCGAACGGCAAGCTCCGCAACCTCCAGTGAGCGGTCTGCCTGGCGCATCGCGCAGATGATCTGACCGATACGGATGTCGTGACCGGTGGCCGCCGCCGCGTCGATTCCCTCGGCGATGCCTGCGGTCACGGCCTCGACTGCCTCGTCAAGGCTGAGCCCGCCCTCGATGTGGTTTTCGGGTGCCCATCGCACCTCGCCGTAGATCACGCCATCGGCCACGAGGTCGAGCACGAACTCTCGTGCGACGCGCGTGAGCTGCGGTGCGGTCTGCATGATCGCGGTGGTGACGCTGAAGGTTTCGAGAAACTCCTCAAGGCTGCCGCTCGACGACTGGTCGATGAACCACCGGCGCAGTTTCGCGACATCGGTCGTCGGAAGCTCGAAGTCAATCTCCGCAGCGAGGTCGATGACGGTCTGGGGTCGGAGTCCGCCGTCGAGGTGGTCATGGAGCGAGACCTTGGGCAGCGCGGTGATCGACGTGCGACCGCCGGGCATGCGGTATTCGGCAGGCGCAGAGTTCATGCACTCAGGCTATCGGTCGCGCACCTGGGTGGTGGCTAGAGAACGTCGGAACTGCCACCGAGTTTCAGCGCGTCAACGACCGACTTGACCCGCTGCGCGTGTGCGGTCGTGGTGACGAGAAGCGCATCCTCCGTGTCGACCACGACGATGTCCTCGACTCCGATGAGCGTGATGAGGCGCTTCGACTGGCTGATCACCACGCCGGTCGCGTCATCGGCGAGGATGCGCCTATTGCCCCCCAGAATCGCGAGGTCTGTCTTGCGACCGCCCGCGTGCAGCTTCGCAATTGAGGCGAAGTCGCCGACGTCGTCCCACGAGAAGTGCCCGGGAATCACGGCGAGCTTTCCTGCCGCGGCAGCGGGCTCCGCCACCGTGTAGTCGATCGCGATCTTCTTGAGCCCCGGCCACACCTTGTCAACGACGGCACCGCGGCGCGGGGTGTCCCACGCGTCGGCGAGCTCGAGGATCCCCTCGAGAAGCGCGGGCTCGGACTCGCCGAGCTGGGCGAGCAGCACGTCGGCGCGCGCAATGAACATGCCGGCGTTCCAGAGGTAGTCGCCCGAGGCGACGTACTTCTTGGCCGTCGCCAGGCTGGGCTTCTCGACAAAGCTCTCGACCAGCAGCGCGGATGGGGCGCCACTGACGCTGATCTCGTCCGCGCAGTGGATGTAGCCGAAGCCGACCGCCGGCTCGTCGGGTTCGATGCCGATGGTGGCGATGTATCCGGAGTCCGCGACGGCGATCGCCTCTCGCACCGCGCGAACGAAGCTGCGCTTGTCTTTGATGACGTGATCGGCGGCGAAGGAGCCGATGATCACATCCGGCTCTCGTTTCTGCAGGATCGCCGCGGCAAGGCCGATGGCGGCGCTCGAGTCCTTCGGCTCGCTCTCAAGAACAACATTCACGTCGGCGAGCTCGGGAAGATCCCTCTCGACAGCAGCGCGGTGCGCGCGGCCGGTGACGACCATGACCCGCTGCTCGCCGCTGATCGGAGCGAGGCGGTCCCAGGTGTCACGAAGCAGCGAGTTGCCCGAACCGGTGAGGTCGTGCAGAAACTTCGGGGCATCCGCCCGGGACAACGGCCAGAGACGCGACCCGATTCCCCCCGCGGGGATGATGCTGTAGAACCGCTCGGACGCGGTCTTTGTGGCGTTCATGGCACCAACCCTACGGGCACGCCTTTTGAGCACCTGCTACGCCGATTTAACGCGCGCTTTGGCGTTTTCGCCCGGGAAGGCCGACGTAGACTGGGATGGTTCTTGGATAGAAGCAGGGAGGCCCACTCATGACAGCAGAGTCGGTCAGTACCGTTTCGGCCGAGAGGCGAACTCCGAAGATCGTCACTCCGCGCCGCCCAGCAGGAACCGTGTACCGCGGTCGCGAGGGTATGTGGTCGTGGGTGCTGCATCGCATCACCGGTGTGGCCATCTACTTCTTCCTCCTCGTGCACATCCTTGACACCTCGCTCGTGCGGGTGAGCCCCGAGGCCTACAACGCGGTGATCAACACCTACAAGACGCCGATCATGGGCCTTGGCGAGATCGCGCTTGTTGCGGCCATCGGCCTGCACGCGCTCAACGGCCTTCGCATCATCCTCATCGACTTCACCAGCTTCGGCACGCGTCACCAGAAGGCGATGTTCTGGGTGGTTATCGGCCTGTGGGTCGTTCTGCTCGCCGGCTTCATTCCGCGCCAGCTCATGCACATCTTCGGAGGCGAGTAATGTCTGCGATTCCCTTTCCGGGCGACAAGCCCCAGCGCAAGGCCTCTCGCTTCAATATCGAGAAGTGGGGCTGGATCTACATGCGATTCAGCGGCGTCATCCTCGTTGTTCTCATCTTCGGCCACCTCTTCGTCAACCTCGTTGCCGGTGATGGCGTCAAGGCGATCGACTTCGCGTTCGTCGCGGGCAAGCTCGCCAACCCGTTCTGGATTGTCTGGGACATGCTGCTGCTCTGGCTTGCCCTCATCCACGGCGCCAACGGCATGCGCAGCATCGTCAACGACTACGCGCGCAACAAGCGCCTTCGCTACATCCTCCTTGGCGCCATCGGCGTCTCGACCGCCGCCCTGCTGATTCTTGGAACTCTTGTGCTCACCACCTTTGACCCCTGCATCGGCCTCACGCCGGACTCCGCCCTCGTCGAGATCTGTGCAGCCCAGTGAGCGTGATCTTTAACGACGGCGATGTGATCGACGGCGTTCACTACCACCAGCACGACATCGTCATCGTCGGCGCCGGCGGCGCGGGCATGCGAGCCGCAATCGAGGCCGGACCCCACGCCAACACCGCGGTCATCTCGAAGCTGTACCCGACCCGCTCGCACACCGGAGCCGCCCAGGGCGGCATGGCAGCCGCTCTCGCCAACGTCGAAGAAGACAACTGGGAGTGGCACACCTACGACACGGTCAAGGGCGGCGATTACCTCGTCGACCAGGATGCGGCCGAGATTCTCGCGAAGGAGGCCATCGACGCGGTCATCGACCTCGAGAACATGGGCCTGCCCTTCAACCGCACCCCTGACGGCAAGATCGACCAGCGCCGCTTCGGCGGTCACACCCGCGAGCACGGTGCAGCACCGGTTCGCCGTGCCTGCTACGCCGCCGACCGCACGGGCCACATGATCCTGCAGACGCTGTACCAGAACTGCGTCAAGCTCGGCATCAACTTCTTCAACGAGTTCTACGTGCTCGACATGGTGATGACCGAGGTCGACGGGGTCGAGCAGCCGTCGGGCGTCGTCGCCTACGAGCTCTCGACCGGCGAGCTGCACGTCTTCCAGGGCAAGGCGATCATCTTCGCCACCGGTGGCTTCGGCAAGATCTTCAAGACCACATCGAACGCGCACACCCTCACCGGTGACGGCGTCGGCATCGTCTGGCGCAAGGGGCTGCCGCTGGAAGACATGGAGTTCTTCCAGTTCCACCCGACCGGCCTTGCCGGACTCGGCATCCTGCTCTCGGAGGCCGCGCGAGGGGAGGGCGCCATTCTGCGCAACGCGTCGGGCGAGCGCTTCATGGAGCGCTACACGCCGACCCTCAAAGACCTCGCGCCCCGCGACATCGTCGCCCGCTCGATGGCTCTCGAGATTCGTGAAGGCCGCGGCGGTGGCCCGAACAAGGACTACCTCTACCTCGACATCACGCACCTCAGCCCCGAGGTCATCGACGAGAAGCTGCCCGACATCACCGAGTTCGCGCGCACCTACCTCGGCGTCGAGCCGTACACCGAGCCGGTGCCCGTGCTGCCGACCGCGCACTACGCGATGGGCGGCATCCCGACGAACAACAACGCCGAGGTGCTGCGCGACAACACGACAACCGTGCCCGGCCTGTACGCCGCCGGCGAGTGCGCCTGCGTCTCGGTGCACGGCTCGAACCGTCTCGGCACCAACTCGCTGCTCGACATCAACGTCTTCGGCAAGCGCGCCGGCAAGAACGCCGTCGAGTACGTCAAGACCGCGGAGTTCGTGCCGCTGCCTGAGAACCCGGCCGGGGGCGTCCAGCGCATCCTCGACATGGTGCGCTCCGGTGACGGCACCGAGCGCATCGCAGTGATCCGCAAGGAGCTGCAGGACTCGATGGACCGCAACGCGCAGATCTTCCGCACCGAGGAGAGCCTCAAAGAGGTCACCGAGCTCATCGAGACGCTGCGTGCCCGCTACAAGAACGTGCGCATCCAAGACAAGGGCAAGCGGTTCAACACCGACCTGCTCGAGGCCGTCGAGCTCGGGTTCTTGCTCGACCTCGCCGAAGTGCTCGTCTACTCCGCTCGCTCGCGCCACGAGTCGCGCGGTGGCCATATGCGCGAGGACTACCCCAAGCGTGACGACGAGAACTTCCTCGTGCACACGATGGCCTACCTCGTCGGCGACCCCGAGTCGGCCGATGCCGGGGAGCACATCCGTCTCGACTGGAAGCCTGTCGTGATCACCAACTACCCGCCGATGGAAAGAAAGTACTGATGAGCACCGCGGTTCTCGAGAACAAGCCCAGCGTTCCTGAAGAGATTCCGACCTTCACGGCGACCCTCATCATCCGCCGATTCGACCCGGATGTTGACGAGGAGCCGCGCTGGCAGGACTTCGATGTCGAGATGCACGGCACCGACCGCGTGCTCGACGCCCTGCACAAGATCAAGTGGGAGCAGGACGGCTCGCTGACCTTCCGCCGCAGCTGCGCCCATGGCGTCTGCGGATCGGACGCCATGCGCATCAACGGCCGCAACCGCCTCGCCTGCAAGACCCTGCTCAAGGATCTCGACATCTCGAAGCCCATCTACGTGGAGGCCATCAAGGGCCTGCCGCTCGAGAAGGACCTCATCGTCGACATGGAGCCCTTCTTCGAGTCGTACCGCCAGATCAACCCGTTCCTCATGGCGGGCGAGGTCAAGAACGGCAAGGAGCGCAAGCAGAGCCCGGTCGAGCGTGCGCGCTTCGACGACACCACCAAGTGCATCCTCTGCGCCGCCTGCACCTCCAGCTGCCCGGTCTTCTGGACCGACGGCCAGTACTTCGGCCCGGCCGCGATCGTCAACGCGCACCGCTTCATCTTCGACTCCCGTGACGAGGGTGCGGGCGTTCGTCTCGACATCCTCAACGACAAAGAGGGCGTGTGGCGCTGCCGCACCACCTTCAACTGCTCCGAGGCCTGCCCGCGCGGTATCGAGGTCACTAAGGCAATTGCCGAGGTCAAGCAAGCCATCATGCGGGGTAAGGCGTAGCTCCTAGTCTGGGGTGATGAAGCAGCGCATAGCCGACCTCATCGCCTGGGTGCAGAAGCAGCGCCTCGTGCGCGTCTTCGTTAACTACTCCGAGAAGCGCGGCCCGATTTTGGCGAGCGGCCTCGCCTACCAGGGTCTGTTCGCTGGCTTCGCGGCACTGTGGGTGGGATTCTCGATCGCCGGCATCGTGCTCGCCGGCGACGTCGTGCTGCGGCAATCGCTGATCGACGCGCTCTCTGACGTCGTGCCTGGCCTCATCGGAACGGATGGCGACGGCGCCATCGATCCAGAAGTGCTGCTCTCTGCGGGCGGCTTCACTTTCGCGGCTGTGATCGCCCTCGTTGGACTCTTGGTCACCGCGCTCGGCTGGCTCGACTCTGCGCGCTCGTCGGTGCGCACCATCTTCGACCTCCCCAACCCGAAGACGAACTTTCTGCTGCTGAAGGTCACCGACCTGCTGGTCGGGCTGGCGTTTGGTATCGCCCTCCTCGTATTCGTGGCGCTGTCGGTGGGCGCGACGCAGGCATCCGGCTGGCTGCTTGACCTTGTCGACCTGCGCGACTCGGACTTCGCGATCGTCGTCGGGCGCATCCTCACGGCTGCACTGATGTTTCTGCTCGGGTCAGTGATCCTGTTCGCCCTCTACCGTTTTCTCGCGGGAATCCCGATCCCGTTCAGCCGGCTGCGCGCCGGTGTGCTCATCGGCGCCGGCGGCCTCACGGCGCTGCAGCTCGGCGGAACCGCGCTCATCGGCGGCGCCTCGAACAACCCCCTCATCGCGCCCTTCGCGGTCATCGCGGGCCTGCTGATCATCCTCAACTTCGGGTGCCAGGTGATCCTCATCGGCGCCTCCTGGATCGCCGTGGATGTCGCCGACCGCGGCATCCTGCTCGATCCGGAGGCCAAGGCCCGCGCACTCGAGGAGGCGCAGGAGGCGGCGATCGACGAGGACAAGGCGCGCAACCCGCGCGGCCTTCGCCGCCTGTTTCACCGGCGTCGGAGGGCGTAGCTAGGCTCGTCTCCATGGCTTCACCCCTGCGCATCGCATCCGTCAACGTCAACGGCATTCGTGCCTCGTTCAAGAACGGCATGGCCGCCTGGCTCGACACACGCAACGTCGACATACTCGCCCTCCAGGAGGTGCGCGCGACCACCGAGATCGTGCAGGACCTGCTGGGCCCTGAGTGGGACATCCTGCATGACGCCGCGACCAAGAAGGGCTACGCGGGCGTTGCCCTCGCGTCCCGGCGCAAGGCCAGCATTCACCGCGTGACCCTCGGCGCTGACGACTTCGACAGCGCCGGTCGCTGGCTCGAGGCTGACTACGAGATTGACGGCGGCCAGATCGTCACCGTGGTCAGCACGTACGTGCACTCCGGCAATGTCGAGAAGCCCGAGTCGATGGTGGAGAAGTACAAGTTTCTCGACGCCATGACCGAGCGGCTGCCCGAGCTGCGCGAACACAACCCGCTGGCCGTCGTTCTCGGCGACCTCAACGTCGGGCACCGCGAGCTCGACATCAAGAACTGGAAGGCCAACCGCAAGAGCGCGGGCTTTCTCGACAAGGAACGCGCCTACTTCGACCGATTTTTCGGGGCGCTCGGTGAAACCGTCACGGGCGTCGACGGCACCACCGGCCCCGGGCTTGGATGGGTGGATGTCGGTCGCCAGTGGGCGGGTGAGGTCGACGGCCCCTACAGCTGGTGGTCGAACCGCGGCCAGAGCTTCGCGAACGACACCGGCTGGCGCATCGACTACCACGTGGCCACCCCGGAGCTCGCGGCCACCGTCGCGAACTACACCATCGACCGCGCCGCCTCGTACGAGGAGCGCTTCAGCGACCACGCGCCCGTGGTGGTCGACTACGCCCTCTAATCTGGAGGCATGAGCACCAAGCCCCGCCTCTTCTCCGGCATGCAGCCGAGCGCCGACTCCCTCCACATCGGAAACTACATCGGCGCCCTCCTGCAGTGGAAGGAGCTGCAGGTCACGCACGACGCCGTCTTCTGCGTTGTCGACCTGCACGCGATCACGATTCCGCAGGAGCCCGCGGCGCTGCGCGAGGCGACGCGGCGCACGGCAGCGCAGTACATCGCGGCCGGTATCGACCCCGACCACTCGATCCTGTTCGTGCAGTCGCACGTGACGGCGCATCCGCAGCTGGCCTGGGTTCTCAACTCGATCACCGGCTTCGGCGAGGCCAGCCGCATGATCCAGTTCAAGGAGAAGTCGCAGAAGCAGGGGCCCGACGGCACGAACGTCGGCCTCTTCACCTACCCGGTGCTGCAGGCGGCCGACATCCTGCTGTACGACGCGAACGTTGTGCCCGTCGGCGAAGACCAGCGTCAGCACATTGAGCTCACCCGCGATCTCGCGAACCGTTTCAACACCCGATTCGGCGAGACCTTCGTGGTGCCGGAGCCGCAGATCCAGAAGGCGACAGCGAAGGTCTACGACCTGCAGGAGCCGGGCAACAAGATGAGCAAGTCGGCATCCAACGAGAAGGGCGTCGTCTGGCTTCTCGATGAGCCGACAAGGAACGCGAAGAAGATCATGTCGGCCACGACCGACAGCGATGGCTCCGTGCGGTTCGACCAGACGGAGAAGCCGGGCATCTCGAACCTGCTCACCATCTACTCCGTGCTCTCTGGCTCATCGATCGCCTCACTGGAAGATCAGTACGCCGGCAGCGGCTACGGGGACTTCAAGAAGGGCCTCGCCGAGGTGGTCACCGAGACCTTCGGGCCGATTCGCTCGCGGGCGCTTGAGCTGCTCGACGACCCGGCAGAGCTCGACCGCATCCTCGCGCGCAACGCTGACCGCGCCGCCGAGATCGCCGACGTTACCCTCGCGAAGGTCTACGACCGCGTCGGATTCTTGCCCCGCGCATGACCAGTGCGGTGCTCTCATCTGACCGGCTGACCCTCGACGCCCTCAGCCCCGACGACACCGACCTCGTTCACACCTACATCGACGACGCAGAGCTGCAGCGCTTCATTCCCGTGCCGGTGCCCTTCACGCGACGAGACGCCGAGCGCTACACCGGCAGGCATGCCGCCGAGGCGGCGATCAGCCCCGCGCTCGGCCTATGGGCGATCCGGTCGACCGGCACGCTGGTGGGGGCGATTGAGCTACGCCAGGAGGAAATCGGATCGGGCGATCTTGGCTACTGGATCGGCGCCCCGCACCGCGGCCGGGGCTTCATGACCGAGGCCATTGGCCTGCTCGCCGACCACTGCTTCGCGGTCATGGGACTCCAGCGCCTCAGCTGGCAGACAGTCGCCGGCAACACGGCATCGGCCGTCACGGTGCAGCGCAACGGCTTCACCTTCGAGGGAACTCGCCGTCTCGGTCTCGAGCTGCGGGGCAGACGGGTGGACTCGTGGGTCGCATCGCTGCTGCACACCGACCCGCGCGAGCCTGCGACAGGATGGCCCCTGTGACGATCGAGGTTGTGCTCTTCGATCTCGACGACACGCTCTTCGCGCACTCCGCCGCAGTCGAGCACGGGGTCACCGCCCACCGCAGCGCCCTCGGCCTGCCCGGCGACGACGCCGCAGAGTTTGCCCGCTGGGTCGCCCTCGAAGAGCATCACTACCACCGCTACCTCGGCGGCGAGCTCGGCTACCAGCAGATGCGGCGGGCACGCGCCCGCGGCTTCGTCGAAACTCTGTCAGTCGACCTCAGCAACGACGACGACGCGGATGCCTGGTTCGCCGGATTCGTCGACCACTACCGCCGCGGCTGGCGCCTGTACGACGACACCCTGCCCGTGCTCGATGCCCTCCCCCAGCGCCTCGGCATCATCACCAACGCCGAGCTCGGCTTTCAGCTCGGCAAACTCGATGCCATGGCAATCACCGAGCGCTTCGAACATGTGATCGCGAGCGGTGAGGTGGGAGCGGTCAAGCCCGACCCGCGCATATTCCATGCCGCGGTGCAGGCCTTCGGCGTCGACGCGTCACAGGCGGCCTACGTCGGAGACCGGCTGCACACCGACGCGATCGGGGCCGCGGAAGCAGGTCTGGTGGGCATCTGGCTCGACCGGAACGGGGCGGCCACAGCCGACGAGCTGGCGGTGGCTGCGAGCGCGGGTGTCTCCCGCATCCGTTCGCTTGTCAACCTTTCTGCGGTGCTTGCCGAGCGCGCGTAAGGTTGAGCGGGCTTTTAGCAAAGGACTTTTCCATGACCAGCACCACTGCCGCACCTGCAAACTCACGCGGGCGCATCATCATCGCCAGCCTCATCGGCACCTCGATCGAGTTCTACGACTTCTATGCCTACGCCACGGCGGCAGTGCTCGTCTTCCCCGCGCTATTCTTCGCCAACTCCGACCCGACGATCTCGCTGCTGCAGTCCTTCGCAGTCTTCGGTGTCGCCTTTATCGCCCGGCCCATCGGCTCCGTCGTCTTCGGGCACTTCGGTGACCGCATCGGCCGCAAGAAGACACTCGTTGCGTCGCTACTGACCATGGGCATTGCGACAGTTGTCATCGGCCTGATCCCCGCGGGCACCACGCCGGGGTGGGCGATTCTCGCGCCGACCATCCTCGTGCTCATGCGCTTCGCCCAGGGCCTCGGTCTCGGCGGCGAATGGAGCGGGGCTGCCCTGCTCGCGACCGAGAACGCGCCCGCCGGCAAGCGCGCCATCTACGGCACCTTCCCGCAGCTGGGCGCTCCGATCGGCTTCATCCTCGCGAACGGTGTCTTCCTGCTGCTCGCCACGACGAGCAGCGCAGAGGACTTCCTCAGCTGGGGATGGCGCGTGCCATTCCTGGCGAGCGCGATCCTCGTGATCATTGGCCTCTACGTGCGCTTCACCCTCATCGAGACGCCCGCGTTCCAGAAGGTCATTGACGAGGGCGAGGTGGTGCGCGTGCCGCTCGGCCGCGTATTCCGCGTCAGCTGGCCCCAGCTCATTCTCGGCACCTTCATCATGCTCGCGACCTACACGCTCTTCTACCTGATGACGACCTTCACCCTCACGTACGGAACAGCGCCAACGGATGCCGAGGTGCCCGGTCTGGGATTCGTGCGCACCGATTTCCTCGTCATGCTGATCGTCGGTGTCGTGTTCTTCGGCATCCTCACGCTCGTCTCCGGGCCTTTGGCGGAGCGCTTCGGGCGTCGTGCGCACCTCATCGTGACGACGATCGCGATCCTCATTTTCGGCCTGCTCTGGGTTCCGCTCATGGCCGGCGGCTTCATCGGCGTCATGGCGCTGCTCATCATCGGCTTCAGCCTCATGGGCCTCACCTTCGGTCCGATGGCCGCGGTGCTGCCGGAGCTCTTCCCCACCAACGTGCGCTACACCGGCTCGGCGATCAGTTACAACGTGTCGAGCATCCTCGGTGCCGCCGTTGCTCCGTTCATCGCGGTTGCGTTGTGGGGCGCCACCGGTGGCAGCGTGCTGCTCGTCGGCATCTACCTCAGCGCTATGGCGGCGATCACCCTCGTCGCACTGTTCATCAGCAAAGAGACCCGGGACGGCGACTTCCACGCGTAGCGCTGAGGGCCCCACGGATCGCTGCCATCACCACATCGGGCGCGTACACCACCTGGGCGTAGTCGAAGCGCAGCACGACGTAGCCGCGTGCTGCTAGTGCCGCATCTCGAGCGTAGTCTCGCAGTTGCTTGTTCTCGTGGTGTTCGCGGCCATCTACCTCGATAACGACGCGATCGTCGAGCACTAGGTCGACATCCCCCACCCCGGCAAAGGTGACCTGTAGGTCGAAAGGGATACCGGCGTCCTCGACCATCAGGCGCACCAGAGTCTCGATGCCTGACATGCTGCGTCGGTCCACACGTTTCTCGAGGCGAGCGTATCGACGGGGTAGACGCGCAAACACCTCGTCGAGGTTTGCCAGCAGCGTGCTGTTGAGCGCACTGTCCAGCGCCGCTATCGCGAGCGGCGCGCTCTGACAGCGCACGATCTGCACCAGAGAATCGATGAGGGAGACTTCGTAGCCGCCGCTGTCGGCTGTCGGCGACCAATGGAGTGTGCATCCGTCTCGGTTCTGGTCGTCGAGGGCCCGAAATCGGTTGGCCGGACTCCTCAGCCGCGACGCGCTGTGCGCCATGGCGACGTGCGGAAACAGGTCTTTCGCAACCCAGATGCCGTAGCGCCAGGCCGCGGATACGCAGGCAACGCGGCCGCCGATGCGGACAGCGCGGAGCAGCACGTCGGCGGCGCCCGGGAGCGCGTAGTGGCCACGACGCACACGGAGGAGTGACCTCGCGCGCACTAACGCGGTGAGCTGATGCTCAGAGACTCCCGCGCGGCGCAGCTCGTCAGTCGTGCGAATCTCGGCGGTGGTGAAGAAGGGTGCGATGTCCATCGGGAGAGCGTCGCGGGCGGGCGCCTGCCGTAGGCCGCAGAGCGACATGCTGTGGAGAGCTCGACGTGGTGCGCCCCTGTGGGCAACTCAGGCAGAACGTGGCCGCCGGTCCATATTTGACCCCCATTCGCAGCTCCGAAGATGGATCTGCCTGAGTTGCCGAGAGCGGGGTGGGGCGTATGGGCGCGCGAAGCGGCCGCAGGCCAGGTCACGGGCGCAACCACCCCTGTGGGCAACTCAGGCAGAAACCGGGGATCAGCCCAGCGCCGCCCGAAACCACGCCGCTGACGAGACATGGCTGACGGTTCTGCCTGAGTTGCCGACGCGGGCGCCCGCGTTACGCGGGAATACGACGCCCGCCGACGCGTTGACTACACTCGTGACGTAAGAAAGTACGTGCTCCGGGGTCGGTGAGAATCCGAACCGGCGGTTATAGTCCGCGACCTGTGTCTAGCGATAGGCATGGCTGAGCTGGTGAAATTCCAGCACCGACGGTGATGGCGATGAAAGTCGTCTAGTCCGGATAGGAGGAAGCACGCGACGTTGGCGATGCCAGCGTGGTCAATTCACCCCGGAAACACGCTTTACAAGCGAAGGAATCCGGATGACCGACTACGAACCGCAGATGCGCCGAGCGCTCGCGCTCGCTGCGCGCGGTCCCGCCACCGGTGTCAACCCGCAGGTCGGCTGCGTGCTCGTCAACGACGCCGGCGAGATCGTCGCCGAGGGCTGGCACCGCGGCGCCGGAACCCCCCACGCTGAGGTCGACGCCCTGTCGAAGGTCGCGGATGCGACAGGCCTTACCGCCGTCGTCACCCTCGAGCCCTGCAACCACACCGGTCGCACCGGCCCCTGCAGTGTCGCCCTCATCGAGGCCGGCGTTGCCCGCGTCATCTACTCGGTGAGCGACCCCAACCCGCAGGCGGGCGGCGGCGCAGAGCGCCTCGAGGCCGCAGGCATCCCCACCGAGGGCGGGCTGCTCGCCGCACAGACCGAGGAGCTACTGCACCCGTGGCTCACCGCAGTGCGCCTCGGTCGCCCGTACGTCACCGTGAAGTGGGCTTCTAGCCTCGATGGCCGAGCGGCCGCGGCCGACGGCACGAGCCAGTGGATCACCGGCACCGCCGCGCGCCAGCACGTGCACGAGCGTCGCGCCCTCGCCGATGCGATCGTGGTCGGAACAGGCACGGTGCTCGCCGACGACCCGTCGCTCACCGCACGGGGCGATGCCGGGGAGCTCATGGAGCACCAGCCGATTCCGGTCGTGATCGGCGAGCGCGCTGTGCCCGCTGACGCGAAACTGCGCAGCCACCCTGCCGGGCTGATCGAGAGTGCAAACCGGGATCTTGGGGCCGTGCTCACACAGCTGTACGACCGCGACATCCGCCGGATTTTTGTCGAGGGCGGGCCGACGCTGGCCAGCGCCTTCATCGAGGCAGGGCTGGCCGACGAGTTTCTCGTGTACCTCGCCCCCACCCTCATCGGCGGCCCAACGCTCGCCATCACCGACCTCGGCATCACCACGATCGCCGACCAGCGCCGTCTCACGATCACCGGTCTCGACCGGCTCGGCGACGACATCGTCATCACCGCAAGGAGCAGCTGATGTTCACCGGACTAATCGAAGAGCAGGGCGCCGTCACCGAGATCATCGAGACGGATGGCGCGGCACGCCTGCGCATCAGCGCCCCGATCACCGCCGCCGACGCCGCCCACGGCGACTCGATCAGCGTCAATGGCGTCTGCCTCACCGTCGTCGAGCAGGGAGCCGACTGGTTCGTCGCCGACGTCATGGCGGAGACCCTGCGTGCCAGCGTCATCGGCAGCCTGATAACCGGGGATGCCGTCAACCTCGAGCGGGCCGCTCTCGCCAACTCCCGCCTCGGCGGCCACATCGTGCAGGGGCATGTCGACGGCAGCGCCACGCTGCTCAGCCGCGAGGAGGGCAGCGCGTGGCGCGTGCTGCGCTTTACCCTGCCGGCCGACCTTGCGCCGCTCGTCGCCAACAAGGGCTCCATCACGGTCAGCGGAGTCTCGCTCACCGTCAGTGCGGTCAGCGCCGCCTCGGAGACGGAGCAGTGGTTCGAGGTGTCGCTCATTCCCGAGACCCTCGCCGCCACCACCCTCGGTTCTCTCGAGGTCGGCCAGCCGGTCAACCTCGAGACCGATATTCTCGCCCGCCACGTCGAGCGACTTCTGAGCTTCACCGAAGGGAGCACGTCATGAGTCTCGCCAGCATCCCCACTGCCATTGAGGCACTGCGCGCCGGCCGACCGATCATCGTCGCCGACGACGAGGGCCGCGAGAACGAGGGCGACGTCGTCATCGCCGCCGAGCTCGCGAGTCAGGAGTGGATCGCCTGGCTGGTGCGCAACTCCTCTGGCTTCATCTGCGCGCCCATGACCAACGCGATCGCCGACGAGCTCAACCTGCCGCCGATGGTCGCCATCAACGAGGACCCTCGCGGCACCGCGTACACGGTCAGCGTCGACGCGTCCGATCGCCTCAGCACCGGCATCAGCGCCGCCGACCGCGCCCACACCCTGCGGGTGCTGGCCAACCCCGAGTCCACCCCCGCCAGCCTGCACCGCCCCGGCCACATCCTGCCGCTGCGGGCGGTCGATGGCGGCGTGCGCGAGCGCGATGGCCACACCGAGGCTGCGGTCGACCTCATGCGCCTGGCCGGGCTGCGGCCCGTCGCGGCGATCAGCGAGATCGTTGCAGAAGACGGCGAGATGATGCGTCTGCCCGGGCTCATCACCCTCGGCGAGCGCGAGGGAATCCCGGTGATCACCATTGTCTCGCTCATCGAGTGGCTCAACGAGAACCACTGCGACACGATCCCCGTTCCGGTGACCCCGCTGCCCGAGATGTCACGCGTGAGCTTCGAGGTCGAGACGACGGTGCCCACCGAACACGGCCCCTTCACGGTGCGCGCATACCGCGACCGCTCGACCGGGGCGGACCACGTCGCGTTCATCAAGGGACCGGTCACCGACGGCACCATCGTGCGCCTGCACTCGGAGTGCCTGACCGGCGAGGCCTTCGGCTCACTCAAGTGCGAGTGCGGACCGCAGCTGCAGGCTGCACTCGACACCATCCAGACCGAGGGCGGTATCGTCATCTACCTTCGCGGTCACGAGGGTCGCGGCATCGGCCTCATCAACAAGCTGCGCGCGTACCGCCTGCAGGAGCAGGGACTCGACACGCTCGACGCGAATCTCGCGCTGGGGCTGCCCGCGGACGCCCGCGACTACGGCGCTGCCGTCGGGATTCTGCGCGACCTCGGCGTGGAGTCCGTTCGCCTTCTCAGCAACAACCCCGAGAAGCGTCGGCAGCTCGTCGAACGCGGCATTGAGGTCACTGAGCTCGTTCCGCTCGTCGTCGGCGTCGGAAGCGACAACGAGGGCTACCTCGACACCAAGCGCGATCGCATGGGCCACGCCCTGCCGTCGCACGAAATCCTGGACGAGGCCCTCCTCGCCACACAGAAAGGAGCGACCGCATGAGCGGCGCCGGAGCACCAACAATCGAGAACAACGGCGCAGGCCTCAAGGTGACGATCGTCGCCGGCCTGTGGCACACCGAGATCAGTGACGGCCTGCTGGCCGGCGCGCACCGCAGCCTCGCCGCGGCGGGCGTCGAGGTCACCGAGATCCGCGTGCCCGGCAGCTTCGAACTGCCCGTGGTCAGCAAGGCCGCCCTGGAGAACGGTGCGGATGCGGTGGTCGCCCTCGGCGTCATCATCCGTGGCGGCACCCCGCACTTCGAGTACGTCAGCGCGGCCGCGACCGACGGGCTCACCCGCGTCGCCCTCGACACCGGCAAGCCGGTCGGCTTCGGCGTGCTCACGCTCGACGACGAGAAGCAGGGACTCGACCGTGCCGGCCTTCCCGGCTCTCACGAGGACAAGGGCGCCGAGGCCGCGGAGGCAGCCGTCGCCACCGCCCTCGCCCTGCGTTCGATTCGCAGCTAGCGACCGGTAGGGTCGAGATATGGCGAAGCCCCGATTCAACGCAGGCAAGGTTCTCATCGCGCTCGCGGCGTTCATCGCCGTTGCACTCGTGGCGGGTTTTGTGCTCAACCAGCTGCAGGCTCGCGGGCTCGTTTAACCACTACGCTGGGCGCATCCGCTACAGGAGGCCCAGTGAACCGTCGCATCGTTCTTCTCGCCCTTCCCCTGCTGCTGCTCGCCGGTTGCGATCCGGTGCCCGCGCCCACCCCGAGCGAAGACACCGCCTCGTCAAGCATGCCGACGGAGACGGTCGCACCACCCGCGGCCGATCTCGACCCTGATGTGCTGCTCGTCGTCAGCGCACGGACGACCGCCGGCAACGGCGCGGTGCTCGACCTCACTCTCACGGTGCACAAGGCCACCGCGTGGAGCGACGACAGCGCCGCCGACCGCCCCGCGCTGATGACTGCCACCTGCGAGGGCTACCTTGACGCGAGCGTCTACGAGGCCAACCTGTGGAGCTTCGTTAAAGCGGATGTGACCGCCGCGTCGGCGGGGACTGCCGCGTGGCCAGCCGACAACCGCATCCGTCTTTTCCCCCTGCACTCCGACAATATCTCGCTCGCGTCGGGCGGTTTTGTCGTGGAAGACCCGGAGGTCGACGCCGCCACTCCGCACTGCGCTCGCGACCGCTCCATCGTGAGCGCCGGCGACGGCTCGCTCATCGCGGGTATCCCGGGCGACACGGATGAGGTGGCCGCGGCCGGCAACTTCACCCGCTGGGCGAACCAGCTGTGGGGCTTCACGGGCTCCGGGTTCAGCGACTGCAGCTACATCGTGACCCCGGCGGGCGCCGAGCTGGGCGGCGGGGCAGACTGGTGGAGCGAGCACATCAGCGAGAGCGACTGCTACGTCGGCAGCGCCTGAGTCAACTCAAGTTGACGACTTGTCCTTCGTCAACTACGGTTGACAATATGGACCACGTCACCATTCACACCCTCGCCGCCGGCGCGGGTTCGGATGATCCGATCGAGGCCCTCAACGCCATCGCCGAGCTGCACAGAGAGCTCGATCGTGTTGAGGCGGTCACCGTGCGCAACGCGCGAAACCGGGGTGCCTCGTGGCAGCTCATCGCGCTCGCCCTGGGTGTCTCCAAGCAGGCCGTGCACAAGAAGTACGGCCGAAGCTAGCTCACACTGAGAGAGAACCATGTCTACCGCCACGCCCGCGCGCCGCTCGCCCTTCTCCCGACCGCAGGAGGAAGGGCCACGCGCACGCTTCAGCCAGCTGCTGCCCTACCTCTTCGAGCACAAGCCGGTGCTCGCCGTCGTCATCGCGCTGAGCATTCTCGGCGCCGCTGCCTCGCTCGCCCAACCGCTGCTCGTCAGTCAGGTCATCACCGTCGTGCAGAAGGGCGACAGTCTCGGCTGGATCGTCTGGGCACTCGTCGGGCTGGTCGTCATCACCGCTCTGCTCAACGGCTTTCAGCACTACCTGCTGCAGCGCACCGGAACGAGCGTCGTCTTCAGCGCCCGACGCCAGCTCGTTCGGCGCATGCTGCACCTCCCGATCAGCGAGTTCGACAGCCGCCGCACGGGTGATCTCGTCAGCCGCGTCGGCTCCGACACCACCCTGCTCTACGCCGTCATCACCCAGGGGCTCGTCGACGCGGTGGGCGGCGTTCTCATCTTCGTCGGAGCCCTCATTGCGATGCTGCTCATCGATCCGCTGCTTCTCGGCCTCACCGTCGCGGTGATCGCGATCGCGCTCATCACCGTTGTCAGCCTGTCGGGGCGCATCAGGGTGGCCAGCAAGCAGCAGCAGGAGAAGGTGGGCGACCTCGCCGCCGCCGTCGAACGCTCCATCGGTGCGATCCGCACCGTGCGGGCCGCCAACGCCACCGAGCGCGAGATCACCCTCATCGAGGAGGATGCCCGTGGCGCCTGGCGCGCCGGTCTACGCGTCGCCCGCATCTCGGCTCTCGTCGTGCCGATCGCCGGAATCGCCCTGCAGGTGTCGCTGCTCGTCGTGCTCGGGGTCGGCGGCTACCGCGTGGCCAGCGGCGCGATCAGCGTTGCGAGCCTTGTGTCGTTCATCCTCTTCCTATTCATGATGATCATGCCGCTCGGCCAGGCCTTCGGCGCCATCAACTCGGTCAACCAGGCGCTCGGCGCGCTCGGCCGCATCCAGGAGGTCATCAGCCTGCCCTCCGAAAACGCAGGAGATTCTGCCGTCACGACCGCCGAACCCCGAGAAGCGACGGATGCGGCAGCAATTTCCTTCGAATCGGTCGAGTTCAGCTACCCAGACTCCGTCGTCAAGGCGCGCTCCGAGGACTCGGACGAACCGGTAGAGGCAACCGTGCTGCGCGGTGTCTCGTTCGACGTGCCGAAGGGAACGCGCACGGCACTCGTCGGTCCCAGTGGGGCCGGAAAGTCGACCATGCTCGCGCTCATCGAGCGGTTCTATGACCCGACCGCCGGGGTTATCCGGCTGGGTGGGGTCGACATCCGTGCGTTGGATCGCGAGGAGCTGCGCGCGCAGATCGGCTACGTCGAGCAGGACGCCCCCGTGCTCGCTGGCACCATTCGGCAGAACCTGCAGCTCGGCTCGCCCGACGCGACCGAACTGGAGTGCATCGCCGTCATCGACGCGGTGAACCTGCGCGAGGTGCTCGACCGCAATGAGCTTGGACTCGACGCCCAGGTCGGCGAGGACGGCGTCATGCTCTCCGGCGGCGAGCGTCAGCGCCTCGCCATCGCCCGCGCGCTGCTCGCGGCCCCGCCGATTCTTCTGCTCGACGAGTCAACCTCATCGCTCGACGGCCTCAACGAGCAGATGCTGCGCGAGGCGATCGACGCCGTCGCCCAGGACCGCACGCTCATCGTCATCGCGCACCGGCTCTCGACCGTCGTCGACAGTGACCAGATCGTCGTGCTCGAGCATGGGCGCGTCGTCGGGGTTGGCACCCACTCGGAGCTCGTGAAGACGACGCCGCTCTACAAGGATCTGGCGAAGCACCAGTTGCTCGTCTAGTCGGCCAGGGCGTACATCGCCACGGCCGCCGCGGCCGCGACGTTGAGCGAGTCGATGCCGTGGCGCATCGGCACCTGCACGACGGTGTCAGCGGCGGCGATGGCCTCAGGGGTGAGGCCGTCGCCCTCGGTGCCGAGCACGAGCGCGACCCGCTTCGGGGCGGACGCCGCGAAGGCGCGCAGGTCGACGGCGTCGTCGGTGAGGGCGAGCGCGGCCACGTGGAAGTCGGCCGCAGCCAGCTGCGCGCGAAGGGCATCCCAGTCGCCTGTGCGGGTCCACGGCACCTGCAGCACGGTGCCCATGCTCACGCGAATGGCGCGGCGGTAGAAGGGGTCGCTGCAGCGCGGGGTGACCAGCACCGCATCCGCGCCGATGGCAGCGACCGAACGAAAGATCGCGCCGACGTTGGTGGGGTCGACGACGTTCTCGAGAATCACCACCCGCTGCGACGTGGCGAGCAGGGACGAGACGGATGGCAGCTCCGGCCGGTGCATCGACGCGATGAGGCCGCGGTGCAGCAGGTAGCCGGTCAGCTGCTCGAGCAGCTCGGGCGGCCCAGCGAAAACCGGCACGTCAAAGGCGGCGGTGGCTTCGAGAGCCTCCTCAACTGAGGAACCCAACGCGAGAATCGACCGCGGCACGTGCCCGGCTCGCAGCGCCCGCTGCAGCACGAGCAGGCTCTCGGCGAGGTAGAGGCCGTGCTCGCCGCCGGATTTCTTCAGTGCGACATCGGTGAGGTGCGCGTAGTCAGCGAGACGCGGGTCGGCGAGGTCGCTGATCGAGACGAGGTGGCCCACTAGTCGAGGGTCCGCACGACCTGGAGGAGCACCAGCTCGCGCGACTGGTCATCGATCACGTGCGCCGCCTCGCCGTATAGCGTTCCGGCCTCGCCGCTCGCCGCGTAGTAGTCGAGCACCGTGTACTCGTCGGTATCCCAGTCGAATCGAGGGCTGGTGATGACCGTGTAGGCGCTGTCATCGAAGGGGTTGGCGCCGCCGTCGGCGAGCACGATGATCGCGCGCACGGTGATATCGCTGCCGGTCTCGGCATACGACGAGGTGCTGACGATCGCGTCATCGGCGAAGGGAATGCCTGTCAGCGAGCGCAGCTGGTCGAGCGTGAGGTCCTGGCAGATCGCGTCGCCGGCGCACACCACGCTGCCCGGCCCTGCTGGCACAGGGCTGACGGATGCCAGGCTCGACACGATGACACTGGCCGCGATCCCGAGCAGCAGACCCCCACCGACGAGCGCGGCGATCAGCGGCAGCAGCCGCGGGGTGGACGTGCGCGACTCCTCGATATCCTCCTCGGCGTCGAAGATGGCGAGGTCGTCGGTCATGGCTTCGAGGTTACGCGACGCTGCGCACCACGGCACTGATCACGGCCACCAGAACGAGGATGCCGATCAGCGACAGCACAACCGCGGCAATCACCCGCGCGATGGGGCGCGGTTCGCGCGCCACCGTCTCGTCGGTGAACAGTAGTCGGTCGGGCTCGGGGTCGGTCATGCACCGAGGCTACCCCGCGCCATTGTGCATAACTCCTGCATTTCGACCGCTGGCGGTGCAGCTCCCCCGAAGTAACAGCAACCTCACCCCGACACCTCGCACATTGCAGGAGTTATGAAGAAACGGATGCGGCAGTCGCTTCTCCACAGAAGCCACGACAGTCCGCCGCGGCCGCAATCGTGCGCCCTAGGGTGACCCGCATGACGAGCCTCATCGACGACGACGGACCCCCACCGGCGATCGGACTGGCGGGACTGCTGGCGCTGCTCGCCGCGATCGCCACCTCGGTGTACGAGGCGGTCGTGATCTTCACGTTCTTTCCCGTGCATCCGCTGTTCTGGCTGTTCTCCTTTTTCGCGGTGCTGTTCCAGCTGATGTTGCCGCAGATCGGCACGACGCTGCTGTGCCTCGCGGCGGTGCACTTTCGTCAGCAGCGTTGGGCGTTCATCGCCGCGATGGCGATGTTGCCCGGTCTCGTCGTGCCGATCGTGTGGCTGGTGATTGCCGACCTTATGCAGTGAAAGGGTCGGGCGTCAGCACGTACTTCGTCTCGAGGTACTCGTGGATTCCCTCAAGCCCGCCTTCGCGGCCGATACCGGACTGCTTGACGCCGCCGAAGGGCGCGGCCGCGTTCGACACCACGCCGACGTTGAGCCCCATCATTCCGGTCTGCAGCGACTCGACGAGGCGCTGCCCGCGGGCGAGGTCGCGGGTGAAGACGTACCCGACGAGTCCGTACTCGGTGTCGTTGGCTTTGGCGACCGCATCCGCTTCGTCGGTGAACGGAACGATGGTCACGACCGGTCCGAAGATCTCCTCCCGCAGGATGTCGCTGCCAGCCACCACGTCGGTGAGAACGGTGGGCTCGTAGAAACTGCCCTCGCCGGCGACACGGCTGCCACCGGTGAGCAGCGTTGCGCCGCGGCCGATGGCCTCCTGCACAAGGGCGTCGGCCTTCTCGACCGCACCGTCGTTGATGAGCGGGCCAATGGCGACGCCCTCTTCGGTGCCGCGGCCGATCTTGAGATCTCTCACGCGCGACGTGAGCTTCGAGGCGAACTCGTCGGCCACCGAGGAGTGCACGATGAAGCGGTTCGCCGCGGTGCACGCCTGCCCGATGTTGCGGAATTTCGCGAGCATCGCGCCGTCGACCGCCTTGTCGAGGTCGGCGTCGTCGAAGACGACGAAGGGCGCGTTGCCGCCGAGCTCCATCGACGTGCGCAGCACGTTGTCGGCCGCCTGCTTGAGCAGGGTCTGGCCGACCGCGGTGGAGCCGGTGAAGCTGAGCTTGCGCAGGCGCGGGTCGGCGATGATCGGGGCGCTGACCTCTTTCGACGTCGAGGTGGTGATGACGTTGAGCACGCCCTTCGGCAGCCCCGCCTCCTCGAGCAGTTTTGCGAAGTAGAGGGTCGTGAGCGGGGTCAGCTCTGCCGGCTTGATAATCGCCGTGCACCCGGCCGCGAGCGCGGGCGCGATCTTGCGGGTGGCCATGGCGAGCGGAAAGTTCCACGGGGTGATGAGAAACGACGGCCCGACCGGCAGGTGCGTGACGATCATGCGGCCAGTGCCCTCGGGATTCGAGCCGTAGCGGCCGCTGATGCGCACCGCCTCCTCGCTGAACCAGCGCAGAAACTCCCCGCCGTAGGTGACCTCGCCGCGCGCCTCGGCGAGCGGCTTGCCCATCTCGAGTGTCATGAGCAGAGCGAACTCGTCGGCCCGGGTCTGCAGCAGGTCGAAGGCGCGGCGCAGAATCTCGCCGCGAACCCGCGGCGCGGTTGCGGCCCAGCTGGCCTGGGTGTCGGCGGCGGCGTCCATGGCCTTGGCGGCATCCTCAACGGATGCGTCGGCGATGCTCACCAGCACCTTGCCGGTCGCGGGGTCGTGCACATCGATCGCGCGACCGGAGGTCGAGTCGACCCACTCCCCGCCGATGAACAGCTGGGTTGGGACTTTCTCGAGCAGTTCTGACTCGGTGATCATCGAACGACCTCCACGTTCTCGGCGGCGAGCTCAGTCAGCGCTGACTGAGAGGTTTCTGCGGCGACACCCGCGGTGAGCGTCGCGAGCACGCGGGTGGTGAGCCCGGCGTGCACGGCGTCGAGCGCTGACGCTCGCACGCAGTAGTCGGTCGCGATGCCCACGACGTCGACGGCATCGATGCCGAGTTTCTCTAGGGTCTCCGGCAGGGTCGAGCCGTCGTCCGTGGTGCCCTCAAAGATTGAGTAGGCCGGCCTCCCCTGCCCCTTGCGCACATGCACGTCGATGGCCGACACGTCGAGCGCAGGGTGGTACTCGGCGCCGGTGGAGCCGCTGACGCAGTGCGGCGGCCAGGTGTCGACGAAATCGGGGGCCGAGCTGAAGTGCCCGCCGTTGTCGTTGTCGGCGTCATGCCAGTCGCGTGAGGCGACCACGTGAGCGTACTCCCCCGGGTTCGCGGCAAGGTACTCGCTGATGCCCGCGGCCACCGCGGCGCCGCCCTCAACCCCGAGAGCACCACCCTCGGTGAAGTCGTTCTGCACGTCGATGATGAAGACTGCCTTGCTCATGAAAGCCAAGTCAATCAGTTATTGCTGAGGTTGTCCCCGCAGGTGAAGGCCCCGGCCGCGAGCGCGTCGAGAGCCGCGTTGGCGGCGCTCTTGATGCCGGCGCCGTTCGCGTAGAAGGCGAAGGCAAGCTGCGATCCGTCGGCGGCATTGATGACACCGGCCATGCTGTACTCGGTCGCCAGGGAGCCCGTTTTCGCCATCACCGCGTTCTTTGCCACGGCAGCGTCGCCGGCAAACCGCGTGGCGAGCGACCCGGTCTTGCCCGCCACCGCGAGGGAATCGTAGATGAGGTTGAGGTTCTGCCCGCCCTGCATGACCTTTGCCATGAACTTGGCCATGAAGGCGGGGGTCACCGCGTTCGAGGTGCTCAGCCCCGAGCCGTCGCGAATGGTGATGCCGGTGGTGTCGACCTCGTAGACCCCGATCGCACTCGTCAGCGCCTGGTTGAGCGACGACGAGGAGCCGCCGAGGCTCAGTTGCTTCGACACAAGCCGGGCGAGGGTCTCAGCGAGCGTCCCATCGCTGTTCACGAGCATCTGGTTGATGAGCACGCTCACCGGCTGCGACTTGACCTCGCCGAGAAGAGGCTTCGTGGTGACTGCGGAGCCGAGGCTGAAGGTGACGTCGTCAGCGACATCCGCGCCCGCTTCTTCCAAGGCGTCGGCGAACCACTTTCCGGCGCGCGACAAGGGGTCGGTGCTGCGGGCGCTCTTCTGGGCGGTGGGGTCATCGCGGTCGCCGTCTACCTGCAGCGCGGTCACCTCAGAGAGGTTGCCGCCGGTCTGCTCAGAGCGCGGCCAGCTGGAGTCCCACTTGTCGCCAGAGCTCCACATGGTCGCGTCGAGCACGATAGTGGTGATCTCACCCGGGTAGGCATCGGCGACCGCCTCGGCGAGCACCTGCAGCTTGGGAGCGCCCGTGTAGACGCTCTCCTGACCGGAGGGCAGTCGGCTGATCGTGGGGTCGCCACCACCGACGAGGGCGATGGTGCCCGCGATGCTGCCCTCGTAGACGCGCGTCGAGAGGGTGGTGTCCGGTCCGAGTGTGTTGAGAGCTGCGGCCGCGGTGAGCACCTGGAGCACGCTGGCCTGCGATACCCCGGTCGAGGCCGCACGATCGAAGAGCAGTTCGCCGGTGGTGGCGTTGACGACAGCGCCACTGAAAGACATAAGGGCTGGATTCGTGGCCAGCGATGCCACCGAGCAGGTGCGAAGACGGCTGGCCGCCGGCATCTCGGCCGGCAGTGCGCGCCCCGCCTGGGCGCTGGACGACGGGCCGATGCCCGCGGGACCGTGGCCGCTGCCGACCGCCGCGCCGGCGAACACCGCGCCGGTACCAAGCAGCAGAAAGGCGACGCCGAGAGCTGCCGCAAGCCAGGCGCGCGGATGCTTCGCAAAGGGGCTCACGCGCGCCGCGCTGTCAGCAGGAGCAGCAGCAGTTTTCGGCTTCACGCCGCGAGCCTCGCGACGCGACTGCGGGACTCCTGGCTGGCTCACCCGTCAATACTAGGCGGGCGGTTCAGAGGCGCGGGTCTGGATGCGAGGCAGACGATGTGGAGCCGCCTGTCAGAATCGAACTGACGACCTTCTCATTACGAGTGAGATGCTCTACCGACTGAGCTAAGGCGGCGGGCCGACGGTCACCCGAGGCACAGCAAGAAAGCTTAGCCGATCATTTCTGCGCCGGTGACGCGAGAAGCCCCTCGAGCATCCCGAAGGATTCGTGGAGGCGCACCGACAGCTCGGCGCCTTCCGCGTCGTTCGACCAGTGCAGCCAGGCGTGCCGCATGGCGCCGACGGCGACGTGAGTGATGAGGTTGGCGCGCGAGGCGAGAGCGACCTCGTCATGGTCGGGGCTCTCGAAACGCAGGCGGCGCGCGACCACCATCTCGATCTCGTGCTGAAACTCGTGCATCGACGAGATGCGCAGCGCGAAGAGCTGGGGGTTCTGCTTGATGACGGCGCGGCGCAGCTGGGTCAGCTCGCGATCTTCCGCGGCACGCTCGACGGCCTCGGTGAAGAGGCTCGCGAGCGCGTCGAGTAGGCTGCCGCCGCCCTCGACGAAGTCGACGATGAAGGGCTCATCCGGCAGGGTGGGCGAGTCCCCCACGATCGCTGCTTCCTTCGTTGGAAAGTAGTTGAAGAAGGTGCGGGGTGAGATATCGGCGACGCGGCCGATCTCGTCGACGGTGAGGCGGTCCAGCCCGTTGTCTGCGACAAGTCGAACGGCGGCCATCTGGATCGCGCGGCGGGTGGCGAGGCGCTTGCGCTCGCGAAGGCCCAGCTCAGCGGTCTCGGTCGTCATGCACCAATTCTTTCACAGACTGCAAAAATTTTCTGGGTGCCCGGTCAGCACTGCGGATCGGATGCCGGAACCGTCCCATCGATGAAGTAGTCGTCGACGACGTCATTGACGCAATCCGAGCCCTTGTTGTACGCGGTGTGGCCCTCCCCGTCGTAGGTGACGAGGTGGCCGTTCTGTAGCTGGCTGGCGAGTGCCTGCGCCCAGACGTAGGGGGTGGCCGGGTCGTTGATAGTGCCGAGCACGAGAATGTCACTCGATCCGGCCGCGACAATCGGCTCGCGAACGCGGGTCGACTCGTAGGGCCAGTTCGCGCATCCGGTTCCGCCGTAGGCGAGCTGCTTGCCGAGCACGGGGGCGAGCTCGATGAGCTGGGCCTCCTCGCTGCGGATCGTCTCGATCGAGTTGTCGGTCGCATAGTCGAGGCAGTTGATCGCAAGAAACGCCTCGGTCGAGTTCACCGCGTAGTTGCCGTCGGCGTCGCGGTCGTAGTAGACGTCGGCAATCTGGAAGGCGTAGCCGGCGTCACCGCGCAGCACGTCCGTGAAGATCTGCCGGAGCGCCGGCCAGCTCTGCTCGCTGTAGAGCGGCGTGATGATTGCAATCGTCATGGTGCCGCTGCCGAGTTCGCGGCCATCCTCGTTGCGAATGGGGCTTGCATCGAGGCGGTCGAGCAGGGTGCGAATGTCGCGCATTGCCGCATCCACATCGCTCGTGAACGGGCAGTCCTCGTACCCGGCGCAGTCGGCGAGGAAGGCCCGAAGGGCGTTCTCGAAGCCGACCGCCTGGGTCGCCGAGACGTCGAAGCTGCTGGTGGCAGGGTCGAGCGCGCCGTCGAGCACGAGGCGCCCGGTCTTTTCCGGGTAGAGATCGGCATAGGTCGCGCCGAGCAGGGTGCCGTAGCTGTAGCCGAGGTAGTTGAGCTTCGTGTCGCCGAGAATTGCGCGCAGCAGGTCGAGGTCGCGCGCGGCGCTCACCGTGTCGACGTAGCCGAGCAGCTCGCCCGTGTGCTTCTCACAGCCCTCACCGAACTTCTCGTTGGTCTCGCGCGACGCCTCGATCCACTCGTCGCTGCCGTACTCCCCCGGCAGCAGGTCGAAGAGGAAGGCGTCGAACTGCTTGGGGTCGTCATAGCAGGACACCGCCGACGAGCGCCCCACGCCACGGGGGTCGAAGCCCACCACGTCAAAGTTCTGCTGCAGACGCTCGCTGGTTGCGTAGTCGAGGCTGTCGTGCACGAAGTCGTAGCCCGATCCGCCGGGGCCGCCCGGGTTGACGAGCAGGGATCCGACCGGGTCGCCGCCCGTCGCGGTCTGGCGAATGAGCGCCAGGTCGATGGAGTCGCGCTGCGGGTCGGTCCAGTCGAGGGGGGCTTCCGCGGTCGCGCACTGCAGGTTGTCGCCGCAGCCCGACCAGACGAGCTGCTGCGAGTAGTACGACTCGAGGTCGGCGGCAACGGTCTCGCCGGTTGGCACCGAGGTCGAGCGCACCGACGGTGGCAGAAAGCTGTCGAGGCACCCGGACAGCGGCAGCACCAGCGCGAGGGCGGCCGCGACGAGTGCGACCTTGCGCAGCCTCACGCGGCCACTCGCACGGCGCTGACCAGCATGGCCTCGAGGGCGAGGGCGGGCGCGACGTTGCTCGCGATGCGCGTGCGCGCGGTGGCGATCGCATCCATGGTCTTCAGGGTCTGCGGCGCGGTCGCCTCGGTGCTTGCGGCCATGAGCTGCCTCTCGATGTTGAGGTTAATGAGCTCACCCTGCACGCCGAGCTGAATGAGCAGCACGTCGCGGTAGAGCGAGAGAAGGTCGACAAGAATACGGTCGATGCCGTCGCGAAGGCTGCGGGTGGCGCGGCGCTTCTGGTCGTCCTCGAGGTTCTTGAGCTGGGAGCGCAGCGCCGGCGGAATCGTTCCGCCGGGCTCCACACCGAGCGAGCGCAGGGCGCTCTCGCGCTCCTCAGCGTCGCGCTCCTCGGTGATCGCCTTCGCGTCATCCGTGGCGAGCTGCAGCAGGGTGGCGGCGGCGAGCACTGCCCCAGAAACAGAACGGATGCTGAGAGCCAGCTGCAGCGTCCGTTCCCTCCGTTCCCGGGCCTCCGCGTTGGTGGCGAGGCGGTGGGCCATGCCGATGTGCGACTGGGCTTCTCTCGCGGCGCGCGTCGCGGTGGCGAGATCGACCCCGTCTCTGCGGTGGATCAGCTCAGCCACATCGTCGACGGCGGGCACCCGCAGCTGCACGGTGCGCACGCGCGAGCGGATCGTCGGTATCAGGTCTGCCTCGCTCGGGGCGCACAGAATCCACACCGTACGCGGCGGCGGCTCTTCGAGCGCCTTGAGCAGCACGTTGCTCGTGCGCTCGGTCATGCGGTCGGCGTCCTCGATGATGACGACGCGAAAGCGGCCGACCGACGGTGAGTACTGGCTGGTGGCGACCAGCTGGCGCACCTCCTCGATGGAGATGATCACGCGGTCGGTGCTGAGCACGGCGAGGTCTGGGTGGGTGCGCGCGGCGACCTGCTTGCGCACCGATTCGTCACCGTCGGGGTTCGACGACAGCAGGGCGGTGGCGAAGGCGAAGGCGAGGTTGGAGCGGCCGGAGCCGGGCGGCCCGGTGATGAGCCAGGAGTGGGTCATCGACGAGTCGTCGCTGCCGCCGACGCTGGAGGCGGATGCCGCCGCGGCGAAGATGGCGATGGCCTCGGACTGCCCCGTTAACTCGTCCCACACTGCCATGGGGAAAGCTTAGGTGAGGAGTGATGACACCCGGCTGCGGATGGCTGCGGCGAGGTACTCGATCGGTCGAGTGGCGTCGAGCACGAGGAAGCGGGCGGGGTCGGCCGCGGCGAGGGCGAGATAGGCCTCGCGCACACGGAGGTGGAACTCGTCGACCTCCTCCTCCAGTCGGTCGTAGCGTCCGCCGGCGATACGCGCACGCCCGATGGCCGGGTCGAGGTCGAGCAAGATGGTCAGATCGGGCAGCAGTCCCTCCGTTGCCCAGGTGCTGAGAAAGCGAACCTCCTCTGCGTCGAGCACACGACCGGCGCCCTGGTAGGCGAGCGAGGAGTCGAGGTAGCGGTCCTGTACGACGATGGAGCCTGCCTCGATCGCCGGCCTCACCTTTGTCGCGATGTTGTGAGCGCGGTCCGCTGCATAGATCAGGGCTTCCGCGCGCGGCGCGATGTGGCCGCGACGGTGCAGCACGATCTCGCGCAGCTCGAGCCCCAGGTCGGTGCCGCCGGGCTCGCGCGACTCGACGACGGTGCGACCCTGCTCTTCGAGAAAGCCGATCAGGTGCCTGATCTGGGTCGATTTGCCGGAGCCGTCGCCACCCTCCAGCGTGATGAAGAGTCCGCTCATTGCTACTTCTTCGCGGCGGGCTTCTTGGCGGCTGGCTTCTTGGCCGGAGCGCGCTTCGCGGCGGGCTTCTTGACCGGCCCCTTGGCGCGCTTGTCGGCGAGCAGCTGCACGGCACGGTCGTAGTCGATGTCTTCGTAGTCCTCGCCGCGCGGGATCGTCGCGTTGGTGATCCCGTCGGTGATGTAGACGCCGAAGCGGCCGTCCTTGATCTTGATCGGCTTGCCGCTCTCCGGGTCATCGGCAAACTCGGCAAGCGCGCTCGATGCGGCGCGGTTGCCGTACTTGGGCTGCGAGTACAGCTCGACCGCACCCGCGAGGTCGATGCCGAAGATGAGGTCTTCGCTGGGCAGCGAGCGGGTGTCCGTGCCCTTCTTCAGATAAGGGCCATAGCGACCGTTCTGCGCGGTGATCTCTGCCCCCGACTCGGGGTCGACGCCAACGACGCGCGGCAGGTTGAGCAGGGCGAGCGCGGTGTCAAGGTCGATGTCGGCAAGATTCATGGTCTTGAAGATGGATGCGGTGCGCGCCTTGGGAGCGACAACCTTCTTCGGCTTCTTCTCTTTGAGCTCACCCGTCTTCTTGTCGAGCACGAACTCCGGCTCGGCGGGGGGCAGCTCGGGCTCGAGCTCGGTGACATAGGGGCCGAAACGGCCGTCCTTCGCGACGATCTCCTTGCCGTTCTCCGGGTTGACGCCGATGACGCGGTCGGTGACGATCGGCGCGTCGATGAGCTCCTGCGCCTTGGCAGCGGTTAGCTCATCGGGCGCGAGGTCCTGGGGCACGTTGACGCGGCGAGGCTTCTCATCCTCGGTCTCGCTCGGCACCTCGAGGTAGGGGCCGTACTTGCCGATGCGCAGCGTGATGTCGTCGCTGATGCGCACGGAGTTGATCTCGCGCGCGTCGATCTCACCAAGGTTGTCGATGACAGTGCGAAGACCGCGGTGCTTGGGGCTGCCGAAGTAGAAGCCGGTGAGCCACTCGACGCGGTCGGCCTCGCCCCCGGCAATGAGGTCGAGGTCGCTCTCCATGCCTGCCGTGAAGTCGTACTCGACGAGGTCGGCGAAGAACTCCTCGAGCAGGCGCACAACGCTGAAGGCGATCCAGTTGGGCACCAGGGCCTGGCCGCGCGGGGTCACGTAGCCGCGGTCGACGATGGTCGAGATGATCGCCGCGTAGGTCGAGGGGCGGCCGATGCCGAGCTCCTCCAGCTGCTTGACGAGGCTGGCCTCGGTGTACCGCGGCGGGGCGCTCGTCTCGTGGCCCTTGGCCTCGATCGCCGCAGCCGTGAGCGTCTGGCCCTCGGTCAGCGCCGGGAGCTTCGCTTCCGTGGGCTCGGCCGCGGCGTTGCGCTCCTCGTCCTGCGACTCCTCGTAGGCGTGCATGAAGCCGCGGAAGGTGATGATCGTGCCGCTCGCGGTGAACTCCGCGGTCGTCACGTCGCCCGTGACCTCGGTGGCGATGCCGACCTTGGATGCCTCGATGGTGACGGTTGCCGTTGTTCCACGGGCATCCGCCATCTGCGACGCGACCGTGCGCTTCCAGATGAGGTCGTACAGCTTGAAGTCGTTGCCTCGCAGCACGGTCGAGAGCTCGGCCGGCGTCTTGAAGACGTCGCCGGCGGGGCGGATTGCCTCGTGGGCCTCCTGCGCATTCTTGCTCTTGCCCGCGTAGGTGCGCGGCTTCTCGGGAATCGTGTCGGCACCGTACAGAGCGGATGCCTGCGAGCGCGCCGCGTCGACCGCCTGCTGCGAGAGCGAGTTCGAGTCGGTTCGCATGTAGGTGATGTAGCCGTTCTCGTACAGCCCCTGCGCGACGCTCATGGTCTGGCGAGCGCTGAAGCGCAGCTTGCGGCCGGCCTCCTGCTGCAGGGTCGAGGTCGTGAACGGGGCCGCCGGGCGGCGCGTGTAGGGCTTGGTCTCGAGGTTCGAAACCGCAACGGTCGCCTTCTCGATCGCTGCGGCGAGAGCCGTCGCCGCCGCCTCATTCAGTGCGACCGCATCGGACTTCAGCACACCACGGTCGTCGAAGTCGCGACCCGCGGCGATGCGCTTTCCGTTCACGCGCACGAGCTTCGCGTCGAAGAGGTCCTTCTCCTCGCCCGGTGTCAGGCTCGCGGTGAGGTCCCAGTAGCTTGCGGCGATGAACGCGAGGCGCTCACGCTCGCGGTCGACGACGAGGCGGGTTGCGGCGGACTGCACGCGGCCGGCGCTGAGGCCCGGGCCGACCTTGCGCCAGAGCACGGGCGACACCTCGTAGCCGTAGAGGCGGTCGAGAATGCGGCGGGTCTCCTGGGCATCCACGAGGGCGGTGTCGAGCTCACGCGGGCTGTTCTTCGCGCGCTCGATCGCCTCCTTGGTGATCTCGTGAAAGACCATGCGCTTGACGGGAACCTTTGGCTGCAGCACCTGCAGCAGGTGCCACGCGATGGCCTCCCCCTCGCGGTCCTCATCAGTTGCGAGGTAGAGCTCGTCGGCGTCTTTGAGGGCGCGCTTGAGGTCGGCGACCGTCTTCTTCTTCGCGTCGCTGACGACGTAGTACGGCTCGAAGCCGTTCTCGACGTCGACACTGAACTTGCCGAGCGAGCCCTTCTTCAGCTCGGGCGGCAGGTTCTTGGGCTCGATGAGGTCGCGGATGTGACCGACGGAGGCCCGAACCTCGTAGCCATCGCCTAGGTACTGGCCGATCGTCTTCGCCTTGGCGGGCGACTCGACGATAACCAGTTTCTTCGTGCCGGGCACGGTGCTCCTCTTGATAAAGACTTCTCTACAGGGTTGTAGAACCCCGCGAGCGACACCATACACACAGAATCGGGGTCGCCGCCTAATCGCGTGGCCCGGCGGTCGCCGTCTGCTCAACGGTAAAACCGGCGACTTGGCGTTGCACGGTGATGGTCGCGACCAGCCCGTCGACCGTGCAGGAGGCCATCGTCGCGCCGTTCGCCGCCGCCACTTCGGCCGCCCGGTCACACGGATAGCCGGTCACGGCACCGACCCGCGCGTCCGCCGCGGCGAGCGCCGCCGCGTCGGCTGCACCGGCGACGGCGGACCTCGCCGCCAGCACCGCATATAAAGGAACGACGACCGCAACGAGGCACACGATCGCGCCAGTCAGCCCGATCGCGAGCACCGACCCGGAGCCGATGTCGCTACGCCAGCGCACAGCTCTGCGCACTCAGCGGCACGAACAGCGGAGGCTGCGCCGGCAGGCTCAGCCGGGCGCACAGCAGATCGCCCTGCGTGCTCGTCGAGCGTGCGGCCCCCTCATAGGTCGGCGCCGCGTCGCCGCGGGCGAGAGCCCGGGCGGTGACGGCTGCGGCGTCCTGCAGGCGCAGCTGCTGGGATCCCAGCTGCAGGCAGACAAGGCTGCCAGCGAGCACCAGCATCACCGCGGGAACGACGGCCGCGAACTCCGCGGTGATGCTGCCCCGGTCACCCGCCGAATGAGAGCGCACTGCGCACCAGATCGGTGAGGATGGTGCGCACCTCGTCGCTCTTCATGATCACGACGAGCAGGCCGGCAAACCCCACCGCCGCCATCGTCGCAATCGCATACTCGGCCGTCGCCGAGCCGGTGTCGTCATTCTTCAGTTTCTTCATGCTGTGCTCCCTTCGCGGCGCGAGCGGGTCCAGTCTGCGTCGCCCGCTATGGGCTCGAGGGCCGGTCTGCCGATCGGTCAGAAACCCGCGACTGTCGAGGAGATGACGGCGATGAGCAGCGGCGCGACGCCGAGTGCCATGAAGGCGGGCAGCACGCAGACTCCGAGCGGGATCATCAGGCGCACCGCGAGAACGGCCGCGGCTTTCTGCGCGGCCGCGCGGGCATCCCGTCGTGCTTCGTCGGCTTCGGCGCGCAGGAGGGCGGCGGCGGGCACGCCCGCGCGCGCTGACAGCGCGAGCACCTCCTCGGCGCCGCCGGTCGACGGCAGCGAGAACTCGGCGAGCGCCGCCTCGACCGACGCGCGCGCCCGGTCGAGCGACCCTCCCCCACTGACGGCGATCGCCAGCAGTTCGAGCTCGAGCCCCGGAAAGGTTTCCGTCGGCTGGGCCGCCGCGACGAGTCGACGGTTCCACCGCCGCGCGAGCAGAAGCAGCCCAACACCGACCCCGAGGCACAGCAGCCCCGGAACCGTCGTGAACAGCGTGCCGAGCGTATTGAACCCAAGGACCATTCCAAACAGGATGCCGACCACCGGCAACGCAAGCACCAACCGCGCGGTGGCCACCGGGCCCGCGAGCGCGACCTCCGTCTCGCGCTGTGCATCCGCGAGCGCACGAAGCCCCGCGGCGAAAGCCTGGAGCGCGGGCGCAAGTGGCGCCCCCGCCCCCGTCGCGACCCGCCAGGCTGCGGCGAGCGCCGGGTCGATGCGAGTCAGCGACGCGGGCAGGTCAGCCGCGAGCGACTCGTAGCCGTCGAGGTAGCTCCAGGCGGTGGTGGGAGTGACCCCCGCACTGAGCAGCACCGAGACGCGTTGCACGACGCGCGCCGTCTCATCCAGTGTCATGTAACGACCAGCCGTCCGTCGACGATGCCGAGGCTACCGATCGCCTCGACCGATCTGGTGGCGCGATCGAGGTGCACGATCGCCCCGATCGCGCTCACCGCCTGGCGGGCGATCGCGAGCTCGCTCATGCCGGCGAGCGCACCGAGCGCCTCGAGCCGGGCGGGCACGTCGGCGAGGGAGTTTGCGTGCAGCGTGCCCGCGCCACCGTCGTGCCCGGTGTTGAGCGCCGAGAGCAGCTCACGCACCTCCGCGCCACGGCACTCGCCGAGCACGAGCCGGTCGGGACGCATGCGCAGCGCCTCGCGCAGCAACCGGCTCAGCGACACCTCGCCGACGCCCTCGAGGTTTGCCTGCCGCGCCTCGAGCGAGACGAAGTGCGGGTGGTCGACGCGCAGCTCGGCGACGTCCTCGATGGCGACGATGCGCTCGGTCGGTGAGGCCCGCGAGAGCAGGGAGGCCAGCAGCGTCGTCTTGCCGCTGCCGCCGGCTCCGGTGATGAGAATGTTGGCGCGGTTCTTGACCAGCGTCAGCAGTCGCTCGTCGGTCACCGGGATCCGTTTCTGTGTTGGCAGCCGTATAGAGAGGAGCGTGCCCGTCGGCGAGATGGGCGGCAGAACGGCATGCACGCGGATACCGCCCTCCAGTCGCGCATCGACCGTCGGCGATGCCTCGTCGACGTGACGCCCGCCCAGCCCCACCAGCCGCACTGCAAGGTCGCGCAGCCGAGTCTCGCCGAGCACAAGCGGAACGCGCAGCAGGCCCTGGCCGTAGTCGACCCAGACCTCCCCTGGCCCGTTGCAGAACACGTCGGTGACGGATGGGTCTTCGACCAGCGGCAGCAGCTCGCCGAAGGCGGCGGGCAGCGTTCGGCGTTCGATCAGCACCCCGCCCTCCGCAGAAGCGACAAAGGCAGAAGGCATGCGCCCACGCTAGGGGCGCATAGCTACCCGCAGGAGCAGCGGCGACACCCGGTAGCTGCCTGCGCATGTGGAGGAGAAGCCGCCGCAACTTTTATGCCCCAAACGGGCGCTCAATCCCCACCCGAGCCCCCGTTTGGGGCAGAAAAGTGCGGCGTCCGATGAGGGACCGAAACTCTGATGAAGGCTGCAGCCTCGACGAAAAGGGCGGCGGCAGCTGTTCAGGTTAAAAATAGAGGGGCGGCGTCCATTGGGGGGAACGGACGCCGCCACGACGACGCCAATCGGGGGAAATTGTTATGCGCCGTCAGCCAAAAGTGAATTTGACGTCTCTGAGTGTACTCCTGTCAAGTACCCACACACCGGACTGTTACGCAGCAAATGCCGCGAGTTTGCTGGGCGGGTTAGTATCGAAAACACCACCGATAACCCCGCGGCCATCCCTGGCAAGTCGCGACATCAATGAGGATGACGATGTCCAGCAATTCGATTGACAGCCTTTTGACCGAGACCCGCCGCTTCCCTCCCACCGAGGAGTTCGCAGCCAACGCCGTGGCCGATGCCGGCCTCTACGACGCAGCCAAGGCCGACCGCCTCGAGTTCTGGGCCGAGCAGGCGCGGCAGCTGCACTGGCACAAGCCTTTCACCGAGACCCTCGACTGGTCGGGTGCGCCCGTTGCCCGCTGGTTCAGCGACGGCGAGATCAACGTGGCCTTCAACTGCCTCGACCGCCACGTGCTGGCGGGCAACGGCGACCGGGTGGCGATCCACTGGGAGGGCGAGCCGGGCGACACCCGCACCCTCACCTACGCAGAGCTGACCACCGAGGTGAAGAAGGCAGCCAACGCCCTTGCCGCCCTCGGCGTGACGAAGGGCGACCGCGTCGCCGTCTACATGCCCGTCGTGCCCGAAGCCGTGATCGCGATGCTCGCGATCGCCCGTCTTGGCGGCGTGCACTCGGTCGTCTTTGGTGGCTTCAGCAGCGAGTCGCTGCGCACCCGCATCGACGACGCGCGGGCGAAGGTCGTCATCACCGCAGACGGTGGATGGCGCAAGGGCAAGGTGTTCCCGCTCAAGGCGGCGGTTGACGGCGCCCTCGACGGCTGGGCGGAGTCGCCCGTTGAGCACGTTCTCGTGCTCAGGCGCGGCGAGAACGAGGTGGTCTGGGCCGACGACCGCGATGTCTGGTGGCACGACGTGGTCGACACCGCGAGTGACGAGCACGAGGCCGAGGGCTTCGAGGCCGAGAACCCGCTGTTCATCCTCTACACGAGCGGCACGACCGGTAAGCCGAAGGGAATCCTGCACACGAGCGGCGGCTACCTCACCCACGTCGCGACCACGCACAAGAACGTCTTCGATCTGCACCCGGAGACCGATGTCTACTGGTGCACGGCCGACGTCGGCTGGATCACCGGCCATAGCTACGTCATCTACGGCCCGCTCGCCAACGGCGCGACGCAGGTGCTCTACGAAGGAACCCCCGATACCCCTCACGCGGGCCGCTGGTGGGAACTCATCGAGAAGTACAAGGTCAGCATCTTCTACACGGCGCCCACCGCCATCCGCTCGTTTATGAAGCTGGGCCGCCAGATCCCCGATGGATTCGACCTGAGCTCTCTGCGCGTGCTCGGCAGCGTGGGCGAGCCGATCAACCCCGAGGCGTGGATCTGGTACCGCGACGCCATCGGCGGCGGCCACACCCCCATCGTCGACACCTGGTGGCAGACCGAGACGGGCGGCATCATGATCAGTGCGCTGCCCGGGCTGACGACCCTCAAGCCGGGCGCCGCGCAGAAGGCGCAGCCCGGCATCTCAATCGAGATCGTCGGCGAAGACGGCACACGCGTCGACCCGCCCCACGGCGGTCTGCTCGTCGCCACCGAGCCGTGGCCCGGCATGCTGCGCGGCATCTGGGGTGACCCCGAGCGATTCAAGGAAACGTACTGGTCGCGCTTTTCGAAGGACGGCGAGTGGAAGTACTTCGCCGGTGACGGCGCCCACGTCGACTCCGACGGCGACATCGTTCTGCTCGGCCGCGTCGACGATGTCATGAACGTGTCGGGGCACCGCCTCAGCACGCAAGAGATCGAGTCCGCGCTCGTCTCGCATCCGATCGTCGCGGAGGCCGCGGTCGTCGGTGCCGCCGACGAGTCGACCGGTCAGGCGGTTGTCGCGTTCGTCATCCTGCGCAGCGACCAGGAAGACGCCCAGACAGCGGATGAGGCGAGCGCCCTGCTGCGTGCCCACGTCGCCGCCCAGATCGGTGCGATCGCGCGCCCCCGTCAGATCTTCGTCGTGTCAGAGCTGCCGAAGACCCGCAGCGGCAAGATCATGCGGCGCCTGCTGCAGGACGTCGCCGAGGGCCGCGAGCTGGGTGACACCACGACGCTGACCGATGCGAATGTGATGCAGATCATCACCGACAAGCTGTCCTGAGGGTTAGGCGAACTCGACGATCAGCTCGACCTCGACGGGCGAGTCGAGCGGCAGCACCGCAACGCCGACCGCGCTGCGGGCGTGCTTGCCGAGGTCGCCGAAGATCTCGCCCAGCACCTCGGAGGCGCCGTTGATGACTCCCGGCTGCCCGCTGAACGACGGATCGGATGCGACGAAGCCAACGAGCTTGACGACGCGGGTCACGCGGTCGAGCGATCCGATCGCCGCCTCCACCGCCGCGAGGGCGTTGAGTACTGCGGTGCGCGCGTAGGTCTTCGCGGCATCCGCGTCGATTTCTGCGCCGACCTTGCCGGTCGCCGGCAGCGCGCCGTCGGTGAAGGGCAGCTGGCCCGCGGTGAACACGAGGTTTCCGGTTACCGCGTAGGGCAGGTAGGCGCCGGCGGGAGCCGCGAGAGTCGGAATCTGGATGCCGAGCTCGGCGAGACGGGAATCAATCGTGGACATGCGGTTCGCTTTCGATCGGGCGCTTGAGGTAGGCGACGAGTCCACCCTCGGGACCAGTGACGACCTGCACAAGCTCCCAGCCCTGCGAGCCCCAGTTGTTGAGGATTGCAGCGGTGTTGTGGATCATCAGCGGGGTGGTGAGGTATTCCCAGGCGGTCATTGGCGGCTTTCACTCAGCTAGTTAAACAATGCGGTCGAGTAAGATTACGGGCATGTCTGCCCAAAATCCTCAGTCCCACGGTGTCTTCGGTGCCATTGCAGGAATGCTTGGTTTCAGCGTACTCGCTGGCATCCTCGTTGCTGTCATGGTGACTCCCGGACTGGCTGTAACCAGCATGGCCGCGACCAATACCATCGGCCTCTTCGACTCGCTGCCCGAGAATCTCGTGTTCAGCGAGCAGCCGCAGGAGAACAAGATTGTCGCCAAGGCCGCCGACGGAACCGACCAGGTTATCGCCACCGTCTACAGCCAGAACCGTGAAGAGGTGAAGTGGGACGAGGTCGCCCAGGTCGTTAAAGACGCCGTTGTGGCTGGCGAGGACCGCCGCTTCTACGAGCATGGCGGCGTGGACGTACAGGGCATCATCCGGGCTGCTCTGACCAACACCGTCAAGGGTGGCGTTCAGTCGGGCGCGTCGACTCTATCGATGCAGCTCGTCAAGAACATCTACATTCAGGAGGCTCTGCAGCTTCCCACCGAGCAGGAGCGCAAGGACGGCATCGCAAAGGCGCAGAACCAGTCGTTCGACCGCAAGCTCAAGGAGATGAAGCTCGCGATCGGCCTCGAGAAGAAGTACACCAAGGACGAGATTCTGCTGGCGTACCTCAACATCGCCGGCTTCGGAAACAACACCTACGGCATCCAGGCAGCCGCCGAGCGCTACTACCAGGTCAGCGCCAAGGACCTCACCCTCGATCAGGCCGCCAGCCTCATCGCGATCGTGCAGCAGCCCGGTGTTCGCAGTCTCAACGACCCGGCCCACTACGCGGCCAACAAGGAACGGCGCGACATCATCCTCGGCAACATGCGGGTCGAGAACATGATCACCGACGAGGAGTACAAGGCGGCGCTCGCTGTTCCCGTTGACGACACCACGGTGCACCTCGCCGCGCCGTCCAACGGATGCATCGCCGCCCTCGAGTACGCCCGACAGTTCTGCGACTACATCGTCAAGAGCGTGAAGGACCTCAAGTCGCTCGGTGAAGATGCCGCGTCCCGCGAGGAGGCGTGGAAGATCGGTGGATACACGGTCCACACCACGCTCAACCTCGGACTGCAGGAGCTCGCCCAATCGACCCTGCGCACCTACGCTCCGGCCGATGAGACAAAGCTGCAGCTGGGGGCGGCGTCCACGGTGCTCGAGAACAAGACGGGTCGCATCATCGTCATGGCTCAGAACAAGGGCTTCGATGACACTCAGGCCGGCTCAGGGCCGACCAACACGGCCCTCAACTTCAACACCGATCAGCCCTACGGTGGTTCCGGCGGATTCCAAGCCGGTTCAACCTACAAGTTGTTCACTCTGCTCAACTGGCTCAGCAACGGGCATGGACTCAATGAGGTAGTAGACGCCAACGCACGCACCGTCGATCAGGCATCGTTCGTCGACAGCTGCGATGGCCCGTACGGCGGCCCGTGGAAGTTCCGCAATGACTCTGGCGAGACCGGCACACGCACTGTCATGAACGCAACCGCGCGATCGACCAACGGCGCCTTCGTGTCGATGGCCCTCAAGCTCGACCAGTGCCAGACAAAGAACATCGCGCAGAGCCTCGGCGTGCACACGGCGATCATGACCGACAACCCCGACACCACGTTCGTCGAGAACAAGCTTCCGTCGAACCCGTCGATGATCCTCGGCACGGTCGACGTTGCACCCATGACGATCGCCGCGGCCTTCGCCGCGGTCGCAAACGGCGGAACGTACTGCAAGCCGATCGCCGTCGACTCGATCACCACCTCGAAGGGCGAGACCCTGCCGGGCCAGGACGTTGAGTGCGGTCCGACCCTCATTGACGCCGGGGTCGCTGCTGCCGCGGTACTCGCCTTCAAGGGAGCCATGAACGGCTACAACGCCAACCCGAAGAATGGAATCCAGCACATGGGAAAGACGGGCACTACCAGCTCGTCGAAGCAGACCTGGGTCACCAACTCGACGACGGAGACCACCAGCATCACCTGGGTGGGCAACATCAAGGGCGAGTACCCGATTCGCAAGTACAGCAACAAGGCGGGGCCAGGCACCGATCTGCGACACCGCATCTCGAAGACGATCCAGAGCGCCGTTGACGGCCTCTACGGCGGCAACAACTGGCCCGACCCGCCCGCGAACCTGCTCACTGGCAGCGGCGTGACTCTTGACAACTTCGTCGGCCAGAGCGTCGAGAACGCAAAGTCGATCATCGAGGCACGCGGACTCGTCTACGCCGATGGCGGCCAGGTCGACTCTGACCTGCCTGCCGGTCAGGTTGCATCTACTGACCCCGCTCCCGGCACGGTGATGGCCACTGGACAAACGGTGACCGTCTACACGAGCAATGGCGCGATGAGCGCGTTGCCCGACGTGGTCTCGAGTCATCCGAACTTCGGGAGCGCACAGAGCACCCTCGTGGCGGCAGGATTCGCGACAGTCACGCAGTACTGCGTAGCGACCACCGACCCAGCGCTCATCGGTGACGTGGTCGAAAGCCAACCCGGCCCGGGAGCCGTCTACAGCCGAAACAAAGAGGTCAAACTCGGCGTCGGCGCGGCAGCCTGTCCTTGATGCCTAAGTCGACGGGCAGCGTGGTTGGCGCTGCCCTCGGCGTGGCTGCCGCTGCCGGTGCCGCCGCCTTCGCCTGGGGCAGTCTGGTCGAGCGCAACCGCTTCACCATCAGACACGAGTTCGTGCCCGTGCTCGATGCGGGGTCGCCACCGCTGACCGTGCTGCACATCAGCGACCTGCACCTCGCTCCGTGGCAGACAGCCAAACAGGAGTGGGTGCGCTCTCTCGCAGTGCTCGAGCCCGACCTCGTCGTCAACACGGGTGACAACCTTGGACACCCGGATGCGATCGACGCGGTCGCCTACGCGCTTGAGCCGTTCGGCGGCACACCCGGTGTCTTCGTGCACGGATCGAACGACTATTTCGGCCCCTCGTTCAAGAACCCTTTCGCCTACTTTGGCGCCCCCTCACGTCACCGCCCCGCCTCCACCCCGCTCGACACCGCTCGACTCGAGCGCGTCTTCGAGCAGCAGTTCGGCTGGAGCAACCTCAACAACAACGTGGCTGCCATGACCGTCGCCGGCTCGAACCTTGAGTTCTTCGGCACCAACGATGCGCACCGCCGCTGGGATGAGCTTGGCGCTCTGCCCGGTCTCATTGACGCCATGCGTGAGGAGGAGAGCTGGCACGACGTCAGCTCGACCGCGGTGCCGATCGGCGTAACGCATGCGCCATACCAGCGGGTGCTCAACTCGTTCGTGACGAACGGGGCCGAGATGATCTTCGCCGGGCACACCCATGGTGGCCAGGTGCGCATCCCGGGCCGGCCCGCTCTGGTGACCAACTGCGACATACCGCGGGAGCAGGCGCAGGGCCTCAGCGTGTGGCACCACGCGAACCGGGCCTCGTACCTCAACGTCTCTGCGGGCCTTGGCACCTCGATTTACGCACCCGTACGATTCGCGTGCCCACCCGAGGCGGTGCTCGTGACACTGACAGCCGGAGATATCGGCTATTCTTGATTCCGGCCCTGCGGGGCCATCGGGGTATGGCGCAGTTTGGTAGCGCGCGTCGTTCGGGACGACGAGGTCGCAGGTTCAAATCCTGTTACCCCGACTGATGTTTCAGAAAAGGGACCGCCTTCGGGCGGTCCCTTTTTTATGTTCTCGTGAAAACTGTCATATGCTCGACTTTTACATCTATCGAGGGAGACACGTGCTGATCATCTGGCGCCGCCACGGCTGGCTCATCCTTGTCTTCATCCTGATCGCCTGGGGACTCGCCGACGGCGTGATCTCGCCGATCTACCGCGGCGCCACCGGCCTCGAGTACCTCTACAACTCTGACAAAGGCATCGTCTGGGCGATCGCGTTGACGGTGGTGGCCGCCCTGATCTTCGGCTACAACTTCGCCTTCCTTCGCAACGAGGGCAAGCAGTTCTCCCCCGAGGAGTGGAGGGTGATAGCCGATAAGCGGCTCGCGAGCTACCAGCTCATCAAGACTCTCAACGAGACCGATGAAAGCTACGCCGCACGCAAAGCCGCGTACGAGGCCGATCTTCGCGACGGACCCGTGCCTGCGCCCATCCCACGGTCGACGTTCTTCTTCATTCCGATGAGGATCATGCCGCTGATCTTCATCGGAATCGCAGTGCTGCTGTTGATCCTCAACATTCCCACGGCGCTCGAAGAGGCGACCAATCGCGCCCTGCTCAGCTAGGGCCTAGGCGAAGTCGGCGTCGGGAAAGTTCGCGTCGCGAAACTCGTCGGTCGCGCGCCACGAGTTGTTGAGCACGCCGCCGCTCTCCTGCAGATAGCAGGTTCCGCAGAGCGACTCGTATGAGGCATCCACGCCGTCGATGGCGACCTGGTCGCCGTCGAAAACAAACTTGCCACCGATCGTGCGGGCGTTGAAGACCGCCTTGCGGCCGCAGCGGCAAATGGTCTTGAGCTCTTCGATCGAGTGCGCGACCTCGAGCAGGCGGCGGCTTCCGGGAAAGGCAATCGTCTGAAAATCGGTGCGGATGCCGTATGCCAGAACAGGAACGTTCTCAATCACCGCGATGCGCAGCAGGTCATCGACCTGCCGTTCGCTGAGAAACTGCGCCTCGTCGATGAGCAGGCACGCGATCGGGGAACCCGCCGACTGCCTCTCGGCCACGAAGCGGCCGTAGACGTCTTCATCGGCGCCGATGGTGAAGTCGGTCGCGCGCTCTACGCCAAGGCGCGAGACGATGAGCGACTGCCCCTTGGTGTCGAGGCGGGGCTTCGCGAGCAGGATGCGAAGTCCGCGCTCCTCGTAGTTGAACGCGGCTTGCAACAGCGCCGTGCTCTTGCCACTGTTCATCGCGCCGTACCGAAAGTAGAGCTTGGCCACTAGCGCAGGTATCCATCCTCCGCAGCACGGCGGATCAGTTCTGATTTCTTGCTCGCGGGCCGGTTGGCCTTCGCGTACTTCTCGCGAACCCGCCGAAGATACGTTTTCGCGGTCTCGTACTGCACGTTCATCTGGCTTGCGACCTCGACCGTGCTGAAACCCGAGACATACAGTTTAAGCGCTACGACCTCGCCGGCGCTGAGCTTCGGCCGCGACTGCGGGGTGGCGCCGCTGGGCAGCGGCCGCCAGTCGCGCTGCAGGGTGGCGTCAACATCGACGCCCATAATGGCGCGAGCGGCATCCATGACCTCGTGCATCGGAAGCGTCTTCGAGAGAAAGGCCGCGGCCCCCGCGTCGAGGGCGCGCTCGCGCGACTCACGCGTGTCAAGACTGGAGAGCACTATCACCTTCGCCCCGGCCGCTCGGCAGGTACGCACCCGTGCCTCGATCGAGACCGGCTCTTTCAACTGAAAGTCGAGAAACACGAGATCGGTCGGAAAGTTGTCGCTGTGTACCAGCTGCAGCCAGGTGCTCGCGCTCAGCACGAGTTCGAAGTCGGGCGCATTGACCCCTATCCAGCTGCTCAGGCTGTCGAGCAATACCTCGTGGTCGTCCAGGATCGCGAGTCGAATGCGCAGAGTTGTCTCGCTTACCGCTGGTTCGGCAACGGCCACGCCGCCGAGGTCATCGCTGCTCATAGGAAAACCTTAGTGCGAGAGTAGTGTTTGCGAACTCGACTTTGACGTCGGAAAACACGATCCGAATCACCGCAAGATAGGGCGCAATCTGCCCCCGCAGCACATTGTCGGTGGTGTCAATTGTTGCCTGCAGCGTCACTGTGCTCTGCGAGCCCGACGAGCGGATTGAGAGAGCGAAATCGCGCGGGGAGAACGCCGGGTGAGCGGCGATTCCGAGCACGGCGGCACGCATCGCGGTGCGGTGGTCGGTGCTCATGAGAACGGCAAGCTGCTGCGGGTCGTCCGTCGAATGCCCGCTCACCTGCTCGACTATCGCATCAAGCCAGGTGCGGTCGGCCTCGGCGATCATGACCGCGCGGATCGCGTCAGAGATGTGCCGCGCACGCTGCCGGTCATCCTCGCTGATCACGTCCCGGCGCAGCAGCTCGGCAAAGAAGGGCACGACCTCCTGATTGAGGATCGTGACGCGGTCCTGCTGCACCGACCGCGCGATCCAGCCCGTATTCTCTGTGGCGAAACTCGACTCGGCACTCTTGGCGCGGCGGCGCCAGCGAACAAGGCCCTCGATGAGGAACGTGGCGAATGTGGCCGATGCGAGCGACATGGTGAGAATCGGCATCATGGCCACGAGAGCAAAGACGATGGGCGGAGTCACGGTTGCGAACGAGTGCGACTGCATAAGCGCGAGCACTCCGGCGAACAGGGCAATCACGGAACCCGTCGAGGCGATCTCTTTCGGCGGACGGTACTGCGACAGCGAGAGCAGCGCGAGCCCGACAACGACCGGTCCCCAGTCATCACGAATGTAGGCGTTGCTGTGCCACATCGAGATCGCGCTCAGTATGTATGCCAACGACGCGGCACCGGTGGCCAGCACGTGAAGACGCAGCGGAAACGGTGCCCGCAATGGACTCGAGCCGTAGACGAGCGTCGCACTCGTCACGGCAACAAGGGCAAGTGCGAGCACGGCCAACAGCGGGTAGTCGACGTCGAAGCGGTTGAGCCAGGTCATCATCGTCGCGTAGACGAGGATCGCGATCGCAGAGACGTACGTCATCGGCCGACCAATCAGCGTGCCAAGGGGGTCGAGCTCCTGAAAGGCCCGTTCGACGCTCGATATCACGCTGAAGCTCCGGCCGGCTGCGAGGCCGGCACCCGGATCATGACCGATGTTCCCTTGCCCGGGGTCGACCACACCTGCACCGTGCCCCCGACGGTCTCGATACGGCGACGCACTGACTGCCGAAGGCCAAGGCGGTCGGACCCCGTCTCCTGTTCCGAGAACCCCTTGCCAGTGTCGATGACCATCACCGACACCTCGCGATCAGATCCATAGACAACGAGCTCTGCACGATGGGTACCGGCGTGCCTCGAGACGTTGACGAGGCACTGCTTCGCGGCGAGGGCAACCGCGGTGGCGCGCTCAACACCGAGTCGTGAGACAGCCGCGACGTCGCCGCTCACCTCCACCTCGAGGCCGAACTGACGGCTCTCCTCGACAACGCGAAAAAGCGGGCTCGTACGCCAGTCGTCGTGTGTCTGCTTATCGGAGGCACCGTCGGCCTCCAACAGCCACTCCTCGCCGACGAGAACGGCGACATCTCGGTCAATCTGGTCGCGCAACGCCTGCTGAATCTCGCCATTCTTCGCACTGGCGATTGTCGCAAGGTGGTTGAGCACGGTGTCGTGCATCACTGCCGCTGCCTTCACCTCGATGCGATACCGCATGGCCGAGAGCTGCTCATCGCGGGCAGCCCGGTGCAGGCTCGGCTGCGGACTACGACCGCGAAACCGGGTGAGCGAGACGCCCGCCTGCAGAATCGCGAAAATGCCGAAGGCCGACAGCGCCGTGCTATCGACAATGACCTCGGAGCCGGTCTGCCGCGCGGCGATGAACGTGGCGACACCGGCGACAACGAGGCCACCGGCGCTCCAGGCGATGGCACTGCGGGTTCGCACGCCCGCGCCGCCGACCATGATCAGTGCCACCTTCCCCATGGAGAGAACAAAGGTGTCAGAGAGCTCAGCCCCCGGAAACTCCGACATCGCCACAACGCTCACCCAGTAAAGGCAGGCGCCGCCGACGGCAAGATATGCGGCATTGCAGAAGACAGTGCGATGCCGATCGAGTTGCCACAGGGCGACGAGCATCACCGCATACGCAATGAGCGCCGGCCACAGAATGAGATCGGGCAGCTGCGCCTGAATGGCGGCAATGGTCGCGCAGGCAATGAGGATGCAGACAAGGGCAACCACGTGAGCGGCCTTCGCGTAGGCACGCCGAACGTGGTGCGGAACGAGGTGTGCGGGCAGGCCCAACGACACGGTCCCGTCCTTTCCTTGTCGTCACAAAGACCATCGCAGGTGGGTAAGACGGATGTCCCCCAAATTTCGGGCGGGGGCGGGCCTACGCTACTCCATACCTGCGCATGGAATCTAGCCTGAAGACGCTAGCGGGCGATCTGCAGCGCCGCTGCGGTGCGCGTCATGATCTCATCGGCAGACGCCGGGTCATCAGAGAGCTGTGTGCCGTAGCTCGGCACCATCGTGCGCAGGGCGGGCGTCCACTGCGTGAGCTTCGCCGGGAAGCACTTCTCGAGAAGGCCAATCATGATGGGCACGGCGGTCGATGCTCCGGGTGAGGCCCCGAGAAGACCCGCGATCGAGCCGTCAGCTGCGGCCACGACCTCGGTGCCGAACTGCAGCACACCCAGCTTCTTCTTGTCTTTCTTGATCACCTGCACCCGTTGTCCGGCTGTGATCCTGTACCAGTCTTTGGGGTCGGCGTTCGGGAAGAACTCCTCGAGCGCGGCGAACTTGGTCGACTTGCGAGCCGCCAGCTGGCCGATGAGGTAGCGAACGAGACCCAGGTTGCTCGCGCCCGCGGCGATCATGGGCACAAGGTTGTGCCAGCGAATGGATGCGAAGAGGTCGAACCATGAACCGGTCTTGAGAAACTTCGGGCTGAAGCCGGCGTAGGGACCGAACATGAGGCTGGCCTGTCCGTCGACGACGCGGCGGTCGAGGTGCGGAACCGACATCGGCGGCGAGCCGACGGCGGCCTTGCCGTAGACCTTCGCGTCGTGGCGCGCGGCGATCTCGGGGTTGTCGGTGCGCAGGAACTCGCCGCTCACCGGGAAGCCGCCGAAGCCGCGGATCTCTTTGATGCCCGACTTCTGCAGCAGGTTGAGCGCATGCCCACCCGCGCCGACGAAGACGAAACGCGCGAAAACGTCGAAGGTCGTGTAGCCGATCTCGTGGCGGTAGGTGATGCGCCAGAGGCCGTCACGCGTGCGCTTGAGCTTGATGACGTTCGCCTCGGGGCTGAGCACGGCACCGCGCTCACGCAGTACGCCGAGCAGCAGACGAGTGAGGGCACCGAAGTCGACGTCGGTGCCCGACTCGATGCGGGTGGCGGCAATGGGCTGCGACTTGAGGCGCCCCGGAATCAGCAGCGGCGACCACGAACGGATAACGGATGCGTCATCGCTGAACTCCATGCCCGCAAACAGCGGGTGGTCTTTCAACGCCTCCCACCGCTTGCGCAGGTACTCGACATTCGCCTCCCCCCACACGAAGCTCATGTGCGGAACAGGGTTGATGAACGCCTCGGGCGACGGCAGCGTGCCCGTGTCGACCAGGTGCGACCAGAACTGGCGCGACACCTGAAACTGCTCGTTGACCTTCACGGCGCTCGAGATGTCGATCGAGCCATCCGCCTTCTCCGGCGTGTAGTTGAGCTCGCACAGGGCCGAGTGGCCGGTGCCCGCGTTGTTCCACGGGTTTGAGCTCTCGAGGGCCGACTCGCTGAGGCGCTCGAACAGTCGAATCGACCAGGTCGGCTCGAGTTCAGAGAGCAGAGTGCCGAGCGTCGCGCTCATCACACCGCCCCCGATGAGGGCTACATCGACGACGTTCTCTGTCTGGCTCACTGAATAAGTTTACGCGTGGCGGCTGGCCTCGTAGAACTCGATGAACCGCTCCACTGGAACGCTCGCGACGGTGTCTTGGATGATGCCGAGATCGAGGTCGTCCAGCGAGCGGAAGCGCAGGCAGCTCTTTCCGAGATCGAGCTTGAGGCCCGTCGTCGCCCACGCGTCTCGGAAGGCCCTCTCCTCATCCGAATCTGCGTAGAGGCAGTTGAGATAGAGCGACAGATAGCTCTTGTGAGCCATCATCGCGGTGTAGGCCAGCGGCTGCTTGTTGTAGGTGATCGGGTAGGTGCTCAGCGGCACAACCCAGTTCGGTGCGCCGCGGTAGTCGCTCAGCTCATACCCTGCGGGAATGGCCGCCGCGACCACGTCGAAAACGGCGCGAAAGGTCGTGCCGCGGTCGCCCTCGACGGCGGCGAGGTAGTGGTCTACTGCGTCGTTCACAGACCCAGTTTGACTAGTTCCTCATCCATGCGTCTAGCCATCTCGGCGTAGCCCTCGTCGTTGGGGTGCAGGCCGTCGCCGGCCATCCACTCGAGGTGGCCCTCGATCCAGTGGCTCGCACCGGGGATGTAGTCCGCGTCGATTTCTTCGGCCGCGTCTTTCACCCAGCCGATGATCGTCTCGACCGACCGACCGCGCTCATCGCTGTACCAGAAGGGCTCAACCACGATGAAGCGGGCATCGGGCAGGGCCGTCTTGAGCTTCGTGAAGTCGTCGGTGATGGCCTGCCGGATCTCGTCGGGGGCCTCGTCAAAGCTGAAGTTGTCGTTGAGACCCATGGTGATGAAGACGATGTCGGGCTTGTTGGCGATTATCAGCTCGGGCAGGTCCTGGCCGGGACCACGGTTGGTGACAAAGCCGAGCCCGTTGACGCTCGGGTTGAACTCGTTCCAATCACGTTGCTCGCTGATGATCGTCGACCAGCGTTTGCTGAAATCCGTTGCACCCGTGCCGAGCGTGTACGAGTCGCCGTAGAACGCGACCCTCGTTCGGCCGTCGAAAACAGCGGGTTTCGCCAGCGCGACCACGATTACTCCAATGATGAGGATGCCGACGGCGGCCACGACCCATTTCAGCGCTCTCGACATGTGCTCTATTCGACACCATCGCGCGCTGCGATGGGTGGCGGGCCGGCATTGCCCGCGGAAGCCGCGCCAAAGGAGGAGTTCTGGCGCCAGAAGCACCAGAGCAGGAGTTCTGGGCTCTCGTACCCTGATAAGTCCTCCTCTGGTGCGCCGGCCTCCCGTCGACTCCTGGCGCGCGAAAGGAGGACTCTTGCGTCCTGCGGCGTAGGAGGAGGATTTTTACGCGCCTGATAGGGCAGGTCTCCTCCTCCCGAGAGCCGCACCGTCCACGAATCGCGCTGCCAGCGATCGCAAAGCACCAACCGGGCGGATGCTGTGCCGGTGAACACACTCCGATACGACCTGCAGGCCCACGGCTTTCTCATTCGCACCACACGCCTGCGTGAGCTCGGCCACTCCCGCACCGAGGTCGCTGCAGCTCTCGCCGAGGGCTGGCTTGCCCGTCCCGCTCGCCTCTGGGTTGCCACCCGCCAGGCGCAGCGAGATGCCGTCATTGCCGTCTTGCATCGCGGAGTTCTCACCAGCGCCTCAGCGCTCGGCAGCATGGGCGTCTGGCGCGGGGTGGATCGTTCGATTCACGTTCTTGTTGCCCCTACCAGCAACGCTGGCGTGAGCCGACCCCTCGTGCCGCTGACCTCCTTCGCGCAGCCAAGGCACCCCACCGAAGGCGTTGCACGGCACTGGGCCTCCAAGCGGGAGCATGCCGGTCCGGAGTGGCGAGTGAGTGCGGTGGATGCACTGGCCGCGTTCGCGCGGGACACTACCCCGGAGCACTTCGTGGCGGCGGTCGACAGCGGGCTCCAGACGGGGGTACTGCGACCCAGCGACGTGCCGCTGGTGGCGGCGCGGCTTCCGCTGCGTTTGAAGGCGCTGCTAGGAAAAGTGGACGGGCGTGCGGAGGCGGGCACGGAGTCCATTGCCCGTCTGCGGTTGGCCGAGCTCGGCCGCACCATCGAGATTCAGGTGATGGTCGGGCGCTATCGCGTCGACCTGCTCATCGACGGCTGGCTCGTCATCGAGATCGACAGCGAGGAGTGGCACAGCACCACGCGCGTCGACGACCTGCGCAAGAGCACCTGGCTCACCGCGCGGGGGTACCGCGTCGAGCACTTCGACTACAGCCAGGTGATGAACGAGTGGCCGACGGTGGAGGCGGCGATCAGGCAGGCACTAGGTCAGCCGCGACCAGCTCCGCGATCTGCACGGCATTGAGTGCCGCGCCCTTGCGCAGGTTGTCGTTGCTGATGAAGAGGGCGAGGCCGCGGTTGTTCGGCACGCCCTCGTCCTGCCGAAGGCGACCGACGAAAGACGGGTCCTTGCCTGCGGCCTCGAGCGGGGTTGGCACGTCGGTGTAGGTGACACCCGGGGCGTCGGAGAGCAGCTCCTTGGCGCGCGCCACGTCGATGGAGGAGGCGAACTCCGCGTTGATCGCGAGCGAGTGTCCGGTGAAGACAGGAACACGCACGCAGATGCCGCTGACCAGCAGGTCGGGCAGCTCGAGGATCTTGCGGCTCTCGTTGCGCAGCTTCTTTTCCTCGTCGGTCTCGAAGAGGCCGTCGTCGACGAAGTTGCCCGCCTGCGGGATGACATCGAAGGCGATGGTCTTCGGGAACGCGGACGGCGTCGGGAACTCGACGGAGGAACCGTCGTGAACGAGACCGAGGGCATCCGCGTTGACAGCGACGCGGGCCTGGGCGAGAAGCTCCTCGCCGCCCTTGAGGCCGGCACCGCTGACGGCCTGGTAGGTGCTGACGATGAGGCGCTGCAGCCCGGCCTCCTCGTGCAGCACCTTCAGCACGGGCATGGCCGCCATCGTGGTGCAGTTCGGGTTGGCGATGATGCCCTTGACCGCCTGCTTGATGGCGTGCGGGTTGACCTCGCTGACGACGAGAGGCACCTCGGGGTCCATACGGAAGCCGCTGGAGTTGTCGATGACGAGCACACCGGCGGCCGCGAAACGCGGAGCCTGCGCCTTGGAGGTGGTGGCTCCGGCACTGAAGATGGCGATGTCGAGGCCCGTGGGATCGGCGGTTTCGGCGTCTTCGACGACGATGTCCTCGCCCTTCCAGGGAAGCGTGGTGCCTGCGGAACGCGAGGATGCGAAGTAGCGAATCTCTGCCACCGGAAAGTCGCGCTCCTCGAGGAGGCGGCGCACGACGGCCCCGACCTGGCCGGTGGCGCCAACGACGCCGATGCGTACTCCGGTGTTGCTCATGGTGTTCCTATCAGTGACTTTTGCAGAACTTCAAGTCTATTGTGAAGGCGTGAGCGCCGACCCGACTGTGACAACCACGCCAACTACCCCACGATTCCTGACATATTCCGTGCCCAAGGTGCGCTGGGGCTGGTGGGACGTTCTCTACGGTTTCGCCGCGTTCTTCCTCGTGCTCACCTTCGGCATCACGGCCGTTGTGCTGCTGCACCTCGGTGAGGAGAGCGCGGATGCCTTTGGCTTCATCAGCGGGATCGTCACCTACGCGGCACTCATAGCCGTCATCGTGCGCGCGTCGAAGCGCAAAGGACTCGGCACCCTCGCCGCCGACTTCGGCCTGCGCTTTCGCTGGATCGACCTTCCCCTCGGCATCGCCGCCGGCCTCGCGGCGAAGCTCTTCACGTTTCTGCTCACCGCCATCGCGGTGACGGTGACCAACCACACGCCAGAGCAGGGAAACTTCGTGCTGCCGACCGCGCCCCTGTGGGTAGTGCTCAACGGCATCGTCATCGCCACGCTCGTCGCGCCCTTCACCGAGGAGCTGTTCTTTCGCGGGCTGGTGCTGCGGGCAGCCCGCAACCGCAGGCTGCGGTTCGGCGGCACCCCGGTGCGCGCGGCGGTCTGGGCGATCGCGATCAGCTCGGTGCTGTTCGCGCTTCTACACCTCATCCAGTCAACGGATGCGACCCTGTTGATAATCCTCGGCGGCAGCACCCTGATGCTCGGCGTCATCAACAGCGTCGTCGCTATCGCGACGGGACGCATCGGCGCGCCGATCATCGCCCACGTGTTCTTCAACGGCAGCAGCATCCTGCTGGCGATTCTGCTGACCTGATATTCGGCAACGCTGCGCGGCCGAAGAGATAGCGATGCTATCTCCCCCTTCGGCCCAGAGGGCCTCGGGAACCGGCCTAAGCCGGCCAGAAATGGCCGTCTCTTAACGACCGGTTCCGCCGTGAACCACGGCCTCTTCGTCGGCGTCGAGCTCGAAGGCCGTGTGCACAACGCGCACGGCGTCGTTGATGGTGTCAGCACGGGTGATGACCGAGATGCGAATCTCTGAGGTCGAGATCATCTCGATGTTGATGCCCGCCTCGAACAACGAGGTGAAGAGCTTCGCGGTCACACCGGCACTCGAGCGCATGCCTGCGCCGACGACCGAGAGCTTGCCGATCTGGTCGTCGTGCGACAGGGAGTCGAAGCCAACCTCGTCCTTCTCGGCGTTGAGCGCCGTCATGGCGGTCTGCGCTTCCGACTTCGGCAGCGTGAACGAGATGTCGGTCAGGCCGCTCGCCGACGACGAGTTCTGCACGATCATGTCGATGTTGGCACCGGTCTTGGCGACGATGGTGAAGAGACGTGCAGCCTTACCGGGAATGTCGGGCACACCGAGAACGGTGACCTTCGCCTGGCTCAGGTCGGCGGCGACTCCGGTGATGATTGGCTCTTCCACGTTCTCTCCCTCGATCGGGTTGACGACAAGTGTGCCCTCGTTGTTGTTGAACGACGAGCGCACATGCAGCAGCACACCGTGACGGCGGGCATACTCAACGGCGCGAATGTACAGAACCTTGGCGCCGGCGGCGGCAAGCTCGAGCATCTCTTCACTGGTGATGCGATCGATCTTGTGCGCGCTCTTCACGACGCGGGGGTCCGCGGTGAAGACGCCGTCGACATCCGTGTAGATCTCGCAGACGTCGGCGTTCAGGGCCGCAGCGAGCGCGACAGCGGTTGTGTCGCTGCCGCCGCGACCGAGGGTCGTGATGTCGCCGGTGCCGCGGTTGAAGCCCTGGAAGCCGGCGACGATCGCGATCGCGCCCTCGTCGAGCGCCTCGCGCACCCGGCGCGGGGTGACGTCGACGATGCGGGCGGCACCGTGCTGGGCATCCGTGATCATGCCGGCCTGGCTGCCGGTGTAACTGCGGGCCTCGACGCCGAGGCTCTTGATCGCCATGGCCAGCAGCGCCATCGAGATGCGCTCGCCGGCGCTCAGCAGCATGTCGAGCTCGCGGCCGCTGGCGATCGGAACGACCTGCTCAGCGAGGTCGAGCAGGTTGTCGGTGGTGTCGCCCATCGCGCTGACGACCACGACGACCTCGTGGCCGGCCTTCTTCGTCTCGACGATGCGC
>Ga0247732_10000106_pt1 | contig 54927 bp, 49 predicted proteins | sample UWRJL163409C2_FD_180940 | JGI IMG/M metagenome (GOLD analysis project Ga0247732, IMG submission 180940) | Plant litter microbial communities from Arlington Agricultural Research Station in Wisconsin, United States - UWRJ-L163-409C-2 | ecosystem: Environmental > Terrestrial > Plant litter >... | reverse complement strand
GGCGTCGCTCGTCGAGTTGAAGGATGCCGTCACGCGCATCGCCGGCGGAGGGACGGTGCTCGACGAACAGGTGGTGCGGCACCTGCTGGGGCGGCGACGCGACCCCCTGGCGACGCTCACCGCGCGGGAGCGCGACGTGATCTCTCTCATGGCCGAGGGCCGCACGAACGCGGGGATCGCGGCGCAACTCGTGGTGGGGACGGGCGCGGTCGAGAAGCACGTCTCGAGCATCTTCTCCAAGCTCGGACTCGACGACTCGGGAACCGACCATCGCCGCGTTCTCGCCGTTCTCGCCTGGCTGCGCGCATCCTGAGTCAGGCGCGAGCGGTCGAGCGTTCTCGCTGTCGACGAGCTCAGCGCAGCGCTGCGATCGACCCCACGAACGACCTGAGGTTGCGCACACGGTGCTCGTATCGAGCGGCCACGGCGATCAGCACGATGCCGCCGACTCCGAGCCAGATCCACCAGGGCACTGCCGAATAGAGTCCCTGTATCCACGGCCAGGACTGGGCGAGGGCATGCGCGATCAGCACGACCGATCCGACGACGAGCGGTGCCTGCCACCGCAGCGCGACGGCAGCGACGACGACGGCGACCGACAGCACGCCGAGGGCGATCACACGAACGAGGTCGGTGCTGCCCACGTCGGCCAGGAGCGACGGCACCAGAAGCACGGCGACCCCGATTCCGAGGTGCGGCCACGACCTCGCCTGTGCGTCGCGGTGCAGGGTCACGACGCCGGACACGATGAGGGCGAGGGCAAGGGGCCCGGTCGACAGCTCGAACGGATCGGCGGCCGACGTCGCAAGACCGGTGACGCCGAGGATCACGAGAATCGAGATCGCGGTCGCCCACGTTACGCGGTCGGTGGGAACCCGTCGCCGCACGGCGGCGACGACGCTCACGACGGCCAGTGCGATGCTCGCGAGCACGAGTCGCACGGCCGCATACGCCTCGGGCAGGGCCATCAGGCAGACGAGTGTAGCCAGACCGACGACCACGACAGCGGCAGGCGCAGCGAGCTGGGCGACCCGGAACGGCAGCGCACGGCGTCGCGTCCAGACGATCGACGTCGCCACCAGCGCGAGCGCGGCGGGAACGACCCAGAGTTCGGGCACGATGACGGCGTTGTCGACGGTGCCGTCGACGGCGTCTCGGACGGTGCCCGACGAACCGACCACGATGAGGATGGATAAGCCCGCGAGCAGAACGCTGTCGCGTACCAGGATCGCGCGGATGACTCGGGGTGCGATGAGCGCTGTCGCCACGAGAACGGCGGCGATGGCGAGGAGGACGACTCCGCGCGCAGGCGACCCGATGATCGCGGGCACTGCCGAGGGCCCGAGTGCGACGAGGAGACCGACCGCGAACAGGGTGGAGCGACCCGCAACCGGGGTCGCTGAACGGCGCCCGAACACGGCACTGGCCGCGGCGATGCCGAGCAGCAGACCGGCGACCGGAAGCGAGTAGGGCTCGATGTCGGACACGCCGCGATAGACGAGGAACTGCCACAGTGCCGCAACCGCGAGGATGCACGACGCGATGACGAAGTGACGTCGAGGGGCTGCGCTGGTGAAGGGATTTCCCGCGCCGAGCGCGACGATGAGCGGTGCCACGGCCAGGAGCAGGAGGATGAGCCAGGTCGCTTCGTCGGCGTTCGTCGTCGTGCGGGCCACGGCCACGACGATCACAAGAGTGGTGGCGCTCTGCCATGCGATGCGGGCGGCGGCCCGCAGGCCGGTCGACGCTCGGGCGAAGATCAGGAGGCCGGCTGTCGCCGACAGGATGGCTGCGACCGGCCCGCCGAGATAGCCGCTCACCAGCGCGGGTGACGGGCCGACGAGGGGCGCGACGGCCACGAGTGCGGACGAGATGGCCAGGGGCGTCAGCGTTGCGAGCACGACACGCTCCACGAAGCCCTCCACGGCGGCTCGACGTTGCCAGAGAACACCGGCGACCGTGAGGATCAGGGGGATCGCGATGCGGGCGACGCGCTCGCTCGGCGTCGTCGCAGTGGATGCGGCGGTCACGGTCGTCGCGAAGGAGACGATCGAGCAGATGGTCGCGACGGGAAGGGCGACGACCACGGCGGCGCGCACGTCTGCCGTGTTCGATGTCGCTCGACCGACGGCGGTGCGGCGCACGAGGAACGGTGCTGCCACCAGCAGGAGCGTCGAGAGGGTGCCGGGGATTCCGACGACGTCGATCGGGCTGGAGGCGAGGAGCTCGACGACGAAGGCGCCCGTGGGCAGGCCGGAGATCCAGGGAGCTACGAGGGTCGCCTCGGCGAGAACCAGGGCGACGGCCGACGCGGTGAGCACGGCGCGCAAGGCTCGCCGAGCTGCGCCATCGGTCGCGACACCGTGCCGTGTGGCGACGACGAGGAGGACCGCGGCGAGCACCGACGGCAGCCACAGGGTCGCGCTGGCGTGGGCGAGCACGATGAGGGCGAGCGTGGACATGCCCAGCGCAACCGCTGCGGGAGCCTGCGCAGCCGGAGCGCTCCGTCGGCGGGTGACAAGGAGCACGGCGAGGCCGCCGCCGGCGATGACCAGGTACCCCGACAGCACGAGGAGGACGGTGCCGCTATGACTGGCCGCTGCGAGCACGGCGAGAGCTGACAGGCCGCCCACGATGGCCCGGGCGGCATTCGGCAGATTCCCGAGCCGGATGGCGACAGCGCCGAGGGTGGCGGCGACGGCCGGCCCGAGCACCGCCGCCCACGCCCCGACCTCGAAGACCACACCGATCGGGTCATCCGGGTTCGCACCCCAGAGGGAGTACTGCGGCACGAGGGAGCCGAGGACGTGCACCGACGCGATGACCACACTCGGGAACAGGCCTATCGCTGCCAGGACCAGTGCGGGACCTTGCGCCCAGGTGAAGGTGCGTCTCGCGGCGACGTTCGTCGATCTGCGCGCCAGGACGACGAAGACGGTCGCCACGATGCCGGCCGCGACGCCGGGAGCCCACAGCGCGAACCCGGTCGACGCCTCTCGGAGTACGGCGACGGCCGGAGCGAGCGCGACCGACAGGCCCAGGAGCACCGATGCCGCGTTGCTCCACACTGCAGTGTCGGACTCTCGACGGAATCGGGCGCTGACGGCACCCCAGACGAGCGCGCAGACCGCGTACGCCGCGGCCGGGACGCCCGGGACATCGGGGAGCAGCAGGGCTGCAGGGATGAGTGCCGCCGTCGAGAAGGCGAAGGCGATCGACCGCACGAGGGCGGCCTCTGCGCCTCGGCCCGTGAGGCGTCGCATGAGCAGAGTGGAGGCGCCCGCTGCCGACAGTCCCGTCCACCACGCCAGACCCGTGTCCACCGGGCCCACCGCGCCGATGACGACGAGTGCGATGCCTGTCGGCACGAGGATCAGGCTGCCGATGCGCGCGAAGCGGAGCGAGGTGAGGCGATGGAGCAGAAAGAGGAGAGCCGCCAGAATGAGGAGCCCGCCGCCCCAGAACATGGTGGGGGAGACCGCGGCCGAGCCGAACACCTCCGCGCCGCGGATGAAGCCGAGTGTTCCGATGAGGATCGCGGCACCGGCCACCCCGACGCCCTCGCCCGTGGCGGGGAGACGACGGCGCGCGAGCAGCCACGCGACTCCGAAGATGACGAGACCGGCGAGGGCCGTGACGACGACGCGCACCTCGATGGTGGCGAAGAGGTAGGCGACGGTCAGGAAGAACAGGGCGAAGACCGAGAGGAGGACGATTCCCGTGACGAGGAGGAAGACCTGAACGCCCGAGCGCCGCGGTGCGGCCGGTGCTGTTGGTGCTCTTGGTGCGGCGGGTGCTGCCGGCGCGGCCGGGTGAGCGGTCTGCGACGAAGGGAACGGGGGAGCGGCCGCCGGAGAGGGGGGCATGCCCGCGGCGGCCGCGACAGCGGCATCCGGAACGAATGCGTGCGCATCTGCCCGGGCGGCCAGCTGTTCGCGCCACAGGAGATCGATCAGCTCGCCGCGGCGCCTCTCTGCTTCGACGAGCTCAGTCGAGAGGGCGATCAGCTGAGCGGCGCGCGGAACGGCGAGCTCGAGGCCGCACGCTGCGCAGCGGCTGCTGGGCAGGACGGCGAAGCAGCGCGGACACAGGGTGGTGTCGGTGAAAGCTCGAGGCGTCGTCGGCCAAGAGGCACCGGGCACGGGAGCGGGGGCAGGCACGAGGTCTGTCATGTGCACAGCGTGTCAGAGAACCCGCGGCCACCGAGGCGCCTGCGTGAGGTCTGTGGACAATGCCGATGTGTGTGCGGAGACGAGGAAGGCCCCCGGTATCGACTACCGGGGGCCTCGTAAAATGGAGGGGCTGACGAGAATCGAACTCGCATCATCTGTTTGGAAGACAGAGGCTTTACCACTAAGCTACAGCCCCGAAAAGGGTGGGTGCGCCGCAAGCGGCACTGGAACATCGTAGTACACAGTTTCCCCGAGCGCGTAACCGGGCATCGGAAACTGCTCAGCAGCCGCCCAGCCTGTGCAGTAGACTTGCCGAGGCCAATTCGCCCGGCACTACCCTCGTGCCAGACGCCCTGTGCGTCACCCGGTGACTGGCCTCGCGGGACTTGTGACGAGAACCGGGGCGTAGCTCAGCTTGGCTAGAGCGCCCGTTTTGGGGGCGGGAGGTCGCAGGTTCGAATCCTGTCGCCCCGACCACAGCGCGAGTTCCCAGCAACACTTGATCCAGCCACACGGTGCAGCACAGTACTAACCCTCAGGAGAAGCCAAACGTGAAGACCACGGTCGAACAGCTCACCCCGACACGCGTGAAAATCGCCATCTCGGTCACCCCCGACGAGCTGAAGCCCAGCATTGATCACGCCTACGGCCACATCGCCGAGTCGATCAACATCCCCGGCTTCCGCAAAGGCAAGGTTCCGCCGCCCCTGATCGACCAGCGCGTCGGCAAGGAGGCCGTGCTGGAGCACGCCGTCAACGACGGCCTCGACGGCTTCTACCGTCAAGCCATCACCGAGAACGAGCTGCGCCCCCTGGGCAAGCCGTCGGCCGACATCGTGGAGTGGCCCAGCAACAAGGACTTCTCCGGCGACCTCGAACTCGCCATCGAGGTCGATGTGCGCCCCGAGATCACGCTCCCCGACTACAACGACCTCGAGGTCACCGTCGACGCCGTCGAGGTGTCCGACGACGACATCGCCACCGAGCTCGAGAACCTGCGCAGCCGTTTCGGCACGCTCGTCACCGTCGACCGTCCGGCCAAGACGGGCGACTTCGCCCAGCTCGACCTGGTCGCCACCATCGACGGCGCCGAGGTCGACAAGGCCACCGGCATCTCCTACGAGGTCGGCTCCGGCGAGCTGCTCGAGGGCATCGACGAGGCGCTCGACTCCCTCTCGGCAGGCGAGTCCACCACGTTCGAGGCGCCGCTGCTCGGCGGAGACCACGCCGGTTCCGACGCGCTCGTGTCGGTGTCGCTGCTCGCGGTCAAGGAGCGCGAGCTTCCCGAGGCCGACGACGACTTCGCCCAGATCGCCAGCGAGTTCGACACGCTCGACGAGCTGAAGGCCGACCTCAAGAACACGGTCGCCAAGCAGAAGGCGTTCGGCCAGGCATCCGCGGCCCGCACCAAGCTCGTCGAGACCCTCCTCGAGAAGGTCGACGTCGCCGTTCCCCCCGCGCTCATCGAGGACGAGGTGCACCGTCACCTCGAGAACGAGAACCGCCTCGAAGACGACGAGCACCGCGCCGAGGTCACCGCCTCGAGCGAGAGCACCTTCCGCACCCAGATCCTGCTCGACGCCGTTGCTGAGCAAGAGAAGGTCAAGGTCGGCCAGGACGAGCTGACCCAGTACCTCGTGCAGAGCGCTGCGCAGTACGGCATGGAGCCGAACGAGTTCGTTCAGGCTCTCGACCAGAGCGGCCAGATTCCCGCCATGGTCGGCGAGGTCGCCCGCAACAAGGCGCTCGCCATCCTCCTGGGCAAGGCGAAGGTCGTCGACACCGACGGCAAGACGATCGACCTCAAGGAGTTCGCGGCCGTCGTGTCCGAGCCCGACGACGCGATCGACGAGCACGCCGGTCACGACCACGACGACCACGAGGGTCACTCGCACTAGTCGATTCACACGAAGGGCCCGGTATGCGCAGGCATGCCGGGCCCTTCGTCGTTCCCGCGGCCGGATGTCTGTGGTCAGTCGGTCGGCAGGTGCCCGAGGGCGCGCAGGGTCTCCGCGGCATGGCGGGCGGAATCCTCCGGCGTCGGGGCGGGCGTCAGGCCGAGCAGTCGCCGGCGATGCGGCTCACCGAGAAGCAGGGCATAGAGCCGCTCGGCGTCCGAGGCGTCCGAGGCATCCGGTCTGCCCGGGCCCGAATCGGCCGCACGCAGGGCTGCGAGCAGCAACTGTGTCGACCGGGCGGGTCCGGCGACGTAGAACGACCGTGCAAGCTCGGGGAACCTCGTCGATTCGCCGACGACGATTCGATGCAGGGCGACGGCCTCATCGGAATGCAGCGTTTCGACCAGCGACGTGCAGAGTTCGAGGAGGGGGGCGGACTTCTCCGCGGCCTCGGCGATCCCGTCGTGCAACCGTTCGACGGCCGCGGTGAAGAGTCCCGCCTTGTCGGTGAAGTAGGCGTAGACGGTGCGTTTGCTCGCAGAACTGCGCTGCGCGACGCGATCGAGGCTGGTCGACGCATAGCCCTCTGTCAGGAAGAGGGCGACGGCATCGTCGAGCATTCGCGCACGACGTTCCGACCTCTGCGAATCCGGAATGCGTCCTCGAGATGTGGTCATCCACTAATGGTACTTGCTCGTATCATTAACGCTGTTCACGACGTACGAAGGAGAGCTGGAATGGGTTCACGAATACTGCATGTCGCTATCGCCGACGATTGGGGCGCCTCGGGCAACTTCGGTGAATACGAGGTGTCGACACGGGGCGTGGGATTCTTCGATGCCGGCTATATTCGGGCGACCACGGCAGGAGGCATCGACGACGTCCTGCAATCGATCTACGGTGACCTTCAGCTGCCGTTGCTTCTCGTGGTCATCGACGTGGCCGCGCTGGAAGCGGCCGGAGTTCCCGTGCGATGGGTCGCCGAACAGAACGCCGCCCGGAACTCGCCCCGAATCGAGGGCATCCTTCCCATGGACGACGCCGTGATCGTGGCGACCCTTGCTATCGAGCGGGTGGACGGCGTTCTGCGGGTACCAGATCTCGCAGGCCTCGACGTCATCGACTGACGCGCGTGGTGCAGACTCGAGTGATGGAGATTGCGGTGGTGCCTACCGGACCGGTTCCGGTTCCCGCCATCGTCGAGCACCTCGCCGGGGGTGACTCGATCACCCCGGTCTGGCGCAACACGCTCGGCGGTCTCACGTTCAGGCTCTCGTCCGGCGCATCCGGTCGCTTCGTCAAATGGATGCCGACGGGCACGCCCACGGTCGACGCCGAGGTCGCGCGGCTCGGCTGGGCGGGCTCGTTCGTTCGGGTGCCCCGGGTCGTGGATTCGGGTGATGACTCGACGGGCTCGTGGATGCTGACAGCCGCCTTGCCGGGCGTCAGTGCGGTCGACGCACGCTTCGTGACGAACGATGCGGCCTCACGGGTAGCGGCTCGCGCCATCGGCGCCGGACTTCGCGAGCTGCACGATCGACTGCCGGTGCAGGGGTGCCCGTACTCGTGGTCGGCGACGGGCCGCATCGCGCGAGCGAGGGCGGCGGGTCTCGATCTGCCCGTGGCCCTGGATGCCGCCCCTCCCGTCGATCGGCTGGTCGTCTGTCACGGAGATGCGTGCGCCCCGAACACGCTCGTCGCGGACGACGGATCGTTCGCCGGGCACGTCGACCTCGGGTCGCTCGGGGTCGCCGATCGCTGGGCCGACCTGGCCGTGGCCACGTGGAGCCTGGAGTGGAACTACGACGGGGGGAAGCGCCTGGAGTCGGAGCTGCTCGAGGCGTACGGAATCGCCCGCGACGAGGAGCGACTGACGTACTACCGGGCTCTCTGGGCCGCCACCTGACCGTCAGCCGCCAAAGATCGCGTGGGCGATCGTGAAGATCGCGAGGCCGGCCAGCGAGCCGACGACCGTTCCGTTGATGCGGATGAACTGCAGGTCGCGGCCGACCTCCACCTCGATCTTGCGTCCGGTGTCCTCGGCGTTCCACCCGCGCACGGTGTCGGAGATGATGGCCGCGAGGTCGTGGCGGTACGTCTCGACCAGGTACCCCGCCGCATCCTCGACCCACCGGTCGACCTTCTCGCCCAGCACGGGATCCTCGAGGAGCGAGTGTCCGAACTGCATGACCGCCTCGCTGAGGCGCGTGCGGAGCTCGCTCGCCGGGTTCTCGAGCGACGACATCAAGGCGGTGCGAGCCGCGTTCCAGGCCTGGCCGGCGAGGTCGCGCACCTGCGGGCTGTCGAACACCTGGGCCTTCAGCTCCTCGACCTTGGCCATGGTGACCTCGTCGTGCTGCAGGTCGTCGCTCAGCCTGCGCAGGTACTCGTCGATGGCGATCCGCAGCTGGTGGTCGGGGTCGTCTCTGACCGCGGAGATGAACTTCAGGGCCTCCCGGTGCGCGCGGTCATCGACGACCCGGTCGACGAACGAGGGCATCCAACTGGGCAGCCGTTCGCTCACGGCCTGGCCGAAGGCATCCGGGTTGCGCTCGAGCCACTCGTACAGCCGCTCGACGAGCAGGTCGACGACCTGGCCCTGGTGCCCGCCGTCGACGAAGGTCGATGTCATGCGTCCGAGCGGTGGCCCCCAGGCCGGATCGATCAGCTGTCGTCGCCCGATCTCCTCGATGACCTCCCGCATGGTGTCGTCGTCGACGAGTGAGAGGAATCCGCGTGCGGCATTCGCGGCCTCCGAGGTGAGCCGTGTGGCGTGCGCCGGATCGACGAGCCACGTTCCGACGGCGTGCGAGACGCCGAGGGTGCGCAGCTTCGTGGTGATCACCTCGCGCGAGAGGAAATTCGTCTCGACGAACTCGCCCAGCGTCACGCCGATGCGGTCCTTCTCCGTGGGAATGATCGCGGTGTGGGGGATGCGCAGGCCCAGTGGATGCCGGAACAGCGCCGTCACGGCGAACCAGTCGGCGAGTGCGCCGACCATGCCGCCCTCGGCCGCAGCGCGCACGTACTGCAACCACTCGTAGCGCTCTTGCAGGGCGAACGCCACCACGAAGATGACGGCCATGATCACCAGCAGGCCGGTGGCGAGACGCTTCATGCCGCGCAGCGCGGCGAGCTTCTCGAGGTCGCGCTGAGAGAGAAGCGGTGTGGATGCGACGGGCGCGGCGATCGGGGTGGCCATGGCTTCATCGTAAGGCGGGTTCGCCGACATTCTTTGCCTACGGCGGCAGCGCCAATCTTTGCCTACGGCGAACAACGGCACCGGCTGCGGCGGCCTCCAGTAGATTCGAGATCACGCAAGTAATAGAGGAGCAATCACATGGCCGAACCGGCTCTGGTATCCAGTGTTTTTGACCGACTACTCAAGGACCGCATCATCTGGTTGGGCAGTGCCGTCCGCGACGACAATGCGAACGAGATCTGCGCGAAGATCCTTCTGCTCGCCGCCGAAGACCCCAATCGCGACATCTACCTCTACATCAACTCTCCCGGCGGATCGATCACCGCGGGCATGGCCATCTACGACACGATGAAGTTCGTCTCGAACGACATCGTCACCGTCGGCATCGGCATGGCCGCGTCGATGGGCCAGTTCCTGCTGTCGTCGGGAACCAAGGGCAAGCGTTACATCACGCCGAACGCCCGCGTTCTGCTGCACCAGCCGTCCGGCGGATTCGGCGGCACGAGCGCCGACATCCAGACCCAGGCGAAGCTCATCCTCGACATGAAGCGCCGCATGGCGGAGCTCACCAGCGAGCAGACCGGCAAGAGCATCGAGCAGGTCATCAAAGACGGCGACCGCGACAACTGGTTCACCGCCCAGCAGGCCCTCGAGTACGGCTTCGTCGACCACGTGCGCGAGTTCGCGTCCGACGTCGCCGGCGGTGGCGGCACCGAAGAGGCCGACGTCGTGCCCAGTGAGTCCAAGTAAGTTCCGCCGAGACAAGACGAACAGAGAAGAAGAATGAACACTCCAGCATTCGGCGCGGCGTACAGCTCGCCCTACGGTAACGGCACGTCGCCGTCGAACCGGTACATCCTCCCCACCTTCGAAGAGCGCACCGCCTACGGCTACAAGCGCCAGGACCCGTATGCGAAGCTCTTCGAGGACCGCATCATCTTTCTCGGCGTGCAGGTCGACGACGCGTCGGCCGACGACATCATGGCCCAGCTCCTCGTTCTCGAGAGCCAGGACCCTGACCGCGACATCGAGATGTACATCAACTCTCCCGGTGGATCGTTCACCGCGATGACCGCGATCTACGACACGATGCAGTACATCCGCCCGCAGATCCAGACGGTCTGCCTCGGCCAGGCGGCCTCGGCCGCGGCCGTGCTTCTCGCCGCGGGCTCGCCCGGCAAGCGTCTCGCCCTGCCGAACGCGCGCATCCTCATCCACCAGCCCTCCGCGGGCGGCGGCGAGGGCGGTGGCCAGGCCTCCGACATCGAGATCCAGGCGGCCGAGATCCTGCGCATGCGCACGTGGCTCGAGGACACCCTGGCGCACCACTCGGGCAAGACGAGCGAGCAGGTGAACAAGGACATCGACCGCGACAACATCATGAGCGCGGCCGACGCCCTCGAGTACGGCCTGATCGACCAGGTCCTGACCTCGCGCAAGAACCTTCCGGCGCTCGTCAAGTAGCTCCGCATCGAGAGGCCCTTCGACGGGCTCAGGGAACGAGATGATCGTTCCCCGGGCCCGCCGAAGGGCCTTTTTGTTACGACATGAGCCGCTTCTGGCGGTGCCGCGCCCCGGATGTCGGTGGCACGGGTTAGGCTCGAATCAATCGTCATCGACAGGAGGCCGGCATGGCTCGCATCGGAGAAAGCGCCGACCTGCTCAAGTGTTCTTTCTGTGGAAAGAGCCAGAAGCAGGTGCAGCAACTCATCGCCGGCCCCGGCGTGTACATCTGCGATGAGTGCGTCGAGCTCTGCAACGAGATCATCGAGGAGCGCCTGTCCGAGGCGGGCGACGAGGCGGCGGGCGAGTTCGAACTGCCCAAGCCGAAAGAGATCTTCAACTTCCTCGAAGAGTATGTGATCGGCCAGGTGGCCGCCAAGAAGGCCCTCTCCGTCGCCGTCTACAACCACTACAAGCGCACCAAGGCGCGCACCACGATCGGCCCGGCGGAGACGCAGGGCGACCAGATCGAGCTGGCCAAGAGCAACATCCTGCTGATCGGCCCGACCGGCTGCGGCAAGACCTACCTGGCACAGACCCTCGCGAAGCGGCTCAATGTTCCCTTCGCCGTCGCCGACGCGACGGCGCTCACCGAGGCGGGCTACGTCGGCGAAGACGTCGAGAACATCCTCCTCAAGCTGATCCAGGCAGCCGACTACGACGTCAAGCGGGCCGAGACGGGCATCATCTACATCGATGAGGTCGACAAGATCGCCCGCAAGGCAGAGAACCCGTCGATCACGCGAGACGTCTCGGGCGAGGGCGTGCAGCAGGCGCTGCTCAAGATCCTCGAGGGCACGGTCGCGTCCGTTCCGCCGCAGGGGGGTCGCAAGCATCCCCACCAGGAGTTCATCCAGATCGACACGACGAACGTGCTCTTCATCGTCGCCGGCGCGTTCGCCGGGCTCGAGGAGATCATCGCCGAGCGCGCGGGCAAGCGGGGCATCGGCTTCAACGCGCCCCTGCACTCGAAGCGCGAAGACGTGAACTTCTTCTCCGACGTGCTGCCCGAAGACCTGCACAAATTCGGGCTGATCCCCGAGTTCATCGGTCGCCTCCCCGTGGTCACCACGGTGACGCCGCTCGACCAGACCGCACTGATGCAGATCCTCACCGAGCCGCGCAACGCGATCGTCAAGCAGTACCAGCGCATGTTCGAGCTCGACGGGGTCGAACTCGAATTCGACCGCGAGGCGCTGGAGGCCATCGCCGACCTCGCCGTGCTGCGCAAGACCGGCGCCCGCGGGCTCCGCTCGATCATGGAAGAGGTGCTCGGCCCGATCATGTTCGAGGTTCCCTCGACCGACGAGGTGGCGCGTGTCGTGGTCACCCGTGAGTCCGTGAACGACAACGCGGCCCCCACGATCGTTCCGCGCAAGCCCGTCCGTGCCGAAAAGTCGGCGTAGCGACAGCGACGCCGTTGGGGTGATCCAGCCCGTCTCGGCGGGTGTCGTCTCGGCGATCACCGGGTTCGCGAGCTCGTTCGTGCTCGTGGTGGCAGGCCTCAGGGCCGTCGGCGCCACCGAGGCGCAGGCCTCGTCGGGGCTCCTGGCGGTGTGCGTCACGAGCGGGCTCTGCTGCATCCTGCTGGCGTGGCACTACAGAATGCCCATCTCGTTCGCGTGGTCGACACCGGGCGCCGCCCTCCTGGTGGCTGCCGCGGGAGTGACGGACGACTTCGGAGCCGCCGTCGGCGCATTCCTCGTGTGCGGAGCGCTGATCGTTCTCTGCGGCCTGTGGCCGGCCCTGGGCAGGGCCATCACGAGCATCCCTCGCCCGATCGCCAGCGCGATGCTGGCCGGCATCCTGTTTCCCATCTGCCTCGCCCCCATCACCGCGGCGGTCGAGATCCCCTGGCTCGCGCTGCCGGTCATCGTCACCTGGCTCGTGCTCTACCGGCTCGCGCCGAGGTGGGCCGTTCCCGCCGCCATGCTCGTGGCCGCCATCGGCATCGCCGTCACCGCGGGCAGCTCGATGATCGAGGGCGCCTCGCTGGCGCCCACCCTGCAGTTCGTGGTTCCGTCTTTCGACCCGGTGGTGATCGTGAGCCTCGGCCTGCCGCTGTTCATCGTCACGATGGCGGGCCAGAATGTGCCGGGCTTCGCGGTCATGTCGACCTTCGGCTACACGGTCCCTCCGCGTCCCGCGCTCGTGAGCTCGGGCATCGGCTCGATGCTCGGCGCGTTCTTCGGCGGCCACGCCATCAACCTCGCCGCGATCACGGCGGCCATCATGGCCGGCCCCGACTCGCATCCCGATTCGTCGAAGCGGTGGCCCGCGTCGGTCGCCGCCGGGGCGCTCTACGTGCTGTTCGGCCTGGCGGCCGGCGTGGCGACGACGCTCATCTCGGCGGCCCCGCCCATCCTCATCACCGCGGTCGCCGGACTGGCCCTGCTCGGGGCCCTCGTCACCAGTGTGGTCAGCGCACTCGACGAGACAGACCGTCGAATCCCCGCGATCGCCACCTTCCTGGTCACCGCGTCGGGTGTGTCGATCGTGGGCATCGGCTCGGCGTTCTGGGGCCTGCTCGTGGGCGCGACCGTCATGATCGTGACCACGATCGGTCGGCCTCGGGTCAGCCCTCGGCCCGACCGAGACGCCAGTACCCCATAAAGGCGACGCTCTTGCGATCAATGCCCAGCTCGCTCACGAGGTGACGGCGCAGCGTCTTGATCACGCCCGCTTCTCCGGCGAGCCACGCGTAGAGCGGTGCATCCTGCCGGGCGGGTCCTCCGTGGTCGTCGGAGGGCACCTCCCACAGCAGGTCGTGGTCGACGTCCACATCGGCGAGTTCGCCCTGGTCGGCGGAGGAGGCGCGACCCGAGCGCAGCAGGGTGGGCGCCACGGCCCGCACGGCCGGCACGAGCAGCTCGCCGTGCAATCGGCCGTTGCGCGCGAGCACGTCGACGGTGAAGCCGGGGTGCGTCGACACGCAGGCGGCGTCGTCGGCATGGGGCACCTCGACGATCGCGTGACCGGATGCCGTGGGCGGGAGCCGCTCGAGGATGGCCGCGATGGCGGGAAGTGCGGTCTCGTCACCCGCCAGCAGGATGCGCTCGGCGTGCGGAGGCGGGAGGAAGTCGACTCCGCCGTGGAACCCCTCGTGGCGGGCGTTCGGCCCGAGAACGATGAGCTCGTCTCCGACGACCGCGGTCTCCGCCCAGATCGAGGCCGGTCCGTCGACGGGGTGCACGACCACGTCGACGTCGATCTGACGCGACGCGGCGCGCACGGCCCGCACCGTGTAGGTGCGGATCGGGTTGCGCAGCTCGTCGGGCAGCGCGCGCCAGGCTGAGTACCAGTCGTCGGCCATCGGCATCGCCGAGAGGCCGTGCTCGTCGAGCGGGAGGATCAGCTTGATGCGCTGGTCGAAGCCGTTGTCTGCGAACGAGTCGAGTCGGTCGCCGGTGAGAGTGAACCGACGAAAGCTGGGCGACAGGTCTGTGATCCGCGAGACCTGGCAGGTGTGGAGGTGGAAGGGGGAGGTGGGGGACTGATCGAACAGGGTCAGTCCTCGTCGTCGTAGGGCGTCACGATCGCCTCGTCGGTATCGGGGTCGTATTCGACGAGAGTGCCGTCGTCGAGCTCGCAGACCGGCTTTCCCTCGAGCCACGTGAGTGTCCAGTTCCAGCCCGACGTGTCGGTGTCGCCCTCCGCCAGGGCGGCCTCGACCTCCTCGATGGCGTCGCTGACCACCTGGGGGAGTCGCGAGGGGGTTTCGTCGCCCACGGCCCATCGGGTTCCGAGCTGAATCATGTGGTCTCCTTGGCTGGGGCCCCGGGTGCGCCGAGACCGATATCGGTCGTGGTGACGCCGGTGGCCGTCTGTGTGAACGATACGACGGGCGTCAGTTCGAGGGCGGTGTAGGCAGCCTTCGCCTCGTCGGTCGGGAAACCGCACGGGCCGACGGGCGCGTAGACGGGATAGCTGCGTTCGCCGGGATACGTGAGCCAGACGAGCAGCGGGTCCTCCAACTGCAGCGTGCAGACGACGGTCGGGTCGACAGGTGCATTGGGCACCGCGTAGGCCGCGACGAGCTCGTCGAGACCGCCGCTCACGGAACTGACCGTCGTGGTGGCGAAGCCGTCGTCGCCGAGCTCGGTGGAGCAGACCGCGGCGCTCGACACGGTGGCCGTGAGCTGGTGCAGGTGCACGGCCTCGACGTCGAGCGGGCACCACGCGGCGAGCTCCTCCGAGTCGGGGAACGCGGTGAGAGGAACCCTGCTGGTGGGCTGCGTGCCGCCCTGGATGTCGTCCGGCGACGAGCTGGGCGTCGGTGCGGCAGACCCTCCGGATGAGGCGCAGGCGGTGAACGCGAACATCACCGCCACGGCGGCGAGGGCGAGCAATGCAGGTCTCTTCACGATCCTCGGGCCTTTCGGGTCGGTTCGTTCACGCCGACGGTTCACACCTTCAGATCGTACGTGACCCACTCGGTCTTCTGGGCGACCCGGTCGTACAGACGCCTGGCTGCCTCATTGTTCTCGGCGGTGATCCAGCGCACGACGAATGCGCGGCGCTCGGTGCCGATCTCGCGCACCCGCTCGATCAGGGCCGACCCGACTCCCTGGCCCCGCGCATCCGGGCGCACGTAGAGGTCGTCGAGGTAGAGGCCTGTGGCGCCCGCGAGGGCGTCGACGAACTCGCGGAAGTGAGCGAGGCCGAGCAGCGCGCCTGTCTCGTCGTCGACGGCCACGAGGGCCTCGGCGAGACGCCTCTCCGACGTGAACCACGACCAGGCGCGCACCGCCTTCTCGTCGTGCAGGGGAGTCTCGTAGAAGTCGCAGTATCCCTCGAAGAGTTCGTGCCAGGCGAAGAAGTCGCGATCGACGACGGGTCTGATGGTGAATGCCACTGCTGCTCCTAGGGTGTGCGACAACGCTGTCTCAGCTGAGACTATCGGGCGCGAAGACGATCTCCTCGACGACAAGCTCAGTGCCGACGCGGAAGGTAAGATTCTCGATCTTTCCCACTGCGCGCAGGTCGTCCGACGCCTTCTCGAGGACCTCGAGGACCTCGGCGGGCGCGGCGATCGCGGCGGAGGCGACGGGAGCCTTCTGCGACGCCTTCGCATCGGTCTTCGCGCGGCGGATGCCGATCAGCGCCTGCCCCGCGAGGTTCAGCAGGGTGTCGTTCGAGGGGATGCCGTCGGCCGGTACGCCCGGGGCGTCGCGCGTGGTGGTGGGCCACGGTGCGAGGTGCACCGAGCCGTCGTGGGTCCACGACCAGACCTCCTCCGTCGCGAACGGCAGGAACGGTGCGAAGAGCCGCAGCATCACGTCGGTCGCCGCGCGCAGGGCGAGCACCGCCGAGGCGCGAGCCGCGGGCTCGGTCGCCTCACTGTAGGCACGCTCCTTGACGAGCTCGAGATAGTCGTCGCAGAAGGTCCAGAAGAACGACTCGGTGGTCTCGAGTGCGCGAGCGTGGTCGTAGTTCGAGAACGCCTCCGTCGCCGTGGTGATGACCGAGTCGAGGGCCGTGAGCATCGACAGGTCGATGGGGTGCGTGACCTGGTGGTCGCCCTCGGGCAGCTCGAATCCGTAGACGAACTTGGCCGCGTTCAAGATCTTGATGGCCAGGCGGCGGCCGATCTTGATCTGGGTGGGGTTCTGCGGGTCGAACGCGGCGTCGGTTCCGAGGCGACTGGATGCGGCCCAGTAGCGGACCGCGTCGGAGCCGTGCTGGGCGAGCACGTCGGCGGGCGTGACGACGTTGCCCTTCGACTTCGACATCTTCTTGCGGTCGGGGTCGACGATGAAGCCCGAGAGGGCCGCGTGCCGCCACGGCTTCTCGTTGTCTTCGAGAGTGGCTCGCAGCAGGGTCGAGAACAGCCAGGTGCGGATGATGTCCTGGCCCTGGGGGCGCAGGTCGAACGGGTAGACGCGCTCGAACAGGTCTTCGTCGCGCTTCCATCCTCCGGCGAGCTGCGGGGTGAGCGACGACGTGGCCCAGGTGTCCATCACGTCGACCTCGCCCTGGAATCCACCGGGCACACCGCGCTGGCTCTCGTCGTAGCCGGGTGCCGCATCCGACGACGGGTCGACGGGCAGTGACTCGGCAGAAGGGAAGATGGGCTGGTCGAAGACGGGGTTGCCGTCGGCGTCGAGCGGGTACCACACGGGCAGCGGCACTCCGAAGAAGCGCTGGCGCGAGACCAGCCAGTCGCCGGTGAGGCCGCCGACCCAGTTGTCGAAGCGCACCTTCATGAACTCGGGGTGCCAGGAGATCTCGCTGCCGAGTTCGAGCAGGCGTGAGCGAAGCTCTTCGTTGCGTGCGCCATTCGTGATGTACCACTGGCGCGTCGACACGATCTCGAGCGGCTTGTCGCCCTTCTCGAAGAACTTGACGGGGTGGGTGATGGGCTTGGGCTCGCCGATCATCTCGCCGGTCGAGCGCAGGAGCTCGACGATGGTCTGCTTGGCGGAGAAGACGGTCTTGCCGGCGAGCTGGGCGTAGGCGTCCCGTCCTGCCTCGGAGGTGATGGCATCCGGCGCCTCGGAGACGAGACGGCCGTCGAAACCGATCACCGCGCGGATGGGCAGATCGAGGTCGCGCCACCAGATCACGTCGGTCAGGTCGCCGAAGGTGCAGATCATGGCGATGCCCGACCCCTTGTCTTGCTGGGCGAGGTGGTGGGCGACCACGGGGATCTCGACGTCGAAGAGGGGCGAGCGCACGGTGGTGCCGCTGAGATCGGCGTAGCGCGGGTCATCCGGATGCGCGACGAGCGCCACGCAGGCCGGCAGCAGTTCGGGGCGGGTCGTCTCGATGAAGATGTCGCCGGCCGGGCCGTGGAACGCGAGGCGGTGGTACGCGCCGGGCTGCTCCTTGTCTTCGAGCTCGGCCTGCGCGACCGCGGTGCGGAAGGTCACGTCCCACAGCGTCGGCGCCATGGCCTGGTAGGCCTCTCCCCGCTCGACGTTGCCGAGGAATGCGAGCTGGCTGGCGCGCAGCGACTCGTCGCCGATGGTGCGGTAGGTCTGGGTCCAGTCGACCGAGAGGCCGAGTTCGCGCCACAGGGCCTCGAACTGCTTCTCGTCTTCGACCGTCAGACGCTCGCAGAGCTCGATGAAGTTGCGACGCGAGACCGGCTTCTGGTCGGCGGCCTTGGTGCTCTTGTTGTCGCCGCCCTCGAAGGGCGGGGTGAAGTCGGCGTCGTAGGGCAGCAACGGGTCGCAGCGCACGCCGTAGTAGTTCTGCACCCGACGCTCGGTGGGCAGACCGTTGTCGTCCCAGCCGATGGGGTAGAACACGCTCTTGCCGCGCATGCGCTGGAACCGCGCGATGACGTCGGTGTGGGTGTACGAGAACACATGCCCGATGTGCAGCGAACCGGAGGCGGTGGGCGGGGGAGTGTCGATGGAGTAGACGCCGTCGCGGCCGGCCGCGTCGCGGTCGAAGCGGTACGTTCCGCGGTCTTCCCAGACCTCGCCCCACTTGGACTCGAGACCCTCGAGCACGGGCTTCGCGGGAATGGAGGAGGGCACGGTGTCGGTCACGGCGGAGACGTCCTTTTCGTATGGGCGGCACCGTGTCGATGGTGAGGTGCCTGATTGTCTCCCCAAGGATACCGGTACCCGTGCGCTCCCATCCGGACGGTGTCAGTCCCGCACCACCTCGACCACCCTCTCGCCGAGCTCGCGCGTGAGGGTGTCGAGCTCGTGCCGCAGCTCGATCGGAAACCGCTGGGCGTCGAAGGTGTCGAAGTACTCGGCGATCGCCGCCGCCTCGCGCCGCCACGCCGCCGCGTCGAGATCGATGATGTCGGCCAGCTCGTGCGCATCGAGGTCGAGACCCTCGACGTCGAGGTCGCCCGGGAGCGGAAGGCCGCCGATCGGCGTGCTGCGGGCATCCACACCGCCCTCGAGACGGCGCACGATCCACTCGATGACCCGCGCGTTCTCCGAGAATCCGGGCCAGATGAACCGACCGTCGGCGTCGGTGCGGAACCAGTTGACCGAGAAGACGGGCGGCGCGTATTCGCCGAGCCGCTCTCCCATCGCGATCCAGTGCGCGAAGTAGTCGGCCATGTTGTACCCGACGAAGGGCAGCATGGCGAACGGGTCGTGGCGCAGTCGCCCGACCTCTCCGGTCGCCGCGGCCGTGGTCTCCGACGCCATCGTCGCTCCCATGAAGACGCCCTGCTGCCACGACGCGGCCTGCGACACGAGGGGAACCGTGCTCGGCCTGCGCCCGCCGAACAGGATCGCGTCGATCACGACGCCCTCCGGCGAGTTCCAGTCGTCGGAGATGGAGGGGCACTGCTCGGCCGCGACAGTGAACCGGCCGTTCGGATGCGCGGCCCGGGTTCCGGATGCCGGGGTCCAGTCGTTCCCCTGCCAGTCCGTCGCGTGGGCCGGCGGCGCCGCCGTGAGCCCCTCCCACCAGACGTCGCCGTCGTCGCGCAGCGCGACGTTGGTGAAGATGGTGTTTCCCCAGATCGTGTCCGTCGCGGTGGGGTTGGTCGACGGCCCGGTGCCGGGAGCCACACCGAAGAATCCGCGCTCAGGGTTGATGGCGCGCAGCCGCCCGTCCGGTCCCGGGCGCATCCAGGCGATGTCGTCGCCGACCGTCTCGACTCTCCACCCCGGGATCGTGGGTGCCAGCATCGCCAGGTTGGTCTTGCCGCAGGCCGAGGGGAAGGCCGCGGCCAGGTGGAAGACCCTGTTCTCGGGCGAGGTGACCCGCACGATGAGCATGTGCTCGGCGAGCCAGCCCTCGTCCCTGGCCATCACGCTGGCGATGCGCAGGGCGAAGCACTTCTTGCCGAGCAGCGCATTGCCGCCGTAGCCCGACCCGAACGACCAGATCTCCCGGCTCTCGGGAAAATGGCAGATGTACTTGGTGTCGTTGTGCGGCCAGGCCGAGTCCTCCCGCCGCACCCCGTCGTCGCCCACCAGGGGAACGCCCACGCTGTGCAGGGCGGGAACCCACGGCGTGCCCGGCGTGATTCCGGCGAGCGCCGCCGTGCCCATGCGCGTCATCAGCGCCATGCTCGCGACCACGTAGGGGGAGTCGGTGATCTGCACGCCGTACTGCGACAGCGCCCCGCCGATCGGACCCATCGAGAACGGGATCACGTACATCGTCCGTCCGCGCATGCTTCCCGAGAAGAGCTCCGACAGCTCCAGACGCATGATCGAGGGGTCGCGCCAGTTGTTCGTGGGGCCGGCGTCATCCGGGTCGTCGGAGCAGATGAAGGTGCGATCCTCCACCCGCGCGACGTCGGCGGGGTCGCTCCGCGCGAGGAAACTGTTCGGGCGCCACTCCGGGTTCAGTCGGATCAGTGTTCCCTGCGCGACCATCATCTTGGTCAGCCTGTCCCATTCGGCGGTCGAGCCGTCGACCCAGACGACCTCGTCAGGGGTGGTGAGACGGGCCACGTCGGCGACCCAGTCGGAGATGTCGTCGTTCGGCCGTGCCTGTGCCGACAGTGCCTGTGCCGACAGTGCCTGTGTCGACAGTGCCTGTGTCGATGGTGCCTGTGCCGTGGTCGGCGTTGGTCGGGGTGCGAGCAGGGTCATGATTCTCCTTCGAATGTGTCGGACGGGGCGTGCGTGGTGGGGGAAATATCTTCCTGATCTCCACGCTGCGCCCGTATCGGCGTAGATTCTGAAGAATCGATCGGAAAGAACCGCCGATCTTTACAGGAGGGCAATGTGGCCGCCGAAACCGACCTGATCACGCTGGGGCGTCGCATCCGGCACCACCGCAAGAACGCGGGTCTCACGCTCGACCAGCTGGGCGAGCGCGTCGGAGTCGTGGGCAGCCAGCTCTCGCTCGTCGAGAACGGCCGACGCGAGCCCCGGCTCGCCCTTCTGCAGAACATCGCCGCCGAACTCGGGGTTCCTCTCGCAGATCTGCTGTCGGGCGACGCGCCGGATGCCCGCACGGCGCTCGAGATCGAGCTGTCGCGGGCGCAGCTCGGCCCGCTCTACCGCTCGCTCGGGCTGCCCGTCGTGCCGGCTTCGCGCAGCCTGCCCACCGAGACCCTCGAGTCGCTCGTGGGACTGCACCGCGAGCTCATCCGTCGCGCCAAGCGCGCGGTCGCGACGCCCGAGGAGGCCCGACGGGCCAACACCGAGCTGCGCATGCGCATGCGCGAGCGCAACAACTACCTGCCCGACGTCGAGCGGATCGCCACCGAGGCGCTCGCGGAAGTCGGTCATACGGGCGGGGCACTCACCCATCGCAGCGTGAGCCTGATGGCCGAGAACTTGGGCTTCACCCTGATCCACGTCGACGACCTTCCCCACTCCGCGCGCTCGGTGATCGACCTCGAGAACGGCCGCATCTACCTCCCACCGGCGTCGATTCCGGGCGGTCACGGCCTGCGGTCGATGGCCCTGCAGGCGATGGCGCACCGGCTGCTCGGGCATCGGCCTCCCGAGAGCTACGCCGAGTTCCTGCAGCAGCGGCTCGAGATCAACTACTTCGCCGCGGCCTGCCTGATGCCGCACGATGCATCCGTGCGCTTCCTGCGCGCAGCCAAGGAGCGCCACGACCTGTCGGTGGAGGACTTCCGTGACGCATTCGGGGTGACGCACGAGGCGGCTGCCCTGCGGCTCACCAACCTGAGCACGGAGCAGCTGGGCCTGAAGATGCACTTCCTGCGGGTCGCAGACGACGGCGCGATCCAGAAGGCCTACGAGAACGACGGGCTCGCGCTGCCGATGGATGTGACGGGTGCGGTCGAGGGGCAGCTCGTGTGCCGCTTCTGGGCATCACGGGCGGCGCTGCACCGCACGAACCGCACGACGGAGTTCTACCAGTACACCGACACCCCGGGCGGAACCTTCTGGTGCGCGACGCAGACGGGCAAGACCGACGCGGGCGAGTTCTCGATCAGCGTGGGCGTGCCGTTCGCCGAGGCGAAGTGGTTCCGAGGGCGGGACACGACGGTGAGGGCGCAATCGCGGTGCCCCGACGAGTCGTGCTGCCGTCGGCCCGACGACTCCCTCGCCCGGCGCTGGAGGGACAGGGCGTGGCCGAGCGCGCGCCTGCACGCCCACATCCTGTCGCCCCTGCCACAGGGTGAGTTCCCGGGCGTCGACACCCTCGAGGTCTACGAGTTCCTGGAGTCGCACTCCGGGCAATGATGAGCGCCCGGCTCTGCCTACAGGCGGGAGAACCCCTCCAGCAGGGGAGAGAGTGCTCGCTCGAGGTGGGGCGCAAGCACGCCCCGCTCCGGGCCGGCCTCCGCCCAGCTCATCATCGCGGCGACCACTGCCCCCACGCACGCGAACGACAGACTGCGGGCGAGCGCGGGTTCCACGGATGTCGAGGCGGCGCGCTCGACGAGATGCGACAGTCGCGTCGCCCGCCCGATGACGCTGGCCATGACCTCGTGGGTGCTGCCGATCAATTCGAAGTGGGTGAGCACCCACGGCACGTCAGACGGGCCGAGCAGCGAGGCGGCTCCGAGGAGGGCATCGTGCAGCCTGTCGATCGTCGGCGAGTCCGCCGGCGGCGCATCGAGCGCCGCCTCCACCCGGTCGATGCTCGCGTCGAGCCCCACCCAGAACACATCGCTCTTCGCGGTGAAGTAGTTGAAGAACGTGTTGCGGCTCACGCCGGCCCTCGTGCTGATCTGCTCGACGGTGGTGCCGGCGAAGCCGTTCTCCAGGAACAGCTCGAAGGCGGCCTCCTCGAGCAGCGAGGCGGATCCGAGCCGCGGTCGCCCCCGGGTGGGTCGCGGCGCATCGGTCACGGCATGTCCTCTCGTTCTTCGCTTTATTGGGCTGAGTCTATTTAAAAGCGCCTAGGCTGGAACCCGCGCCTCGCGATCGAGGCACCCCCTCCCGAGAGAAGTCCACCATGTTTTCGCGCCCTCGCCCGCTCCGCATCGCGGGTTACCTTGCACTCGTCACCGCGGCCGCCCTGGTGCTCGCCGGATGCTCGACGCCCGCCGGCTCGGGCGAGAAGACCGAGGGCGGCACGATCACGTTCGGCGTCGACGTCGACCCCGTGGGCCACCTCGACGTGCACTCGTCGCAACTCGACATCAACGCCATCCTGCAGCGGCCCGTCTTCGACTCCCTGGTGTCGCAGAACGCGGACGGCACCATCGTGCCCTGGCTGGCGACGTCATGGCAGGTCTCCGACGACGGACTGCAGTACACGTTCGACCTGAGGGACGACGTCACCTTCTCCGACGGCGAGAAGTTCGACGCGGCGGCCGTCAAGGCGAACTTCGACCACATCGTCGACCCGGCCACCGAGTCGGCCCAGGCATCCAGTCTCATCGGCGGCGAGTACTACGCGGGAACCGACGTGATCGACGACACCACCGTGCGGGTGAACTTCTCGCAGCCGTACGCCCCGTTCCTCGCGAACGCCGCGTCGGTGGAGCTCGGCTTCTACTCGCCCAAGGTTCTCGCGGAGCACGCCGACGAGCTGAAGGCCGGTGGACCGGGCATCTCGGTCGGCTCCGGCCCGTTCATCCTCTCGGAGTACACGCCGGGCAGCGAGCTCGTCTACACCAAGAACCCCGACTACGACTGGGCTCCGGAGGGCGCGACCGCCCAGGGCCCCGCGACGATCGACGAGCTCGACGTGAAGATCCTGCCCGAGAGCTCCGTTCGCACGAGCGCCCTCACCTCAGGACAGGTCGACGTGATCGGCGACACCGCGCCCTCGAGCCTCGGCCAGATCGGCGACGGGTTCACGGTCACCTCCACCGAGTCGCCGGGAGTGCCGTACTCGCTCTACCTCAACGTCACCCGTCCGGTCTTCTCCGACGTCGAGGTGCGCAAGGCCTTCGCCGGCGGCTTCGACCTCGACGCCGCCGTGAAGGCCGTGTTCGCAGGCAGCTACCAGAGGGCCTACTCGATCCTCGGCCCCACGACCCCCGACTCCTACGACGCGGCCCTCGAGTCGAGCGCGTCGTTCGACGCCGACGCGGCGAACGACGCTCTGGATGCCGCGGGCTGGTCCGAGCGCGACTCCGACGGGTACCGCACGAAGAACGGCGAGCGCCTCAGCGCCCGATGGATCTCGTACACGCCCGTGAACGAGGACAACGCGAACCTCGCGAACCTCATTCAGGACGGGCTGAAGAAGATCGGCTTCGAGGTCGTGCACGACCAGCTCGAACCCGGCGCCTACCTCGACGCGTACCTCGCGGGCGACTACGACCTCACCGACTGGGGCTTCCTGTCGGCCGACGCCGACGTGCTGCGCAGCCACCTGGGAACGGGCGGCTACCAGAACGCCTCGCACCTCAGCGATCCGGAGATCGACGCCACGCTCGCGTCGGCCGTCGCCACGACCGATGCCTCGCAGCGGGCCGAGCTGTACACGCAGCTGCAGCAGTGGAACGCCGAGAACGCGGTGATCGTTCCGCTCTACGTGCCCGAGTACATCCTCGCCTCCAGCAAGAAGGTCGGCGGCATCGAGGTCGACATCCACGGCTGGCCGCTCTTCTCCGGGGCCTACGTCACGAAGTAGCAGCGGCTGGCATAGAGTTCGGGCATGGTATTCCGGCGCATTCTCGCGCGCCTCGCGGGAATGCTCGTGGTCGTGTGGGGTGCGGCCACGGCGGCGTTCCTCGTGCTGAAACTGGTTCCCGGCGATCCGGTCGACGTGATGCTCGGCGTCTCCGCGCAGGCGTCTCCCGAGCTCAAACAGTCCATCCGGGCCGAACTGGGCCTCGATCAGCCGCTCCTCGTGCAGTACGTGTCGTACCTGTCGCGACTGGTGCGGGGCGACTTCGGCACCAGCTACCAGCTGAGGCTGCCGGTCACCGACGTCATCGGCCAGCAGCTCGGCTATACGCTGCAGCTCGCCGCCGCCTCGCTGGCCGTGGCGCTCGTGATCGCCCTCGTCGGCGCGGTCGTGGTGCACGGGCGAGCAGCGCGCGGGATCGTCTCCGTGCTCGAGCTGCTGGCGATCAGCTCGCCTCCCTTCTGGATCGGCCTGGTGCTGCTCAGCGTGTTCGCGTTCGGGCTCGGCTGGTTTCCGGTGGCCGGCGCAGACGGCATCCAGGGCCTCCTTCTGCCCGCCCTCACCATCGCGCTGCCCGTGGCCGGAATTCTCGGGCAGGTTCTGCGCACCGGGCTCGAGGACGCCGAGCAGCAGCCCTTCGCCACCACGGCCAGGGCGAGGGGAGCCGGGCCCGCCCGGCTCGTGCTGAGGCACACCCTGCGCCACGCGGCGATCCCGGCCCTGACACTGGCCGGCTATATCGTCGGTTCCCTCCTCGGGGGAGCCGTGATCGTGGAATCGGTCTTCGCGCGGCCCGGGCTCGGGCGGGTGGCGCTCGCGGCGATCACGAACCGCGATCTGCCCGTGGTGATGGGCATCATCGTGTTCACCGCGATCGTCTTCGTTCTGGTCAATCTCGTGGTCGACCTGGCGTATCGGGCCATCGACCCGCGCATCGGCGCGCCGACTGTCGCCATCCGGGGTGCGCGATGAGGGGCCGGTTCGCGGCACGGGCCGGGCTGGTCGTCGCGGCGCTCTTCCTCGTCGCCGTCACGCTCATGGCCGTCGCCCCGGGGCTTTTCACGCCCCTCGACCCGCTCGCCACGGATACCGACCGGGTGCTGCAGCCGCCGGGCTGGGGTCATCCGTTCGGCACGGACCAGACCGGGCGGGACATGTTCGCCCGGGTCGTCCACGGTGCGTCGTACTCCCTCGGTGTGGGCGCGGGCGCCACGGCCGCAGCACTGGTCATCGGGGTGGTCGCCGGCACGCTCGTGGGCCTCGCGCCCCGGATCGTCGACGGCGTGGCGATGCGCGGCGTCGAGATCCTGCTCGCCTTTCCCGAGTTCCTCATCGCACTGTTCGCCATCGCCGTTCTCGGGCCGGGCCCTGTGAACGTGGCGACCGCCGTCGGCGTCGCCGCGCTGCCGGCCTACATCAGGGTCGCCCGCGCGGAGACGCTCGTCGTGCGGCGCTCGGGTTACGTGGAGGCGGCCCGCGGGCTCGGGGTGCACCCGCTCAGGGTGGCCGTCTCGCACGTCGTGCCGAACACTCTTCGCCCGCTCGGCGTGATCGCCACCATCGGCATCGGAACGACGATCGTCGCGGCGGCGGGCCTCAGCTTTCTCGGACTCGGCCCGCAGGACCCGACGCCGGAATGGGGACTCCTGCTGTCGGGCGGCCGAAACCTGCTCGCCCAGGCGTGGTGGGTCGCCTTCTTTCCCGGCGTACTGATCACGGGCACGGTGGTGTCGGCGACCGTCGTGGGGCGTCGCCTGCGCCGCGCCGGCGAGGGCAGGCGATCATGATCGATTCCCGCGTTCTCGTGCGCGCCACAGGGCTGACCGTGCGCTTCGGGTCGACGGTCGTCGTCGACTCCGTGTCGCTCTCCCTGGCCGCCGGCGAGTGCCTGGCGATCGTGGGGGAGTCGGGGTCGGGCAAGACCCTCACAGCGCGGGCGCTCCTGGGCCTGCTGCCCGATGGCGCCGCACTCTCTGCCGACGAGCTGCTGATCGACGGCGTCGACGTGCGCCGCGCCTCCGAGGCCGACTGGCGGCGCATCCGGGGCGCCCGCGTCGGCCTCGTGAGCCAGGACGCGCTGGTCTCGCTCGACCCGCTGCGCCGGGTCGGTCGCGAGGTCGCCGAGGTGCTCGAGATCCATGGCGACCCGGCATCGGGCCGCCGGATGCCTCGGGCCGCGCTCGACGAGACCGTCACGACCCAGCTGGGCCGGGTCGCCATGCCGGAGCCGGAGGAGCGCGCGCGACAGTACCCGCACGAGCTGTCCGGGGGCCTGCGTCAGCGCGCGCTGATCGCGTCGGCGCTGGCGGGCGAACCGGGTGTGCTCATCGCCGACGAACCGACGACGGCGCTCGACGTCACCGTGCAGGCCCAGGTGCTCGATCTGCTGTCGGGGCTGCGCGACGACGGCCTCGGGATCATCGTGATCAGTCACGACCTCGCTGTCGTCTCGGGGATCGCCGACCGGGTGGCCGTGATGCGCAGCGGGCGCATCGTCGAGGAGGGTGCGACCGGCGAGGTTCTCTCGAACCCGCAGCACCCGTACACGCGGATGCTGCTGGCGGCGGCACCGCGCCTGCCTGAAGCCGGCGCCGATCGAGTAGCGGCGCGACGAAGGAGCCCGCGTATCGAGATCACTCCCGGTGGTCTCGATACGGCCGCGGGCGGCCTGCTCGACCAGGGGGAGTCGACGCCGGTGCTGCGCGCCACCGGCCTGGGGCGCGACTTCCGCCGCCCCGACGGGGGCGTGCGCTCGGCCGTCGACGACGTGTCGTTCGACGTGCTGCCCGCCGCAGCGATCGGCATCGTGGGGGAGTCGGGCTCGGGCAAGACCACCCTCGCGCGCCTGCTTCTGGGCTTCGACGCGCCCGACCGGGGCTCCGTGACCCTCGACGGACGGCCATGGAGCGGCATCACCGAGGGTCGCAGGCGGTCGCGGCGCGGCGATATCCAGTACATCAGCCAGGATCCGCTCGGATCCTTCGATCCGCGCTACACCGTCTCGCGCATCGTGGCGGAGGGGCTGCGCGGCGGCTCCCGCCTGTCGTCCCGCACCCGGGCCACGCGCATCCGAACCCTGCTCGACAGTGTGGGGCTCGACGCGTCGCTCGCGGGCAGGCGGCCGCACGAGCTGTCTGGTGGCCAGCGGCAGCGGGTCGCGATCGCTCGCGCCCTCGCGTCGGAACCGCGCATCCTCGTGTGCGACGAGCCGGTGTCGGCGCTCGACGTGTCGATCCAGGCCACGATCATCGACCTGCTCGCAGGCCTGCGCCGCGATCTGGGTGTCGCGCTCGTGTTCGTGTCGCACGACCTCGCGGTCGTCGCGACGCTCTGCGATGACGTGCTGGTGATGAGGGATGGCCGCGTGGTGGAGCGCGGAGCGATCGGCGAGGTATTCGCCCACCCGCAGCACCCCTTCACGAAGGCGCTCGTCGATGCGGTGCCGCGGATGCCGTGACGTCTCTCGATATTTAGCACGTGAGCTAATTAGCACCGGTGCTACAGTGCGAATATGCGAAACGACGATTCGACCTCCGACGTCTTCACGGCGCTGAGCTCGCCTGTGCGGCGGCAGATCCTGCAGGAACTGCGCGACGGCGAACTGGCGGCGGGCGACATCGCCGGTCGCTTCCCGGTGTCGGGCCCCACGATCTCGCGGCACCTGTCGGTGCTGCGCGGCGCCGGGCTGGTCACCGAACGGCGCGACGCGAACCGCATCCTGTACTCGCTGGTGGGGGACAGGCTGGCCCTGTCGGTCGGGGACTTCCTCTCGGCCGTCTGCCCGGAGCAGATGGTGCTGCGCGGCATCCAGAAGGCCGCGGCGACGACCGAGATCGAGGCGACCGCATGAGCTACCTTCTTCCGGCCCTGTCGGCCGTGATCGAACGACGGCTGCTCATCAACTACAGGCTCGATGCCTCTGTCGCCGCCGACATGCTGCCCGAGGGTCTGCGCCCGCAGCTCGTTCAGGGCGATGCCGTCGCGGGCGTGTGCCTGATCAGGCTCGGCGGCATGCGGGCGCCATGGATGCCGGCGGCGCTCGGCTGGGGAGCTGAGAACGCGGCCCACCGCATCGCCGTGGAATGGGACGACGAGTCCGGGGTCCAGCGCGGCGTGTACATCCCCGTGCGGCACAGTGCATCTCGTCTTCCGGTGCTCGTCGGAGGGCGTCTCTTTCCCGGCGTCCACCGGCACGCGCGATTCACCGGGTCCGAGACGGCCCATCGCATCCGGGTCGGACTCGAGGCGTCCGACCTCCGGGTGTCGGCCGATGTGGCCGTGGTCTCCGAATGGCGCAGCGGGCTCTTTGCGACGATCGACGACGCCTCGGCGTTCTTCAGGGCCGGGTCGACGGGGTGGTCGCCGCGACGAGGCTCGGCCGGGCTCGACGGGTTGACGCTCGAGACCGAGCAGTGGAGCGTCGAACCGGGCCGACTGCTGCACGTCGAGTCGTCGTTCTTCGACGCGCTGCCCGAGGGTGCGGCCGTGCTCGACAGCGTTCTCGTCATGCGCGACGTGCCCATCGTGTGGCGACAGCCGCATCGTGCCCCTCGACAGGCTCAGGGAGCGGAGATCGCGAGCGTCGGGTAGAATTGGGAGCAGCATGACAGTGATCCGGCAATCACCGGTGAGTCTTCGGAAGAAAGGCACGCGCGAGCGGGCCGAGTAGAACCGAACGGGTCTGGCCCGTCACAGCCAAAGAACAAGCGGCCGATCGAGGCGAACACCTCGACCGGCAAGCGAGGTGGTACCACGCGGGTCGGAGTGTTTCCGTACCAGGCGTCCTCGTGGAACAGGCAACGAGACAGCCCGTCCAGGAGAAGCATGTCGTACCCCAAGAACTCTGAAGAGAACGCCGGCGAGCAGCACCGCCACGCGGCGCCCGCCATCACGCCGAGCCCGAACTTCCCCGCGATCGAAGAAGAGGTCCTTGGCTTCTGGAAGGCCGACGACACGTTCCGCGCCTCGATCGAGAACCGTGCGGATGCCGACGAGTGGGTCTTCTACGACGGCCCGCCGTTCGCGAACGGCCTGCCGCACTACGGTCATCTGCTCACCGGCTACGCCAAAGACCTCTTCCCGCGGTTCCAGACCATGCGCGGCAAGAAGGTGGAGCGCCGCTTCGGCTGGGACACCCACGGACTGCCCGCGGAGCTCGAGGCCATGCGCCAGCTCGGCATCACCGAGAAGAGCCAGATCGAGGAGATGGGCATCGGCGTCTTCAACCAGGCGTCCCGCGACTCCGTGCTGCGCTACACCGGCGAATGGCAGGAGTACGTGACCCGCCAGGCTCGCTGGGTCGACTTCGAGAACGACTACAAGACGCTCGACATCACCTTCATGGAGAGCGTCATCTGGGCGTTCAAGCAGCTGCACACGAAGGGGCTCGCCTACGAGGGCTTCCGCGTGCTGCCTTACTGCTGGCACGACGAGACGCCCCTGTCGAACCATGAGCTGCGCATGGACGACGACGTCTACAAGATGCGCCAGGACCAGACGGTCACCGTGACGTTCCCGCTCACCGGTGCCAAGGCCGAGGCGCTCGGCCTCACCGCCGTGCGCGCCCTGGCCTGGACGACGACACCGTGGACCCTGCCGACGAACCTGGCGCTCGCGGTCGGCCCGGGCATCCAGTATGCGGTCGTGCCCGGCGGGCCGAACGGCGCCGCAGACGTGCATGAAGACAGGCTCGAGGGGGAGTCGCACGAGTACCTCATCGCGAGCGACCTCGTGGGCAACTACGCGAAAGACCTGGGCTACGAGTCCGCCGACGACGCCATCGCCGCGATCTCGCGCACCCACCTGGGGGCCGAGCTCGAGGGCGTGACCTACGACCGCCTCTGGGACTACTACGCCGACACCGAGACGTGGGGAACGCAGAACGCGTGGCGCATCCTCGTTGCCGATTATGTGTCGACCACCGACGGAACCGGCATCGTGCACCAGGCTCCGGCCTACGGTGAGGAAGACCAGAAGATCTGCGAGGCCGCCGGAATCCCCGTGGTGATCTCGGTCGACGAGGGCGCGCGGTTCCTGCCCGCCGTCGCCGACGTGGTCGGCCTGCAGGTCTTCGAGGCTAACAAGCCGCTCACCCAGCTGCTGCGCGCCAACGGCCGTCTGCTGCGCCAGGCCAGCTACGAGCACTCCTACCCGCACTGCTGGCGCTGCCGCAACCCGCTGATCTACAAGGCCGTGTCGAGCTGGTTCGTGCGCGTCACCGAGTTCCGCGACCGCATGGAGACGCTCAACCAGGAGATCAACTGGATCCCCGAGAACGTGAAGGACGGCCAGTTCGGCAAGTGGGTGTCGAACGCCCGCGACTGGTCGATCTCGCGCAACCGCTACTGGGGATCGCCGATCCCCGTGTGGAAGAGCGACAACCCCGAGTACCCGAGGATCGACGTCTACGGATCGCTCGACGAGCTCGAGGCCGACTTCGGCGTGCGCCCCACCGACCTGCACCGGCCCTACATCGACGAGCTCACCCGCCCCAACCCCGACGACCCCACCGGCCAGTCGACGATGCGCCGCATCGAAGACGTGCTCGACGTCTGGTTCGACTCGGGCTCGATGCCGTTCGCCCAGGTGCACTACCCGTTCGAGAACCAGGACTGGTTCGACAGCCACAACCCGGCCGACTTCATCGTCGAGTACATCGGGCAGACCCGCGGCTGGTTCTACACGCTGCACACTCTCTCGACGGCGCTGTTCGACAGGCCCGCGTTCCGCAATGTCGTCAGCCACGGCATCGTGCTCGGCAGCGACGGCCAGAAGATGTCGAAGAGCCTGCGCAACTACCCCGACGTCTCCGAGGTGCTCGACCGCGACGGCTCGGACGCGATGCGCTGGTTCCTCATGAGCTCGCCCGTTCTGCGCGGCGGCAACCTCGTCGTGACCGAGGAGGCGATCCGCGAGGCGACCAGGCAGGTTCTGCTGCCCCTGTGGAGCACGTACTACTTCTTCACTCTCTACGCGAATTCCGCGGGCACGAACGGCTATGACGCGCAGCTGAGCACCTCGTCGACCGACGTGCTCGACCGCTACCTGCTGGCCAAGACCCGTGAGCTCATCCACGACGTGGCCGCAGACCTCGACGCCTACGACTCGACGCTCGCCACCGCCAAGCTGCGCGACTTCGCCGACGTGCTCACCAACTGGTACGTGCGTCGCAGCCGCGACCGCTTCTGGTCGGGAACCGACACCGCGGCCTTCGACACCCTCTTCACGGTGCTCGAGGCCGTGACCCGCGTGGCCGCGCCCCTGCTGCCTCTCGTCACGGAGCGCATCTGGAAGGGACTCACCGGCGGGCGCAGCGTGCACCTCACCGACTGGCCCGACGAGAACCGCTTCCCGGCCGATCCCGGCCTCGTGCACGCCATGGACCAGGTGCGGGAGATCTCCTCCACCGTGCTGTCTCTGCGCAAGCAGAACGGTCTCCGCGTGCGCCTTCCGCTGGCCAACCTCACCATCGTGAGCTCGAACGTCGAGGCCCTGCGGCCCTTCGAGGGCATCCTCGCCGACGAGCTCAACGTGAAGAGCGTCACCCTGGTCGAGCAGCGACCGAACAGCGCTGTCGAGTTCGGCATCACGTCGAAGCTCACGGTCAACGCGCGGGCAGCCGGCCCGCGCCTGGGCAAGCAGGTGCAGCAGGTCATCAAGGCCGCCCGAGGCGGCGACTGGTCGGAGAGCAACGGCGTCGTCACGGCGGGCGGCATCGACCTGGTCGAGGGGGAATACGAGCTCGTGCTCGAGGCGCAGGATGCCGGCGACGGCTCCCACGCGGCCCTCGCGCTGCTCCCGGGCGGCGGCTTCGCGCTGCTCGATACCGCGACCACCCCGGAACTCGAGGCGGAGGGCCTCGCGAGAGACATGATCCGAGCCGTTCAGGACGCGCGCAAGTCCGCCGGGTTCGAGGTCAGCGACCGCATCGTGCTCGACCTGGTGTTCTTCTCGGATGCCGACGCGGATGCGCTGCGGCAGGCTTCCGCCGTCGACGTCGCGGGGGAGACCCTCGCCACCGGCTTCACGATCTCCGGCCCCCGTGACACCCCCGCCCTCGAGGGGTACCGTGAAAGTCTGGTCACCGAGTGGATCGGCGACGCGGTGGCCACGTCACCCGAGCACGTCGTTCGCATCGGTGGCGCCAAGTACGCGAACACCGACGACCTCATCGTCGCGGTGAGCCGACAGTCAGGAATCCGCAATGTCTGATCTCGAGTCCCCCGAACCAGAGAAGTCGGGCTACATCGGCCCGCTCGACGATACCGACCCCGACGAGTTCGTCGCCGCGGGAGACGCCGTCTACGCTGCCCTGCTCGAGCGTCTGGGCGAAGCGGCACCCCAGCCGAGGCTCTCGGCCACCCGGCGGGTCGTCGAACTGCTCGGAGACCCGCAGCGCGCCTACCCCGTCATCCACATCACGGGCACGAACGGCAAGACCAGCACGAGCCGCATCACCGAGAGCATCCTGCGCGCCTACGGCCTGCGCACCGGGCTCTTCACGAGCCCCCACCTGGAGCGTCTCAACGAGCGCATCGTGATCGACGGCGAGCCGATCAGCAACGAGGCGCTCGCGGCCAACTGGGCCGACATCGATCCCTTCCTTCAGATCGTCGACGGCGAACTCGAGACCGCCGGCGAGCCGCGGATCACCTTCTTCGAGGCCCTGTCGGTGCTGGCGTTCGCGTCGTTCGCCGACGCCCCCGTCGATGTCGCCGTGATCGAGGTGGGCATGGGCGGTGAATGGGATTCCACGAACGTCGCGGACGGCCAGGTCGCGGTCATCACGCCCATCTCCCTCGATCACACGAATCGGCTGGGCAACACGGTCGAGGAGATCGCCCGCACCAAGTCGGGCATCATCAAGCCGGTCTCGAACGTCGTGACCGCCCTGCAGCCCGCGGGCGCGCTGGCCGAGCTGCAGCGTGCGGCCGAGCTCACGGAGTCGAGCCTCGCGGTGCAGGGGGACCAGTTCCGCCTCATCTCCAGCGCCGTGGGCGTCGGAGGCCAGGTCGTGTCGATCCAGGGTCTGGCAGGCACCTACTCCGATCTGTTCCTGCCTCTGTACGGAGCACACCAGGCCCAGAATGCGGCCGTCGCCGTCGCGGCCGTGGAGTCGTTCCTCGGCGGCGGAACGCACGAACTCGCCGTCGACGTCGTGAACGAGGGCTTCGCCACCGTCACGTCGCCCGGCCGACTGCAGCTCGTAGGCATCGAACCCACCGTGCTCGTCGACGCGGCGCACAACCCCGGCGGAGCCGAGGTGCTCGCGGTGGCCATCACCGAGTACTTCACCTTCGACAAGGTCGTTGCGGTCTTCGGCGTTCTCGCCGACAAGGACGTCGAGGGCATCGTGCGTGCCCTCGAGCCCGTCGTCACCGAGTTCGTGGTCACGGATGCGCCGAGCGACAGGGCGATCGATGCGGATTCCCTGGCGGCGATCGTCGTCGGCATCGTCGGGCGCGACCGTGTCACGGTGGAGCCGGAGCTCGCCCGAGCTCTCGAGGCCGCGCGCGACAGCGCGGAGGAGGCCGAGCGGGGCGCGGTGCTCGTCACCGGCTCGATCACGCTCGTGGGCGAGGCCATCACCCTGGCCGCAGCCGAGAAATGGAAGCCGTGACAGACATCCAGCCGTCGCCCGACGAGGTCGAGCCGCAGCGCCCGGCCCGCGCCGGGCGGCCTCCGTCGGTGCGACGGTCGCTCGGGTCGATCGTGCTCGGCTTCGAGAGCGTCGTGATGTTCCTCGCCGCGCTCGTCGCCTTCGGGCTCAAGGCGCTGCCCGCCCTGCCGGCCCTGGGCGGCGGCGCCCTCCTCTGCGTCGCGCTGGTCGCCGGTGCGGGGCTCCTGCGCTTCCGCTGGGGCTACGTGTTCGGCTGGGTGCTGCAGGCCGCCATCATCGCGTCGGCCTTCCTCGTGCCGGTGATGTGGATCGTGGGAGTGCTTTTCGTGGGTCTCTGGACCTACTGCATGGTCGTCGGCTCGCGAATCGATCGCGAGAAGGCCGCCGCCGCCGTCGTTCAGCCCTGATCTCCCATCCCCGCTCGGTACAGTGAAACGGTACGTTTCCTCTTTGTCTGGAAGGACATCCCTGTGACCATCACGAGCGAAGAATCCCTCGTTCTCATCAAGCCCGACGGCGTGGCCCGCAACCTCACGGGGGAGATCCTCTCCCGCATCGAGGGCAAGGGCTACCAGCTGGTCGACATCAAGCTCATCGAGCCCGAGCGCAGCCTACTCGCGGCACACTACGCCGAGCACGAGGGCAAGCCGTTCTACGAGCCGCTCATCGAGTTCATGGAATCCGGGCCGATCGTCGCCATCCGCATCGCCGGCAACCGCGTCATCGAGGGCTTCCGCTCGCTCGCCGGCACCACCGATCCCACCACGGCGGCTCCCGGCACGATCCGCGGCGACCTGGGCCGCGACTGGGGCCTGAAGGTTCAGCAGAACCTCGTGCACGGCAGCGACTCGCCCGAGTCCGCCCAGCGCGAACTCGCGATCTGGTTCGGCTAGATCAGCTGTAGAGAATGATCGTCGTGATGGCGTCGAGTCGAAGCTGCGCCATCACGACGATCGCCAGGTAGCCGAGCAGCACGAGCACCCAGGTGAACGGGTAGATGCGGGCGAAGATGCGACGCGACGCGCCCGAGTTGCCGAAATGTCCTTCTTTGAGGTTGAACACCGTCACGTAGAAGAACATCGGGATCATCACGGTCCACACGACCATGCAGTAGGGGCAGAGGGTTCCCAGAACGAAGATGCTCTGCGAGATGAGCCAGGCGACGAACACGATCCCGCCGAGGACGCCCGCATTGAAGGCGATCCAGAACCACGACGCGAATCGGGCGCCCGCAAGGATCGCGACGCCCACGACGATGGGGGCGATGAACGCGGCCACGCCGATGAGCGGATTTGGGAAGCCGAAGACCGACCCCTGGGCGCTCGCCATGTTCACACCGCACTGCACGAGGGGAGAGATGTCGCAGCTCGGGTTGTAGTCGGGATCGACGAGAGTCTCGATCTTCTCGATGGTGAGGTCGAAGGCGGCGAACCATCCGACCACTCCCGCCACGATCAGGAAGATCGCGAAAATGAAGGGTCGTCTGGTCTCGAGCGTCGTATTCACCACGGTCGGATTATCGCACGGGGTGAAATACGCATTCTGGGAATGCATGCGATAATTGGTCTCAGTCTTTCTGGCCGCGTCCGGAAAGACGCCAAAGAAGGCTTGTCGGAACGAAAGCAGGCGCAACCACAGTGGCCGCCCGCCTCATCCGAGCACAGAACTACAGTCATAAAAGAAGTACACGTGAAGGCAGCCAGAGCCTATGTCGCCGGCTGCCCGTGTAAAGGATTGGCGAGGTTTTCGCTCACGCGGAAGGCTCGCTCTGGAGAGTACCGACAGGTGGCGCGGCCACCGGTTCGGCAAGGAGTGCACCAGCAATGGTGGAAGACAACAACAACACAGGTTCATCGAACACAGAATCAGCACCGCGCAAGCGCCTCTTCGGGGGGCGCAAGTCGGCGAAGAAGGTCGTCGAGCCGCCTGCGGCTGAGGCTCCCGCGACTCCGCCGACGGTGTCGGAGCCCGAGAAGCAGGCCGTTCCCGTCGTGACGGCGAGCACCGTCTCGACCGGCATCGGATCGCCCTTCGACGAGGAGCACCCGGGGCTCGCACCCCTCGAACCCGCGGCTCAGCCCGAGGCTCCTGCCCAGGCGCCGGTGCTCCGGCCCACGACGTCGCTGATCTTCCAGGCGCCCGACATCCAGCCGTTGCCCGCGCGTGACGACGACGATCAGGCCGACGACGACCGCCCCGACACCTCGGTGCGGCGCAGATCACGTCGACGCTCGGGTGAAGACAACCGACCGGGCGACAACGATCCCGCGAACACCGTCGTCAAGGTGCGCGCGCCTCGCCCCGAGCCGGAGCTCATCACCGAGCCCCAGCGCATCAAGGGCTCGACGCGTCTCGAGGCCAAGAAGCAGCGCCGTCGCGACGGTCGGGATGCGGGTCGTCGTCGCCCCGTCGTCACCGAGGCCGAGTTCCTGGCCCGCCGCGAGTCCGTCGACCGCGTCATGGTCGTGCGGGCCAAAGACAACAAGATCCAGATCGGCGTTCTCGAAGACGGCGTGCTGGTCGAGCACTACGTCGCCAAGGCGCAGGACGCCTCGCTGATCGGCAACGTGTACCTCGGCAAGGTGCAGAACGTGCTTCCCAGCATGGAGGCCGCCTTCGTCGACATCGGACGCGGTCGCAACGCCGTGCTGTACTCGGGCGAGGTCGACTGGGACGCCGCGGCGGCCGAGAACCCCAACGGCGGCAACCAGGCACGCAAGATCGAGCTGGCCCTCAAGCCGGGTGCAACCGTTCTGGTGCAGGTCACGAAAGACCCGGTGGGTCACAAGGGCGCGCGCCTCACAAGCCAGATCTCCCTCCCGGGCCGCTACCTCGTGTACGTGCCGAACGGATCGATGAACGGCATCTCGCGCAAGCTCCCCGATGTCGAGCGGTCGCGCCTCAAGAAGATCCTCAAAGAGGTGCTGCCCGAGAACGTCGGCGTCATCGTGCGCACGGCGTCGGAGGGCGCCACGGAGGAGCAGCTCACCCTCGACGTGAGCCGCCTGACCACGCAGTGGTCGGAGATCTCGGCCGCCGTGCAGAAGCAGCAGTCTCCCGCCCTGCTGCACTCCGAGCCCGATCTCCTCATCAAGATCGTGCGCGACGTGTTCAACGAGGACTTCCAGCGCCTCGTGATCTCGGGTGACGACGCCCGGGCCACGATCGAGACCTACCTGGGCCAGGTCGCGCCCGATCTGCTCGACAGGGTGGAGCGTTACGAGGGCGAGCGCGACGCGTTCGACGAGTTCCGGGTGTCGGAGCAGATCGAGAAGGCGCTCGACCGCAAGGTCTGGTTGCCGTCGGGTGGATCGCTCGTGATCGACCGCACCGAGGCCATGACCGTCGTCGACGTCAACACCGGCAAGTTCGTGGGCTCGGGCGGAAACCTCGAGGAGACCGTCACCAAGAACAACCTCGAGGCGGCCGAGGAGATCGTGCGCCAGCTGCGCCTGCGCGACATCGGCGGCATCATCGTGGTCGACTTCATCGACATGGTGCTCGAGTCGAACCGCGACCTCGTTCTGCGGCGCATGGTCGAGTGCCTCAGCCGCGACCGCACCAAGCACCAGGTCGCCGAGGTCACCTCGCTCGGACTCGTGCAGATGACTCGCAAGAAGCTGGGTCTCGGCCTGCTCGAGTCGTTCAGCGAGGCGTGCGAGGTCTGCGCCGGCCGCGGCGTGATCGTGCACCACGACCCCGTCGTCAAGCATCGCTCCTCCGGCAACGCGCCCGCCTCGTCGGGAGCTCCGCAGCAGGAGCGTCGCCGTTCGGGCCGGGGCAACGGCCAGAACGGCAACGGCGGCAACGGATCGTCGAACGGCAACGGGTCGTCGAATGGCGGCAACGGCGCGAACGCATCGTCGAGCGCCGGGTCCTCGTCGTATTCGACACCGGCCACCAAGCCCCACGGAATCACGGACGACGCGAAGAACGCCCTGGCCAAGATCGCGGCGTCGACCATCGCCACGCACACCGGCGCGGTGAGCATCATCACTCAGGAGCAGTCCGAGGCGGCGAAGGCCGCCGCGGCGGCGCCGGCCGAGAGCCCGGCTGTCGTGTCGAACGAGCGCGACGAGAGCGCACAGACCGCTCCGGATGCCGGGGGAGCCGAATCGCAGGCGCCGTCGCGCGGGCGCAAGGGCAACCGTCGCGCACGTCAGGCCAAGCCCGTGGTCGAGAGCACTGTGCTTGAGACCCCCGTGCTTGAGACCCCCGTGCTCGAGACCCCCGTGGTCGAGAACGAGCACGCGTCCGACCCGTCCGGCGCCCCTGCCTCGGTCGCTCCTGCGGCTGACGTGCTGCCGGCGATCGACATTCTCGATATTCCCGTCGCGAAGGCACCGGCGGCCCAGCGTCGCATCTCGACCCACGATGCCGAGGTTCTCCTCGACTCGGTGCTCGGAGCGCTGCCCGAGCCGAAGCAGCCCGGACAGGGTCGCTCACGCAGTCGCAGGGTGAGCACGGCCGCTCTGTCGGCGCCCACGCCCGAGCAGCAGTAGGCGCCAGAGCCGCAGCAGATGTGAAGGCCGCTATCGTCCCCGCCCGGGGCGGTCGCGGCCTTTCACGCGCAGTCCGCTGCGCTCGAGTCGGCGCACGAGGTCGCGATAGCTCACCGGCAGGGCTCCCGCCGCCACGAGCTCCGCGTGCCGGGCGATGGGCACGTCGTAGTGGTCGAGGTCGAAGCTGCGCGGCGGCAGTCCCGCTGCTCGCGCGAAGGCATGCAGCTCCTCGAGTGATGAATCGCTGACGAGGTGTCCCCAGACCGTGTCATGGGCGGGCCAGATGGGCCAGTCGATCAGCACGGTCATAGTGCACGAGTGTACGTCTGTGCGGCGCTTCCCAGCTTCGCCCGGCCGAGCGACTTGTACTCTGGTGCGCGATGACATCCACACGGCTCGAGCACCAGGAGCGCGAGGCGCATGCGGGCCACGACGATCACGACGGCCACGCCCATTCGGCGTCGGTGACCGGCAGACAGCTGCTGGTGCGCATCGGCGTCGGCGCCGGCATCGTCGTCGCTCTGTTCGCCGTGCGTGCTCTCATTCCCGGGCTCGGCCTGAGCCTGCCGAACCGCATGCAGGACTTCGTCACGCTCTCGATCAGCGTGATCGTCGAGTCGCTGCCCTTCGTGCTGCTGGGCATCGTGCTCGCCGTCATCGTGCAGGTCTGGCTTCCCGCCGGGTTCTTCGACCGCATCCTGCCGAAGAACCCGGCTGCACGCCGCGCGTGCATCTCCCTGATCGGCATGCTCCTGCCGGTGTGCGAGTGCGGCAACGTCCCCCTCGCCCGCGGCCTCATCATCCGCGGTTTCACCGTTCCCGAGTCGCTCACGTTCCTGCTCGCGGCGCCGATCCTCAACCCGATCACGATCATCACCACGCAGCAGGCCTTCGGGGGAGACCCGATCATCCTCATCGCGCGCCTCGTGGGCGGCTTCGTCATCGCCAACACGATCGGGTGGCTCTACTCCCGCCATCCCGCACCGGATGCGCTGCTGACGCCCGGTTTCGCGCGGGAGTGCGCGGTGGCGCACCACGAATCCGGCTCGCGGACGGTGCGGAGCCTGGCGATGTTCGTGCGGGAGACCACGGGAATCATGCCCGCGTTGATCATCGGATCGCTCGTGGCCGGCGGCATCCAGACCATCGTGCCGCGCGACGTGCTCGTGGCGCTCGGCAGCAATCCCGTCTGGTCGGTGCTCGCCCTGATGGCCCTGGCCTTCGTCGTGTCGGTCTGCTCCAACGTCGACGCGTTCTTCATCCTGTCGTTCGGGGGCATCTTCAGCACCGGCGCCATCGTGTCGTTCCTGACGTTCGGGCCGATGATCGACGTGAAGATGCTCGCCCTGATGCGCACAACGTTCACCACGAAGACACTCGTGCAGGTGTCGGTGCTCGTCGGGCTGATGTCCGCCGCCCTGGGTCTGGCGGTGAACGTTCTTGTTTGACGCGATGAAGCAGCGCTGGATCGGCGTCGTCCTGACCCTCGCCGCGTGCGTGGCCACCGTGTGGTTCTGGGCGAACGGCGACCTGGGGCTCTACGTGCATCCCCGCTACTTCGTCTTCACCGTGATCGCTGCGGTCGTGGGCATCGTGGTGGTGGTCGCGAGCTTCGTCGTGCGCGTGCCGTCCGACGATGCGGCCTCCGGCGGCGCAGCGCGGCGCATCTGGCGCAGGGTCGTGTCGGTCGGCGTCGTGGTGGCGTGCGTCTTCGGCGCGGGCGCGCTCGTTCTGCTTCCCCCCGCCACGCTCACGTCGGCCACCGCCGACCAGCGCAGCGTGAACAGCGGAACGGTCGTGGGGTCAGGGGCGGCGCAGGCGACAGGTGACACGGCGGACTACGGGGTCAAGGAGTGGGCCACCGCGCTGCGCCAGAGCACAGACCTGCAGGGCATCGCCGGCAGCTCGGCGACGCTCACGGGCTTCGTCAGCGCCGATCCCGACGACCCGGAGAACGTGTTCTTCGTCACCCGCTTCTTCGTCACGTGCTGCGCCGCCGACGCCCAGCCCGTGGGCGTGCCGGTCTACCAGCCCGACTGGGAATCGTCGGTGAAGCTCGACGAGTGGGTCGAGGTGTCGGGAGCGTTCGACCTCAACCCGAGCGTGAAGAGCCGCCAGCCCATGGTGCTCGTGCCGCAGCAGGTCACCGCGGTCGATGAGCCGAGCGATCCCTATGTCTACTGAGGCCGAGGCAGTCAGGCCTGCCCACAGCCGATCGTTCGGGCGCACCCTCACGGCGCTGATCGTCGTGCTGGTCGTGGCCTGCTCCGGCCTCGCGGCGCTGACGCTGGGCCAGGGGCCACGGCTGGCCCGCGCCGACATCGATACCGACAGCGTCGTTCAGCTGGCCCAGCAGCGGCTGCTGATGCACTCGAACGAGGCGTTGGCCGAGGTCGATGTCGAGCAGGTCAGCGTCTCGCCGAGCGTGCCTCTGGCCGTCGCCACAGACGGCAGCACCCTCTCGATCACGTTCGACCAGCGGCTCATGTACGACACCGACTACGTCGTGTCGGTCTCGGGGGTCACGAGCCCGTTCCAGGATGCGACGTCGACGTTCGACTACGCCTTCACCACCGGCTCTCCGCCGGTCTACTACCTGCAGCCGGGTGCACCGGATGCGTCGGGCCGGGCCGACGACGCGATCGTGCGCACCACGGTCGCGGGCACCGCACGCGACGTCGTGTACTCGGCCCCGGGCATCCAGGACTTCGCCGTGGTCGGCTCGAGTCTTGCGGTGTCGACGACGGCCGACGACGGCACGTCGCAGCTCGTGCTGATCGTTCCCGGCCAGACGGCCGTCGAGACCCTGCCGTTGCCCGGGCGCGGCACGATCACGCAGCTCGGCTCGTCGGTGAAGCAGGCGATGCTCGGCCTGCGGTTCACCAGCGAGGATCCGGCCGCCGGGTACTCGAACACCCTCCTGCTGTTCGACCTTCTCGCCAAGCACACCTCGTTCACGCTGCCCGGAACGGTGATCGGCCAACCTCTCGCGGTCGACCAGTGGCGATTCATCCCCGACAGCACCCTCATCGAGACCGTTGCCGACGGGGTGCTGTCGATCTACGACTCCGCCCTGCAGCAGGGCGCCGTGATCGGCGACTACGACGGTCTCGGAGAGGTCGCCCCCGCGGGCACGCAGTCCGTGATCGGGTCTCCGGGCTCGGCGCATGTGCTCGACCTCCTCTCGGGGCAGGTGTCGCCCCTGACCGCCGCCCTTCCAGACGGGGCGACGGCCCTGGGGCTTCCCGTTCTCGGCGCCGACGGCTCGTCGGCCGTCACGGTCGCGGCACTCGACGACGCGGACGGCGGATCGCGGCAGGTCGTGGTGAGGAGCGACGCCGCCGGCGCGACGGTCGTCTTCGACACGGGGTCGCAGGATGCGCAGATCGTGTCGGTCACCCAGTCGCCGAACGCGCAGTACCTCGCGATCGCCGTGTCGGCGGGACCCCGGGCTGAGGTCATCACCTCGCTGGTCGACCGATCGAGCGGGGCCGTCGTGCGCACGCTGGCGGGGCTGAGCGTCACCTGGCCGTAGTTCGCGCGCGAGGCTGTTATGCTGTCGAGAGCGCAAAGACTCCGACCGAACCCTCGGGGGAAGGCGCTTATCATCGTGCTCCGGGTTTGACCGGGGCTCGAGTGTGACGTAAAGTTGTCCGTTGGCGCGCGCTTGGCTCAGCCCGCGTGTCAATCGAGTTTTGTGGGCATTCGCTCTCTAGAGAATAGGTACTGAAGTGGTTTACGCAGTTGTGCGCGCCGGTGGTCGGCAAGAAAAGGTAGAGGTCGGCACGATCGTCACCCTCGACCGCATCAAGGCCGACAAAGACGGCAACATCGAGTTGGCCGCCGTGCTGCTCGTCGACGGTGACAAGATCACCTTCGACGCCGCATCGCTCGCCAAGGTCACCGTCACCGCCGAGGTCCTCGAAGACCTCCGCGGCCCGAAGATCGTCATCCAGAAGTTCAAGAACAAGACCGGGTACAAGAAGCGCCAGGGTCACCGTCAAGACCTGACCCGCGTCAAGGTCACCGGAATCAAGTAGGGCAGGAAGAGCTAATGGCACATAAAAAGGGCGCGAGTTCCACTCGCAACGGTCGTGACTCCAACGCACAGCGTCTGGGCGTCAAGCGCTTCGGTGGCCAGGTCGTCGGAGCGGGCGAGATCATCGTCCGCCAGCGCGGCACCCACTTCCACCCCGGCGTGAACGTCGGCCGTGGCGGAGACGACACCCTGTTCGCACTCGCCGCTGGTTCGGTCGAGTTCGGTCACAAGGGCGGCCGCAAGGTCATCAACATCGTGGCGGGCGAGTAGCACCACCTCGCACGCACAGATGGCAGGGGCGGGCTTCGGCCCGCTCCTGCCATTCTTCGTTTTTCACAGAAACATCAACGTAAGGAGAGCAGATGGCAACGTTTGTTGACCATGTGACACTCCACCTCCGCGCAGGCAATGGCGGCAACGGCTGCGTGTCGGTGAAGCGCGAGAAGTTCAAGCCTCTCGCCGGCCCCGACGGCGGAACCGGCGGCAATGGCGGCGACATCGTTCTCGTCGCCGACCCCGGCGTGACCACCCTCCTCGGATTCCACCGCTCGCCGCACCGTCGCAGCGAGAACGGCGGCCCCGGCATGGGAGACCACCGCAGCGGCACGAACGCCGATGAACTCGTCCTGAGCGTTCCGATCGGCACGCTTGTGAAAGACGCCGACGGCACCGAGCTCGCCGACATGACAGAGCCCGGCATGCGGGTCGTCGTCGCCGAGGCCGGCCAGGGCGGGCTGGGCAACGCCGCGCTGGCGAACACCAAGCGCAAGGCCCCGGGCTTCGCCCTGCTGGGAACGCTGGGCTTCGAGGGCGATGTGCGCCTCGAGCTCAAGGTCGTCGCAGACGTCGCGCTCGTGGGCTACCCGTCCGCCGGCAAGTCGAGCCTCGTCGCCGCGCTCTCGGCGGCCAAGCCGAAGATCGCCGACTACCCCTTCACCACTCTTCACCCCAACCTCGGCGTCGTTCAGGCGGGGGAGACCCGCTACACGATCGCCGACGTTCCCGGGCTCATCGAGGGCGCCAGCGAGGGCAAGGGACTGGGTCTCGAGTTCCTGCGCCATGTCGAGCGGTGCACCGCACTGCTGCACGTGCTCGACTGCGCCACCCTCGAGCCTGGTCGCGACCCCATCTCCGACCTCGACATCATCCTCGCCGAGCTGGCCGCCTACCCGGTTCCCGAGGGCCAGATCCCGCTGCTCGAACGCCCGCAGCTGATCGCGCTGAACAAGATCGATGTGCCCGAGGGTCGCGAGCTCGCCGACTTCGTCACGCCCGAACTCGAGGCCCGCGGCTACCGCGTGTTCGAGATCTCGACCGTGAGCCACGAGGGGCTGCGCCCGCTGTCGTTCGCACTCGGGCAGCTCGTCGAAGACGGCCGCCAGGCTCTCATCGACGCTCCGCCGAAGCCGCGTCTCGTGATGCGCCCCCGAGCGGTCGACGAGGCCGGCTTCACCGTGCGCGTCGAGGGCGGCTCAGGCGGCAACATCTACCGCGTGCTGGGCACCAAGCCCGAGCGCTGGGTGCAGCAGACCGACTTCACGAACGAAGAGGCGATCGGCTTCCTGGCAGACCGCCTGGCCAAGCTCGGCGTCGAAGACCAGCTCTTCAAGAAGGGCGCCCAGGCCGGCTCGACGGTGATCATCGGCCTCGACAACGGCGTCGTCTTCGACTGGGAGCCCACCATGACGTCGACCGCCGAACTCGTGACCGCCCCGCGTGGTCTCGATCCCCGACTGCTCAAAGACGGCCGTCGTACGAGCAATCAGCGCCGCGAGGAGTACTTCGAGCGCATGGACGCGAAGGCCGAGGCGCGCGCCGAGCTCGTGCGCGAGAAAGAGGCGGGGCTCTGGCGCGAAGACAGCTCCGACGAGGAGTGACCCGGGTCAGGCTGGCGGATCGCAGCGACATCGAGCGCGCGAGACGCATCGTCGTGAAGGTGGGCTCGTCGTCGATCTCCGGCGACAACGCCGGTCAGATCGCCCCGCTCGTCGACGCCCTCGCCACGGCGCACCGCCGGGGCGTCGAGATCATGCTCGTGTCGTCGGGCGCCATCGCCACCGGAATGCCGTATCTGCAGCTCGAGAACCGGCCCACCGACCTGGCGACGCAGCAGGCGGCGGCCGCGGTCGGCCAGAACGTGCTCATCTACCGGTATCAAGACAGCCTCGACCGCTTCGACATCGTGGCCGGCCAGGTGCTGCTCACGGCCGGAGACCTCGAGAATCCGACGCCGCGGTCGAACGCGCAGCGCGCCATGGAGCGCCTGCTCGGACTGCGCATCCTGCCCATCGTGAACGAGAACGACACGGTGGCGACGCACGAGATCCGCTTCGGCGACAACGACCGGCTCGCCTCTCTCGTCGCCGAGCTGGTGCAGGCCGACCTGCTCGTGCTCCTCTCCGACGTCGACGCGCTCTACACGCGCCCGCCCCTCGAGCCCGGCGCCATCCTGATCTCGCACGTGCCCTACGGCGACGAGCTCGACGGTGTGGTCGTGGGCGACGTCGGAACCGGTCTCGGAACCGGGGGAGCGACCACGAAGGTCTCTGCCGCGCGGTACGCGGCCAGCAACGGCACGGCCGTCATTTTGACCTCGACTCCGCAGGCCGCCCAGGCGCTGGCCGGCGAGCCTGTCGGAACCTGGTTCGACGCGGCTCCGGCGTCGTAAACTGGGCGTCATGCCCACTTCGACACTGGCCGCCACCGCATTCACCGACAAACTGGATGCCGCGCGCACGTCGGCGCGCAGCCTCGCGCGGGCGACGACCGACGTCAAGAACGGCGCCCTGTCGGCCATCGCCGAGCAGCTGAGGGCCAACGTGCCCGCCATCGTCTCGGCGAACGACCTCGACCTGGCCAATGGCCGGGAGAACGGTCTGGCCTCCGGGCTCCTCGACCGGCTGACCCTCGACGAGCGGCGCATCGACGCGCTGGCCGCGGCCACGCTCGAGCTCGTCGGTCTGGTCGATCCGGTGGGGGAGACGGTGAGGGGTCGTTCGCTTCCCAACGGCGTTCGCATCGAGCAGGTGCGGGTTCCCTTCGGCGTCGTGGGCGCCATCTACGAGGCGCGGCCGAATGTCACGATCGACATCGCGGCGCTGGCCATCAAGAGCGGCAACGCCGTGGTGCTGCGCGGTGGATCCGCCGCAGAGAACACCAACCGGGTGCTCGTCGACCTCATCCAGAGTGCGCTCGCGTCTGTCGGACTGCCTCGCGAAGCCGCCCAGACCATCGACGAGTTCGGCCGCGAGGGCGCGACTGCGCTCATGACCGCCCGCGGTTACGTGGACGTGCTGATTCCGCGGGGCAGCGCGGCCCTGATCAACACGGTCGTCTCCGAGTCCACCGTTCCCGTCATCGAGACGGGCGCGGGCGTCGTGCACGTGTTCCTCGACTCCAGCGCAGACCTCGACATGGCGACCGCGATCGTGCACAACTCCAAGGTGCAGCGGCCGAGCGTCTGCAATGCGCTCGAGACCCTGCTTGTGCACGAAGATGCAGCGGCCCGCCTGCTGCCGGGAGTGCTCGCCGCGTTGCGCGCATCCGGTGTCACGATTCACGCCGACGCGCGTGCCCGCGCCCTGTTCCCCGAGTCCGTCGAGGCCACCGAAGACGACTGGAGCACCGAGTACATGACGCTCGATCTGGCGGTGCGGGTCGTGGCCGACGTCGACGAGGCGATGGATCACATCCGCCGGTACTCGACCCATCACACCGAGTCGATCATCACGAACGACCTGGCGAACGCGGAGCGGTTCCTGGCTGAGGTCGACTCAGCCGCGGTGATGGTGAACGCGTCGACGCGGTTCACCGACGGCGGCGAATTCGGATTCGGAGCCGAGGTCGGCATCTCGACCCAGAAGCTGCACGCGCGCGGGCCGATGGGGCTGCCGGAGCTCACGAGCACCAAGTGGCTGGTGCGGGGAAACGGGCAGGTGCGCGCTTAGCGGTATCCTTGATCGACCGCGTGAAGTTCTGCGCGCCGCCGACGACGAAAGAGAACCATGTCAGTTGTGACAAGCCTCCTGGCCGAAGTTGAAGCTCACGTGGAGCTCCCGTTCCCCGCTATCGTCTTCGGGCTCATCGCCTTCGTCATCTTCGCCGCCCTCGCGGCCGTCATGTGGAGCTACCGCGACGTCGCCAACCGCCACCCGCGCAAGTCGGCGGCTTACAACGCGACGCACGACCACGGCCACGCCGACCGCACGGGCGCAGACCACTAGGCACCGAAGAACGTGACCTCCACGAACGGCCGGCGCGCCCGCATCGGCGTGATGGGTGGAACCTTCGACCCCATCCACCACGGGCACCTTGTGGCCGCCAGCGAGGTGGCCCAGTCGTTCGGCCTCGACGAGGTCGTCTTCGTACCCACCGGTCAGCCCTGGCACAAGAAGGTCGTCACCCCGGCCGAGCACCGTTACCTCATGACGGTGATCGCCACGGCGTCGAACCCCCGCTTCACCGTCAGCCGCGTCGACATCGACCGGGTCGGTGACACCTACACCATCGACACCCTGCGCGACCTGCACGAGCAGAGGCCCGACGCAGACCTGTTCTTCATCTCGGGAGCCGACGCCATCGCGCAGATTCTGGGGTGGAAGAACGCCGAGGAGTTGTGGTCGCTGGCACACTTCGTCGCCGTCTCACGGCCCGGCCATCCGCTCTCCATTTCCGCTTTGCCGCATGAAGACGTAAGCTATTTGGAAGTTCCGGCTCTAGCGATATCGTCCACTGACATACGCGGCCGGGTGGGCCGGGGTTTTCCGGTGTGGTACTTGGTACCCGACGGTGTCGTACAGTACATCACCAAGCACCATCTATATCGGAGTTTTGAATGACGTTGTCTCCCGACGAGCAGCCGCTGACTCGGCGCCAGTTGCGCGAACTCGAGCGCACCATGCCGAAGAAAGACCGGCAGGACCCTGCGAAGGTGCAGGAGGAAGCCGCACGACGCGCCTCCGAGAACGATTCGGCCGAGGCGCCCGCCGCTGCGGCGCCTGACGCCGCGACCCCTGACGTCGCGCCCCCCGCCGAGCCCACGGCCGAGGCGACTCACACATCCGACGCCACCGAGGTCGTCGAAGACGCTGTCGTCGTCGACGAGCCGTCCGAGACCGTGCCGGCCGACGAAGGTGACGACGCTCAGCAGAGCCCCTCTCCTGTCGGAGCCCGCGGCGCATCCGACCCGATCTCGAGCTTCGCGCCCGAGGCGGCCGAGCAGCAGCCCATCGTCGAAGAACTCGTCATCGACGACCCGCGTATCGACGACCCCCGTATCGACGACGTTCCGATCGACGACGATCCCGACGACGGAGACTCCGTCACCGAGATCACGGTCGAGTCGCTCTCGAGCGGCCCCATTCTCGCGCCGATCTTCCAGCCGCCCGCCGTCGTTCCCGACGAGCAGGCGCCCGCCAAGATCGACGACGCCGACGCATCGTTCGACGACCTCATCTCGTCGCGCACCGTCGGTTCGACCAACTCGTCGCAGACCAGCGCCCTCGTGCTGCCGGCCGTTCCGAGCAGCATGGACATGGGCACGGCGCTCGACGAGACCGGTGAGGTCATCATCACCGGATCGATCGACCTGCCGTCGAGCATGGGCGCCAGCGGCGCTCCTGCAGCGGGCATCGAGTCGAAAGACCTCGACGCCCTCCTCGAGGTCGGCGAGACCGAGCAGAGTGGCGACGACGTCGCCCCTGTCAGCGCCAGCCGAGCCGTGAGCACGGGCGCATCCAACAACGCCCTGGTCACTCCTCCCAAGCGGGGCAGGGCCAACGTGCCCGTCGTCCTCGCGATCACCGCGGGTGTACTCGCGATCGGCGTCGTGGGCCTTCTGCTCGCCGCCTTCGTCTTCAGGATCTTCTAAATTCAATTGACAGCCTCAGCACGCTCCATCGAGCTCACCCAGATCGCGGCCTCGGCCGCAGATTCGAAGCAGGCATCCGATCTCGTCGCCCTCGACGTCTCCGGACCGCTTCCCCTTGCCGACGTCTTCTTCCTCGCCTCAGGCCGCAACGAACGCAATGTCGTGGCCATCGGAGAAGAGATCATCGACCGCCTCGCCGAGCAGGGCGTCAAGATTCAGCGCCGCGAGGGACTCGCGGAGGGCCGCTGGGCGCTCCTCGACTTCGGCGACCTGGTGGTGCACGTCTTCCACGAGGAGGACCGCATGTACTACTCGCTCGAACGCCTCTGGAAGGACTGCCCGGTCGTTCCGATCGAGGTCGCCTCGACAGAGGCCAGCGCCTGAGCCCGACGACACTCTGATCGCCTCTCGATTTTTCTTGAGCGGGATCTGTGTTGTAAGCTAGGCAAGTTGTTTCGGCCCGGTGCGAAAGCCCAGGCGGAGACATGAACGGGGCTGTGGCGCAGTTGGTAGCGCACCTGCATGGCATGCAGGGGGTCAGGGGTTCGAATCCCCTCAGCTCCACCAAGAAGAACCGCCCGAGAGGGCGGTTCTTTTTTTTGCCCTGCAGGCACTGCACGCTAGTCGGAGTGACAGGATGCAGGCATGGAGATTCGCAGAGCCATGCCCGTGATCAAGACGGAGCGGCCAGCAGAAGCGCGCCGTTTCTATGAAGAGTTCCTCGGCTTCCGCGTCGCGATGGACGAAGACGGAATGCTCATGCTCGCCTCGACGAGCACGCCGACGACGCAGCTCATCGTGGCGTGGTCGAGTGACACGGCGGTCGACCCGGAGTTGCTCTCCGTCGACGTCTCCATCGAGGTGGCCGACGTCGATGCGGTGTACGCGCTGGCCCGAGACTCGGATCTGGAGATCGTCCGCGAACTCCGCGACGAGCCGTGGGGGATACGTCGGTTCTTTGTTCGTGACCCGGCGGGACAGACGATCAACATCGCGAGCCACATCTAGGCGGCGGAGTCAGCCTTCTCGCGTGACGGCTGCGGCGGATGGGAGGGTGCGTTCGGCGACGAACAGGATGACGAGGATTGCCACGATGCCCGCCAGCGCGGCCAGGGGCGAGAGTGTGGCGAGCACCGGTGTGAGCGCGAGAACGATCGTCGCAAGGGAAAGCCGCACGATGTTCCAGCGTCTGAGCAGGCGTCGCTGGAACGCCGCGGCGCCGACGAGATAGCAGGCTACCCCACCACCGAGTGCGGCCGCGCCGAAGAACCCGAGGGGCTCGGTGGACTCGATATGCGCCATCGCGACCTCGAGGCCGAGTGCAGCAAGTACGATTCCGCTGACCAGCAGCAGGTGAAGGGAGGTGTACGCGTCGGTCGCTGTTCGCCCTCGGCGGTCGGCGGGGACGGCTTTGAGGGCGAGCTCGGCGTCGCCGCTCAGGCGGGTGAAGTAGGCCCACCACAGGGCGATGCAGATCAGCATCGACAGAACGACACCGAGCAGGATTCCGGTGCTGATCGGCTCGGTCGCGGCTCCCGTGCCGATGCCGAGGACCGACTCGCCGAGCGCGAGGATGACGATCAGGCCGTGCCGCTCGGTGAAGTGAGCGGTGGAGCGAACCGGCCACGCGATCCCGACACTGGTGCGGTAGGAGACGATCGGCTCGATGGCAACCGCCGCAAAGGTGCACCAGATCTGCCACGGGGCGCCGAGCAGGGCCCCGGCGATGAGAAGGGCACCGGAAGGCACGACGGAGAGGGTGACGGTGATGAGAGTGCGTCGACGGAGTGCGGGTTCGGTCAGCCAGACGAAGACGATCGCATGGGCGACCCGCGCGACCAGGTAGGCGCCGACGAACACGAGGGGGCCGAAGAGGCCGCCGGGGAGATCGTCGTATGCCTCGAGGACGACGAGTCCTGCCACGAAGAGAGCGGTCATGCCGATGATCATTGCCACGCGTACCACGCCCCGGTCGGCGTGCGCGATGTTGGTGAGCCACCCGTAGGAGGTCCAGGCCCACCACAGCAATGCGAGGATGACCAGCGCCTGGAGGATCCCCAGGGCATCGTGCTGCTGCGCCATCAGACGGCTGAGCTGCGTGAAAGCGAAGACGAACGCGAGGTCGAAGAACAGCTCGAGCGTGGTCACTCGATGGCCTTCCCGACTGGTCACCGACGGCATCACGGGTCCTGATCTGCCCGTGCGGTCCTTCATCGCCCTGTCCGGATGCTGCGGCGGGCGAAGGGCGCGAGTCGCTCGGCGAACAAGGCCGCCAGTCGGGCCCGGTTGTCCCGGTCCAGGACCTCCGAGCTGGGAGCGGTGACGCTGTCGTTCTCCAGATAGGATCCGGACGGGACATCGGCCGAGGCGGCGAACAACACCCGCGCTGCGCCGCGGGACGGTGGACCGCCGGTGCCACCGGTCATCGCCGCGCTGAGCGGGGTGTCGTTGAGGCCCGGGCAGAGCGTGACGACCGTGGTGGAGGTCGCGGCTTCCTCCTCGGCCAGCAGAGACGACCAGGTGACCATCGCGAGCTTGGCTCTGGCATAGGCGGCGATCGGGCTGTAGTCCTGCTCCAGATCGATGTTCTGAAAATCGAGGTGTTCCATGCGGTGGGCGGAGGAGCTGACGTTGACGATCCGGGCACCCTCGGCAAGGGCCGGGACCACGAGCCGGCTGAAGAGGGCTGGAGCGAGGGCATTGACCTGCACCGTGCGCTCGTACCCGTCGAGCGTGACGATCCTCTCGGGAGCGCCGGGAACGCCGGCGTCGTTGATGAGCAGGTCGATCGAAGGCGCCAACGCTCTCACGCGCCGGGCCGCGTCGGCCACCTCGGAGAGGTGCGTGAAGTCGGCCGCGACGTAGTGGATGTCCGCCGAACCGGCGCGTCGGATCCGCTCGATGGTGCTCATGATCTCCTGCTCCGGTTCGACGCCGAGGAGGATCAGCGTGCGTGCCATGCCGGCGAGGCGGAGGGCCGTCGCTTCGCCGATACCGCTGGTGGCTCCGGTGAGGACCACGGTGTCGAACCGCACGCTCACAGCGCGTATCCTCCGGAGGCCTGGATGTCCTGGCCGGTGATCCACGCGGAGTCGTCGGAGACGAGGAACGCGATGACCTTGCCGACGTCGGACGGCTCGCCGATGCGACCGAACGCCGTCTTGGCCGCGAGGCCGTCGATCACCTCGGGAAACCGCTCGAACGCATTGTCGCCGAGGCGGGTACGGGTGGGGCCGGGAGCGATCGAGTTGACGCGGATGGATCGGCCGCTGAGCTCTTTGGCGAGGAAGCGCGTTGCGATGACGAGGCCCCCTTTCATTGCCGCGTACCCGGAGTACCCGGGTTCGGTGTCCCCGGGGTGCACGGAGCTGCTGGAGGTGTTCACGATCGCGCCTCCCTCCTCGATCAGGGGCAGGAGGGCCTGGGTGAGGAAGTACGGGCCACGCAGCAGCACGCGATAGTAATCGTCGAACGCGTCGACGGTCATCTCCTCGAAGCCGCTGCCGCCACCGAAGCCGGCATTGTTCACCAGCGCGTGGATGCGGTCCGTCCTCCACCTCGTCTCGAGGGCTCCCGTGAGAGCGGCCGAGAAGTCGGGGAACGTCTCAGGGCGGCTGATGTCGAGCGGCAGTGCGACGGCGGCGCCGCCCGCCTCGGAGATCTCCGCGACTGTTCTCTCGGCGCCTTCAGGGCGTGCGTTGTAGGTGATGACGACGCCCATTCCGCGGGCGGCGATCTCGATGGCGGCACCGCGGCCGATACCGGAGCTTGCTCCGGTGACAACGGCGATCTTCTGGTGTGCGAGTTGTTCGTTCATGCCTCAAGACAACCGCCAGACGGTGAATCGCCGTTAGGGGAATCCGGTCGACTCCTTGCACGATCCTGTCGTCATCGCCAGAAACCGGCGCACCGCCTATGCGTTCCTGCTTCACTCTTCCTATGTCCTTCGACGAGTTCCGCGGCCTCGTGGCCCAGCACGCCCCCGGTGGGATCAGCTCCACGGCGATCCCGGGTGTCCTCGTATCCCGCATGAACGATGGCGGATCGCAGGACGAATCCACCACGGGCACCGTGCTCGCGATCGTCGCGCAGGGCACCAAGCGGCTCTCCGTCGGAGGCAGCGTGCACGACTACGGGGTCGGTCAGTATCTGGTCGCCTCTGTCGACCTGCCCGTATCGGGCCAGTTCACCGATGCCACGCCCGAGCACCCCGCCTTGGGCATGGGGCTGGCGTTGCATCCTGAAGTGATCGCCGAACTCATGCTCAGCGCTTCGGCCGCCGACTTCAGCCGCCCCGCCCGCGGAGAGTCGTCACCGCCCGCGATCGCGGTCGGAGACGTGTCTCCACGCCTGCTCGACGCCGCTGTTCGGATGCTTCGACTGCTCGATCACCCCCGCGACATCCCCGTGCTCGCGCCGATGATCGAACGCGAGATCCTGTGGCTGATCATGACCGGCCAGCAGGGTGCGACAGTGCGTCAACTCGGCCTCGCCGACAGCAGTCTCAGCCGCGTCCGCCACGTCGTCCGGTGGATCCGCGAGCACTTCGCCGAGTCCCTCCGCGTCGATGAGCTCGCCGAGCTCGCCAGAATGAGCCCCTCGGCATTCCATCGAGCGTTCCACTCGGTGACGTCGATGAGCCCGATCCAGTACCAGAAGAGCATCAGGTTGCAGGAGGCCCGGCTGCGCCTGATCGCCGACCCGACCGATATCGGCGCGATGGCCTACGCCGTCGGCTACGAGAGCCCTTCTCAATTCAGCCGGGAGTACCGACGGGCGTTCGGAGCATCTCCCAGCGAAGACGCTGCACACCTCCGTCGGTCCGCTCACCGGGCAGTCGACTCGGCCGAGCCCACGACGTAAAGCAATATTGCACCAACGGCATAAGAGTGCAACAATGCACTCTATGAATGAAAGTGCAACGATCGATCGGCGTCAGCGGCGCATGGTCGAGACGGCATCCCGCCTCACCTCGATCTCGCGTCGGCTCACGGCCGAACACGGGCTCGGCGGATTCACGATCGAAGAGCTCTGCGACCAGGTCGGCGTCTCGCGTCGCACCTTCTTCAACTACTTCCCCACGAAAGAAGACGCCGTCATCGGCGCCGACCCCGAGGCCGAGTCGCTCGTCTTCGCCGAGCAGTTCCGGGCCCGCGGCTCGCGCGGCTGGCCCGTGGTGATCGACGACCTGCTCGAGCTGGCCATCCAGCACTTCGGTGCCATGGAGGGCACGGCCGAGGAGCACGCCCACTTCTTCGCCGCCCTCGACCGCGAACCGCGACTTCTCAAGCGCTTCATCGGCATGAACATCGAACGCGAGAAGCAGGTGATCGCCCTCGTCGCCGAACGCGAGGGCGTCACGACCGACGACCTGCGGGCGCAGGCCGTCGTGCACATCCTGTTCAGCCTTCTGCGCAGCGTCGGCGACCGCCTGCACGGCCTCGCCGGGCCGCACGACCTCGCCTCCCTCCTCACCGAATCCCTCGCCGCCGCACGCACCGTGATGGCCGCTCCCACTCCTCGAAAGGCCCACCCGTGACCACTGCTTCCACCGCCGAGAGGCCCATGCTCCTCACGAAGAGGCGCATCTGGATCATCTTCGGCGCACTCATCGCCGGCATGCTCCTGTCGAGCCTCGACCAGACGATCGTCTCCACCGCCATGCCCACCATCGTCGGGCAGCTCGGCGGCGTCGAGCACCAGGTCTGGCTCACGACGGCCTACCTGCTCGCCACCACCATCGTGATGCCCGTCTACGGAAAATTCGGAGACGTGCTCGGCCGCCGCAACCTGTTCCTCATCGCCATCGCGCTGTTCACGATCGCCTCGGTCGGCTGCGCGTTCGCCGGCGACTTCACCCAGCTCATCGTGTTCCGCGCCGTGCAGGGTCTCGGCGGCGGCGGACTCATGATCCTGTCGCAGGCGATCATCGCCGACATCGTCCCCGCCTCCGAGCGCGGCAAGTACCTCGGACCGCTGGGCGCGATCTTCGGCCTCTCCGCCGTCGGCGGCCCCCTGCTCGGCGGCTTCTTCGTCGACCACCTCACCTGGCAGTGGGCGTTCTACATCAACATCCCCGTGGGCATCGCGGCGTTCGCCATCGCCTGGTTCGCCCTGCGGCTGCCGAGCAAGAAGGCCACACAGCCGATCGACATCCTCGGTGTGATCCTGCTCTCCGCCTTCACGACCTGCCTCATCTTCTTCACCGACTTCGGCGGCGACAAGACCGACCACGGATGGGCCGCGCCCGAGACCTGGATGTTCGGAGCCGGCATGCTGGTCGCCGCCATCCTCTTCGTCATCGTCGAGGCGCGGGCGAAAGACCCGGTCATCCCGCTGGCGCTCTTCACGAACCGCACCTTCGTCAACGCGACCCTGATCGGGCTCACGCTCGGCCTCGGCATGTTCTCGGCCATCGGATTCATCCCCACGTTCCTGCAGATGTCGTCGGGAACCTCCGCCGCGGCATCCGGACTGCTGATGCTGCCCATGATGGCGGGCCTCATCGGCACGTCGATCGTCTCGGGAATCGCGATCACCCGCACGGGCCGTTACAAGCTCTTCCCGATCGTGGGCACGCTGCTGACGGCCGCCGCGATGGTCGCCATGACGACGCTGACCGCCGATACTCCCATCTGGCTGATCTGCGTGTTCCTCTTCGTCTTCGGCGCGGGCCT
>Ga0247732_10000105_pt1 | contig 55562 bp, 65 predicted proteins | sample UWRJL163409C2_FD_180940 | JGI IMG/M metagenome (GOLD analysis project Ga0247732, IMG submission 180940) | Plant litter microbial communities from Arlington Agricultural Research Station in Wisconsin, United States - UWRJ-L163-409C-2 | ecosystem: Environmental > Terrestrial > Plant litter >... | reverse complement strand
CGGAACTCCTGGTAGTCGGCGAGCAGCTCGACCACGTCGTGCCCCTCGATGCCGCCGGCGTTCTCGGTGACGATCTTGCCGAGGCCGTGGAAGTGGCCACTGAGCACGATGACGACGTTGCGGTTCGGGGCGATCACGCGATCCCACAGGTCTTGCCCGTGCGAGATCCAGCGGGAGTTGACCGAGCGGTGCGCCTCCTCGATGAGGGTCATCGGGGTGACGTGCTCGTGAGTCGAGATGACGACGTTGTAGTCGGGGTGCGCGGTGACGACCTGCGACGCCCAGACGATCTCACTCTCTCCATAGCCGTAGCCGAGCGACAGCATGAGGAACTTCGCGCCCTCATGCTCGAAGGTCGTGTAGTTCGAGGTGTTGTCCCCCGCGGCGATCGACGTGCTGTTCTCGTAGCGGTCGGGCCCGAAGTACTCGTTGAACAGCGACGCGTCGACGCCGCGCTTGTTGTCGTGGTTGCCCGGCAGCACGCTGTTGGGCACCCCCGCCTCGTCAAGGATCGACTGAATTGCCGAGGCCCGCTCGTACTCGGCGCGCGCCCGGTCGTCGTTCTGGTCGGGGTCGACCCAGTTCTGAATGAGGTCGCCGGTGTGGGTCGCGAAGGCGATGTCGCGCGACGCCGCGTTGTCGGCGATCCAGCTGAGGGCCTGCGCGTAGACCTCGGGATAGCTCTCACTGAGGTACTGGGTATCGGTGATGTGCGAGATCGCGAAGTCGTAGTCGTTGGGGTTCTCGAGCTCGCCGTCGACGTCACCGGTCAGTGTCGCCTTCGTGCGCGGCCCGTCCTGCACGAGCAGGGTCACTCGCCCGGCATCAAGCTCGTTCTGCTCCAGCGCGCCAGAGAGCTGGATGCTGCTGCCGCTGCCAACATCGAGACGACGCCAACTCGAGGTGGCCGGGCTCCATACCGACAGCTGCAGCTCGTTGCGGCTCACCGTGGAGCCCGTCCAGAAGACCCGCGACCCGGCCTGCAGCGCGCTCGCGTCGAGCACGATGCGCTCGTAGGGGTACGCCCACGCCTCATCGCTGATCTGGCCTGTCGAGATCACCTCGTTCGCGCCGACCTTGGTCGTCAGCGGCGCGTCGGAGACCCCCGCCCAGTGCTCGAGAACCGTCGCGGTCGCAGCGGCCGCCGGCAGGGTCTCAACGGGCTCAACCTCTGGGGCGAACTGCTCTACCTCGCCCTGCACGTACAGGGTCGGGTCGATCCACTCGTGCTCGTCGATCGCGCCCGGGGTGGCCGGGGCGACGATGAAGTCCCCCGCGTCCTCGCCGGTGAAGCGGGTGCGCTGGAAGGTCTCGCCGAGGGTGCGGTCGGGCTGGTAGGTGGTGAGCGGCATGCCCTTCGAGCAGGGGCTGAGGGTGATGTGACTCTCATCCATCTCATTCATGGCGTAGACGCCGACGCTGTCCACCCGTTCCCCGTGGTCGTCGGCGAGCCAGATGCCGGTGCCGAGAAAGTTGAGGGTCGTCGCGTAGGTGGCGTCGGCGTCGATGGTGCCCTGCTTCGCCGCGACAAAGGTGTCGCCAGGCTCGAGGGTCGTGCCGTCCGCGATGGTCAGCTGCAGCTCGCGGCTGCGAATGCCGGTGGCCTCGCAGCGGCGGATCGTCCAGCCAGAGATGTCGACGGCATCCTCACCGTAGTTTCCGAGTTCGACGAAGTTGTTCTGCACGTCGCCAGGACCGGTGCCCGGGTCGGTTCCCAGCTCGCTGATGGCCACGTCGCCGTACTGGAATGGCTCGCGAAAGACGCTCGAGTCGGTCGTGCTGTTCACGGTGCCGGGGGTGCGCTTGGCAACCACGAAGCCTTTGGCGCCCTGCTGGTAGGACTCCCCCGCGACGTAGTCGAGGATCGCGGGCAGCTTGTCGTCGCCGTCCTGGCAGGCGCTGTCGGCGTAGGCGCTGACGCTGATGCGGTCGACGAGCTCGCCCTGCGCGGTGGCGAGGTAGAGGCCGCTGGTGACGTCGGCGAGCTGGGTGCCGTAGGTCGCATCCGCCATGCCAGTGAAGCCGGGGCCGCCAATCACGTAGTAGTCGCCGGGTGCGAGGGTGGTTCCGCTGGCGATCGTCAGCTCGTGCGTGTTCGCGCGCAGCCGCCCGGTCGTCGTGCAGCGCGAGAGCTGCCAGCCGCCGAGGTCGATGGCCGTCGAGCCGAGGTTGCGCAGCTCGACAAACTCGTCGTCGACAGAGGCGGGGCCGCTCGCGGTGAACTCGTTGATGATGACCGCCGTCGCCGCACGGGTCACGCCGGCGGTCGCGTTCTGCGCCATCGGGGTGGCGGGGGCTGCAACGAAGTCGGCACTGCCGGTGCCGGTGCGCTGCCAGCTCTCACCGCGGGCAAAGTTGAGGCTGTTCGGCAGGTTGCGCTCGCCCGTGCACTCGCTCTGCGTGGGCCACGGGTTGTTGGGGTAGACGCCGACCCGGTCGACGAGGGAGTCGTCGGGCGCCTCGAGGTAGAGGCCGAAGCCGCTCGTGTCGTAGGGCATTGTCGTGTGCAGGTCGCCCACCATGCCGACCCGGCTGACGGTGACGATCTCACCCGGCTCGAGCACCACGCCGGTGAGGTCGCCTTCGGGTCGGCCGACGTTGCTGCGCAGTCCCTGCGCGCTGCAGCGAAACACCTGCCAGCCGGTGAGGTCGATCGCGTGGTCATCGAAGTTGCGCAGCTCGAAGAATGTGTCGGCGTCGGAGTTCACCCCGCCGTTGGTCAGCTCGTTGATGAGCACGAGACCCGACGACTCTGCCTCCACCGTCTCGGCGTGCGCTGGCACGGCGACGGTGGTGGTGAGGGTGAGAACGATCAGAGACGCAGCAAGGCTTCGACGCACGGTCACAGCATCGACGCAGCACGTGACGCGGTGGTGAACGGGGCGAATCGCGCAGCGCAACAGCAGGTCGTTACATCGCTGTCATATCCGTGCGGTTAACTCAGGCAATGGACCTCATCACCGTGCGCGAGATCCGGGTGCCGCGAACCCGCGACGAACTCGTCTTCGATGAGGGCTTTCAACCGCTCGGTGGGGGCACCTGGCTCTACTCCGAGACGCAGCCCGGACTCACCGGCCTCGTCGACCTGATGGCCCTCGGCTGGCCGCCGATAACAGTGACGGATGACGGCGTCGAGATCGCCGCGACCTGCACCCTCGCGCAGCTGCTCGCCTTCAATGCCCCGGCCGAGTGGACCGCGTGGCCGCTCGTCTCGCAGTGCGTCAACTCGCTGCTCGCATCGTTCAAGATCTTCAACCTCGCGACCGTCGGCGGCAACATCTGCACCTCGCTGCCCGCCGGGTCCCTCACCGCGCTGCTCGTCGGCCTCGAGGGCACAGCCGAGATCTGGGGCAGCCCCGACCGGTCGGTCAAGGTCATCGACTTCGTCACCGGCGATCGCCGCAACGTGCTCGAGCACGGCGAGGTGCTGCGGTCGGTGCACATTCCCCTCGCATCCCTCACCGCGCGCACCGGCTTTCGCCGCATCGCGCTCTCGCCGCTCGGTCGCACCGGAACCCTGGTGACCGCCCGCACGACCCCCGACGGTCTCGCCTTCGGCATCACCGGCGGCACCGTGCGTCCGCACACGTCGACCGACAACGACGACTGGTTCACCGACGCCCACGGCGCGGCCGACTGGCGGCGCGCCATGTCTGCACGCTTCGTCGACGAGCTCACCGCGGAGCTCTCGTGAAGTTCACCGTGAACGGATCGCCGATCGAGACGACACCCAGGCCCGGCCAGGTGCTGCGCACGCTGCTGCGCGAGCACGAGCACTTCGACGTGAAAAAGGGCTGCGACGCGGGCGACTGCGGCGCCTGCTCCGTGCTCGTCGACGGCACGCCCTTTCACTCCTGCATCTACCCGGCGCACCGGCTCGAGGGTGCGGCCATCACGACCGTGGCCGGCCTCGGGTCGGTCGAGCACCCGCATCCGGTGCAGCAGGCCTTCGTCGATGCAGCCGGATTCCAGTGCGGCTTCTGCACGGCCGGCATGATCGTGACCGCCTCCACCCTGTCGCCCGACGACGACCTGACCGTGAAGCTCAAGGGCAACCTGTGCCGCTGCACCGGCTACCGCTCCATCGAGGACGCCATCTGCGGCGTCTCGAACACCTCCTCCTCGTCACAGGCGGGCACGTCGACCAAGGCGCCGGCAGGGATGCGGGTGGCCACGGGCTCCGAGCAGTACACGCTCGACCTGGCGACGACATCGCTGCTGCACCTCGCGGTGCTGGGTTCCCCGCATTCGCACGCCCGCATCCGTTCTATTTCTATTGAGCGGGCGCTCGCGGTCGAGGGGGTGCACGCGGTGCTGACGCACCTCGACTCCCCCGACGTGCTGTTCTCGACCGCGCGGCACGAGCACCGCACCGACGACCCAGACGACACGCGTGTGATGGACACCGTGCTGCGCTTTCAGGGCCAGCGCGTCGCGGCCGTGATTGCCGACAGCGTTGCGATCGCAACCACCGCGCTCGCGCTCATCGACGTCGACTACGAGGTGCTGCCCGCCGTCTTCGACCCAGACGAGGCACGATCGGCCGGTGCCCCGCTGCTGCACAGCGAGAAGGGGCCAGAGGCGCGCATCTCGGAGCCGCACCGCAACGTACTCGCGCAGCTGCACGGCGAGATGGGCTCGGTCGATGACGGGCTGCGCCAGGCCGACAAGGTCGTCACCGGCACCTGGACAACGCAGCGCGTCAGCCACGTCGCTCTCGAGACGCACGCGACGCGCGGCTGGCTCGACGCCGAGGGTCGCCTCGTGCTGCGCACCTCGTCGCAGGTGCCCTACCTCGTGCGCGATGAGCTCGCCCACATCTTCTCTCTCGACCCCGCGCGACTGCGGGTCTTCACCGCCCGGGTCGGCGGCGGCTTCGGCGGCAAGCAAGAGATTCTCACCGAAGACCTCGTCACCCTCGCCGTGCTGAAGACCGGCCGTGCGGTGCAGTACGAGTTCACCCGTGAAGACGAGTTCACCATCGCCCCGACCCGCCACCCCTCGCGTCTGACCGTCACCCTCGGTGCGACCGCCGACGGCGTGCTGACCGCCATGAAGGTCGACGAGCTGCTCGACACCGGCGCCTACGGCAACCACGGCATCGGCGTCATGTTCCACGGCGTAGGCGAGTCGCTCAGCGTCTACCGCTGTGCCAACAAGCGGGTGGATGCCGAGAGCGTCTACACCAACAACCTGCCGTCGGGCGCCTTCCGCGGCTACGGCCTCGGTCAGGTGATCTTCGCCGTCGAGTCGGCCATGGACGATCTCGCTCGCGCGCTCGACATCGACCCTTTCGAACTGCGGCGCCGCAACGTCATCGTGCCCGGCGACCCGATCGTCGTCACCGAGGCGGATGAGCAGCACGACATGCTCTACGGCAGCTACGGCCTCGACCAGTGCCTCGACCTCGTCGAGCAGGCGTTCTCTGATGAGCCGGGGCCGGAAGGCTGGGTGACCGGGCAGGGCATGGCCCTCGCCATGATCGCGTCGATGCCACCGCGCGGCCACTTCGCCGAAACGGTGATCACCGTTGCTGCGAATGGGTTCTTTGACCTGCAGGTCGGCACCGCCGAGTTCGGCAATGGCACCACCACCGTGCACGCGCAACTGGCCGCGACGGCGCTCGGGGTGTCGGCGTCGCAGATTCGCATTCTGCAGTCGGACACCGCGACCGGAACCTATGACACCGGCGCCTTCGGCTCGGCCGGCGTCGTTGTCGCGGGCAAGGCGGTCTTCGCGGCCGCCACCGCCCTCGCCTCGCTTATCGCCGAGCAGGGCGCGGTCGTCGGCCTCTCGGCGACCGGCAGGCACGACGGCACTCCGCGCTCGGTCGCCTTCAACGTGCACGGTTTTCGGGTAGCCGTGAACCCGGGAACCGGCGAGGTTCGCATTTTGCAGTCAATTCAGGCAGCGGATGCGGGCACCGTCATGAACCCGGAACAGCTGCGCGGGCAGATCGAGGGCGGCACCGCGCAGGCCATCGGCAGCGCGCTCTACGAGAACCTCGAGGTGGTGGACGGCGTCGTCACCACCCGGGCGCTGCGCAACTACCACATCCCCCAGTTCGCCGATGTGCCGCGCACCGAGGTGCTGTTCGCCGATACCCACGACGGCCTCGGGCCGCTTGGCGCGAAGTCGATGAGCGAGGCGCCGTACAACCCGGTGGCTCCCGCGCTGGCGAACGCGATCCGCGATGCTCTCGGGGTGCGGCCGTACGACCTGCCGATGTCGCGCGATCGGTTGTGGCGACTGACGCAGTAGAACGCGACACACCATCGCGAATGGCCCCCGAAAAGGGGAATGGTTGTAGCGTTTTTATTGCGGGATGGTAAGTAGACCCTCTCCAGCATCCTCGTTAGGTCCTCATGCTCCCCCACGCGCGCCGCGCCCTGTCTGCGATCGCCGTCGCAGCACTTCTGGTCTTCGCCCCCCTCGTCTCCACCGCAGCCAGCGCTGCGCCGGGAGACACCCTCACCTACACCGGCGGCAATGGCCGCATCCAGGTGACGGTGACGGGCACGAGCCTCACCGCCACCTGGCCAGCGAGCAGTCCGCACTATCGCGTTCACCTGTGGGACAACACGACGAGGTCGTACGTGCTGCTCAACGAGAGCACGGCCGAGACGTCATACTCCGCGACGATCACCCGCGGGCACAGCTACCTCGCGTTCTACCAGACCGTCGACGCGCAGGTGTACGTAGACGACTGGGTCGACTTCACACCCCCGCCTTTTCCGGCGCCCAATAGCCCGCAGGGCCTCACGGCCACCCGCCTGACGACCGCGACGGGAGTGGACCTGGCCTGGAGCGCGCCCGCCAACAACGCACAGAACCCGGCAACGAGCTACCGCATCGACGTGAGCGACGGTGGCCCCGCGGTGAGCTATACAACCTCGCAGCTCACCTACCGCCTGACCGGACTCACCGTGCCGTTGCAGTACTCGTTCTCGGTCACGGCGATCGCCGCCGACGGCCAGACCAGCACACCGGCGACCATCAGCGAGGCAATTGACTACGTCGCGCCCACTGCTCCGCTGTCAGTGACGCTCACCCGCACCGGCGGCACGGTGACTGCCAACTGGCTGGCCCCGAGCTATAACGGCGGCAACACCATCCGCTACTTCGTCGAGGTGCATGCCGGCGACGAGCCGTTGGAGTACCAGACCACGAGCAGCACCTCGTTCGAGGTCACAGCGGCAGCGGAATACGAGCGGCCATACTTCGTCGTCGTGTATGCGACGTCTCTGACCGGGGGCATGGGGCCTGGCGCCAGTTCGAATACGGTGACGCGCCCGCTACCCGCACCGCAGCCCCCGACCGCGCTGGCGACGACTCGACTCAGCGATGCCAACGGCTTCGACCTGACGTGGGACGCCCCCACCGACACGCTCAACCCGGCATTCAGCTACGCCGTCGACGTGACCTCGAGCGACGGCACTGTGCGCTACACGACCACCGACCCTGGATACCGTGCCACGGGGCTGGTCATCGGTCGCGAGTACACCTTCGCCGTCTCGTCTATTGCTGGTGACGCGCAGGTCAGCACGGCCGCCACCACCACGGTCACCCTCGACTCAACTGACCCCACCGCGGTGACCGACCTCGCCCTCACCGTCTCGGGCGACCAGCTATCAGCCACGTGGAGTGCGCCGTCGTATGACGGAGGGGCGTCACCCCTGCGCTACGAGGTAGCGCTCTTCGGCGACAGCCAGCTGATCACCAGCTACCAGGCCGGCACCGAGACCAAAGACATTCCGCATCCTGCCGAGTACGGCGTCAGCTACCAGGTAAAGGTCACCGCGATCACGGACGACGACCTGCGTGGCGTGACAACGGGATCCAACGCGATCATGCGTGCCGACTCGGTGCCCGGCGCACCCGTCGCCTACGCCGAGGGCTACGGCCACAAGGATGCGATGGTGCACCTGACCTGGGACCTCGCCGCCCCCGTGGGTTCGCCGATTGAGCGGTTGCTCGTCACGCTCTACGACGCAAGCGGTGCCGTGGTTCAGCAGCACCAGCTCAGCCCCGCCTACACGGGCTACAGCTTCAGTGGGCTGCAGAACGCGACGGACTACACCGCCTCCGTTGTCGCGATCAACCTCGCAGGCAACTCGCTCGAGAGCAATCGGGCGACCGCCTCGACCCTCGGTCTTGTACCGCCCGCCTACACCCCGCAGCAGCTGCAGCAGTACGGCAACTTTGCCAATGTCACGGTCGAGCTCAGCGGCACCGAGCTCGTTGCGCACCTCGACGGGCTGACCGCCGGCACATGGCTGTTTGGTTACGCCTACTCGTCTCCGACCGCCCTCGGATGGACCCAGGTCGACGCGGCAGGATTCGCGCGCTGGTCGATCTCGGGCGCCGGGCTCACCGCGGGGGCCACCCACACCCTCGCGGTGCAAAGCAGCTTCGGAGAGCCGCTCGGATTCGACACGTTCGACATCGCCGCGGCACCGAGTGCGCTCGCCCACACCGGCGGGGACTCGCTGAGCTGGGCAGTAGTCGCCATCGCCATGCTCGCCCTCGGGGTGCTGGCGACCGCGACACGGCTGCGCCGCCGGGCACGCGCGTAGGGCTGAGCTTCCACGGTTTCGCCGGGCCGCCGCGGTGTCGCAGAATAGCGACAGCGCGGCGACCGGCCCGCGACACCCGCTCGTTACCGTGGAGCTATGACGAAAAAACTCCAGTACCCAGTCCTGGCGCTGGCCCTCGGGGCCACGCTGCTGCTCGGCGGTTGCACGTTCCAGCTCGCTGGCCCCGACGACGACCGCGAGCCGTCATCGACCACGAAAACGACCGATAAGAGCCCCTCGCCCACCGAGTCCTCCGACGATGACGAGGCGGATGACGACACCTCCGGCAGCGACTCCGAGCGCGAGCGCCTCGAAGACCTAGTCAACGTGACTCTGCAGTGCGAGCCGGGCCTCGAGATCAGCTCGCCGGGCGCGTCGGTGCGCGTCGAGGGCGACTGCGGCACCCTGACCGTGAGCGGCGATGCCACCGTGGTCATCGCCGACGACATCGAGTCGCTGGTCGTCTCGGCCAGCGGCGCCGTGATCTACGTCGGCTCGCTCGACTCGGTGCAGGTGACCGGCGACGCGAACACCGTGCACTGGACCGGCTCCACCCCCGCCGTGGATGACGACGGCGCAGGCAACGTACTCGGAGAGGACAACTGATGACCACCTATCCCGCCTACGCCGCCCCGAAGACGAACGGGCTCGCTATCGCGGCTTTCGTTCTCTCGCTGCTCGGCTTCGCCCTCCTGCCGGTAATCTTCGGCCACATCGCGCTCGGCCAGATCAAGCGCAGCGGTGACACGGGCACCGGCTTCGCCATCGCCGGACTCGTCATCGGCTACCTCACCGCTGCCCTCGACGTGATCCTCGCTCTCGTGGTGATTATTCCGCTCATCGCGGTTGGCGCATCCGGCGGATTCGCGTGACCGACGCCGCCCGGCCGTCTCTCCTGCTCGTCGACGACGATCAGGCGATCACGGCCGGGCTAGGCGCCTTTCTCGAGCGCAGTGGCTTCGACGTGCGTATCGCGGGAAACGGGGCCGAAGCCCTCGCCGCGGTCGCGAAGGCCGTGCCCGACATCACCGTCTGCGACGTCGTGATGCCCGAGGTCGACGGCCGCGAGTTCGTGCGGCGCATCCGCGCGGAGGGACGGTGGATGCCCATCATTCTGCTAACGAACGTCGGCGAGTCCTACGAGCGCAGCGCCGCCCTCGACGAGGGTGCCGACGACTACCTCAACAAGCCTTTCGACCCGCAGGAGCTGCTCTCGCGCGTGCGCGCCGTTCTGCGCCGCAGCGTTCCCGGTGAGCAGCCACTCAGCACCGCCGAGCGACTGCGCTCGGGCGGCCTCGTGCTCGACCGCTCCGCTCGCCGCGCCTGGCTCGATGACACCGAGCTCACCCTGACCCCGAAGGCCATCATGCTGCTCGACTACTTCATGACCCACCCCGGTGAGCTGCACAGCCGCGACCGGCTGCTGAGCGCGCTGTGGGGTTTCGACTTCGCATCGAGCACCCGCGCCGTCGACCACCGGGTGGCCGAACTTCGCCGTGTGCTCGGCGACGACCCGGCGGATCCCGTGTTCATCGAGACCGCGCAGAGCCTCGGCTACCGCTTCCGCGCGACAGTGGAGCGCGCATGAGCCGCCTTCGGGCGACTCTCGTCGCCCTGATTCCCCTTGCCCTCGGACTCATCGCGGCCGCGGTGCTCGTGATGACCGGCGAGCGCCGTGAGCTCGTCATCGGCACACCGATCCCGCTGCTCGTCGCCCTGGTTGCGCTCACGCTGAGCGCAGCAGTGGCCCTGATAGTGATCGCGCTGCGCCGAAAGCAGATAGGACAACAGCGTGTGGAGGCCGCCCGAGCCGCTGGCGAGCAGAGCGGCCGCGCCGACGAACGTGAGTCCCACCGCCGATTTCTCGCCCGCCTCGACCACGAGCTCAAGAACCCCGTGACCGCGATCCGCGCGACCCTCGCGGGCATCGCCCCCGCGGGTCCTGACGACGACGCTCTCGTCGTCATCGACGGGCAGGCGCAGCGCCTCGCCGCGCTCGTCGGTGACCTGCGCGAGCTTGCGGAGCTCGAGACCCGCCCGCTCGAACTCGAGACGATCGATTTGGAGGCAGTCGTGCGCGACGCGGTCGCCGCCGTGGCGCAGCAGCGACCGGCCGCTGCCGACCGCCTCGCCGTGACCGTCGACCGGGTGCCGTGGCCCATTCCCGCCCTGCTCGCCGACCCCGACCTGCTCGGTCTCGCCATCGAGAACGTCGTCGGCAACGCCGCTAAGTTCTCGGCCGACGGCCCGATCGAGGTACGACTGCGCGAGGATGGCGGCCACGCCGTCGTCGAGGTCGCCGACACCGGACGCGGAATCCCGTCGACCGCCGTCGACCTCGTCTGGGACGAGCTCGCCCGCGCCGACAACGCGCGCGATGTGCCGGGCTCGGGCATCGGCCTGTCGCTCGTTCGCGCCATCCTGCGGCAGCACGGCGGTGACGTCAGCCTTCGTTCGGTGGAGGGCTCGGGAACCGTCGTGACGCTGCGGGTCCCGACCCAGCGAGGCGACTAGCGAAGCCCCAGCTGCACGAGGGCGAAGATCAGTCCCCACCAGACGCCGAGGCCGACGAGCAGTCCGATGACGACCTGCTTCGTGAACCGCCAGGCGAGGGCGCCAAGCACGGACCCGATCACCGCGGGCACCGTCTCGATAAGCGAGAAGACCCCGGCTGGCGCGAGGATGCCGGGAACAGCTATCGCACCGAGCACGGCCGGGCCGACGAGGGGAAGGTATCGCAGCACGCGCTTCGGCGGCCGCACCCGCTTCGAGATGAGGAAGACCGCGCGCTCGAGGTAGGTGACCAGTCCGGAGAGAAGCAGCTCAAGCATCCGCCGGCTCCTCGCTCGTGCGGGCGAGAACGATGCCACCGGCGATGAGGCCGGCGACCGCGCCGACCATGAGGCCCGCGCCGAAGGGCAGTCCGTGCGCGAGGAAGGCGCCGAGGCCGCCGACGCTCGCGGCGACGAGACCCGCGCGGTCCTTGATGAGGGGCAGCAGAAGCAGCAGGAAGGTCAGCGGAATCGCCAGCTCGAGCGGCACCCACACCGGGATGAAGCCACCGAGCAGCACACCCACGGTGACGAGCGCGCCCCAGCCGACGAAGCCGGTCAGACCGACGGCAAAGTAGTAGCCGATCTGCGCTGCGCGGGAGCCCGCGCCTCCCTCGCGCTCGAAGCGCGAGATTGCCAGCGCGTAGACGGGATCGGAGAGAAAGAAGGCCGCGCCCATGCGCTGTCCGCGGCTCCAGTCGGCGAGGTGCGGCGCGAGAGACGCGCTGTAGAGCAGGTGACGGGCGTTGATGATCGCCACCGAGAACACGACGAGCGCGAGGCCGGCGCCCGAGCCGAGCACCTGAATCGCAACGAGTTGTGACGCCCCGGCGAAGAGGATCGGCGAGGTGAGAATCGACAGCACGGGCGAGACGCTGGTCTGCGCCATCGCTGCCCCTGCGGCCAGCCCGAAGGGGATGTAGCCGAGCACGATGAGCAGTGACTCGCGAATACCCGCGCTCACCGCCGAACGCGTCTCTGGAGTCATGGTCTGACTCTCTCAGCACCCACCGCTTAAATACAAAAGGAAGGGATTTCTCCCTTCCACTACTTAAATTTATAGAGCACCCGGGGGCTTGTGGCAAGGCCCCCCTCATGGCGCAGAATCGCTCACCGTGCCTGCCTTTGCCCTGCCTGATGCCCTCGCCGCTAAGCGCGACCCCGCGCTCATCGCCGCCGATGAGCTGTTCTTCGAACGCCTCTCGGCCCACCTCGCCCAGACCATCGCCGAGCTTGAGACCCAGCGCGGCAGTGCCCTGCGGCTCGCCGCCGCGTCGGGCGGCGAGAACGTCGAACGCGACATGCAAGTACGACGCCTGACCGCCCGCCTTCGCACCCTGCGCCGCTACGGCATCGACCTCACGCTCGGCCGAATGGTCGGCGAAGAGACCACCTACATCGGTCGCCTAGGACTCGTGGATGCGAATGGCGAGCGACTGCTGCTCGATTGGCGCTCCCCCGCCGCCGAGCCATTCTTTGGTGCGACCCATGCGAACCCGATGGGGATCACCAGCCGCCGCCGCTATCGCTGGGCCGACCGACGGGTGGCCGACTACTGGGATGAGGTCTTCAGCGGCGAGCTCGCCGGGCAGGCCGCCCTCGACGACCAGTCGGCATTCATCGCCTCGCTGGGCGACGCTCGATCGCCACAGATGCGGGATGTGCTGAGCACCATCCAGGCGGACCAGGACGCGATCATCCGCGCCGGCTCGCGGGGCGCGCTCGTCGTCGACGGCGGCCCGGGCACCGGCAAGACGGTCGTCGCGCTGCACCGGGCCGCCTACCTGCTCTACTCGGAGCCGCAGCTGAGCGACCGCGGAATCCTCTTTGTCGGCCCGCACGCGCGCTACCTCGCCTACGTCGCCGACGTGCTGCCGAGTCTCGGTGAGGAGAGCGTGCAGCTCGCGACCCTGCGCGACCTCATGCCCGAGGGAGCAAGCGCGGTCGACGCGAACGAGCCGTTGAAGCAGTCGGCGCGTGTGGTCGAGCTGATTGACAACGCTGTCGCCCTCTACGAGCGCCTGCCCGCCGAACTCGACTGGGCGCTCGATGCCGTCGACCTCGGCGCCTCGCACAACGAGGCCCGGGAGCAGCTCTGGCAGGCGATCCTCGACGAGGTCGGCGACCCTGACGAGCTGCGCCCGCTGCTCAATCGCAGGTGGCCGCTGCTCGACCCGGCGACCGTCGTCGCCGCGCTGTGGACCAAGCCCGACTTCCTCAGACGCAGTGCGCCCTGGCTCAGCGACGCAGAGGTCGCATCGCTGCAGCGCGCCGACGGCACTGCGTGGACGACCGCCGACCTGCCCATCCTCGATGCGGCACGCGCGCGCATCGGCGACCCCGACCGGGCACGCCGCGATCGCGAGCGCGCGACCGCGGTCTCCGCGCAGCGCGAACAGATTCGCCTCGTCGTCGACGATCTCATCGCATCCGAAAGCTTTGATGAGGTGTGGATGCTGAAAGAGCAGGCGATGCAAGACACCCTTCTCGATACTGACGCGCTGCCCTCACTCAGCCCCGACTCGCTCGCCGGGCCCTTCGCACACATCGTCGTCGACGAGGCGCAGGAGCTGACCGACGCCGAGTGGCAGCTGCTGCTGCGGCGCTGCCCGAGCCGCAGCTTCACGATCGTCGGCGACCGGGCGCAGGCGCGCGAGCCCTTCACCGAGACATGGCACGAACGGCTGGCGCGCGTCGGCATCGACCAGGCACGCGTCGCGTCGCTGACCGTCAACTACCGCACCCCGAGCGAGATCATGGCCGCGGCCGAGCCGGTGATTCGGGCGGCCCTGCCGGATGCGAACGTGCCGACCTCCATCCGCGAGAGCGGCATCCCGGTGCACTATGGGCGTCTCGACGAGCTCGACGAGCTCGACGCGCTCACGACCGAGGGCACCATGGTCGTCATCGACGAGCACCCCGAGCTGACAAAGGGCCTCGAGTTCGACCTGGTCGTACTCATCGACCCCGAGCGGTGGAGCGCGGTCGACCGGTACGTCGCGATGACCAGGGCCACGCACCGTCTGGTGATCCTCAGCAACGGGTCGTAAGGTTCCCGCATGGCTGACAACGACGCAGGCTTCACCTTCACCCGAGTGTTCGACGCGACCCCTGAGCAGGTGTTCGCGGCGTGGACCGACCCCGACAAGGCCGCCCAGTGGTGGCACCCCCGAGGCATGACCACGCCACGCGACTCGGTGAGCATCGACGCCAAGGTCGGCGGCACCTACCAGTACACGATGGTCGACGACCTCAGCGGCGAGGAGTACCCGACGGGTGGCACCTACCGCGAGGTGAAGAAGAACGAGCAGCTCATCTTCACCTGGGGCACACCCGGTGACGTGCACGCGCCCGTGGTGACCGTCACCATCGAAGACCTCGGCGAGCTCACCCGCATGACCTTCGCCATCGCGGGAGTCGACGGCGTCAGCGGCGACGACTCGTACTTCGACGGCTGGGAGAGCGCGATCGACAACTTCGCCGCGAACCTAGCGAGCCGCTAGCTCTCGAGCCGCAGCGGCGGCGTTGCGGGCGATCTCGCGCTGATCGACATTGGCAAGCTCGCCGTCGTCGACGGTGATCGACCCGTTGACGAACAGCTTCGACACCGGCGGCATGCCGCCGAGCGTAAGCGCGGCAAGCGAGTCGGCGATGCCCGCGTGCTCGACACCGTCAATGCGCCACATCGCCAGATCAGCGAGCTTGCCGGGCTCGAGCGAGCCGAGCTCCTGGTCGCGACCCAGCACCCGCGCGCCGCCCATGGTCGCCAACCGCAGAGCGTCCCGCCCAGAGAACTGGTCGGCCCCGTAGCGAAGACGCTGCATCAGCAGGGCGTTGCGCACCTCGGTGCCCAGCTGCCCCGACTCGTTGGATGCCGCACCGTCGACCCCGAGGCCGACGGCAGCTCCGGCGCGCAGCAGCTCGACGATGGGCGCCGTGCCCGCCGCGAGGCGCGCGTTCGACGACGGGCAATGGGCGACGCCCGTTCCTGTCGCGGCGAACTTGCCAATCGCGTTGTCGTCGAGGTGCACGCAGTGCGCAAGCCACACGTCGTCGCCGAGCCAGCCGAGCGACTCGAAGTAGTCGGTGGGGCTCATGCCGAAGCGCTCACGGCAGAAGGCCTCCTCCTCGACGGTCTCTGCGCCGTGCGAGTGCAGGCGCACACCCAGCTGACGAGCAAGCGTGGCGGACTCCCGCAGCAGCTCCGCGGTCACCGAGAACGGGGAGCATGGTGCGATCGCCACCCGCACCATGGAGTCGAAGGCCGCGTCGTGGTATCTCGCGACCGCGTCTGCGCTCGCCTGCAGGGCGGCATCCGTGGTCTCGACGGCGAAGTCCGGCGGCAGGCCACCCTGCGAGCGCCCCAAGTCCATCGAGCCGCGGGTCGCGTGCAGGCGCAGCCCGATATCGGTCGCACTCTCGATGATGCCGCCGAGTATGTCGCCGGAGCCCTGCGGAAAAACGTAGTGGTGGTCGCCGACGGTCGTGCAGCCGCTGCGCGCGAGCACCGCCATGGCGCCGGCCGCGCCGTCGCGCACGAGGTCCTCGTCGATCCTGCTCCATGACGGGTAGAGCGCGACAAGCCAGTCGAAGAGGATGCTGTCTTGCGCGATGCCGCGCGTCAGCCACTGGTAGAGGTGGTGGTGCGTGTTCACCAGGCCCGGCGTCACAAGGTGGCCGGTGCCATCGATGCGGTCCGCCCCGCTGGTCAGCTCGGCCGGTGCATCCCCCGCTCCAACCGCGACGATGCGCGTGCCCTCCATGACGACGTGCCCGCGCTCGTGCTCGGTGTCGACCGAGTCGACGGTCACGATGTAGGCGTTCTCGATGACTGTTCTCATTCGTGAATCGCTCCGGTTCGCTGGTCGAGGGGCTCCGTTGTCGCGCTGTGTCGCGCCGCGAGCACCTCGGCGAGAATCGAGACGGCGGTCTCCTCGGGCGTCGACGCCCCGAGGTCGAGACCGATCGGCGAGTGCAGCCGGCCGTGGTCGACGCCCAGCTCGTCGAGCGAGGCGCGGCGTCGGGCATCCGTCACCCGCGACCCCATCGCCCCGACGTAGCCGGCCGGGCTGCCTAGGGCGATCGCGAGGGACTCCGCATCGAAGCGCCAGTCGTGGCTGAGCACGCAGACGACCGTGCTCTCATCGATCGCGGTGCGCTCGAGGTAGCTCGTCGGCCATTCGACAACCAGCTCGGATGTCGGAAAACGCTCCACAGTCGCAAACAGCGAGCGCGGGTCGCACACCGTCACGCGGTACCCGAGTGCACTGGCCGCGCGGGCCAGCGCTGCCGAGTACTCCATCGCCCCGAGGATGATCATGCGGCGCAGCACGGGCGGCTGCTCGACGAAGTCGCGGCAGACCTCGACCTGCGTGCCGTCGCGCAGCGCCGCCTGCAGCTCGCGGGTGAAGGGCTGCACGTGCACCCGCAGCGCGCCGCCGCAGGTCAGCCCCACCGAGAAGGCCGTCTCGTCGTCGATGCCGAAGTCGACGGTCTCGGCCTGCCCGGTCTCGAGCACGCGGGTGGCGACGTCGACGACCGCGCCCTCGACGCATCCACCCGCAATGGAGCCGATCACCGCAGAGCCGTCGAAGGCCATCGACGTGCCGACGGTGCGCGGTGCGCTGCCGTCGATCTGAATGGCGGTCGCCACCACCAGCGGCAGCCCGCGATCGGCCGCAGCGAGCAGCCGGTCGGCGATGTCGTACATCTATCGAGCATCGCACACGGCCGTTTCCGCGCGGTTACGATTGTGCGAGTGAGCGACGACCTCGAACAGCCGGTACCCCGCCGCTCCCACTTCGCCGATCTCTCGCCCTTTCGCGAGAGCCCCGCCTTCTTCAGGCTCTGGCTCGGCTCGACGCTCGCCGGAGTCGGCAGCCAGATGACGATCGTCGCCGTCGGCCTGCACATCTACGACATCACCAAGTCCACCGCCGCGGTCGCCCTCGTCGGTGTCATCTCGCTCGTGCCGATGATCATCGCCGGCATCTATGGCGGCCTCCTCGTCGACACCTTCGACCGCAAGAAGGTCGCCATCGTTGCCGAGACGCTCGCCTGGGTCAGCGTTCTCGGGCTCGCCGTTCTCGCCTGGACGCAGAACGACACCCTGTGGTTCTACTACGTCCTCACCACGCTCAATGCGGTCGCTGTCACCATCGTCGGCGCCGCGCGCTCGGCCATCGTTCCCCGGCTGCTGCCGACGCGCCTGCTGCCCGCGGCCGGCGGGCTCAACGGCATCGGCTTCGGCTTTCAGGTCATCGTTGGCCCGGCCATCGCCGGAGTGCTCGTTGCCACCGTCGGCGTGCAGTGGACCTACACGATCGACGCCATTCTCTTCGTCGCCGCTTTCACCGGTGTGCTGACGCTGCCCCCGATCAAGCCGGAGGGCGCGACCGGGCTGAAGGGGATCGCGGGTGTGGTCGAGGGGCTGCGCTTTCTGCGTGGCGCGGCCAACATCCGTCTCTCGTTCCTTGTCGACATCGTGGCGATGACCTTCGGCATGCCGCGGGTGATTCTGCCCGCGGTCGGTGCCCTCGTCATCGGCGGCGGAGCGGTCACCGTCGGCGTGCTCTCGGCGGCCTTCGCCGCGGGCACCCTCATCGTCGGCGTCTTCAGCGGCCGGCTCGGCGGGGTGCGCTGGCACGGGCGGGCGATCCGCAACGCGATCATGGTCTTCGGCGCCATGATTCTCGCCTTCGGGGTCGTTCTGCTGCTCTCGGGCAACCGACCGGATGCCCCGCTCAATATGCCCGCGCTCATCGCGTCGTGCATCGTCCTGGCCGGTGCCGGCGGGGCGGACCAGGTGAGCGCCGTCTTCCGTTCGACGATGCTGCAGGCCGCGGCCCCCGACAACATGCGCGGCCGCGTGCAGGGCGTCTTCATCGTGGTCGTCACCGGCGGCCCGCGCATCGGCGACGCCTACGTCGGCCTCGTCGCCGCGACCGCGCTGCTCTGGCTGCCGTCGCTGCTCGGCGGTGCGCTCATCATCGCCCTCGTCTTTGTGCTGGTGCGTCACTACCGCAGCTTCTACAACTACGACGCTCTCAGCCCCGTGCCATAGCGTGAAGCTATGACAGCGAAAAAGGGCTCGAGCTACTGGGTCAGCCAAATGGTCATCTGCGGGGTGGCGGCCGTGCTGTTCATCATTCTCGGAATCTGCAGCCCCATGTTCGACAAGGAAGAACCCGGTCGGGCGGTGCTCTACGTGCTCATCGGCCTTGCGTTCGGCGGCACCTTCATCTGGCTGGCGCGCTCCTACCGGCGCATGTCGGTCACCCAGCGTGCTGTCTACGCGTGGGCGATCACCCAGCAGCACTCGACCGGCACCGGGTCAGACGCCGATCAGATGTCCATCGCCGGCCAGGCGGCGGCGGGCACCTTGCCGTACCCCCACCTGCAGTGGCTTCAGGCGCTGGACCCCGCCAACCCCTACCCGGCGGAATGGCCGTCGGAACCCACCATGCCCACGACCCTTCTGCCGGAGTGAGTGAATGACCAGCGCGAGCAGAACGTCGAGGTACTGGGTCAACCAGATGCTTATCTGTGGCGTTGCCGCAGCCCTGCTCTTTGCCTACGGAGTGCTGGTCATGATGTTCGGCGGCAAGGACCGGGGGCTCGGCTTGTTCGCGATTCTCGGCAGCTTTGTGCTCGGCGGCACCTTCATCTGGGTGGTTCGCGCCTATCGACGCATGTCAGTCTCGCAGCGGGCGATCTACGGGTGGGCCATCATGCAGCAGCACTCCGCAGGATCGTCCGGCACCGCCGCCATGGCAATGGCTGACCGCGCTCAGGCCGGCACACTGCGGCCCGAAGAGCTGCAGTGGCTCATCGACCTTGACCGCAGCAACCCCTACCCCGGCGACACACGCGCGACACAAACGGGTGTTTAGCTGAGGTCATGGCCTTCGACCTCGTCATCCGCGCCGCCTCCGCCTTCATCGACGGGCGCTTCCAGCCGGCCGAGATCGGTATCACCGACGGGCGCATCGCCGCGATCGGCTCCGCCCTCGACGGCCCCCAGCTCGTTCTGCGCGACGACGAGGTGCTGATTCCCGGCATCGTCGACACGCACGTGCACGTCAACGAGCCGGGCCGCACCGAGTGGGAGGGCTTCGCGAGCGCGACGCGCGCCGCTGCCGCCGGCGGCGTCACGACGATCATCGACATGCCGCTCAACTCGATCCCGACGACGATCTCGATCGAGGCGCTTGCTCTGAAGAGAACCGTCGCGGCCGACAAGGTCGTCGTCGACACCGGCTTCTGGGGCGGAGCGGTGCCCGAGAACCTCGGCTCGCTGAGAGAGCTGCACGACGGCGGCGTCTTCGGCTTCAAGGCCTTCCTTGCACCGAGCGGCATCGACGAGTTCGGCCACCTCGACGCCGCCCAGCTCGAGCGGGCTCTGGACGAGATCGCCGCGCTCGGCAGCATGCTCATCGTGCATGCCGAAGACCCGGGAGTGCTCGACGCCCACGCCAACCACGGCGGAACCAGCTACGCGGCCTTCGTCGAATCCCGGCCGGATGAGGCCGAGACCACCGCCATCGACCGCGTCATCGCCGGGGTGCGCCGCACCGGGGCGCGCGCCCACATCCTGCACCTCAGTTCTGCTGCGGCCCTCCCCGCGCTGCGGGCAGCGCGGGCCGAGGGCCTGCCGATCACCGTCGAGACCTGCCCGCACTACCTCGTGCTGTCGGCCGAGCAGATTGACGACGGCGCCACGCAGTTCAAGTGCTGCCCGCCCATTCGCAGCGAGGCCAACCGCGAGGCGCTGTGGCAGGCGCTGCTCGACGGTGACATCGACGTGATCGTCACCGACCACTCCCCCGCGACCGCCGACCTCAAGTTCGCCGGCGATGGCGACTTCCAGGTGGCGTGGGGCGGCATCGCCGGCCTGCAGACCGGCTTCAGCTCCGTCTGGACCGAGGCCGCCGAGCGCGGAATCCCCCTCGACCGTGTACTGCGGTGGATGTCGCAGGGCACCTCCGACCTGATCGGCCTCGGCCACAAGGGCCGCATCGCCGTCGGCGCCGACGCCGACCTCGTCGCCTTCGCACCCGACGAGCGCTTTACCGTGCACGCGAGCGAGCTGCGGCACAAGAATCCGGTCAGCGCGTTTGAGGGCCGCGACCTGCGGGGTGTGGCCCGGCGCGCGTGGCTGCGCGGGCATCCGATCGATGATGCGACGACCGGTGCCCTGCTAGAAACATCGCGGTCATAAACATTTTCTAGAATCACGCCATGGCGATCATCATGGGCGACAACCAGTACGGCAAAGCCGAGAACCGTGTCGTGCGCATCTACCGTGACAGCGCGCGGCACGAGATCGTCGATCTCAACGTCTCGACCTCGCTGCGCGGGCCGTTCGATGCGGCGCACACGCATGGCGACAACTCCCTGCTGCTAACCACGGATGCGCAGAAGAACACCGCCTTCGCCTTCGCCAAGTCGCACGGCATCGGCTCGGGCATCGAAGAGTACGGCCTCGCCCTCGCCCGCCATTTCGTCATGGATGTGGGCCCGGTGACCGGCGCCCGCATCGAGATCGAGCAGTACGCCTGGCAGCGCGCGGTCGTCGACGGCGTGGAGCACGACCACACCTGGCTTCGCTCTGGGCAGGAGGTGCGCACCGCGGCGATCACCGTCGACGCGACCGGGCAGTACGTCATCGGTGGCCTCAAGAACCTCGTGCTGCTGAAGTCCACCGGCAGCGAGTTTCATCACTTTCTCGAAGACGAGTACACGACCCTTGAGCCGACGGAGGACCGCGTCATGGCGACCTCGCTCGACGCCAAGTGGCGCTTCGGCGAGACCGTCGGGGTCGACTACGAGGCCGTCTACCCGATCATCAAGCGCGAGCTGGTGAAGCAGTTCGCCACCCTGCATTCGCTCGGCCTGCAACAGACGCTGTTCCACATGGGCACGGCCGCCCTTGAGGCGGTGCCTGAGCTCGTCGAGATTCGCCTCTCGGCCCCCAACAAGCACCACTTCGTCGTCGACCTCAGCCCCTTTGGCCTCGAGAACCCGGGTGAGGTGTTCATCGCCGCCGACCGGCCCTACGGGCTGATTCAGGCGACCGTCATCCGCGACGATGCGCCCCCGGCGGGCGACGCCTGGCGCAGTGCGGCGGGTCTCGCATGAGCGACCAGGACGCCCTCTTTCTCGCCCGTGCGATCGAGCTCGCCACCGAGAACGTCGCCAACGAGGGCGGACCGTTCGGCGCGCTCATCGTGCGCGACGGCCGCGTTCTCGCCGAGGGTCAGAACCGCGTGACTGCGACCCTCGACCCGACCGCGCACGCCGAGGTGACCGCGATTCGCGCGGCCTGCCAGATCGTCAAAGACTTCTCGCTCGCCGGCGCCACGCTCTACACCTCGTGCGAGCCGTGCCCGCTCTGCCTCTCGGCGGCGCTGTGGGCCCGCATCGACCGGGTCGTCTTCGCCGCGAACCGCGACGATGCTGCGGCGGGTGGCTTCGACGACCGGGAGTTCTACGAGCTCTTCGCCCGCCCGCGCGAGACCTGGAACGTGTCGATCGAGGCACTGCGGCTCGACAACTCGAGCGAGCCGTTTGACGCGTGGCTCGCGGCCGAGGCCCGCACCGACTACTAGCTACCGCGATACGTCGAGTACCCGAAGGGGCTGAGCAGAAGGGGCACGTGGTAGTGCTCCGGACCGGTCACCAGGAAGTCGACGATCACCCGCGGGTAGAAGGCCGGCTTCTCGCCGAAGTAGGCGGCGGTGTCGAAGAGCAGGGTGTAGCCGCCGGCGGCGAGAAACTCGGGGCCGAGGGTGGCGACGCGGCCATCCGCATCCGTTGTTCCCTCGGCGAGCAGCTCACCGTTCTGGAAGAGCGCGACCGGGATGCCGGCGGCCGGCTTTCCGAGGGCGGTGTCGAGCACGTGGGTGCTGAGGTGGCTCATGCTTCCTCCGAGTACAGCTTCTCAAGACGCAGCAGCGCGATGTCACGCAGCTGCTCGCCGACGATCGAGACCTCCTCCTCGGGCGGGAGGGTGAGGCGGCGCTCGAGCTCGCTGAGAATCTCTGCGCGGCTGCGCCCCGCAGCGCGGATGATGAAGATGCGCCCGAAGCGGGCCTCGTAGTCGGCGTTGCCCGCGGCGATCGCGGCGTTCGTCTCGGCGTCGCCCTCGTCACCCTGCTCGCGACGGCTGAAGTCCTGCGACCGGCCCTCGCCTTTCGGCTTCTCGCCGATGCGGGGGTGGTGCGAGATGGCCTCGTCGATCTCCTGCGGGGTGAGCGGCGTCGCGGCGGTGTGCGCGGTGGCGAGCAGCGCCTCTACCGAGTCGAAGGGGCTGGCGGCGGTCAGGTCAGTCACCCAGCGCTCCACCCCGAGGGCGGCGCGCAGGTCGGCAGGCGTGGTGTCGATCATGGTGTGGCTAACTTTACCTATGGCTGTTTGCGGCATCGTGCTCGCCGCCGGTGCGGGAACACGCGCGGGCGGCCCCAAAGCGCTCACTCCCGGGTGGCTCGACGCGGCCTGCGCAGCCTTGCTCGACGGCGGCTGCGCGCGCGTCATCGTGGTGCTCGGAGCGGCGCCCTCCGCCCCGCTACCGACGGATGACCGGGTCACCTCGGTCATCGCCGCCGACTGGTCGTCGGGACTCTCGCACTCGCTGCGCGCGGGACTCGACGCCGCCACCGGCGATGCCGCGCTCATCACCCTCGTCGATCTGCCCGGGCTGCCGAACGCAGCCGTCGAACGCATCCTCGCCGCAGAGGGCGACCTGCGCCAGGCGGTGTTCCAGGGCCGCCCCGGCCATCCCGTCTACATCGCGAGGTCACACTGGCAGCTGCCGCTGAGCGGCGACCGGGGAGCCCGCGCCTACCTCGTCGAGCACAACGTGACCGAAGTGGAGCTGTCAGACCTCTGGGACGGCGTCGACATCGACACGTGACGCCACGCTGCGCACGGTCGCCTCGAAGGCGTCGAGCGCCGCGGCGACATCGGCCTGCTTCACGGCCTCATCGGGGTGGTGGCTGACGCCGCCCGTGCAGCGCAGAAACAGCATCGCGATGGGGGTGGCAGCGACGACGGCCATGCCGTCGTGGCCGGCGCGGCTCCAGAAGGCCATCGGGTCGCTGTCTCCAACCGCGCGGATGCCGTCTTCGACCGCCTGCCGCAGGTCAAGATCGCACATCACCGCATCCGCTCGGTAGATCTCGTGCTGCTCAAACTCGAGTCCGCGGCGGCCTGCAATCTCGGCCGCGGCCTGCTCGATGAGCGCGAGCACCTCGTCGCGGTCTTCGTCGAACTCAGCACGGAGGTCAAGGCTGAACTCCACCCGCCCCGGGATCACGTTGACTCCGCCGGGGAAGGCCTCGAGCTTGCCGACGGTGCCGATCACGCCGTGCTCGCGCGAGAGGCGCTCCACCTCGACGACGAGCTCGCTCGCCCCGACGAGGGCGTCGCGGCGGCGGTCGAAGGGGGTGCCGCCGGCGTGGCCGGCTTTGCCGTGCATGGTGAGCGCGAAACGGCGCGCACCGGCGATCGAGGTGACGACCGCGAGCTGGCGGTCGGCATCCTCGAGGATGGGGCCCTGCTCGATGTGTGCCTCAAGGTAGCCGATGAGGGTCTCGGGGCGCCGAAAAGCGCCCGGCAGGCGCGCTGGGTCGAGACCGAAGTCCTGGAAGGCCTCGAACAGGGTGATGCCATCTGCGTCGGTGAGGCCCCACCACTCGTCGTCCCATGTGCCGGCGAGGGCGCGGCTGCCGAGCAGGGCGGTGCCGAAGCGGGTGCCCTCCTCGTCGCTGAAGGCGACGACCTCGAGCGCGAAGGGCAGGGTGCCTGGCGTGATGCGGCTGGCCACCTGGATCGCGAGCAGCACGCCGAGCATGCCGTCGTAGCGGCCGGCGTCAGGAACGGTGTCAATGTGCGAGCCGAGCAGCAGCGCGGGCAGCCCCGGCTCGCGCCCCTCGATGCGACCGCACTGGTTGCCTGCGGCGTCTTGCCAGGTGCTGAGGCCCGCCTGCTCCATCCACTGCGCGACGAGCTCGTTCGCGGCCTTGTGCGCGGGCGAGAGGTGCACACGCTCGAGGTAGTCGGCATGACTGGACAGCGCGGCGAGCTCGTCGCAGCGTTCAAGAATTAGCTGGGCATCACGCATAGAAGTCCAGAGCCGCGCCGGCCCCGCTGCCGGCGGTCACGGTGAGGCCACCTCGGCGCAGGGCAACCTCGAGCGCAGCGAGGGTGGTGAGAACAGCGTCGCGTCGAGCGTTGTAGCCCATCGTGCCGATGCGCCACACCTTGCCGGCCATCGGCCCGAAGGAGGTGCCGATCTCGATGCCGAAGTCGCCGAGCATGGTGGCGCGCAGCTTGTCGCCGTCGATGCCGTCAGGGATCTTCACCCCGACCACGTTGTTCATGCGCACGCTCTGGTCGCCGAACAGCTCGAGCCCCATCGCGGTGAGCCCGGTGACCATCGCGGTGCCGTGCAGGCGGTGCCGCTCGACCGCGTTCTCCATGCCCTCCTCGACAAGCAGGCGCGCGCACTCGCGGGCCGCGTACAGCATCGACGTGGCCTCGGTGTGGTGGTTGAGACGCTTCGGACCCCAGTAGTCGAGAATCTGGCTGAGGTCGAAATAATTGGACCGGATGGGCGACGCGCTGACAGCATCCCCCTCCACCCGAATGCCGGCCTCGATGCTCTTGCGCGCGTTGATGACCGCGACGGCCTTCGCGCTGAGGGTGATGGGGCTGCTGCCGCTTGGGCCAGCCAAGCACTTCTGCAAGCCGCTGGTGACGGCGTCCAGCCCCCAGGCGTCGGTCTCGAAGGTGTTGCCGCCGAGGGATGCGGTGGTGTCGCTGTAGAACAGGGCGCCGTGCTTCTCGGCGAGGGCGCCGATCTCGTCGAGCGGTTGCGCGACCGTCGTGGAGGTGTCGCCGTGCACGACGGCGAGCAGTTTGGGCTTGTGCTCGGCGAGGGCCGCGTCGATCTCGGCGGGGGTGAAGACGGTGCCCCACTCGCGCTCGATCACCCGCACGTCGGCGCCGCAGCGTGTGGCGATCTCGTGTAGCAGGTGGCCGAAGCGACCGAAGATCGGGATGAGCACCACGTCGCCCGGCTCGATGAGGCTGACGAACGCCGCCTCGATGCCGGCGCGGCTGGTGCCGTCGACCACGAGCGTCGCCTCGTTCGCGGTGCGGAACACTCCGCGGTAGAGCTCCATGGTCTCGTTCATGTACGAGGTCATGGCGGGGTCGTACTGGCCGACCAGTTGCGCCGACATTGCGCGCAGCACGCGCGGGTCGGCGTTGATCGGGCCGGGGCCCATCAGCAGACGCGGCGGCGGGTTGATCGGCAGGCTCGACATGGGTCAATCGTACTTTCGCCGCGTCACGGGCGTGTTTCGCACCCTGCGCCGGACAGACTCCTCCCCCGAGCTCAACTGGCCTGTTTTTCGAGCACGCGTCGTTTGGTCGGCACGGGCCGCGGTTGCCCATCTGGTGGGGTGATGCTGTACTCGGCGCCGTCGCGGCCGATCTGCCAGCCGTTGTTGTGCACGAGCAGGTGGTGCCGTCGGCAGAGAAGGACGCCGTCCGCGATATCCGTACCGCCGCCGCGGGCCCACTGGTTGAGGTGGTGGGCCTCGCACCAGGAGGGCGGTCGGTCGCAGCCCGGGAACCGGCATCCGCCGTCCCGCACGGCCAGCCCGGTGCGCTGCCGCTCGGTGAAGAGCCGCTGGGTGCGGCCGACGTTGACGACCTGCCCGTCGGTGTCGAATTTGACGCCGACGGTGCCTGCATCGCAGATGAAGCGCTCGGCGTTCGCCGTGGACACCCGCTCACCCGAGTCCTCAAGGGTGGCCGATGAGGCGCTGAGCACGAGGCGCACAGCAGGCCGCCGCGCGCCGAACAGAGTGCCGGGATCGGCATCGACAGCCAGGCGCACCATGGCCACGAGAGCATCGGCGGCGACCTGCTCCGTCGACCGCGGGTCGTCGAGCAGGGAGGCGTCCGCTGCCCTCTGGTCGGGATCGACGAAGCGGGGTCCGCCGCGCCGGGGCGAGAGCACCGCGTCGAAGGCGGCGGTCACGAGTGCCCCGTCCACGGCATCGAGCAGGAAGGAGCCGCGCACCATGCCGTCATCGCGGGTCGAGTACCGGAAGGAGCGCAGGTCGCGCTGCTCCTTCTCCCGCCGAGCAACAGCCTCAGCGTCGCGCTCGTCGCGCAGGTCACGGGCGCGCTTGAAGAGCTGATCGGCATCCAGCGTCGCCGCCTCCGCGATCAGCGGGCCCGGATCAGTGCTGCCGAGGCCTCGCTGGATCGCCGCCGCCGCATCCACGCTGACCGACCCGTCGAGCACTGCCTCGCCCAGCGCGGTGTCGAGGGCAGACCCCACGGCGACCAGCCGGGCGGCGTCGGCCCGGGTTCCCCCGTCGACCGACTGGATCAGCGCCGCGGAGGAGAGAAACCCGAGTCGCTGCGCCAGCCCGTCATACCCGAGCGAGCGCGCGGAGCGCCGCTCGATCTCGCCCGCGATCAGAGCGGCCTCGGCCTCCAGCGACCGCCGCCGAGACGCGACCGACCGCTGCGCGTCGAGGAGGGCATCGTCGGAAAGCGACACCACATCCGCCCGGTTTCTCATACAGATATCGTCCCAGATTCGAACGTATGTTCGAAAGACCGGAGGGCCAATCTGTGGATAAGTCAGCGCCCAGACGAGCTCGCACCCCGCCTAACCGCCCACGCCGCAGCCGCAAGACCCGCAATGCTAATCAGCAACGCCGGAATGAACGGCAGCGACGAAACCCCAAAGGCCCAGAACGGCACACCCGCGCCAAGAATCACGGCAAGGAAGATCCAGGGAAAGCGCATGCTCCCAAGGCTACCGAGCGAGCTGCGGGTACATCGCCTCGATCGGCTCGGCCAGCAGCTTCTTGACGGCGGCCGAGGGGGCGTCGGCGAGCACCTCGAACTCCCCCGCGACGATGCCGTCGTAGGCGAGGCGCACGACGTCGGCCGGGTCGGCCTTGTCGGTGTCAACACCGGCGGTCATCGGGGTGTCGGCGTAGCCGAGGTGCAGTCCGACGACGAGCGTGTTCTGGCCGGCGAGCTCAAGGCGCATCGAGTTGGTGGCCGACCACAGCGCCGCCTTGGTCGCGCTGTATGCGCCGCCCATGCCGTTCCAGCTGAGCAGGGAGTGCACGTTCATCAGCGCGCCACCGGCGAGTTGCGGCGCGAAAGCGGAGGCGACGGCGACCGCGCCAAAGAAGTTGGTCTCGAAAATCTTACGGATGTCGTCGAGGTCACCAAGCAGCGGCCCACCTCCACCGACTCCAGCATTGTTGATCAGCACGGTCACGTCGCCGGCCGCGGCGACGGCGGCTGCGATGGAAGCGGGGTCGAGCACATCGAGCTGGAGGGGCACGACGCGGGCGTCATCCCACTGCTTGGGGGTTCGGGCGGTCGCATAGACCTTGGCCGCTCCGCGGTCGAGTGCCTGCTGCACGAACTCGCCGCCGAGTCCTCCGTTCGCTCCGGTTACGAGTACTACTGCGCCTTCAAGATTTGTCATGCGAGTCACCCTACGCCTCTAGGTTTGAAAAGCCAACTTAGCTAGGATGGAGGCATGGCAATCCTCGGTCTCGACGCACACTGCCCCATCGCCCACTGCCTCGACGTGGTTGGCGATCGCTGGACGCTGCTCATCGTGCGCGAGGCCCTGCGCGGGGCGACCCGCTTCAGCGAGTTTCGCGATGCCCTCGGCATTCCCCGCGACGTTCTCACGGCCCGCCTAGTGACCCTCGTCGAGGGCGATGCGCTCGCGCGGCAGAGCTACCAGCAGCCCGGCGAGCGCGCTCGCGACGAGTACGTGGTGACCGAGGCGGGGCGCGAGCTTCTCGTCATCCTGTCGGCTCTCGGCGAGTGGGGAGCGCGTCACGCGGGTGGCACCACGAACCTGCGCTTCGCCGATGCCGACACCGGCGAGATCGTCGCCGCGCGGCTGACCACCGCCGACGGCCGCGTGCTCGACCCGCAGCAGGTCGCTGTCGTTACGCGCTGATCGCCTTCACCATGGCGGCAAGGCCGTACTCCCAGGCCTCGTCGACCGAGCCGCCGAGGTTGAATCCGCCGTTGAGCTCCATGGTGATGAACCCCGTCGCCCACGCGGTGAAGGTGCGGGCGGCGAGCAGCGAGTCGGTCGGCCCGGTGAGCGCAGAGGCGGCGCGCAGAATCGGCTCGCTGGCCGCGACCAGCAGCGGAGACGAGAAGCCCATGATGAGCCGAAAGGCCGCCGGACGCTCGTGCGCAAACCGCCGGAAGGCCGACGCCACCGCATAGATGTCGCCCTCGATGCGCGAGAAGTCGGTGAGCGTCGCCTCAGCCACGAGGCGCACGAGCTCGTCGCGACTGCGAACCCTCTTATAGAGCGACGGCGCCTGCACGCCAACCCGCTCGGCCACGGCCTGCATGGTCAACGCGTCCTGCTCGAGCAGCTCGCGGGCGACGGCGACGATCTCGTCGAGGGAGGTGCGGTCCGGTGTGGGCATGACTCGAGTATAGCTATTGACAGTAGCCATGATGGCTATGTATCGTAGCCATCATGGAACTCGCACCCAACCTTCGCCGCATCGGCAACGACATCGTCGCCGTCTACCTCATTTCAGACACGGATGGCGTGACCGTCATCGACGCCGGCCTGCCCGGCCACTACCGCGACCTCGTTCGCGAGCTCGCCCTCATGGGCAAGACCCTCGCCGACGTGCGCGGCCTCATCCTCACCCACGGCGACAGCGACCACATCGGCTTCGCCGAGCGCCTTCGGCGGGAGCACGGGGTTGCGATCTACGTGCACTCCGCCGACGCCGAGCGCGCGAAGGGCAACGGCAAGGGCACTGGCAAGGCCGACAAGTTCGGTCTCGCCGCCTTCGGCTTCATCGTCTACTCGCTGCGCAAGGGTGGGGCCAAGGTCACCTACCTGACAGAGGTCGTCGAGGTGCATGACGGCGACGTGCTCGACCTGCCGGGAAAGCCGCGCATCATCGGACTCCCCGGGCACTCCGAGGGCAGCATCGCGATCCACTCCCCCGCGGTCGACGCCGTGTTCGTCGGCGACGGACTCGCCACCCGCCACGTGCTCACCGGCAAGACCGGACCCCAGCGCGCGCCCTTCACCGACGAGCCCGACCGGGCGGTCGCCTCGCTCGCCGCGCTGCCCGAGGCGAAGTGGGTGCTGCCCGGCCACGGGGCGCCGTTCTCTGGCGGCACGGCCGCCGCGGTCGCTACAGTGACGGCGTGACCTTCGACCTCAAGAAAGAGTTCAGGCAGCTCTACGCGCCGAAACAGCAGTTCGCCGTGGTCGACGTGCCGGCATTCAGCTACCTCATGGTCGACGGCCACGGCGACCCGAACACCGCGCCCGCGTACCGCGAGGCGGTCGAATCGCTCTACCGAGCGTCGTACGCGGCACGCAAAGCCGCCGGGCAGAAGCACGTCGTCGCTCCGCTCGAGGGACTCTGGTGGGCCGACGACCTCGGCGTTTTCACCGCCCGCGACAAGGGCGCCTGGCAGTGGACCATGATGATCGCCCAGCCTGACTTCGTCACCGCCGAGATGGTGCCCGACGGGGTGCGCTTCGAGCGCTTCGATGAGGGGCGGTGCGTGCAGATCCTGCACGTCGGTTCATACGACGACGAAACTCCCGTGCTGGCGGAACTGCACAACGAGTGGCTGCCCGCGCACGGGTTGACCGAGCGCGGCAAGCACCACGAGATCTACCTCAGCGACCCGCGCAAGACGGAGCCGGCGAAGCTCAAGACAATCTTGCGGCAGCCAGTTCAGTAGCGAGGTCGATCAGCGCGAGCTCCGAGTGACGCGGACCCACGAGGCACAGCCCGACGGGGGCCGACAGCAGAGCTCCGGGTTGGGCGACGCTGAGCAGCGGCGCTGACAGCGCAGGCCGCCCGGTGAGGCCCGCGACCGCGGTCATCTTCAGGGTTCCCTGGCGGGTGCGCTCGACGGTTGCGGCATCCGCTGTCGTTGAAATCGCGACGGATGACGCGCTCGGCACCAGCAGAACCCGGTCGCCGAGAGCGGAGTCCAGCTGCAATCGCAGCCGCTCGAGCGTCGCGCGAGCCTCGGCTTCCTGCGCGGGAGTAACCCGCGACGCCAGCTCGAAGCGCGCCGCGACATCGTCGCCGAGCGCGCCCGGGTGCGCCTGAATCCACGCGCCGTGGGTGCGCCACGCCTCCGCCTGCTGCACGGTGCGGAAGGTCTCGAAGAACAGCTGCGGATCCCCCAGCTCGACCGATTCGACGTGGTCGCCGACGAAGGCCTCGAAGACCTCACGCACGTCGGGCTCGGCCTGCGCGGTCAGCAGCGGGTCGACGACGAAGGCGCCGGCGCCCGCATGCGTGGGCAGCGTCGCGGCAGCGGCAGCGCGCAGAACCGACGGCGAGCGGGTGATCCACCCCGGAGCATCGAAGGTCGGCGCGAGCGCAACCAGCCCGTCGGCCGACACCGAGCCGTGCGTCGTGCGCAGCCCCCACAGCCCCTGATACGACGCAGGAACACGGATGCTGCCCGCCGTATCCGTGCCAAGACCGATGGATGCCTGGCCGAGCGCAACCGCGCTGGCCGGGCCGCTCGACGACCCACCCGGAACGCCGCCAACGACGGCCGGGTTCGGGGGTGTTCCGTAGTGCGGGTTGCGCCCGGCGATCGAGTACGCGAACTCGTCGGTCTGCGCTATGCCGGCCACGTCGGCGCCGGCGGCGAGCAGGGCTGCGACGGCGGGCGAGTTTTTCTCGGCGGGGGCGCCGAGATAGGCAGGCACACCGGCCCCGACCGCGAAGCCGGCCACGCCGAAGAGGTCTTTGACCGCGATGGTCTCGCCGCGGAGGTCGCCGCTCTCAGCGCCGGACACGAGGGGTGTTCCGACGACGCGCCAGACCCGGGCGTCGACGGCCGGAGCGGGAAGGGAGACGTGCGCGGCGCGCACCTTCCACTCGCCGTCGGCGCGATCCCAGAGCTGCGACTGCTGGCCGCGACCGCCCGTCACCGGCTGGGTCACCGCGATGACGAGCGCGCTGTTCTCGTCGATCTCGACCACCTCGACGTGCAGGATGGTTCGGGCCGGCGCTCCCCCGCGGCCGCGACGAAAGGCGCTGATCGCCTCGTGACCGACGAGGATGCCCGCGGAGTCACCGCGCAGCGCATCGTCGGCGAAGAGGGCATCGAGCGCGACGAGATCGTTGGCCATCAGGGCCGTCTCGTAGGCCCAGAACGCATCCAGAACGCTAGAACTCAAAGTCCGACTTCCTCACTCGCGCGTGCACTCCCTTGACCAGGTCGACGACCTGGCTGATGTTGAAGTCGGTGGCGGCGCTGAGGTACGCGTAGGCGTGCGCCGCGTCCAGCTGCCAGCGGGCCTGCAGCAGGGCGATCGCGGCGCGCACGCAGTCCTGCATGGCGATGTCGAGGTCCGCGTTCATTCCGGTGGGGATGAGAAAGTCGCTGGTCTCGGCGAGCGGCCCGACGAGCTCGCCAAACTGTTCGATCGCCTCGACCGCGGGAATGACGTCGAAGCCGATCGTGGCGCGCAACGACGCCTCCATCGCGGTCAACGCGACCTCGCCGTCGCCCTGAGCGAAGTGCGGGTCGCCGACGTAGGCGAGCGCGCCCTCAACCTGCACTGGCAGGTAGAGCGCGGAGCCGACAGTCAACAGATTGATGTCGATGTTGCCGCCGTGCGGGCCGGGTGGCACCGAGTGCGGTCTTTGCGAACCCGCGACCGCCACACCCATGATGCCGAGGAAGGGGTTGAGCTTGAACCGGTTCTTGACACCCGCGGTTGGCAGCGAGCCCCACTCGCCGTCGCTCTCGGCGAAGATGCTCACGGTCTCGCCGCTCGCCGGGTACTCCTCCGGTAGGGCGCCGCGCCCGTGCCGGTTCGAGATGACGCCGTAGGGCACGCGCTGCAACGTCTCGACGACGCGCATTCTGAGCAGGTCGCCGGGGCGGGCGCCCTCGACGAATATCGGGCCGGTAATGACGTGCGGTCCGCCATCGGCCCGGTCATAGGTGCTCGCTGCCAGCTCGACGGCGTCCTCGAGCACGGGGTGGCCTTCGAAGAACCGAAGCGGATCCCGACCCTGGTCTTCGAGGATTCCCTCGTGCGAGATCGTGTCGATCGTCACCTCGGTGCCGCTGTCTATCGTCAGCACCGCCGCATCCGTGGCGCAGGGCAGGCGGCCCCAGAGCACCTTCGCGGGGTCGGCGGGCAGGTACGTGCTGCTGCGAATCGGCCCGTCAAAGGGCTGCAACACGTTCGACATCTGGCCTCCAGTAATCTCAGGCTAATGCGCAATCGACTTCGCTCTCACCCGGCCGGGCTGCACCTCGGCCTCATGCTCGCCCTCACCTTCTCGACGGGCGTCATCGACGCGGTCGGATACCTCGGCCTCGACAAGGTCTTCACCGGCAACATGACCGGCAACGTCGTCATTCTCGGCATGGCCCTCGCCGGCGCCGAGGGGTTGCCCATTATTGGGCCCATCATCGCCCTGGTGCTCTTCATGGTGGGGGCCGCGATTTCCGGGCGCACTCTCAAGGGCCGGCCCGCCGGATGGTCTTCTTTGAATACCGGCCTGTTTGCGTTCGTCGGCGTCATCCTGCTTCTCGCGGCACTCACTGCGCTGCTGGTTTCTGAGCGGCCCGAGTGGGTCAACCTCACTCTGACCGGCGCCCTCGGCCTCGCCATGGGAATTCAGGCCGGCGCCGCCCGCCACATCGGCGTCGCCGACGTCACCACCGTCGTCGTCACCTCGACCATCGTGGGGCTGGCGTTCGACTCCGTCTTCGGCGGCGGCGGCAACAAGAACTGGGCGCGACGGGTGTTGGCGGTCGTGTTGATCGGGGCCGGTGCCGGGGTTGGGGCGTTGCTGCTGCACGTGCACCTTGGACTCGGGATGCTGCTGGCCGCGGTGATCACGATTGGTGCGGCGGTGCTGGGGCACGTGGGGCGGCCGGGGCCGGCGTAGCGTCTCGCGAGCCGTTTTCGGACAACTCGGGCGTCCCGCGGCGGCCGATTCTGTCCGAAAACGGCTCGTAAGAGCGCTAGACGGCTCAGTCCTCACCCCACGCCGCAACCAGCTTGCGTACGTACGCCGTAGCGGGCGACTTGATCAGCTCGCGAACCGTAGCCCGCTGCGTCACCCGCCCGCCCTCAAGCACCACGACATCCTGAGCAAGCTCCACCACATCCTCAAAACTGTGGGTGACCACGATGGTGGGGATGTCGAGCGCGCGAAGGTGCGCCGCGAGGTCGGAACGCACGGAGTCCCGCACCTCGACGTCGAGGGCCGCGAGGGGTTCGTCGAGCAGCAGCAGCTCCGGCTCGGTGGCGAGGGCGCGGGCAAGGGCGACGCGCTGCTGTTGGCCTCCCGAGAGGTGGGGCGGGCGGTGCGAAGCGAGGTCAAGAATGCCGAGGCGGTCCAGCCAGGTCTTTGCGACATCCGTCGGGTTCAGGAAATTCAGGACTCGGGGACCAAAAGCGACGTTTTCGAGCACGGTGAGGTGCGGAAAGAGCAGGTAGTCCTGAAAGACCATTCCGATGCGGCGCTGCTCGACGGGCAGCCCCTCGATGCGGCGGTCGCCGACGGTGATTGGGCCGCTTGATGGAACGGTGCCGGCGAGCGCGGCGAGCGCCGTCGACTTGCCAGCACCGTTCGGCCCGAGCAAGGCCAGCGTGCGGCCCGCCGCCACCTCGAGCTCGATGTCGAGCGAGAACGAGCCGCGCCCAACCGCCAGCGACGCTTTCACGCGGTCACCCCCGGCACCCAGCGGTCGCGCAGCGACACCAGCACGACCACGCTCACCAGCATGAGAACGAGGGATAGCGCGATGGCCGCATCCGGATCCGTCTGCAACTGCAAATAGGTCGCGATCGGCAGCGTCTGGGTGCGGCCCGGAAAGCTGCCCGCGAAGGTGATCGTCGCGCCGAACTCGCCGAGGGCGCGGGTAAAGCAGAGCAGGGCTCCGGCGGCGATGCCTGGGGCGACCAGCGGCAGGGTGATGCGCCGAAAGATCGTGAAGCGCGAGGCGCCCAGCGTTGCGGCGGCAACCTCATAGCGCGTGTCGACCGCGCGCAGCGCCCCTTCCACCGACAGCACGAGAAACGGCATCGCGACGAAAACCTGCGCGATCACGACCGCGGCCGGGGTGAACGGAATCTGGAAGGGAAGAAACTGGCCGATGAGACCGCGGCGGCCCAGCAACAGCAATAGGGCGACGCCGCCGACGACCGGCGGCAGCACCAGCGGCACCGTCACGAGCGCGCGGATGAGGCGGCGGGGTATCGCGGGCCAGTCGTAGCTTCGAGCGAGCACCAGGGCCAGCGGCACCCCAAGCACTAGCGCGATGACGGTCGAGATGAGACTCGTGGCGATCGAAAGGCCGAGCGCCAGGGCCACCGACGACTGTGACAGCAGAGCGGGCAACTGCCCCCACGGCGCACGCACCACCAGCCCGACAAGTGGCAGCACCAGCAGTGCCAGCCCTACCCCCGCCGGAATCCAGAGCAGCGGAGGGAAAGACCTACGCGGCGGCACCGAATCCTGCAGCCGCGAGCATCTTCTGGCCTTTCTCCGAGAGCACGAAAGCGATGAACGCTGCCGCCGCCTCGTTGTCGGTCAGCTGCGCGATCGGGTAGTCCACCGCGGCCGAATCGACCTCGATGCCCTGGACGGCACCCGCGGCTGCCTCAACATCGGTCGAGTAGACGAGGCCAGCATCCACCTCACCGAGCTCAACCTTGGTGAGTACGGCCCTGACATCCTGTTCGTAGGTATCGACCGATGGCGTGATCGCCTTCTGCTTAAACAGCGTGTCGGATGCAGCACCACACGGCACCTCAACCGCGCAGAGCGCGATAGCGAGATCGGCATTCGCAAAGTCATCGAGACCCGTGACACCGGCCTCGTTGCCCGCCGGCACCGCAATCTCGAGCACGTTCGTCGCGAAGTTCTGCGCACCCGTGGCACCGCTCGCCTGCATGGTTGTGGGGCTCGCGGCAGCGAACACATCAGCAGGGGCACCCTCCGCGATCTGGGTCGCGAGGCCGCTGCTTCCGCCAAAGCTGAGCGTGACAGTCACATCCGGGTTCTCCTGCATAAAGACGCGGGCTATACGCTCGAAGGTCTCGGTCAGCGAGGCCGCAGCGAAGACGGTCACCTCACCCGACAGTGGGCTCACCGGGTCGAAGTCGGTAGTGCTCGGGGTCGGGCTCGGCCCCGAGCAGCCGGCGAGCGCGAGCAACAGGAGTGCGGCCAGAAGCCTCACGCGAGCTCTACTCCGACGTTGGTCGCCTTGACGCTCGCGGTGGCGAGCACTCCCGGTTCGAGCCCCAGCTCGTCGGCGGCCTCGCGGCTGATGAGCGAGACGACGCGAAACGGTCCGGCCTGCAGCTCGACCTGCGCCATGACACCGTCTTTGGTGACGCGCGTGACGATGCCGGTGAAGCGGTTGCGGGCGCTGCTCGTCGAGGCGCCGACCTCGGTGCCGAGCTCCTGGGCGAGGGCCGCGAGTTCGACGCCGTCGATCGTGGCAGGGGTGCCGCTAAGCGTCAGCCGACCAGAGTCGGCCCACCGCCGCACCGTGTCATCGCTCACACCCAGCAACTGTGCGGCCTCTGAAACCTTGAATGCGGACATATTTGCGATTCTAGCCCGCATCTGCGGAATGCTTCCGGCGCGCCCATTCGGCAACTCAGGCAGATTCGTCAATTCGGGCGCGAGATGCGGCGTGTCGGGCGTCGAGGCCCGTTTCTGCCTGAGTTACCGACAGGAAGAGCGCGTCAGGCGCGGGCGCGCACGTGCATCCGCTCGCCCTGCTTGCCGAAGAGGCTGAGAAACTCGACGGCATCGGCGGTCGCGCGCCCGAAGAAGTGCGGCACGCGCGTGTCGAACTCGACGACCTCCCCGGGGCCGATCACGATATCGGTCTCGCCAAGCACCACCCGCAGGCTGCCGCTCAGCACGAAGAGCCATTCGTAGCCCTCGTGTGTGCGCGGCGTCGGCTGCTCCGGGCCGTCACCCGCGGGCACGACGGTGCGAAAGGCCTGCACTCCCCCGGGCCGACGGCTGAGCGGATAGTAGGTGCGGCCGTGCGCGGTGACCGGCTTCGCGATGATGCGCGGGTCGCCCGCCGGCGGCGCACCGACCAGGTCGTCCACGCTCACCGCGTAGGCACCGGCGAGCGCGAGTAGCAGCTCGAGGGTGGGCTTGCGCTGCCCCGACTCCAGCCGCGAGAGGGTGCTGGTCGAGATACCCGTCAGCTCCGACAGCGCAGCGAGGGTCATCGAGCGTTTGAGGCGCAGCGCGCGAAGGCGCGGCCCGACGGCGGCAATGGTGTCTGCGATCACTTTGCCATTTCAGCACGGATGTTTGCTGTCCGCATCCACGCCGCCGACGCTAGAAGCATGGAAGACATCATCATCGTCGGCGGAGGCACCGGCGGCCTCAGCGCCGCTCTCACCCTCGCCCGCAGCCGCCGCTCCGTCGTCGTGATCGACGCCGGCGAACCCCGCAACGCCCGCGCCGACGGCGTGCACAACTACCTCACCCGCGACGGCACGCCCCCCGCCGAGCTGCTGGCGCTCGGCCGCACGGAGGTCGAGGGCTACGGCGTCCGCATCATCAACAGCGAGGTCATTAGCACCACGCGCATCGATGGCGGCTTCGAGGTCACGCTCGACAGCGGCGACGTGCAGCAGGGCCGCCGTCTCGTCATCGCGACCGGCGCGTGGGACGAGCTGCCCGACATCCCCGGCGTCGCCGAGAGCTGGGGCCACACCGTCATCCACTGCCCGTACTGCCACGGGTGGGAGGTGCGCGGCCAGCGCATCGGCGTGCTCGGCACCGGCCCGGGCAGCATTCACCAGGCGCTGCTCTTCAGCCAGTTGAGCGACGACGTCACGCTCTACCTGCACTCCTTGGAATTGACGGATGCCGAAACGGCTTCACTGCAGACCCGCGGCGTGCGCATCGCCGAGGGCGCGATCGCAAGCGTGGAGTCTCTCGGCGTCGACGCCCTCGTTGTCGCCCCCGTCGTGCATCCGCGCCTCGACGCTTTCTCGGGCATCGGCATCACCCCCGAGAACCTCGAGGGCGTGCCTGGAGTCTGGGTCATCGGCAACGCGGCCGAGCCAGCGGCCCAGGTGATCGGGGCGGCAGCCGCCGGCACGATGGCCGCCGCCCGCATCAACTGGGACCTCATCGAGAACAACTGAGTCGGTGACAGAATCGAGGGATGGACCCGCGCTACTCCCGCCAGCTCGTGCTGCCGGGCTTCGGCGAGGCCGCGCAGGCGAAGCTCGAGAAGGCGCGGGTGCTCGTCATCGGCGCCGGCGGGCTGGGCAGCGCGGTGCTTCCAGCCCTCGCGGCCGCGGGCGTCGGCACGATCGGCATCATCGATGACGACCTCGTCGAGCTGAGCAACCTGCACCGCCAGACCATCCACGGCACCGAGGACATCGGCAACTACAAGACCACCTCGGCGATCGAGAGCATGCGCGCGAGCAACCCGACCGTGCGGGTCACGCCCTACGAAGAGCGCCTGTCCACGCAGAACGCCCTCGAGCTCTTTGCCCAGTACGACCTCGTGGTCGACGGCTCAGACAACTTTCCCACCCGCTACCTCGCCGCCGACGCCGCCACGATCACCGGCACACCACTGGTCTGGGGCGCGGTCAGCCGCTACGGCGGGCAGGCGAGCGTCGCGCTGCCCGACGGCCCCGGCTACCGCGACCTCTTTCCGGTTGCGGGCACCGCCGACAGCTGCGAGGTCGGCGGCGTACTGCCGACGACGGTCGCGGTCATCGGCTCGATCATGGCGACCGAGGTGCTCAAGCTGCTCACCGGCATTGGCGAGCCGCTCGCCGGCCGTGTTACCACCTACGACGCGCTGACGGGCAGGTTTCGCGAGATCGCGTTCGCAGCATCCGCCGAGCCGGTCACCGAGCTCATCGACTACGACCTCTTCTGCGGGGTGGGCGAGAGCAGCATCCCCCCGGGCGCGAGCCTGCTCGACGTGCGCGAGACGTGGGAGGCCGAGATCGCGAGCCTGCCGGGCGCGCTGCTTGTTCCGCTGGGGTCGCTGCCCGACGTGATTGACCGCCTCGACCCGCAGGAGGACTGGGTCGTGTACTGCCATCACGGCATCCGCTCGCAGCAGGCCGTCGAGCTGATGAAGCAGCACGGCTTCGAGAGCGTGCGCAACCTCGAGGGTGGCATTGACGCGTGGGCCAAGGCGAACGACCCGAGCATGGCGAGGTACTGATGGTTTCCGTTGACGAGCACGCGGCACGCGTTGCGGAGCTGCTGCGCTTCGAGCTCGGCACCGAGACGGTTTCGCTCGCCGCGGCTCTCGGGCGCGTCACCGTCGGCGCGGTGCTGTCGCCCGTCGACCTTCCGCTGTTCCGCAACTCGCAGATGGACGGCTACGCGGTGCACGCCGCCGACGTGACATCGGTGCCCGCGACGCTGCCGATCGTCGGCGAGGTTGCGGCCCGCGCCGCCTCCCCCGCCGCGCTCGCCCCCGGTACCGCGGTGAAGATCATGACCGGTGCCGTCGTGCCCGAAGGCGCGGATGCCGTCATCCCCGTCGAAGACACCACCAGCACCGAGGGGGTCGTTACCATTTCCCGCTCGCGCTCGGCGGGCGACTACGTGCGCGACCGCGGCTCTGACGCTCTCGCCGGAGCAGAGCTGCTGCCCACCGGCCAGCTGCTCGCGGCGCGCCATCTGGCGGTGCTCGCGGCCGCCGGCCTCGACCAGGTGACTGTTGCCAAGCGCGTGCGCGTGGCCGTCATCACGACCGGCGCCGAGCTGATCGCGGCCGGCCAGACACCAGAACCCGGTCAGATCTACGACGCGAACCAGGTCGCCCTCATGGCTGCGGCGACGAGTGCCGGAGCCGAGGTCACCCTCGCCAGGCGAGTGATCGACGAGCCCGCGCTGCTGCTCGCCGACCTCAACGAGGCCGCGACCGTTGCCGACGTGATCCTCACCTCGGGCGGCATCTCGCACGGCGACTACGAGGTGGTGCGCGAGCTGCTTGAACCGCGCGGCGCGTGGGTCGGCCACGTCGCGATGCAGCCGGGCGGGCCGCAGGCGACCGCGGTCTTCGAGGGGGTGCCGGTGATCTGCTTCCCGGGCAACCCGGTGAGCACGCAGCTCTCGTTCGAGGTCTTCGTGGCTCCCGTCATCCGTTCACTGAGCGGCCACCCGCAGGCGCGGCGCTCGACGAAGGCGATCAACGACAGCCTGCGCTCCATCGAGGGCAAGCGGCAGTTTCTGCGCGGTCGCATCGAGGGCCAGTCGGTCACCCCGGTGTCGGGGCCGGGCTCGCACCTCGTCGCCGGGCTCGCCGCTGCGGACTGCCTCATCGTCATCCCCGAGTCGGTGGCCAGCGTCACGATTGGCGAATCCGTGGAAGTGTGGGAGCTATGAGCCTCTCGCACCTCGACTCCGACGGCAGGGCACGGATGGTGGACGTCGGCGGCAAGGCCGTCACCGCCCGCAGCGCCACCGCATCCGGTCGTTTCGTGACGACGGCCGAAGTCATCGCACTCGTCAGGGCGGAGGGCATGCCGAAGGCCGACGTGCTGGCGACCGCCCGCATCGCCGGCATTCAGGGCGCGAAGAAGACGTCGGAGCTCATCCCGCTCTGCCACCCCCTGCCGCTGTCGTCGATCAACGTCGACTTCGTGCTCGGCGTCGACGACATCATCGTCACCGCGACCGCGAAGACCACCGGGCAGACCGGCGTCGAGATGGAGGCGCTCACCGCCGTCGCGATCGCCGGGCTGACCCTGCACGACATGGTCAAAGCGGTGGATGCCGGTGCCACCATGACGGATGTGCGCGTGATCGAGAAGCGCGGCGGCAAGTCCGACCGCGCCACCGCCACCCCGAACACCGCCATCGTGCTGGTGTCGTCAACGCGCTCCGCCGCCGGCACCCAGGACGACACCACCGGACCCCGCATCGCCGCGTGGCTCGACGAGCGCCACTACTCGACCCAAACCGAGATAGTCGCGGATGCCGACATCCACACCGCACTGTCGGCCGCGGTCGCGTCCCACCCCGCCGTCATCATCACCACCGGCGGCACCGGGGCGTCTCCGACCGACCGCACTCCGGAGGCGACCGCGGCCCTGCTCACCATGGAGCTGCCCGGCGTCGCCGAGGCGATCCGCGCCGCGGGCCTCGCAAAGACACCGACCGCGGCGCTCAGCCGCGGCCTCGCCGGTGTCGCCGGCTCGACCATCATCGTCAACCTGCCTGGCTCCCCCGGCGGCGTGAAAGACGGGCTCACCGTGCTCGCCGAGCTGCTCCCCCATCTGGTCGCGCAGGTCGCGGGTCGAGGCGCGCATGACTGAGCACTGGGCGGTCATCTCGAATGAGCCGCTCGATCCAGCGGTTGCCGAGGCCTTCGTGCTCGACTCCACCCACGGCGCCCTCGTCACCTTTCGCGGCATCGTGCGCAACCACGACCACGGCGAGGCGGTGACGGCGCTCGACTACTCCGCGCACCCCGACGCGCAGCGCTTTCTCGAAGAGTGCTGCCGCGAGGTCGCAGAGAAGACCCGCCTGCGAGTGGCCGCCGCCCACCGCGTTGGATCGCTCACTATCGGCGACGTCGCCCTCGTCGCCGCGGTGGCGGCCCCCCATCGCGCCGCCGCCTTCGCGGCGACGGAACAGCTCGTGGCGCTCATCAAGCAGCGCGTGCCGATCTGGAAGCGGCAGCACCTGGCCGATGGCGTGACGGAGTGGGTGGGGCTGTGAGCTCCCGTCTCGGATTCGCGGCCTTTGTTCTCGCGCTCGTCGCGAACATTCCGCTGATTGCGGCATCCGTTCTCTTTGCAATTCTCACGATGGGCACGCGCGGCAGCGTCTTCGAGGCGCTCGGCGAGCTGCTCGCCGTGATCGGGCCGATCGTTCCGGCAGCGTTCGGCGGGCTCAGCCTGCTCGCGCTGGTTCTCGGCATCGTCGCGAACGTGCGCGTGCCGGGGCAGCGCGATGGGGTGACCGCGATCGTGATCGTGGTTGCGGGGCCGGTGCTGGCTTTCGCGGTGCTTGGGGTCGCGATTCTGCTGTAACGCTAGCCGAGCCAGGGAAGGCTCTGCGCCGCCATCGCTTTGTACGTCGCGTCGAACTCGGCGCTGTTCGGCACCTCGAGCGGCGCGGAGTCCCCGAAGGGATCAACCGGCAGAGGACGCGAACGGATGCCGAGGGCGATGAGCAGGCGGTTCCACATACCGCGAGACTACTTCTCGATCGGCCCAGAGTCACGGGCGTTGTAGACCGTCACGTCGCCCGACTCGACGAAGGTGCCATAGGCGCGGTAGACATCCAGCGCCTCCTCGCGCAGCACGTTCTGAGTGACAGAGATACCCCGTGCCTCGAACTGCGCCGCCCAGTCGTCGACCATGGGGCCCTCATCAAACTTGGTCAGCTGCTCGAGCTCCGGGCCATCGCCCGCGACGACCAGCCGCGTCACACCCGACCACATGGTGGCGCCATAGCACTGCACGCAGGGGCGCCAGTTGACGATGAGCTCGCGCTTGGCGCCGTTCGCGCCGAGGTCCCACGAGCCGACAGCGGTCTGCGCGAGGGCGAGAGCCACAACCTCGGCGTGGCTCGATGAGAGTCCAGAGGCGAGCACGAGGTTCACTCCGGCGCTGATGAGCTTTCCATCTTCGACGACGAGCGCCGCGAAGGGGCCGCCGGTCTTCTCCTGAAAGTTGCGGCGGGCCAGGCGATTGACGAGCGCCATCTTGGCCTCGTCGGTCGACAGGTCAGCGCCGGCCACCTCATCCGCTACCCACTCGGGCAGGGTCACGCTGTACTGGGTGGGGATGCTCATGCTCTGATCTCAAACACTAGAAGGGTGGAGGTCGCAGTGGCGATAAGCCGCCCCTGCGCGTCGGTCAGCGAGGCCTCGGCGAAGGCGACGCGGCTGCCGCTCTTGACGACGCGGCCGGTCGCGGTCAGCTGGCCGGAATCATCCGTCGTGCCGCGAATGTAGTTCACCTTGATCTCGATCGAGGTGTAGCCCCAGCCCGCATCGAGGGTGGAGTGCACCGCGCATCCGGTCGCCGAGTCGAGAATGGTGGCGATCGCCCCGCCGTGCACGGCGCCGATCGGGTTGTAGAGCGACTCGTCGGGCACGAGCCCGAAGACGGCCTCGCCCGTCGACACACTCTGCATGGTCATGTTCATGACCGCGACGATCGGTGGCGGCGGAATCTCACCGGCGAGCATCGCCTGCAGATAGCTGAGGCCATCCATGCCGAGGGCTGCACGAGCCGGCTTCTTCGGGTTCTTCCACTCGATGGTGCGCGAGCGGGTCGGCCCCCACTTGTCTACGGACTCCTCAGGCATTGCTTCCCTTCTACCCGCCGGCAAACGGCGGCAGTACGTCGATTCTTGCGCCGATGGTCGCGGCGTCGTCACGCGATACAACACCATCGACAAGGAACGAGCCGGATGCCAGCACCTTCTTCATAGGTTCGCCATACTTCTCGACGAGCAGGGCCTTCAACTCCGCCACCGTGGACGCCTCGAGCTCTTCCTCCTCGCGCCCGGCCGCCTCGGCTGCCGCCGCGAAGTAGCGCACGTTAGCCACCGATTGCCCCCATGCTGCGGATCGGCCGAACGAAGTCCGCGCGCTCCATGCCGTGCCCCGCCTGCTTGCCCCACATGGCGGCACGCCACCACTGAGCGATCGTCTCGTCGTCACTGCCGTTACGCAGCAGCGCCCGCAGGTCGGTCTCGTCGTCACCGAAGAGGCAGCTGCGCACGGTGCCCTCGGCGGTGACCCGGGTGCGATCGCAGGCGCTGCAGAACGAGCGCGTCACCGACGCGATGATGCCGACGGTTGCGGGACCGCCGTCGACAATCCACTCCTCGGAGGGGTCACTCGGGTCGAGGCGGTGTGGCTGGGTGAGCACGAAGCGGCTCGACAGCACATCAATGAGCTCCTGGGCCGGAACCATGTTGTCGCGCGCCCACTGCTCGTCGGCGTCGAGCGGCATCTGCTCGATGAAACGCAGTCGCACGCCGTTGGCTAGCGACCACTCGAGCAGGTCGGCCGCGCCGGCGAGGGTGTCGCGCATGAGCACGGCGTTGATCTTGAGCGGGGTGAGCCCGGCACGCTTCGCGGCCTCGATGCCGGCGAAAACGCTCGGCAGGCGGTCGCGGCGGGTGAGGCGGGCGAAGTGGTCGCGGTCGACGGTGTCGAGCGAGATGTTGACGCGGGTGAGTCCGGCATCCACCAGCTCGTCGATGCGCTTGTCGAGGCCGATCGCGTTGGTTGTCATGCTGACGCTCGAGCTGCCCGCGACGGCGCTCGACAGGCCGATGATCTCGGCGAGGTCAGCGCGCATGAGCGGCTCTCCCCCGGTGAAACGGATGTCGTGCACCCCCAGATCGCGCACCGCGATCCCCACGAGGCGAGCGATCTCGACCGCCGTCAGCAGGTCATTGCGCGCGATCGCCGGAAGCCCCGCCTCGGGCATGCAGTAGGTGCAGCGCAGCGAGCACTTCTCCGTGACGCTCACGCGCAGGTCGCGGGCGACGCGGCCGTAGCTGTCCAGCAGTCCGTCGTGGGCGGGCCGACCGTTGGTGGGCGGCATCCGCGCTGGATCGCGGCGGATCCCGGGAAGCCCGAGCCCGATCTGCGTCATTCGTTAACCCTAGGCGCTCGAGAGATCGCTAATGTGAAGCATGGCCATCATCTCGCGCGGATTTGCCGGCAGAAGCAGGGAGCACAACCCCGAGCTTCCCCCAGGGCAGTACCTCACCGAAGACTTTCCGGTGCTCAGCGCCGGCCCCACCCCCGAGCTCGACACCGCCGAGTGGACCTTCACGGTGCAGACCGAGAACGGCCCCACGAAGTGGAACTGGGACGAGCTGCACGACCTCGGCGTGGAAGACGTGCACACCGACATCCACTGCGTCACCCGCTGGTCGAAGCTCGGCACCAGCTGGCGCGGCATCCCCCTCGATGCGATCTTCGACAAGGTGGAGACGGAGCGCGACTTCGTCATGCAGTACAGCTACGGCGGGTACACGACGAACCTTCCCCTCGAAGACCTGCTCGACGGCAAGGCGTGGGTGGTCAGCGAGTTCGAGGGCGAGCCCCTCGACCCCGAGCACGGCGGTCCGGCCCGACTGCTCGTGCCGCACCTCTACTTCTGGAAGAGCGCCAAGTGGATCCGCGGCCTGATCATGCAGGACAACGATGAGCCCGGCTTCTGGGAGCAGAACGGCTACAACATGTACGGCGACCCGTGGCAGGAACAGCGGTATTGGTAGGCAGCTGGCACGTCGGCACGGTGGTGGCGACGAACACCGAGACGCCCACCGGCCGCAGCATCGTCTTTGACGTTCCCGGCTGGACGGGCAACCTCGCCGGCCAGCATGTTGACGTGCGGCTGAGCGCCCCTGACGGCTACCAGGCGGTGCGCTCGTACTCGATCGCCTCGGCGGATGCGTCAGAAAGGGTGCAGCTCGCCGTCGACAAGCTGCCCGACGGCGAGGTCTCGCCCTACCTCGTCGATGACCTGCAGGTCGGCGACCAGGTGGAGTTTCGCGGCCCCCTCGGCGGCTGGTTCGTCTGGCGACCCACCGACGTCGGGCCGGTGCAGCTCATCGCCGGCGGCTCGGGTGCCGTTCCCCTCGTCGCCATGGCGCGAGCCCATGCGGCAGCACAATCCAACGAAGATTTCAGGATGCTGTACTCGGTCCGCGAAGCCGCCGACGCTTTCTTTGCATCCGAGCTGCAATCGCTCGCGAACGAGCACTTCGCCCTCGACTGGATCTACACCCGCAAAGCGCCGGAGGGTGCCGCACGCCCTGCCGGTCGCATCACCGCCGATGACCTTGCCCGGCTGGCGCTACCGGCCACAAGCAACCCGCTGGTGTTCGTCTGCGGCCCCACCGGTTTCGTCGAGACCGTCGCCTCCCAGCTCGTCGAGCTCGGGCACGATCCGCAGCGCGTGAAGACCGAGCGATTCGGAGGCAAGTGAATGCAGCCCATCGATGGCAACGCCCTGGCTGGCCCGCTCAGCGAGCTGTTCCGCTTCGACCTGACCGAGACAACCGGCGAATGCCGGCACTGCGGCGATACCACCGTGCTGGCCCGCGCCCTCGTCTACCCGGATCCGAGTGGCTACGTCGTGCGCTGCAGCGCCTGCGGCGATGTGCTGCTCGCCATCGTGTCGACCGAGAAGCGCACCTGGCTCGACCTCAGCGGTATCGCGGGGCTGCAGATCCCGCAATAGATTTATTAGTACGATCGTACTAATTCGGTGCTACGCTCACCCCATGACCACCGACGGCCGCAGTGATCGCGGCGATCGAACGCGGCTAGCCCTGCTCGACGCGAGCATGGCGCTCATCGCCGAGGGCGGTGTCGCGGCCGCTACGCAGCGGTCGGTGGCGGCATCCGCCGAGGCCTCGCTGGCCTCGACCACGTACCACTTCGGCACCCGCGCGGGCCTGCTCGAGGCGACGCTCGAGCATGCAGCCCAGCTGGCGATCGACGAGATCGAGGGGCTGCGCTCCGAGGTGCTCGGTCGACGCACCGACCTGGTGACCGCCTGCATCGGCTACATCGAGCGGCAGCGCACCGGGCAGTCCTTCACGGCCGCCGTGGTCTTCGAACTCGCGCTTGCCGCCGCCCGCATGCCGTTGCTGCGAGCTGCGAACGAGGGATTCCTCGCCGCGCTGCGCGCCCTGTTCGCCCCGTTCACCTCATCCAATGATGGGGTCGCGGTGGCCGAGAGCTTCTACGGGGTGCTACTCGTCGAGCTCTCGCGCGGCGACAACGGCCCGTCGCCCGACCTCGCCAGAACGATCAGCACCATCTTCGACTCGTACGGCATCACCGAGGCCATCGAGCGGTTCGAGAGCGAGAACGCATGAACTACCCACCAGAGCCCTGGTATCTCGGCGGCTCGCTGCTGGCATCCGCCTTTCTTGTCGACGGCGCGAGGTTTCGTGATGCCGTGCCGACAGGCCGCCACCTGCTGCGCGTCGGATCCAAGGTCGTGGTGGGCGTTGCGAGCGCTAGCTACGTGCCCGGCGGCGCCCTCGCGTACGAGGAGCTGCTCATCGCGCTGCCGACGTGGGGGCGCGGCGGGCTGCGCGTCACCATTCCGCAGATCTGGGTCGATAGCCCCCAGTCGCAGGCCGGCGGGCGCGAGCTGTGGGGAATCCCGAAAGAGCTCGCCGTCTTCGAGCGCAGCGCGACGCACGCGTCGATGAACGGCGCCGACATGGTGCTCGACAGCCGTACCGGCCGCGCGCTGCTGCCGGGAATGCGGCAGGTCGCCCTGCCGATTCTGCAAGAGGGCGAGGGCCGCCGCATCCTGTCGCACAACCGGGTCATCGGGCGCATCCGCAGCCTGCGCGCCCAGTGGACCTTCGCCGCCGACGGCCCCCTCGGCTACCTCACCGGCATCAGACCCTTCGCCAGCTTCGCCCTCAGCGACGCGTCAATCATTTTCGGAATGGATGTACAGAGATGACAGATAAGCCCATCGCCGTTGTCACCGGCGCGGCCCGCGGCATCGGCCGCCAGATCAGCGAAGACCTCATCGCTCGCGGCTACCACGTGGTCATCGGCGACCTCGATCTCGCGCAGACCACGCAGACGGCGACGGAACTCGGGGATGCTGCCACCGCGGTGCGCCTCGACGTCACCGACGGCGCGCTAATTCGCTCCACCATCGACCGCATCGAGAGCGACCTCGGGCCGATCGAGCTGTGGGTCAACAACGCGGGCATCATGCCGACCGGGCTGTTCGTCGATCAGAAGCCCGCCGTGCTGCGTGCCACGATCGACATCGACTACGCCGCGGTGGTCGACGCCACGCGGGCGATCCTGCCGCTGATGATCGAGCGCGGCGAGGGCACCATCGTCAACATCGCGAGCGCGACGGGCATCAAGCCGCTCGCCGGCCTCGCCGTCTACTCCGCTACCAAGGCCGCCATCATCGCCTTCAGCGAGGTGCTGCGCCGCGAACTGCGCGGCACGGGCGTGCAGGTCAGCGTCATCGCCCCCAACCTCGTCACGACCGCACTCGGCGCCGGCATCACCCCACCAGCCCTCACCGGATCGGTGAACGCCGTCACCGTCAGCCGAGCCGTCATGCGTGCGATCGACCGCGGCACCTTTCTCACCGTCGTGCCACGCCGTCTCGCTCCGCTGCTGCGACTCAGTGCCAGCCTGCCCATCACCGTGCGCGACTGGCTCGACGATGTGGCAGGCAGCGACAAGATCGGACTCGGAGGCGACCCGGCGACCCGCGCCGCGTACCTCGACGATGCGCTGCGCAAGAACGAGGGCTAGGCGGCGACCTCAGCGGGCACGCGTCTCGGCGCAACCAGCACGCCAATCGCGGTGCCTGCCCCCAGCACGGCTATCATCGCGCCCGCGAGCAGCGTCAGCCCTGACGGACGTGCGATCGACTCGCCAGCGAGGGCCTGCAGGGTCACGAGAACGATGACCGCGAGGTAGACCAGCGCAGCGATCCACACGAGCCCCCGGCGCCGCGGGGCGTCAAAGGTGCGCGGCCAGCGGCGCGCGAGCAGCTCGAGGGCGATGACGACGAGGGGAAGCACCTGCAGGGCGTGCATGCCGATGAAGTGCGGAATGCGCAGGTCACCCGACTCCGTGCTCCAGCCGAGAATCGGAATGCCTGCACCGCCGTCGGCGAGTCCGACCGTGTGGGCGCCGACGATGCCCTGGTAGTCGTCGAGCTGCTGAGCGGTCGGCCCGGTCATGAGAAACGCGAGCCCCATGCCGAGAAGGCCAAGAACAACACCCCACCGGATCGCCACCGACCGCGCGGCATCACCCAGGCTGCTGCGAAACAGCGCAATTCCGACCACGAGGGTCATGATCCACACCGCGGAGATACCGAAGGCCATCACCGCCCACAGGGTGGTGTGCAGCGGTGTGCTGACGTTGAAATGGCTGGTGTCACCGACGGCGGCGAACCCGAGGATGATCACCATCTCGACCACGACCCCGGCCGCCGCGATCGTGCCGGCAATCCAACTGAGCCTCTTGGCAACGGTGAGCAGGCTGATCAACCATGCGAGCGTGAAGCAGTAGATGGCGATGGACACCGCGAACTTGAGCGGCTTGGCCCAGAGCGGCATGCCCGTCACTTCACGCGGATCGATGAACAGCAATACTGTGATGACGACCGCGAGGCCGAGCATGACGACAGCGGAAACGAGTAGGGGGCGGTGCCAGGTTCTCATGCTTCTTCTTCTTTACAGTCGGTCTCCGCAGCGGCAGCGGGGAAGAGGGTGTGGCTGAGGTGCTCCTGCGCCACGCGCCGAAGGCCGGCGAGCAGGGCGTCGCCAAGCACCGTGCCGACCACGACGGTTTCGGTCATCGCAGCGCGTTCCGCCGCGGCCCCCACCGCCGCGAGATCGGCCTGGGCGATGACGAGCGCGGCGTCCGCGTACGCGGGCACGGTGTCGATGAGGTGGGTGAGCCCGAGCGCCTCATAGCTCTCGAGCACGCGCGCGACGATCGCTCGGCCGGGGTTGATGTCGGTGACCTGCCATCCGCGGTCGTCGATGAGAGCGGATACACGCTGCGACGCCTCTGCGCCCGGTTCGGAGTCGAGGGCGGGCAGCGCTTTCGAGGCGGCGCGCTGTGCGATTCCGAAGGCCCAGTCCAGCGGCATGTCTGTGTTGTCGATCGCCGCGAGCACGGCCTTGGCCGAGGCGACACTGAGCCCGCCGACCTCGATGAGAGCGCGAACGAGGCGAAGTCGGTCGACGTGGGTCTCGTCGTACTGCGACTGATTGGCGCTCGTGTGCTCGCCGAAGGGCACGAGACCCTCGCGCTGGTAGTACTTGATCGACGCGACCGGCAGGTCGCTGCGTTCGCTGAGTTCGGACATTCGCATAATCGATACTCTAACTATCGATAGTGAAGCTGTCTATACCTGCTCGGTAGTCTGTGACGATGCCTCACGCCTCCGCATCCGCCAGCCCCGTCGGCCTTCCGCTCGCCCGTGCGCTGTTCTGGGGAGGCATCGCCCTAGCTGTCGTCTTCGCGGCAGCCGGCGCAACATTCTGGACCATTGCGATCACGTCGTCGCAGATGCTGTACCTGGCGATCGGCGCCCCGGTGCTCATGTTCGGCATCTTCACGTCGTATCCGATCATGTTCGGCGCGTTCCGCCTGCAGGCAGAGAAGCGGATGCAGACGGTCGCTGCGCTGCACCCCGACGCTTTCCTCCTTCACGTCGTCATGCGCCCCAAGATCGCCGGCCAGTTTCGCGCTGCCGCCACAGCCCTCGGCCGTACGGCGCGCGGAGTGCCGTGGAACAACTACGCCGTTCTCGTCGCCGACCGAGAGAACATGGGCATCTACGGCGGCGCAGGCACACTCCGCGTCGCGCTGCCGACCAGCGCCCTCGTGCACGCGACCTACCAGCCGGTGACCATCGGCATCCGTACCCTGACCGAGTTCATCCTGGTGTTCGCCGATGCGAACGGACAGCACTGGCCGGTCGAGCTGCTTCCGGTGCGGTGGCCGGGGGTCGTCATGCGATCGGTGCCTGCGCAGGATTTCGCGCCGGAGTATGCGGCGATGCAGGCCGCGACGCATCCGGGGCTCTAGAGCTTCGAGCGCAACCGCGAGCGCGCCCGGGAGTACCGGGCCCGCGCCGCGTCGGGGCGCAGGCCGAGCACAGCTCCAGCTTCGGCAACGCCGAACCCTTCCCAGGCGACGAGGAGCACGAGCTCGCGATCGCGGGCCGGAAGTGCGGCCAGCGCCTTCTGCAGGTCGTGGTCTGGCGCGCTATCTACCGCGACATCCACCAACGCATCGTGCAAGGCATCCGCGAGGTCACGCTGCCTCAGGCGCCCGCGCTGAGCCGCGAGCAGCACCTTTCGCGCAACGCCGAATGCATAGCGACGCAGATCCTCGCCCTCCGGCAGACCTCGCTGCTTGCGCCAGAGCACGATCAGCGTTTCCGACAGCGCGTCGGCGGCATCCTCGGGGTGACCAAGCCTGCGCACGAAGAAGCCCAACAGGTCGGGCATGAGTTCCGGCAGGGCTGACTCGAGAGGCGTCACGCCGCGACCCCGATTCCGAAGCCGGAGCATGCCATTCCCTGCATCCAGCTGGTTACCGCCCAGTGATCGCCTGCCGACGCACCCTCGGCGAGGGCTCGCTGCACGTCGGTCACCCCTCCGCCATCGACAGCAGCCAGAGCCGGCCAGTCAACTGTCTCGGCCAGTGCAAGCGAGGCGGCACTGAGCCTGCTCTGGTCATCCTCTGCATCCGCGGCCAGCCACTCCGCGGCCCAACCGCACGAGGCAACTACCTCCATCTGGTACTGATAGCCGATCGCCTGCGAGAGACCGTCGCTGTTTGCCGCGGCGCCCACAACCGCCTCGACCACCTGCTCGCGCGACCATCCCGGTGCAAGCACGAGGTAGTCCGGGTAGATGCTCTCGACGAACTCGGGAAAGTCAGAAGCAGCCGGGTCGACCCACGGGCTGTCCTCAATGATCTCGGTACCCGATCCGATCGGAATGTCGAGGACCGCGAGAAAGTGGTTCACGCCATCGGCTATGGCGGGTGCGGTAGCCGTTCCGCCCGCTATGAGGAGGGTCCCGGCGATGGCAATCGCCCCAATGCGATGACGTCGAGTCGTGCGCGCGGCGGTCTGCGTCGCTACCGCCAACTCGGCCAGGATCACGGGTGCGACAACCGGATCGGCACGTCTCGATGCGCGAAGCCGGTCGTCGAGTTGAGTCTCGTCGATGGTCATACCTATACCTGTCGCAATGGGCGTGAAACGTGACAGCTATCTATTGGGCTGCTCGACGTCCCACCCCGGCGGCCACGTCACGCACCGCTTGCTGAGGTCTTTGTCTGGCGCGCTGCGGTACCACGGGCTTTTGTCGATTCCGTAGTAGCTGAGGCCGTCGCCCTGCGCGAACATCGCGGGGAACCAGCCGCCGCCGCTCTCGATGAACTCCGCGCGGCTGGGTGCGTCGACCACATCGACTCCCGCAAGCTCGAGACAGGGCACCGTCGAGTCGCGGTAGAAGTCGTAGAGGTAGCCAAGCTGCGCTGCACTGAGAATCTGCGGATCGCTCTGATAGGTCGACAAGCAGACGAGTCGGGTGAGCTCCTCGGCCTCGCTGATCTCAGGGCCAGACCACGACAGGCTGTCGCCCTGGCCCACGTACCCTGCGTACCCGCTTTCTTCCATGCACGCCTGCACCGCCGGGCCCCACTCGCCTTGCTTGACGAAAGTGACCGCGATGTCGGCCGGCCGTTGATCAGGGATGGTCGAGTTGCTCCACATATTGTCGATCCACTGCTCGGCGTAGGCGTCGCGGGCGGCGTTATCCGTCTCTGGCGCGGGAGGCTGCACGACCTGCACGCAGCCGGTGAGCATCAGCACAGTGGCGCATGCGACGGCGACCGCTCTCACTGCTGTTCCCAGAAGACCGAATAGCCGGGATCCTCTATGCCGGGCGGCGCGGGAGGGCATTCGACCAGAGTGGCGCGGTTGCCGAAGTACCGCGCCTGGTCATCCTCGCTGATCGACGAGAATGGATGCCAGCCGCCATGCTGCGCGAGGAACCACTCCCGCGTCGGCGCGTAATCCACTGTGGCACCATAGGCCGCCATGCACGGCACGAGCACCTCGGTGTAGTAGTCGTAGAGATAGCTGAGTTGGGCATCGCTGTACCAGCCCTCATCGCCGTCGACCCAGAAGCCGGCGCGGCAGCTGTAAGCCGCCAGGAGCTCGTCGTCGCCCGCCTCACCGTCACCATTAATGCTGTAGCCGCCGTCGTCGATGAGTCGGTAGTTGTCGAAGCCCGCGGCGTTCATGCAGGTGACGAACGCGACGTTGCTCTCCTGAATGCTGCCCTCGACCATCGGCGGGGCGGGCGGGCGTTGGTCATCTGGCAACCCGGTGAAGAGCCACAGCCGATCCATCCAGAACTGCCGAACCTCGCTGCGTTCCTGATCACTGAGGCCCGGTTTCGGTGCCTGCACGGTGGCACACCCGCTCAGCGCAACCACCACCACCACCACCACCAGTGCGACGAGACCTCTACCCATAAATCTTCTCGGCATAGGCCGGGCCGTAGTACTCCTCGAGCACGGCAAGGTCTTCGTCGGGGCGCTCGACGCGCTGCGCGATGACCGCGCGGCGGGGAGCCGCCTCGGGAGTCCACGAGTCGGGCTCCCACGTCTTCGACCGCAGAAAGGCCTTCGAGCAGTGGTAGAACACCTCGTCGATCGCGACCTCGAGGGCGAAGGCGGGGCGGTGATTGCGCACGATCATGTCGTCGAAGTAGGCGGCATCCGTCAGCAGTTTCGCGTGTCCGTTGATGCGCAGGGTGTCGCCGCGACCCGGGATGAGAAAGATGAGGCCGACCTGCGGGTTCTGCAGAATGTTGCGAAAACCGTCGGCGCGGCGGTTGCCCGGGCGCTCGGGAATCGCGATCGTGGTGTCGTCGATCACCTTCGTGAAGCCCGCCGGATCACCCTTCGGCGACACATCGTGATTGCCTTCGGCATCGGATGTCGCCATCATCACGAGCGGCGAGCTCGCCAACCAGAGACGGTCGAGCTCGTGCAGCGACCGCCGCGTCTTATCGCGGGCGGCCGGCAGCGGCTCCCCCATCAGCGCAACAAGTTCTTCGACGGTGGTGATCTGCGTCATGCTGCCAACCTACTCCTGCGCCCCAACAACGGTTCCGGAGGACGACGCGCGGCGAGAACCAGCTGCCCGGTCGCGCCACGCCGCAACGATCCTCCGCAACCGCGGTGGGCCACGCGAAACGGCCGCCCCCGAGGGGACGGCCGTTCGTGATGCGGTGAGGGTTAGCGCGCGGCCGAGCCCTCGACGTAGTCGGCGTCGGTCTGCTTCCACGCGAAGAGCGCGCGCAGCTCGCGGCCGGTGGCCTCGATCGGGTGCTGGGCACCCTTCTCGCGCAGGGCGAGGAACTCGGGGGCTCCGGCGTCCTGGTCGTCGATGAAGCGCTTGGCGAAAGCACCGGACTGGATGTCGGCGAGAACGGCCTTCATGTTCTCCTTGACCGAGGGGTCGATGACGCGCGGGCCCGAGACGTAGTCGCCGAACTCGGCGGTGTCAGAGATCGACCAGCGCTGCTTGGCGATGCCGCCCTCCCACATGAGGTCGACGATGAGCTTGAGCTCGTGCAGCACCTCGAAGTAGGCGATCTCGGGCTGGTAGCCGGCCTCGGTCAGGGTCTCGAAGCCGTACTGCACCAGCTGCGAGGTTCCGCCGCAGAGAACAGCCTGCTCGCCGAAGAGGTCGGTCTCGGTCTCCTCGGTGAAGGTGGTCTTGATGACGCCGGCGCGGGTGCCGCCGATGGCCTTCGCGTACGAGAGCGCGGTGTCCCAGGCGGTGCCAGAGGCGTCCTGCTCGACGGCGATAATGTCCGGGATTCCGCGGCCCGCAACGAACTCGCGGCGCACGGTGTGGCCGGGAGCCTTCGGAGCGACGAGGATCACGTCGACGCCCTCGGGAACGGTGATGTAGCCGAAGCGGATGTTGAATCCGTGCGCGAAGGCGAGGGTCTTGCCCGGGGTCAGCTTGTCTTTGATGCTGTCGGCGAAGATACCGCGCTGGTGCTGGTCGGGGGCGAGGATCATGATGAGGTCAGCCCACTCGGCGGCGTCAGCGACCGACTTGACCTCGAATCCGTCTTCCTGTGCCTTCGGGGCCGACTTCGAGCCGTCCTTGAGGGCGATGGTGACCTCGACGCCCGAGTCGCGGAGGTTCTGCGCGTGCGCGTGACCCTGCGAGCCGTAGCCGACGATGGCGACCTTCTTGGCCTGGATGATGCTGAGGTCAGCGTCTTTGTCGTAGAAGAGTTCAGTCATTTTCTTTCCTTGGTTGGTCTAGCTCTTGAAAACGCGTTCGGTGATGCTCTTGCTGCCGCGGCCGATGGCGAGAAGGCCGCTCTGCGCGATCTCCTTGATGCCGTAGGGCTCGAGGATGCGCAGCAGGGCCTGGATCTTGCCGCTGTTGCCGGTCGCCTCGATGACGAGGGCATCCGTGGCGACGTCAACGATCTGGGCGCGGAACAGCGAGGCTGCCTCGAGCACCTGGCTGCGCGTGGTGTTGTCGACCCGCACCTTGATGAGCATGTGCTCGCGGGTGACGGCCTGGGCGTCGTCGAGTTCGACGATCTTGATGACGTTGACGAGCTTGTTGAGCTGCTTCGTCACCTGCTCAAGCGGGAGCTCCTCGACGTCAACGACGACGGTGATGCGGCTGAGGCCCTCGATCTCGCTCTTGCCGACGGCAAGGGACTCGATGTTGAAGCCGCGGCGCGCGAACAGGCCGGCGACGCGCGTGAGCAGACCTGGGCGGTCCTCGACGAGAAGGGAAAGGATGTGGCTCATGGTCTACTCCTCTTCCCACTCGGGGGCGTGATCCTTGGCGTACTGCACCTGCGAGTTGCCGACGCCCTGTGGCACCATCGGCCACACCATGGCGTCCCGGCTCACCACGAAGTCGATGACGACCGGGCGATCATTCGTCTCGAGCGCGAGCTTGATGGCCGCATCGATCTCTTCTTCTTTGGTGACCCGGATTGCGAGGCAGCCGTAGGCATCCGCCAGCTTGACGAAGTCGGGGATCATCACGGTGTCGTGCCCGGTGTTGAGGTCGGTGAACGAGTGACGGCCCTCATAGAAGAGGGTCTGCCACTGGCGCACCATGCCGAGTGAGGAGTTGTTGATGATCGCGACCTTGATCGGGATGTTGTTGATCGTGCAGGTGGCGAGCTCCTGGTTGGTCATCTGGAAGCAGCCGTCGCCGTCGATCGCCCACACGTGGCGATCGGGCTCGGCGACCTTGGCGCCCATGGCCGCGGGAACCGCGTAACCCATGGTGCCGGCGCCACCCGAGTTGAGCCACGAGTTGGGGCGCTCGTACTTGATGAACTGGGCCGCCCACATCTGGTGCTGGCCAACGCCGGCGGCGTAGATGCCCTCGGGGCCGGTCAGCTCACCGATGCGCTGAATGACGTACTGCGGCGAGAGCAGTCCGTCGTCGGGCTTCGTGTAGCCGAGTGGGTACTGCGCGCGCAGCGAGTTGAGGCGCACCCACCAGTTCGCGATGTCGGGCGTGTGCTCTGTGGCAGCGTCCGCGTACGCAGCAGTGAGGTCGACGATGACATCCTTGGCATCGCCGACGATGGGCACATCGGGCATGCGAATCTTGCCGATCTCCGCGGGGTCGATGTCGACGTGCACCACCTTGGCCAGCGGGGCGAACTCGCTCGGCTTGCCGGTCACGCGGTCATCGAAGCGGGCGCCGAGGCTGACGATGAGATCAGACTCCTGCAGGGCAAGCACCGCGGGAACC